>Ga0247727_10012782_pt1 | contig 14322 bp, 13 predicted proteins | sample WisWelCaveWW1625_FD_202498 | JGI IMG/M metagenome (GOLD analysis project Ga0247727, IMG submission 202498) | Biofilm microbial communities from Wishing Well Cave, Virginia, United States - WW16-25 | ecosystem: Environmental > Aquatic > Deep subsurface > Groundwater > Cave microbial mat | place... | reverse complement strand
CAGTAAGAAATGCATTTCCTTTTGCTACATACATTGGGTATCACCAATGTATCTTAAGAAGCATCACTATATATAACTTACGGAAATCAATCTCTTATACTATAATTGCCTTTTCAATGACCCAATATCATTCTTCTCATCATTGTGATAGAATGCATGGATTCCCATATCTTTTGGGATAATGAGGTTTTCATTGTTGTTATCTATAAATGCAGCCTCCTGTGCATTTATCTTAAGCGCATCTAACGCTGCCTGGAATATTTTCCTATTTCCATATTCACCCCCTTTTCCGGCAGCCTACATCGACTGATACAATAATGGGATAAAAATCACGAAGCTGGAAAGAATCAATGATAACTTTAATTCTTGTTTCGCTATTGTCAGTTACTATACCTGTCCTGTAACCATTTTTCCTCAATCCATCTGCAAGCTCAAACATACCCTCATTTTTTGGCGTCTTCCTGAAAGAATCCATGACCATGTCCAAATTCACTCCCATACCAATCCTATCACAGAATTGTTGAATCACAGCAGTATCATTACCCTTGTTGATGTACGTTGCGGGGAAAAACGCCATGTAGACTTTCTCGAGGTAATTTTGAGGAATTTTAGTGGCTGCATTTAGAAACCTGCATGTGCTATATGCGTCATTCCTTTCGGTAGTCAGAACTCCGTCGCAATCAAATAGCACTGCTTTTATAGTCATATGGCTTTTGAAAGCCTGATTCAGGATATAAAGTTTCGCAAGATAAATAAATCCCGATATACTCGTCTTTTGTATGAAAGCAATCATCTTGGCAGCGGGAATGGGTACAAGACTGCGTAAATACACCAAAAACTTGCCCAAAGGAATGCTGAAATTCAATGGCAAGTCTCTTATTGCCCATCAGATTGATACCTTGCGTGCATGCGGTATTAAGGATATCATCATTGTTAAAGGCTATCAATCGAACAAAATACGGTTTAAGGGCATTACATATTATACAAATAAACTTTACCGGGATACTAATATGGTGGAAACGTTGATGGCAGCCGAAAAGGAACTGAAAGGTGATGTCTTGGTCTGCTATGCTGATATCCTATACGAAAAATCAATTATCAAAAAAATCATGGCAGATACATCCAACATTGGAGTTGCCGTTGATGATGATTACTGGGACTATTGGACTGCTCGCCTACATAATCCTGAATCAGATATAGAAAGCCTTGTGATTAAGAACAATCTGATTGTCGAGCTCGGGAATCCTTGCAAGAAAAAAAATGCCAAGTATCGTTACATCGGTCTCATAAAATTCTCAAGAAAAGGAATTTTCATATTAAAATCCGTATACCATAAACATAAAACCCTTTATTACGCTTCCACTAAACCTTGGTTTGATTCACCTTCATTCAGGAAAGCCTTCCTGACAAGCCTATTGTCTGCAATCATTCAGGAAGGAAATACGGTAAAGCCAATTATCGTCCATCGGGGCTGGCTCGAATTTGATACAGTCGAAGATTATGAGAAGGCAATGCAATGGCTTAGAGAAAAAACCATAGATCGCTTTATCAATCTTGTTTGAGGGAAACCTTGCGTAATTCTATATTTTGACCGTATCCTTCTTCTTAATCAATCGCATAATCAAAGAAACATCTTCCTTCCCCAATGCCTTCAATACAACAAGCCCAATGCAATAGGTCAAAGCGCCAAGCATTGCCCCTAAAAACATATTCGGCACAAACCATATCGCAAGCGTCATCAAGCCCACTGCTACCCCTGGCTTCACTATATGCTGAAGCAGCTTCGCTGAAATACCATACTTTCTGAGATAAAAATTATACATCAACAAAAAGAAACTTTCTGCCGCGATGGTCGCAATCCCTGCTCCGATGAATCCGTATAATGGAATAAGAACCAGGTTCAGGACAATATTGATAGCAACCACAACACCCTGGGAAAGCACACGTTGCTTCTGCCTGCCTACTGCAGCTAAAGTAACTCCTGCAATGACATTTATGAAACGCAATGCAACAAACCAGCACAGTATCTTCGTTGCAAGAATTGCCTGCTCATAGCCAGAACCATACAATAAACGAATCAAGGGGTCGGCGTACCAAAAAATACCTACGGAAAGAGGAAGGCCCATAATAAGCATGTAATAGTATATTTTTGAAAATGCAAAAGACAAAGAGCGCCTGTTCTTATGGTACCGCGAAAAAACAGGGAATATTGCGTTTCCCATCATCAAGGGTATTGCCACAACTCCCAAGAGCATGGTATATGCAGCAGCGTAAGGGCCCACTTCACCAGCACCTCTTACATGCTGCAATATCACCGTTGATATATATGCCAGCAAGCTCCCGAAAACAATAGACAAACAAAACAACGCAGAGTTTTTCAGCATTCTTTTGCAGACTGTTGGAGTTGCCTTAAAAGAAATGGGTACAAATTTCATCACGCAAATGCTTGCAGCCACAATAATCATTACTACCTCAACCAAAGGGAATGCCAAGGTCGTGATAATGAGGCTTTGATACGTCCTCATGAGGTAAGCCACCGCTATAACGAGCAGGATCATGCGGACTATTTTTATGAGTGCGTCAAAGTGCATTTTTTCAAACGCGCGGAAGATAGAATAAAAGACATCAGTAATGCTCTGAATCACGAAAAAGAGAATCATGAGGACTGAAACAATTATAGTGCCCCTATCGAATCCCATCGCCCAGAAATACAACCCTGCAACTAAAAATGTACTTACCGCCAGAAGTATTTTTAAGAAAAGCGCATTGCCAAGAAGCTCTGACGCCTTTTCTCGATTTCTGCTAATCTCCCGCACTAAGTAAATGCCAATGCCGAAATCAGCAATGATTGACACGATGGTCGCAAAGGCTATAGCAAATCCAAATATGCCGAATTGGACAGGTCCAAAAGCCCTTGCAATAAGTATGAATAGAATAAACTGCACTATTTTGGAGAATACTTCCGCTACCGACAAGCTCGCAAAATTTATTGCAATGCTACGTGCTGCGCTCATAATTTGCCCTGGCTAAGTGCCTTGATTTCTCCACACGCCTCACTTTATAATTCTCTTTATTAATATGATGGTTGTAATATTAGACGCAAAAATTTCCGTCTTTTTTACATTCTTTTTTTTGTTTTTAATGTTTTAGGAGGAAAATGCGCATCGCATTTGCTGAAAGATACTATTAGTCATTGCTGCCAAATAAATTCTCATTGAAATGGCACTCATTAAATTCATAATCATTGCCTGCTATCATCAATAAGAAAAATCAACAAAAATACTATATTGGAAACTATAGGAATCAAATAAAGGCTTTCATTGGAATCTATACTTGCGCATAATTTTTAAATGGCCTAATCTTTTGTATGGAGATGAAGAAGCACGTATTGGTATTAGCGAGCACATTCCCCCGCTGGCCAAATGACACTACTCCTCGATTTGTGCTTGACGCAACAAAGGGACTTACCAACACATACAGCTTTACCGTCTTAGCCCCACACCATAAAAATGCGCTGGCCAACGAAAACATGGAAGGAATTCCTGTGAAACGATTCCGCTATTTTTTCCCAGCTGGACTGCAACGACTGGCGTATGGCGGTGGAATATTGCCGAATTTCAAACAAAGCCTTTTGGCAAAAATCCAGGCTCCTTTTTTCTTTGCCTCTGAATTCGTATCAGCCATCATTATCACTAAACAGAAAAAATCCGCTATGGTACATGCCCATTGGATACTCCCGCAAGGCCTGATTGCAGCGCTGGTAAAGAAATTTCTTGGCATACCTTACCTGATAACCATCCATGGCAGTGATTTATTTGCTGCATCCTCTCCGATTATGTGTAGCTTTAAACGATTTGCGCTGCGAAACGCTAACGCAATAACTGTCAATACGGGGGCAACAAGGCAGGAATTGCTCAAATTCTATCCCCATCTCGATGTTTCTGTTTCAATAATCCCTATGGGCATCGATACCAAGCTTTTCAAAGAGAAAAAGCAAAAAAGCCCATCACGATACAAAAAGAACAAAATCCTTCTCTGTGTCGGCAGGTTAAGCGAGCAGAAGGGATTTCAGTATGCCATCGAAGCTCTTTCAATACTAATAAAAAAAAATCCATCTATTCATCTTGTCATTATTGGTGAAGGTCCTTATCAGCGACAGCTTCAGGAAATAGCACGAAACCTTAATGTGGAGAAAAACATCGCATTTCTTGGTGCGCTTTCCCATAAGAAAGTGGCTGGCTTTATGGCGCAAAGCCATATTTTCCTAATGCCATCATTATCCGGATCGTATGGAACAGAAGCGCTAGGGCTTTCAGTGCTGGAGGCAATGGCATCTAGGTCTGCAATTGTTGCAACAAATATCGGCGGTTTGCCTCAAATCATACATAATAACGAAACAGGATTACTTGTTCCGCAAAAAAACGCAAAAAAACTGGCAGACGCTATTCAGCGCCTTCTTGATGACGAATCATTACGGTCCCAGCTCGCAGTACAGGGCCAATCGTTCGCTGTTTCCCGATATTCATGGCAAACCATACATGCGCAATTTAGAAAAGTTTATGAGGCAATACTATGATCAATTATTTCCGCGCTCTTAAATTATTCGCATATCGCATTGCAACATCGAAGATAGGTAAATTTATTCTTGCATTTTTCTCATTTGGAGTTACGGTTCCACATCTCCCTAAAGCAACATCTATACGAAAATTTCCATTCATTATCGCGGTGACGATTGACACGGAATCGGGGTTTGTGCTGCAAAATCAAAGGAGGGTGTGGCAGGGAGAGGATCCTGGAAACTTCCAAGGATTCTATCACGGAATACGAAATCTTCGCCGCATTTTTAAGAAATATAATGTTCATGCAACATTCTTTCTCTCCACAAATTGCTTTTCTGCAACAGGAAAGGATTATGAATTGATTATCACTGAGCTAAAAACACTTTTAAAGGAAAACCACGAAATCGGACTGCATTTGCATCCTGACTCAGATAGTGCTTTGCATGAACGTATCGGGAAAAAGTATACAAAGGCCGGGGCGCGATTCTATTCGCTGAAAGAAAAGAAAAAACTCATAATTGAATCTAGGAAACTGATTGCAGAGCATCTGGGAAAAAACGCTGCTGCAAAGGTCAAAAGCTTCCGCTGGGGCAACTGGGCTTTGGATTCTGGGGCAGTTAGCGCTCTCGAACAGTGTGGTTTTTCTGCTGATAGCTCTGCAACTCCGGGCATTTCAGGACATAAGGATGACCATCGCTTCTATGACTGGAAAAACGTTTCTGAACGCCATCCATGGTGGCTAAGCAAAGCAGATTATCAAAATACGGCGCATCAAAACTCGAAAATCCTCGAAATACCAATTGCTACTTTTTCCTTCTTAGGTGTACCAATGCGCGCGGATCCGGTCAACAGTATTTTACTGCAGCGGGCATTTGAAATATACCATAAGAGCGCTGACCGGCTCAACAAACCATTTGTTTTTGTAGTCATAACCCATAGTACTGAAGCAACCACAAAAGATGGGAATGGGACTAAAACTCTAAATGATTTGGCGTCATTCATTGGTTTCACAAAAGGATTTAAAGATGTGCAATTCGTGACTTTGCAGGAGGCAAAGCAGGCTGTTGTAATTGACCGTTAGCGTTTGCTGTTGTTGTGTACGTTTGTGAATAATGTTTAAATATTTCGCCCTTAAACCAATCGTTGTTATTGATTACCATGGCAAGGAAAAAAAATTCATCTCTATGGACAAACATACTGGTATTAACCATAACTATCTTACTATGCATTTTTATTCTGGAAATGGTGGTGCGGTTTCTATGGGCGGAACCAATTTATGGATACCCTAAGGGTCTTATCGTTCCTGATCAAACCAAGGTGCACGTATACAAAGCAAATTTTACCGGTTTTTTCCCCGGGCTGTTATACAACAAAATACCCATTATCATCAACTCGAAAGGCCTTCGCGATGTAGAGCACAATTACTCCAATCCCCAGAATGCCTTTCGGATTCTTGGGCTTGGCGATTCCTTAACGTTGGGCTCTGGTATAGCATTGGAAGACACTTACTTATTTAATTTGGAGAAGAACCTGCAAAAAAAAAGATTTAACGTTGAAATCATAAAAGCAGGAATTAACAGCTACGATCTGGACCAGGAATATGCGTTCTACAGGGAAGAAGGGTATGCCTACAACCCAAATCTCATTATTATTGGCATTACTTTAAATGATATTGTGCCAGTAGATGTACAGAAAAGAATGAAGGCATCATTTGGCAAGAAAGATTCAATTGCTTCAATTAAAAAATTCATTCAGGATAATTGCAAGCTGTGCTCATTTATCTACCTATCCCTAAAACCAATCCTAGCATGGGGAGAGAAAAATTACAACCTTGTTTACTTTGAAACCGTGTACCCTCGATGGAACAGCTCAGATTGGTCACATTTTTCTGCTACGATTCTTGAATTAAATAAGCACCTCGAGAGCAGGGACCAAAAACTGTTCTTGCTTTACTTTCCATATACATTCCAATTCAACCACTCGATTGCCTATGGCAACCTTCCTCAGGAAAAGCTGTTTAAACTATCAACAGAGAAAAATATCACGTTTATAGACATGACTAGTAGGCTGGATACAGAGGATTTTAAAAAATACTACCTTACCGGAGATGAGGTGCACTTAAATCCAGAAGGGAATAGGGTAGCAAGTGATGTGATACTGGAGGAAATGCTAAACAACAATTTCTTTGATACTACGTGAAAAGGCCTAAGGGCTTTTTTTCAATGATCTGGCGCCAATGGGGGTTTCCATTTTTTCTGCCAAGGCTTTCCATGTGTATTGTCGCAGTTCATTGCTGAAATTTACTTTATCGCTCTTTAGGTGTTTTTCTATCGTTTGAGCCATGGATTGTATGCTATCTGGGTTGCAAAGATGGTTTGCCCTATTCTTAAGTATGGCTGGGATATCCCCCACTGCAGTTGCAACTACTGGCGTTTGGCAAGCCATGTATTCAAAAAGCTTGTATGGAAATCCAAAAATAGTTTGTTCGTTTGCCGTGTAAGGTATCACCGCAACATCGGCTGCGTTGATTACGACGGCTATTTTTTTTTGAGGAAGAGATCCAACAAACACAATCCCTTGTTGTTTCAGATTAATGTACTTTTCTTCCCCTTTGACAAACCTTCCGGCAATAAGCAGCATGCAATCATCCCGTTTCGATTGGATTGTCTTGAAGGCATCGATTAGCCTATCGACACCTTCGATGAGGCATATGCTCCCGGTAAAGGCGATTATTTTTTTATCCAAAGGCAATTTCAGAGCATTGCGGCACGTTGTCCTATCAAGCGGCCTGAAGACAGACCGGTCAACGCCATTCTCAATGACAATGACATCCTTTTTTCGTACCGTTTGTATTTTCCTCTTAAGCTGATTTGTAACAGCGATAATCGCATCTGCGCTCCTCATTGCAAACCGGTCAAGATATTTAAAAAACGGAACGCGATACATCGCATACGTTTCATAATTGTCATGCAGATCATAGATGAATCGCAATTTTGCTTTCCTGTTTGCCCAATAGCCAACGATGCCCCAGAGCGGATCACCACTTGCCACAAAAACATCAAATGCCTTTTTTTGTAACAACCTATTCAATTCAAAAAAGAACGGGAAAAATGAAAAAATCGAGAACGGCCGTATCTTTACTTTCATGCCGTGCAATACCGTATCGCGGCGCTCTTTTTTTCTATAATCGGCGACAAAAAATGTGACGTCATGCCCTCTTTTTTGCAGGGCGCTGAACAATCTTACCTGCCTTCCAAAATCTTCATCTATGATGTCACGCGTCGCAGTGTACCTGCTGGTAAGAACCAAGAGTTTCATGTTATTTTTTCAGCATGTCAGCCAGGAAGCCAAAGATGATGAGCTGCAAGCCAATACTTAGAGTCAGGATGTCGAGCATCATAAGGCCAAAATGACCAATTATCCCCTCAGTGAAATGAAGATACACTAAGTATAGTCCAATCAGTACCCCAGTTACGGAGACCATGCCTCCCATGCCACCAAAAAATTTCAAAGGCTCATAATCTCTGTAAATGCGGATGATATTAATCCAGGCCCGTATGGCATAACTGAATGGATTGCTGATGAGCCTGCTTTTATCTTTCCGCTTCGCGAAATACACCGGAACTTCCTTTATTTTGAACTTTAATCGAACTGCTCTGATAATTTGCTCTTGGGTGTAGGTATGGCTGGATATGATCGGTATTTTTTCAGCCACTTCCCTGGTAAAAGCACGAAATCCCGTTTGTCCATCAGAAATAGGTGTTCTGGTAATGCGCGTAATTATTTTTGAGAAAGCCTTGTTGCCTATTTTTTTAATCAGAGGCATATGCTCAATGGTCCCTTTGAACCTGCTGCCTAATACCAAATCGTAGCCTTTTTCAATTTCTTTCAGCAAGAGGGGGATTTCCTTAGCTTTATACTGTAAATCCGCATCGATATGTACTATGACATCCGCTTTCAGCTCAACAGCTTTCTGCAACTCTGTTCGGAACGCCTCCGCTAAACCATAATTCTGGGGATGCGAGAAAACAATCGCGCCAGCTTTTTTTGCTATATCTGCAGTAGTATCAGTGCTGCCATCATCCACAATCATGACCTTAAAGCTGTACTTAGTATCATCAAGGGCATCTCGGATATCCTTAACAGCCTTGCCAATGGTATCAGCTTCGTTGTAAGCCGGTATTGTGACGATGACAAACATGGTTTTGAGAGAGAAACTTGGTTTAAATATGTTTGTATGGGATAATGATTTTTGCTTAATGGGGTGAAATTGGATTATAGGCATTCTTTAAATTCTGTAATGACAACCAATGAAAATAAGCGCATTGAAAAGACGTACAATGATCAAAAAACAATGAAACGAAACCAATGAAAAAAGTCAAAAGATACATTCACGCGCAAATGGGGTATAATGTCTTTGGATATAATATTTATAAGTGACCACAAGAATTAAAAGGACAGCTAAAATTAGGCGATTTTACAAGATGAAAATTGTCCAACAATTTTACAACAAAACACCATTTCCAGATTACGAATTAGACAGATTTAATTCTAAAGAAGACTTGCGGCTATTTGCGTATCCTTTTGCCCAAATTTTGGATAGGAGCATTCCCGCTGATGCTTCTATTATTGATGTAGGCACTGGAACAGGACAATTATCAGCATTTTTATCTTTAAGAAGAAAATGCGTTTATGGCATTGACTTCTCAGATACCTCTTTAAACAAGGCAAAAGCATTGAAAGAGAAATTGAATTTGGATTCTTTACATCTTAAAAAAATAGATATTATGGATAAGAAACAGATTGGATGTATTAGAGAGGGGCAATTTGATTGTGTTTTATGTTTAGGGGTTTTGCATCATACAGAAAATGCTTATCAAGCATTTATGAATATAATGCCTTTGCTCAAGCCGAATGGTATGATTGCAATTGGATTATACAACAGCATTGGAAGAATGCCTTTAAAAATTAGAATATTGTGTGCAAAAACAATTTTTAAAAATAATCAAAAAGTTAAGGATTGGTTTATAAAAATGCAGATAGGAAATGTTGAAGATAAGGAAAGGGCAAGGGGGTGGTGGAATGACCAATATTTGCACCCTCACGAAACAACGCATACAGTTGGAGAAGTCCTTAGGTGGTTCAAGAAAAACAATATTAACTATTATCAATCAGTTCCATCCTTAAATCCTTTTGACCAAAGCATTCTTGAGATTGGTGGGGTATGGAATAATTTTAGTGAAATGTATCCTTATTTTCCAATTAGGGCATTCAAACAATTATCTTGGATTCGGACAACTCATCACGAAGGAGGGTATTGGATAATGTTTGGTAAAAACACACACACAAATGGGGTGAGTGACAATTCCTCCCACAAATAAATTTTGAGTATCCTTGCCACATAAGTATAAGAAATGCAGGAAAAATGTTTGAGCCAGCCAAACAGCAACGTATTTAAATAAATAAAGAAGACAAAGACCATGCTGTTTACAATCATGTATTTTTTTGTTGTATCGTACTTTCTTGGATTCAGCGCAACTTCTTTTGTCAAAAACAGCGATAATTTTCTGGAAAGGAATTTGATGCGCATCGGAATAGGTTTTACTCTTATCCCCCTTGTTGCTGTGGCAATCAATCTTGTTGGCATACCCATAGATTGGAAATATGTACTTGTCTTATCATTGGTCTATCCTACCTTTTACCTCATCAGGAACTTTTCAAGAATTAAAGAGATAAAACAGCGCTTATCAATCACAAAATCAGACCTGTACATTATTGCAGTGCTTGTCATTTTTGCAGTGACTTTCTACATGTACGCAAGCGGCGCGTTCGCTTATCCTTACCTGGAAAATGATGATTCATGGGGGCATGCAGAGACGGTTGCGTACATCAGCATCGAGAAGGACATATTCTCATCTGAGGCCTATGGCATACGGTATGTGCACCCGTACCCTCCCGCATACGGCACCCTCATGGCATTGCTTCATCAGACAAATAACTCCGTATTTTGGACACTGAAATTTTTTAATGCCCTCATCATTTCGTTAAGCATTATCTATTTTTATTTTTTCGCGAAGCATTTTTTTAACAACAGCGCAAAAGCGCTGTACGCAACGATTGCATTGGCAGCAATGCCGGCTTTCATGAGCCATTTCATCTGGGCTTTGGCTTTGACTATGTCTGTATTCTTTGTATGCTTTTATGCTTTGGAGCAGATTGTTAATGATAAAAAATGGCTTGTGGTAGCCGCACTAGCAATGTTTGCTGCCTTTGCATCTTCTCCGACCCACAGTATTTATTTTGGATTCTTTTTTGCATTGTATTTCCTTGGAAAGTTGATCATACAAAGAAAATTCCTCGTCAATGAGGCGATTGCAGGGGTTTTAGGCGTTGCCATGTCAGTTGCCTTATGGTGGGGTCCGATGATCTTGAAATATGGAATTGCAGGCACCTTGGGCGGATTGGGTGGACAGGCATCTTTGGGAACCGCGAATCTTATGGGTTCTGGTGACAGAAATTACGCTATTTCAGATTTTCTATTCGCACATCCCCAAAATATGATCAACAGTCCTATTGGCCTAGGTGTGGTAGTTTCTCTCATGGCAGCACTTGGCATTCTATTCATACTGATGCGCTGGAAAGTGTTATGGCAAGAAAAACATGCATGGGCGTTCGTGACATTACTATGGTTGGCATTTGCTCTCTATGCAGTCAATGCGGCTAGTTTTACCATAAAACTATCTCCTTTTAGGACATGGATGCTGCTTGCAATTCCTATTGCGCTGCTTGCAGCTGAAGGAATTATTGCGCTGCAGCAGCTTGTGAAAGGCATTGGCGGCAACACAGCGGTCTTTGTACTAATCGCAATCATCATAGGGGGCATTCATTATACTTCCTTCCAGCAGAAATATGACTTAAATACCGCGCAGTGGCCACCAGGAGGGTTCTGGAGTTCAGGAGATGAATTAGCGGCATATCTATGGCTTAAAGACAACACCGAGCAAGGCGCGCATGTTTTTGGCTATGTTATTAATGGCCCAATTATCGGTTTTGACAAATTTATTTGTTTTTGGTGCGAGGATATCAAGGAATTTCGAAAAACAGCCATAAATCAATCCTCTCAGAATGCATACACCTTCCTGAAACAGCATGACTTCCGCTACCTTATCATAGATGGGCAGGTAGCCAGAAAATATGGCACTGAGGCAGCAAACAGCAAAGCACAGGAATTTGCCCAATCTGGCCTGTTCCAGCCAGTGTTCCAGAACAACGGCGCTATAATCTTCAAGATTTCCTAATTGTATTGCAGGGCATCAATACATATTTCTCCGTAAGACAATCTATGATCACATCGTCGCTAACAACCCTGGATCGTTGAACCTGTCTCCTCTTTTTTAAAATTGTAAGAATGTTGACTGGCATCCAAAGCAATGCAAGAACACGCGAGAAGGCATTAGACCATGACAATGTTACAAGATCACGGACTATCGCAAACAGCCTAGCGGCAAGAACATAAGAAACGTACAGCATTATTGTTGCAAATGAAAATGTCGTTAGGAATGTCCTTAATAAATTACGTTCCATAAGATAGGTAAGAAGATGTTTATCATGAATCCTCCGCGACAGCGAGCCGTGATGATACACGATGGATTTTGGATGGAAACAAATGGAATAGCCTAAAAGGCGCAGCCGCATTCCAAGATCGACATCTTCTCCATAAAAAAAATAATCTGGGTCATACAGATATTTTATTTTTTTTAAGGCGTCGACGCGTATAAGCCCCATGCCCCTATATGGGATTTCCACCGGCACCTCTCCTAGCGAATTGTCTTCAATCCTGCCGGAATAAAAGGAACGGGAAAGCCATGTACCTCCTGCCTGGACTTTTTCCCTGCTATGGAAATCAAAGCATTTTGGAGACACCAATGCGCAGGCTTCATTTCTTTCGAGAAAGTCAACAAGCGGATTCAGCATGTCTTCCCTGAACTCAAAGTCAGAACCAGCGAAAAATAGATATTTACATTTTAATTTGGGTACAATGCGATTAAAGGCAGCGGTGCCGATGTTTTTCTGAAGCCTGATTATTGCAACATCCTTGAATTTTTCCCTTACAATCTCAGGAGTTCTGTCAGAAGATCCATTATCAACGATTGTAATTGCATATGGTATTCTTGTCTTAAGCCTTCTAATGGAGGATACGGCTTTTAGGACATGCTCGCTGTCATTAAAGGACAGCAATACAAAAGCAACATCAGCTTTCATCTTTTAGATCCTTGCAAAAATCGCGAATGCCTTCTTCAAATGAATACTTAGCTTTGAATGAGAACACTCTATTGAAATCAGCATCTATGCGGAAGTTGATATATTTCTGCTCTCCTTTCAAAGGCGCATACTGTAAAGTAACTTCTTGATTCAATGCCTTTGCAACCCGCTCCACTGTTTCTTGAATTGTCATGTTCTCCTGGCCGAAATTTGATGTGAGATTTTTCTTTCTGGATGTCAAAGCGGCAAAAAGGCCGCGCACGGCATCCTTTACATACATCACATTTATGATGTTGGTTCCCGTCCCATAGACTGTTATGCTCTTTTTTCGCTCAATGCCAATCTCCCGCACCAAGGAAGCCATGAACTTGCTGGGCTTAGAATATTTTCCAAAAGCCCCTCCGAAACGCAGAATGACATATTCTTTTACATTCCCGATGACATGAAAATATTTGACATATTGTTCGGCCATCATCTTTGAAATACAATACGGTACTGTCGGCTGAAGTATTGTATCTATGCTAACGCTGCCTTTATTCCCATCATAGACTCCAGCGGTTGAAACATAAACCAAGCGTTTGATGCGGAAATGCGTAAAGGCGTTTATGAGCGTAAAGACAGTGGTTACGATATCTTTCTTGGGATCATTTTTTGAAAAGGGAACATCCACATTTCCGGCCAAAAAGATGCAATGGTCAACTTCCCTTCCTATTTTGCCAGCAAGTCTCTGAACCTGCTTTTCATCAAGCAGGTCGCATTGGAGCAGCTGGATTTTTTTCCTGCCTATTTTCTTAATGAACTGAGGCATGTCTGATGCTGAATTGTATATTCCTATCAGATCAACTGAAGAAGGCGCATGCTCCAGGACATTCCTTCCTATGAATCCAGAAGCCCCAAGAACCAGGACTTTCAAGCTACGACCCTCATGAATGTGCTTTTTACTCGCCATTCTTTTTTCATCTTCATTGTTTTTTAATCATTATATTTAATTTCAATGCAATTTTTTTGATGAATTAAGATTTTGGATGGAAAAAGATTTTCAGTCTTGCTTCAAGTTACACCAGCGAACCCTTGGGCAGCCTGCTATACCATTCAATTGTCCGTTTCAGCCCTTCTTCGAAAGAAACCTTAGGGTCATAGCCCAACAGCTTCGCAGCCTTTTCAATGCTTGGAACGCGAATATGGACATCAGGATTATTGTTTTCCTTAAGCTCAATTATTGATTTTGTCGGGCAAAGGCGCAATACAGCTTCTGCGGTCTGCACTGTGGTTGAGGTTGCCATAGGATTGCCGATATTGAAAACTTCTCCTTCCGCTTTTTTGTTGGTCAGGATGGCATCCATTGCATCAATCAAGTCAGACACATAACACCATGATCGCACTTGGCTTCCAGGTTTGTGCACCACCAATGGTTGATTCTTAAGGGCATTCACAATGAAATTATGTACTGCCCCTACGCCAATCTGCCGAGGGCCGTAGACATTAAAGGGTCTGACGCTCG
>Ga0247727_10012781_pt1 | contig 14323 bp, 13 predicted proteins | sample WisWelCaveWW1625_FD_202498 | JGI IMG/M metagenome (GOLD analysis project Ga0247727, IMG submission 202498) | Biofilm microbial communities from Wishing Well Cave, Virginia, United States - WW16-25 | ecosystem: Environmental > Aquatic > Deep subsurface > Groundwater > Cave microbial mat | place... | reverse complement strand
TCGCCAGCTTGTGGAGCGTGCCGGATTTGGAGACGAAAGATTTGATGATCGAATTTTATCGCCGATATCTGTCTGATGAAAAAATGAGCAAGAGCGAGGCGCTGCGGCAAGCCCAACTGGCGGTGATTGAGCAGTTGCGCAAAAAGTATGGCGCGGCGCCTCCGGCTTATTGGGGCGCGTTTGTGTGTATTGGGGAGCCGTGAACGAGCGGAGGGCAGAGGGCTTAGAGCAGAGGGCATGGCGCAGTTGCCGTTCCCGTTGAAAGGAGTGTTAAAATTGGTCTTTGACGAAAGCCGCTCTTTTCGTACATTTATTCATCGTCATCGCTGCTCCTTTGGGAATGCTGAATTTGTTTGAAGAATGGGACTAAGAAATGAACAATTTACAAAATCTTTTAGCGGCCAAACAAACATAATGATATGAACGCCTCATTAAACAATGTCAAAAAACGCCTGCGCGCTCAATACTTAAAGAGCCAATCAGGCATTCACGGATTTGGGATCAGTCCATCTGAGAATGCTATCAAGGTTTATATACATCCGGATCGAAGTCTTGACCAAAAGGCGTTTTTGCATCAAATCGAGAAAAATGCCGCTCCTTACAAAGTGATTGCTATTAAAGAAGAAATTGTTTTGATCTTTTCAACAAAAGTGTTATTTTATTTCGGCTGAAAACAGATGATATGGGTGACATAAAAAGGATGAGAGTGAATGTGGCTTCCAAACCATTGCAAAATGCGCCTCTGATCGAAGCGCTGTTCGAAGTGAAATGGGCGCTTGAAAACCCTGCGCCTAATATTGAAATTGACCCGCATTACAAGTTTCTTTTGGGCCGGCTTTTCGAACGCCTGCAAAATCGTTATCCGGAACATGAGCCTCTGCCCACCTCGGTTATTCCCGATCACCTGGCAGCGCATACGATCCAACATCGCTTTCGAACCGCCAAAGGTGCGTGGCCGCTCGTTCAGGTCGGCCCTGGTATTTTGACTGTTAATGAAACTGATAAATATACGTGGGGAGACTTCCAAAGAAATGCCCAGGAAGTTTTTTCGAAATTATTCGAAGCTCATCCGAAGCCGGAAGAGCTAAAAGTAACCAATCTTTTATTGCGCTACATTAACGCCATCGAATTTGATTACGGGCACAATAACATTTTGGGGTTGGTGGCGCAAGAATTGAAAACGAGCGTTTCCTTTCTGCCGGCCTTGTTTCAAGGCAATGCCGTGGGTTCGAATCCGGTAAAATTGGACTGCCATGCAACTTTTCCAAGCCGGGACCCGGCCGGCGTTGTTCATATTCGCTTTGCCACCGGGCACAAAGATAAAATTCCAGCGCTCATTTGGGAACTGATTTTTGAAACGCATCAGGATGAATTGCCGGCGCTGCCCCATGACTTTGCGGCGTGGATGACCGCGGCGCATCAAATTCTTGCGGATTGGTTTTTCAAGCTTATGACGGGAGAACTTGAAAGGAGATTTTTGCCCCATGAATGACCTCGACATACTTTTCCCAATTGAGGCTGCTTCCAAGCAGTTACGTTATGAAGCAGCCGCCGAAAGTGCAGGAGAAAAAATGAAGCCGGACTTGAACGGATCCGCAAGCGATGCCAATGGTTTGCCTTTCCTGCTCCGGGCTGCCCTGTCTTCCTCGACGCTTTTTCGATACGACTCCAATATGGAACCGAAACACGAGAACGCGACCACCATTTCACCGGATAAAGATTTTCAGGAGACTTCCCCCGCTAACAAGCGCATCATCTCGGCAAAGGAGGCGCACCGGCTTGTGTTGTTGGACATGGAGGAAGCAGAGGCGCGCCGGCGGCAATATGCCGACGAATTAGCCAAATTTCAAACGGAACGTGAAGAGCCAGAAGAGAAGGCCACGTTGAATAAAAAACGCATCATCTCGGCAAAAGAAGCGGGCAGGCTCGCTTTATTGAATCTGGAAAAAGCCGAGGCGCGGCGACGAAAATATGTTGAAGATTTGGCTCGAATTCAACCCGACTTTAAAGAATAGGGAGGCCGGGGTGATTTACGATTTCCCATCTGTAAATGAGCCTTTGCGTCAAGGAGACATTTTTTCATCATTGCCGCGAATCGATTTCACCTTGGACGCATTGCCAATTCAAGATGATGAAGGCAATTTTGTTCATGAGCGTTGGCAACAACTCGCTGCTCGTACAAAAGGCTGCAATGTGCTTGTAAGTATTCGTCCAGTCGCAGCCATTCTTGTCACACAAGATTGCGACATCATTCGTGCGCCCGACCTGACTTTTTGTGAAATTAGCCGATTTGTGGATGTTGAGAGCAAAGCCAAACAAACCACTTCCCCTAAAAGCTGGATGAATATCATCACCCAACATGCCCGAATTAATCTCAAGTGGTTTTATCTGCCACCTGATGCGCAGATTGGTTTCGCTGAAAAAATGGCGGTTGATTTTATGATCACACTTCGAGTACCACGCGAGGATATAGAGAAACTAATGAGCTTGCGCAAAGGCCGGCTCAACAAAATCGCTTACGAGCATTTTCGCGAACGTCTCTCCGAGTTCTTCCGGCGCTATGCTTATGACGAATGGTATCCCCTTGACCAAGAAGAGCTTGCCGCTTATCGCAAGGACAAGGGTGACATCGAACCGTTCCCCTGGCAAGCTCAATATGACAGTTGACTTTTCAAGATTGCGTTTGCAACTAAACATTTAACGCCGAGGTGATTGCCATGATCATAAAGGAAGAAACACGCCAACGCTTCGAGCGTGAGAAACAAGCTTACTGGGCCATGCGGGAGGAACTGCTGAAACAATATTTTGGCAAGTGGGTGGCCGTTGTGGACGGGCAGGTGGTAGCGGTAAGGGATCAAATGGGAAAGGCAATGGCGGAAGCCTATAATAAAACAAAAAGCACAGTCATGTTTGTGAGCGAGGTTGGGAATGAAGATCGTGTTTTACGCATTCGTCAGACCTCACTGGGGCAATATGACCGTGTTTATAACCCTGCTTTACCTACGATTACCACGCCAGTGAGTGACCTTCTCGAAACGGTTTCCGTCAAAACGAATTTCATCAATGCCTCACTTCACGGATGAAAAACGTAGCGCAGTCATCCTGACCAATGTCATTAACTTTTTAAGAAAGGCATGACAGAAAAATGGAGGACAGAAAAATATTTACGGTTATTGTTGCCTCACCGTGGGCATTCTTTGATGATATCCCATACCCATTTTTCTGTCCTTCATTTTTCTGTCTTTGCTTTTGAATGGGTTCGCCACAATCGTTTTGCCTTTCTGAAAAGTTAGCAGCGTTGGTCATCCTGACTTCCCCGTCGTGGCGGTGCGCTACCCACCCGTGAGGCAGTATCTTTTATTCATCCCACAGGACAACCTCCCCCCATGCCCTCAGAAAAATTTTTCCCCACCCTCTTCCAACATCTCGCCACCGACACGGCGCGTAATCTTGCCATTTCTGCCGGGGCGGGCGCGGGAAAGACCGCGGTGCTCACGCGGCGGATGATCAAGATTCTGCGCGAGCAAAAGCTGTCGATCGACGGCTTGATGGTGGTGACGTTTACCGACAAGGCCGCGGTGGAAATGAAAGAGCGCGTTTATGCCGCCATCGACCGTGAGATTCAGCGCACCGGCGATGCGCATTTCAAAAAGCTGCGCGATGATTTTCTCAAGAATCGCATCAGCACGTTTCATGCGTTTTGCGCGGCGCTGCTGCGCGAGTATCCGATTGAAGCGCAGATCGATCCGTATTTTCGCGTGATGGATGAGACCGACAAAGTTTTCTTTCTGCGCCGAATTATCGATCGCGTCATCAACGAGCTCGCCGAGCAAAAAGAGCAGGCCGATCTTTCCGTGCTCAACAGCGAGTGGTCGAAGAGCGGCATTGCCAACGTCATTTATACGATCATCCAAAAGCGCGAGGATACCGGGCCGTGGCTGCGCGATTTTCTCAATCTGGCGTGGGAGGATTTTAAAGCGCGTTTGGAGAATTACCGCCGGATCGTGGTGCGGGAGATTTGTTACAAGCTGCACCGGCACGGCACGATCGCCAAAGCGCTTGATCTCTTGAAAATGGCCGAACCGAATCCGCCGGAGGATACGGCGACGCTCAGTTTGCGCCGCAAAGAATTGTTGCGCCTGCTGCCGCGTTTGAACGCGCTGCTGGCAACGGCGAAAGAAAAAAATTTTGACCCCGCCGAAACCATCGCGGTGATGAAAGCGGTGGTGGAGCAGTGCAACCTGAGCGGCTCCCGCGCGAAAGCGTGGGCGAGTGTGCCGGATAATCTTGAGCTGCTGCAAGTGAGTTTTATGATGCTGCGCAATACGATAGCCGCCTGCAATCTCGAAGATTACGCGATCAATTTGGAAGTTGAAGAAGCCGGTTATGAAATCTGCCAAGCGCTCGCGAGAGTCGCGACGACTTGTTTGGAGGCCTATCGCGAAGAGAAAGCGCGCGAGCATTATTTGGATTTTCAAGATCTGCAGCTCAAAGTTTTGGCGCTGTTGAAAACCCCGAAGCACAGGCACATTTTGAGTGAGTTGCGGGAGAAATATCTTTATATCATGGTGGATGAATTTCAAGACACCAATGCGCAGCAATGGGAAATTGTGAAGCTCGTTGCTTCGGATGAGAAGAAAAAACTTTTCGGCGACCGGCTCTTCATTGTCGGCGACGAGAAGCAGGCGATCTATTCATTTCGCGGCGGCGACGTGACGTTGTTTCGCAAAGTTCGCGACGAGCTGATCGTTGCCAATCGCGCGAGCGGCACGGCGCAAAAATCTTTTAGCCTTGCGCCCAGTGATGAAAACGCCAAAGATTACACGCCGGACTATCGCGCGCAATTGCCGGCCGACGACGGCGTCAAATCCGGCGAGATTATTTTCAGCGACAACTTTCGTTCCGCGGCCGAGCCGATTCGTTTTTTTAATCTCTTTTTTGCGGAGCTGATGGGCCAGGAATTTCATGAAGATTACGAAGCGCGACCGCAGCGTCTTCTCTGTTCCGGCAATAAGCGCGAGGGCAGCGTCGAGTTGCTGCTCGTTGATCGCAACGTTGATAAGCCGGACGAGGCCTTGCAGATTGAAGCGCAAGCTGAGGAGATCGACACGTACACGAAGGAAGCGCATCTGATTGCCGCGAAGATCAAAGAAGTTTTGGCGGGCGACGATTCGCTTTACGAATACGTGCGCGAGCAAGCTGCGGCCAAACAGCCGGCGATTGCGATTTTGCTCAATCGCCGCGCCAAGCTGAAGATTTATGAAGAAGCGCTGCGCCGCGAGAATATCGATTTCATCGTTGTGCGCGGCCGCGGATTTTATCAACGGCAGGAAGTCGTCGATCTCGGCAATTTACTCGGCTTTCTGGCGGATCAAGATCATGCCATCTATCTTGCCGGATTCTTGCGTTCGCCGATTGGTCACGTCACTGACGAGGGCATTTATTTGCTCTCGCGTTTGCCGATTGACGGGACGCTGTGGGAAAAGCTTTGTTGGCTCGGCAATGAGTCCACCGGTCAGTACGCGACGAAATTTTCGCCGCCGGATGATCGCGCTCTTCGTCGCGCGCATGCTTCGCTCACGCGCTGGCTGGCGCTCAGCCGCCGCATGGTGTTGGCGGAATTTCTCCGATTGATTCTTGATGAAGGCGGTTTCTTCGCAAGTCTGGGCCGCGGCAATCGCGGCGAGCAGACGATGTCGAATATTGAAAAGCTGTTGGATCGGGCGCGCGAGGCGACGTTGAACGATCAGGAAGATTTTTTGAGCTTCACGCAGTGGTTGAATGAGCGCATCGATCATGTCGAAGACGAGGGCGAAGCGGACGTGGACGTTGTGCTCGGCGGCGCGGTGCAATTGATGACCGTGCATCAATCCAAAGGTTTGGAGTTTCCGATGGTGTTCGTGCCGGATCTGAACGCCCATTTCAATTTCGGTGATCGTGAGCCGGTGCGATTTGATGACGTTACCGCAGAAATGAACATCAAAAAAGACGGCACGATTCTGCGGACGCTGCAATACGAGCTTGGCCTCGACGCGCCGGACCCGCAGAACAATTTCGAGCCAACGCCGACGCTGGTGCGAAAGATTATCGAAAAACGCAGCCGTGAAAAAACGATTGCGGAACGGAAGCGGCTCTTCTACGTCGCCTGCACGCGCGCGATGGATCATCTCGTGCTCGTCGGCCAGCTCAAGAAGCGCGGCGCGCGCTCTTCGCAAACGGAAGAAGCAACCGCCATCGATCAAATGACGAGCTGGATGGATTGGTTGAGTAAAATTCTCCAGCTCGGTGATAGCGTCGCGAGTCCGAGCGGCACGATTACGCTCGGCCCTCCCAACGGCGAGCATGGCGCGATTCGCTACCGGCTTTTTGACGAAAATCAAAGCGTGCTGAATTTTGCCGAAGAGCTGCGGAGCGACTTTGCGTTTGCGGAAAACTTGTAGACCTTTTCAAGAAACCGGCATCAACACGCCGTTATGCCTTGAGGAGAAAACATGTCTGATGAACCAAAATCCGAATTAATCCTCTACAAAACCGACGACGGCAAAACCCGTCTGCAAGTGCGGCTGGATCAGGAAACCGCGTGGTTGACGCTCAATCAGATGGCCGACTTGTTCCAACGGGACAAGTCGGTTATTTCCAGACACATTCGCAACGTGTTTGAAGAGGGCGAATTGCAGCGCGAACGAGTTGTTGCAAATTTTGCAACAACTGCCACAGACGGAAAGACCTATCAGGTTGAGTACTTCAATCTCGACGTCATCATCTCCGTCGGTTACCGCGTGAAGTCGCATCGGGGCACACAGTTTCGCATTTGGGCCACGCAGCGCTTGCGCGAATACCTTGTCAAAGGGTTCGTGCTGGATGATGAGCGTCTCAAGCAAGTAGGCGGCGGTAATTATTTCGATGAATTGCTCGCGCGCATTCGCGACATCCGTTCTTCCGAGAAAATTTTTTGGCGCAAAGTGCTCGACATTTATTCAACGAGCATCGACTACGAACCCAATGTGGAAATGTCGCAAAAGTTTTTCGCCACCGTGCAGAACAAAATGCACTGGGCGGCGCACGGACACACAGCGGCAGAAATTGTCGCACAACGCGCCGATGCCTCCAAACCGAACATGGGTTTGACGAGTTGGGCGGGAGACAAACCGCGCAAGCCGGACGTCGTCATCGCCAAGAATTATTTGAACCAAGAAGAGCTGGAGGCGTTGAATCGCATCGTGACGGCTTATTTGGAATTTGCCGAATTGCAAGCGCAGAGCCGCAAGCCTATGTACATGCGCGATTGGATTGCAAAGCTGGATGATTTCCTCAAATTGAGCGAGCGGGAGATTCTCACGCATGCGGGGCGAATGAGCCACGAAATTGCCGTGGCGAAGGCGGAAGCAGAATACGAGAAGTATCACCAGCACCGGTTGTCGCAGCCGAGCGAAGTCGAGAAACATTTTGCGACGGCGGTGGAAAAAATCAAGCAGTTGCAATCAAGCAAAACGAAGAAGCAACACCGAGACAAAAGCAAAGGAGCAAGATAAAATGTGCACAAAACGTCTCGCGCTAATTTTTATGAGCATCGCTTTTATTTTATCTGCCAAAGTAGACGGCCAACAGATTTTGGTTATCGCCGACGCCACCCGCAAAACGCCCATCGAAGGCGCGCGCATTTATGTCAAAGACCGAGCTTATGTTTTGCGGTCGGATGTAAATGGCCGCGTGGTGATTCCGAAAAAATTCAGAAAAGCCAGGCTCAGCATTCGCGCGAAAAATTATCAGCCGATGGAAGTGAGCTTGCCGTTGAAAGACGCCTCTCCCCTGCTGCTCACATTCGATGAAACGCGCGTCAATCCAATCGAAAAGAAACTTTCGTTCAATCGCGGGGACACGCTGCGCGGCAGTTACGGGCCGTATCGCGCCAACAACGATCTGCTTTTTTACGATCTCAACATGCGCTTGAACATCGCCGAGAAATATCTTTCCGGTTTCAACACCATCCGTTTCAAAATGCTCACGGATGATCGTCGCGTTCAAATCGATCTGTTTGACAACATGAAAGTCGATAGCATTTTGTTCAATGACAGAGCGCTCAAATACACGCGCGAGTTCTATGCGGTGTTCATCGACTTTCCTGAGATGCTGAGAGTCGGTCAAGTTTACAGCATCAATTTTTATTATTCCGGGCATCCGAAAGAAACTGGGCGCTTCGGCGGCATTGCGTTCAAGCAGGATTCGCTCGGCAATCCGTGGATTTACACGGCATGTCAGGGCACCGGCGCGAGCTTGTGGTGGCCGAACAAAGATCAGCAGCCGGATGAAGTCGATAGCATGAAGATCAGCATTGCGGCGCCCTCGGATTTGGTCGTGGTGTCGAATGGCCGCTTTCAAAATAAAACCGCTCTCGGCGATGGCTACACGCGGTGGAATTGGCAAGTCAATTATCCGATCAACAATTATTGCGTGTCGCTGAATATTGCGAAGTACACACATTTTTCCGAGCAGCTTGGCGATCTCACGTTGGACTATTATGTTTTGCCGTCTCATCTCGAAGGCGCCAAACGACAGTTTAGCCAGGCGAAGCCGATGATGGAATGTTTTCAAAAATATTTTGGCGCGTATCCATTTCCCCAAGACGGTTACAAATTGATCGAAGTGCCTTATTCCGGCATGGAGCATCAGAGCGCGGTGAGTTACGGCAATCTCTTCAAAAATGGCTATCTCGGCCGCGATTGGACGGGCGTCGGGGTGAGCACGAAATTTGATTTCATCATCATTCACGAGAGCGGCCATGAGTGGTTCGGCAACAGCGTGACGGCGAACGATGTTTCCGACGCGTGGATTCAGGAGGGCTGGTGTACGTATGCCGAGGGCGTTTATGTTGAGTGCATGTTCGGCTATGATGATGCGCTCAAATATTTCAACGGCTACAAGAGCAAAGTCCAAAACAAAGAACCGATCATCGGCCCGACCGCAGTGAATCACTGGCCGACGGGCGATCAGTATTTCAAAGGCGCGCTGTTTTTGCACACGCTGCGCAACGTCGTTGATGATGACAAAAAATGGTGGGCGATGCTGCGCGATTATGCCGAGCAGTTCAAATACAAAAATATTTACACGACGGATGTGGTTAATTTTTTCAATACGTACTTCAAGCGCGACTTCAGCCCGTTGTTTGAGCAGTATTTGTATCATACCGGCCTACCGGTGTTGCAAGTGAAATTTGAGGGCAATCGGGTTGCATATAAATGGAAAGCTGAGGTCGAGGAATTCAATATGCCAATCAAAGTACGCGTCAACGAGAAATCGCATTTTATTTTTCCAACTGCGGCGTGGAAATCCGAATCGCTCAAAGGCATGGCGAAAGAAAACTGGCAGGTGACGACGGATTTGTTTTATGTTGAAGTTGAGGAACAAGCCGAGACTAAAAGGGAGTAATGCCTCGCTCACAAGTGAAAAACGTAGCGCCCCGTTCGCGGGGCAGACAAGATGTCTGCGCTACTCGTCTATCTGAGGCATTCCAAAATGGAAAATTAAAAAATTTGCATTACAGCTTCGTATTTGTTAAATTTGGAGGAGAGCAAAATGGCGCAACCGATAGTAGATCAAGTTTTAACGGAAATGTCCGAGCATCATCCGGAAGCCTTCATCCGGCTGAAATTTCCGAGAGAAAAATTTCGCGTCATCACCACGAAACTTGACAAAGAGCTTACCATCAAAACTCGACGGTCGGATCGAGTGATGGTTTTGCAAAGCGTGAGCGGAAAACGCGTCGTTCACTTTGAGTTTCAACTGCGTTACAACCGCAAAGTGCCGGAGCGATTATTTGTCTACGCCGGAGCGTTGACGGCCAAATATCAGATGAAGGTGGCGTCATATCTTTTTCTCATCAAGCCGTCACGGTTGGTCGGTGATTTCGGCGTCTATCAATCGGATCTCTTTGACGAGACGGTCAACGAGTTCCGCTTTCCGGTGATTCGCCTATTTAAGCTGCGGGAAGCGATTTTGTCCGGCGATGCCAGATATCGCATTTTCGCGCCGCTGCTGTTGGAAATGGAACCCAAACCGAAGATCGTGCTTCTCCGGCAAATACGCGATATTCTCAATCAAGAACCCGACGCGCGCCGCCGCAACGAGTTTTTCAGTTTCGCCGCCGCTATTGCTAAAAAACATTTTGATTTGAAAACCATTCAATCCGTTTTTAAGGAGGCTGATATGATCGACGTAGACTATTGGAAAAATCTGCCGCATTTTGGGGATGCGATGCGAGCCAATGAAGCCGAAGCTAAGAAAGTAGCCGAACAGAAAGGAATCGAGAAAGGACGACAGACAGGGTTACAGGAAATGCTTATCGAAATGTTAAGCGCCCAGTTCGGAAATGTCCCGAGCAAGACAGTTCGTGCTATCCAGGCCATTCATGCGCCCAATAAACTCAAATCGATTTCTCGAAGAACGATGAAAGCGAAATCACTGGCGGAAGTGCAAAGCTTGGTGATGGCCGCCATCCCCAAAACGAATGGCCGCAACGGCTCGGCGCACAAGTTCCGCCTCAGTAAATAATGCCGGAGTTCTCAGGAAAGGTCTTGCATGGAAAAAACTGAAACCTCGCCGAACGGCCAACACGACGACAAGCAAACCGATGAACCGGTGTGGACGTTTCGCGGCTATGAAATGCGGCCGGCGGAATTTAACACGGCGATGGTGCATTATTATCGCGCCGAAATTCAGCGATCGAACATCTGGCGGCAGCGGCTCGACACCACGACGAATTGGGCCGTGCTCGCTTCCAGCGCCGCGATTTCTTTTGCGCTCTCGGCGCCGGATCATCACTACGGCGTCCTCATGCTCAACACGTTGCTCGTCACGCTGTTTCTGTGGATGGAGGCGCGGCGTTATCGCTATTATGAATTGTGGGCCTATCGCACGCGGTTGATGGAAACGGATTTTTTCGCCGCGATGCTCGCTCCGCCCTTTTCGCCGCGGCCGGAATGGGCCGAAAACATGGCGGGGACTTTGCACGATCCGGAATTTCCGATCAGTATGTGGGAAGCGTTCGGTCGCCGCTTCCGCCGCAATTATGTGTGGATTTTTCTCGTGCTCGCGTTGTCGTGGTTTCTCAAAATTTTTATCCATCCGACCATGGCGAATTCGCTGCAGGCGGCCATTGCCAGAATCGAGCTGGGCTCGCTAAGCGGCTGGCAGGTTTTATCCATCGGCCTCATTTACAACGGCGTGCTTTTTCTTATTGGTTATGGCACGGCGGGCCTGCGGCAGGCCACCGGCGAAGTTCTGGCGAAATCAAATGATTTTCCGATTCTGTCCAGATTATGGCAGGCGATGGAAGTTAAAGATGATTCCGCCGAGGGAAAAGCGGCGCAACGTTCATCTCGCGCGCGCAATCGCCGGCGGAAACAATTGCTGTGCCTGATCATTTCCAGCCAGCCGCAATTGATCGCGGACCGCATCCGCCGTGATTTGAAACGCGGTGTGACCGGCTTGCACGGCACCGGCATGCATGCACAAAAAGAACGCGAAGTGTTAATGGTCGCAGCCACGACGAGTGAAATTAGCAGTATTAAAGCCACCGTCAAAGTTGCCGATCCCAAAGCGTTTCTCATTGTCATGCCCGCGCAGGAAGTGATGGGGCGCGGGTTTCAGCCGTTGGAAGAATGAGCATGCGTACAAGCCATAAACTGTTACGTTTTAATTTTTATCGTATTGCCTTGCAAAACTATCATAACCGCGAAGATTTTGTAGCGCGGGCATCCTGCCTGCTTGGTTTGCAGACTGAAAGTCTGCGCTACGCTTTACTTTGTATAACTTACAGGAGGTCATGATGAAACGGAAAGTAAAATTGGTGCTGAGCCTATTTTGCTGCAGCGCCTGGGTAAGCGCGTTGCCGGCGCAACAACTGGAAGATTACGTTTCAAAATATACGTCGGCGAATGGCGCCGGTTACATGCAACCGCTGGCCGATGCGTTCGGCGGCAATCTCAACAGCGGTTTCTTTCATGGCGCGCGCATAAAAAAGTTTGGCCTGAATATTTATATCGGCGTCGAAATCATGACGGCGTTTATCGCGGACGATCAAAAAACTTTCATGGCCAAAACCGAATCGCCGTTTAGCCCCGCGAAAGAGGCGCAGGCCCCGACCATTTTTGGCAGCGGCAAGGGCGCGGCGGTGACCGGAACCGGCGGCACGGTGTTTAATTTCCCCGGCGGCCTCGATATCAGCAAGCTGCCGCTCGCTGTGCCGCAAGTGAGCGTCGGGTCGATCCTCGGCACGCAAGCCACCGTTCGCTTCGTCAAGGCGAAAATTGACGACAACATCGGCGAAGTCAAACTTTTCGGCTTCGGCGCGCAACACAGTCTCAGCCAATATTTTAAAAATTTTCCTATCGATCTTGCCGCTGGTTTTCTGATCCAAAAATTCGAGGTCGGTGATATTGTTGAAGCGAATACGAAATACTTTGGCTTGCAGGGCAGCTTGTCGCGCAGCGTTTTGACTTTGTACGGCGGGGTCGGTGTCGAATCGGCCACCCTCGATATCGCTTACGATTATGAATCCGACAGCGGCACGCAACGGATCGCCTTCGATCTGGAATCCGATAATTCAGCTCGCTTCACCGCCGGCGTCGCGCTCAATCTCCTCGTGCTCAAGCTTCATGCCGACTATAATTTCGGCTCGCAAAATGTTATTGCCGCCGGGCTGGGGTTTGGCTTTTGAGGATTGGTTAAGGGAGCGCGGACTTTCTTGTCCGCGATGCACGTGTGTGGGCTGGAAAGCCCACACACCAAAAAATTTTATGCAAAAGAGGAGCGCGGACTTTCTTGTCCGCGATGCGCGTGTGGACTAGAAAGTCCACACTCCCCTCAAAAAGGAGATCAAGAACATGAAAAAGATTATTGCCTGCACCCCGCTGCTCGCTTTGCTCATGCTCACCGGTTGCGAAAAGCGACTGTTTCACTTCGTCGCGACGATCAACCAGTCGCCGACGTTTGCCTTTGATAGCGCGGGGCCATTCGTGCAAAGAGTTGTGGTGACGAGTGATCGGATCAAAGCGGCGATCGACGTTCCGGCGGATGCCCGTATCACCGGCGTCGACATTGAGAGTCTGTCATTACGGGTCGTCGTTAAATCGGAAAACAAAGCGACGGCGATGCGAGTAACCGCTGTGATAATCAATGTGAATCAACAAAGCAAGAAGATGTTTGAAAATTATATCGTGCCTCTCGTCGCCGTCAATGCTCCCGTCATCGGGCTCAATGCGCTGATCGACGACGGCGTGAGCGAATTGCGCGGCAAGCTCAACGGTTATGTCCAAAACACCGACAACACCGCCTTCGTCATCGAGGTGAGCGGCAATTCTTCTCCCTCATCCGGACAACGCGTGGCGATTGATTTGAATCTCATCGTCAAAGCCACCGTCAAATACGATCAATGTGTCGAAGTGCCGCAGCTTTTTTCGAGCGGCGAAGAATGTACGGAGCAATGACGCACGGAGGTTTTATGGCTGAATACAACATCGACAAAACGCTTGATTGCACAGGCCTGACTTGCCCGCTGCCGCTGGCGAAAACCAACAGAGCCGTGAAAGAGATGCAATCCGGGCAAATTCTCGAAATGATCGCAACCGATGCCAACGCGATGTTGGATATGGAAGCGTGGGCGAAGCAAACGCGCCATGAATTGCTGCTGGCACAAAAACAGAATGACGGCAAGTTTCGCTTTTTGATTAGAAAAGTTTCTTGACGGCGTAGCGTGTTAAGCGCAACTCGGCACATTAGCTTGTTGCTCGTTTTTTTCACAGTCGTTAAATATCCCAACCTTTAAGGAAGAAAAATGTTTAATGCATACCGGTTTTCTCGCCTATGTTCATTAACAGCGCTTTGCATTTGTCTTTTTAGCAAAGCAGTTTTTGGCCAGAATCCGAAAATCATCAAAATCGTTGCACAGGGTGAGCCATCACCCCGTGGAGGCGTCTTCGGCGACTTCGGCTCTTTCAGCTTCAACGATAATGAAGATTTTGCCTTCAACAATGAGATAAGCTTGTTCAATGTTGCGGTCTTCGTCACCTCTGGAAACGTCATCTCTACCCTTGTCGCAGATGGCGACTCAATTCCCGGAATTGGGAGATTGAAGCGATTATCTGCCTTCTCATTAAATAATGATGGGGTGGTGGCCTTTGGCGCTCAAACAACGCTTAACGGATCGACGAAAGATGGATTATTCCTGTCAAGCGCGCAAGGGATTTCAAAAATTGTGCTCGACGGCGACCCAACCTCCAGCGGTGCTATCAGCTCTCCTTTCCTCCGCGATTACTCTCTGAATAAT
>Ga0247727_10012780_pt1 | contig 14325 bp, 14 predicted proteins | sample WisWelCaveWW1625_FD_202498 | JGI IMG/M metagenome (GOLD analysis project Ga0247727, IMG submission 202498) | Biofilm microbial communities from Wishing Well Cave, Virginia, United States - WW16-25 | ecosystem: Environmental > Aquatic > Deep subsurface > Groundwater > Cave microbial mat | place... | reverse complement strand
CCGAGCGATTTGTCTCTTAATTTCCCCGGGATTCGTGCTTCCGATAGTTTTCTTCATGCGGACCGAATGTTTCGCGTCAAAAATATCATAAACGTCTGCTTCAATTTTTGAATCATAACTTTTAAAAATATCAAGCCCTATTTTTGAAAGGGCCACCCTGCGCTCTTCTGCAAACTTAATAATCTGACCAACTGTGCGATGAGCCGCCTTAAACGACACTCCTTTTTGGACTAGATAATCCGCCAAATCGGTTGCGTATAGAGTTTCATCGGAAAGAAGTTTCTTTGCTTCAGATTCATTCACTCTGATTGTAGAAAATACTTTAATAAAAATCTCAAGAATGGTTTCGGATGTTTCAACCGAATCAAAGAGAAACTTTTTGTCCCACTGCAAATCGCGGTTATAAGAGGTCGGGAGCCCCTTCACCAGCGTCAACATTCCGACAAAATTAGAAGAAAAAACGCCCGCGGCGCCGCGCGCCAGCTCCAGGAAATCCGCGTTTTTCTTCTGCGGCATCATGGAGCTACCGGTGCAAAAAGCCTCGTCTATTTCGATAAGCTTTGAGCCGCGCAATTGGGCCAGCATCAGGTCTTCCGCGATGCGGGACAGGCTGGTCCCCAACAGCAAAATAGATGAAACGAGGTTTACGATGTAGTCCCTTTCACCGGAAACATCGTAGCTATTTTCAGTCACGCGGGAAAGGCCCAGTTCCTTCGCGATAAGATTCTGGTCCAGATCAAAAGTGACACCGGCCAAAGCTCCGCTCCCAAGGACGCAGACGTCGCAAATCGCGATAGCGCCCTCAAACCTAAACGCAGCCCGTTCCAGCATCTCGACATAAGCGAGGAAAATATGCGCCTGCGACAAGACCTGCGCGTTCTGCATATGCGTCATGCCAGGCACGAGGACATCTTTGTATTGATCGGCCTTTAAAACAATTTCCTTTTGGAGCGAACGCACCAGCAAAAGAAGCCGCCGCGCATGGTCCAAGCAATAAAGGCGAGAGCTCTGGCTCACCAAGTCGTTGCGGGAGCGGCCCGTATGAAGTTTATCGGCCAAGAAGCCCGTTAATTTTGCCAATTCCGCCTGCACCGCCGAGTGAACGTCCTCGGACGACTCACTCAGACGCAAAGCCCCCCTCTTATACCGTGTCTCAAGAACCCCAATGGCTGAGAGCAGCTTTTTTCCTTCGGCCGCGGTCAAGACCCCGCACTTTTTGAGGGCCTTTACATGAGCGGCGTCGATTTTCAAATCATAAGGCAAAAGCCGTCTGTCCCATTTGAAAGAACTGCTGAACCTTTCAAACAGAGGGTCTGCCTTCCTTTTAAACCGTCCACCCCAGAGCTTACTCATTTTTCCTCTTTCCTCTCACTTTCTATACGGCAGCGCCCAAAGATCGATGAAGCCTTTGGCCAGCCGCTGGTCAAACTTGTCTTTCGCGCTGTAAGTCGCGAGGCTTTCCTTATATAAGGAATAAGGAGACTTGCGCCCGACAACATGCGCCGAATATTTTCTGAGCTTTACCCGTACCACCCCCGTTACCTTCTTTTGTGTGCGCTCAATGAAAGCGTCAAGCGCCTCCCGAAGCGGCGTAAACCAAAGGCCGTAATACACGAGCTCCGCGTATTTTTGGGAGATCCCTTCTTTATAATGCAATAGTTCACGATCGAGCACCAGGCTCTCCAAATCCTTATGGGCCTGAAGCAAAATTGTCGCGGCCGGAGCCTCATAGGTCTCGCGGGACTTGATCCCCACGAGGCGGTTCTCGATCATGTCCATGCGGCCGATGCCATAGGGGGCCCCGAGATCGTTCAGCTCATTGATGAGTGCCAACGCCTCCTTCTTTTTTCCGTTTAATCCCACGGGTACGCCTTTTTCAAAATTGATCTCAACGACCCGCTCTTTGAGGTTTCCCTTTTCCGCGCCGCGCGTCCACTGAAAAGATTCGAGCGGCGGCTCCACATTGGGGTCCTCCAAAACGCCCGCCTCGACACTGACGCCCCAGATATTTTTATCAATGGAAAATGGGCTTTTCTTCGTGACATCAATCGGGATACGGTGCCTCAGGGCATACGTGATTTCTTCTTCCCTTGATTTAAATTCCCACTCTCTCACCGGCGCTATAATCTCAAGCGAACCGTCCAGCGCCTGGACCGTCACCTCAAACCTCACCTGGTCATTGCCCTTGCCCGTACAGCCGTGCGCCACCGCCGTGGCTTTTTCCGCGTGTGCCACGGCCACTTGCTCGGCCGCAATGAGAGGCCTCGAGAGCGCGGTCGCCAGCGTATACCGGCCTTCATACACGGCGTTGGCCTTGAGCGCCGGCCAAATATAATCGGTAATAAACCGCTTCCTAAGGTCTTTTACGACGACCTTTGAGGCGCCCGCCACTTTCGCCCGATGAATAGCAGCCGTCGTGGTCTTCTCCTGCCCCACGTCCGCCATGTAAGCGACGACTTCATAGCCGCGGTCTTTCAGCCATTTGATCGCGACGGAGGTATCTAACCCGCCCGAGTAAGCCAGCACCACCTTTTTCATTTTTTTCTTTTCCTCGTCAGCAGAATGTGCAAAAGCGCCTTCTGCGTGTGAAGCCTGTTTTCCGCCTGGTCAAAAATCACGGACTGGCCACTCTCCATCACCTCATTCGTGATCTCTTCGCCGCGATGCGCCGGAAGACAATGCAGGATGACCGCGTCTTTGGGCGCTTTTCCCACAATGGCGGAATTGACCTGAAACGGCTGAAAATCCCGCAGTCTCTGCTCCCTCTGCTTCTCCTGCCCCATGCTCACCCACACATCCGTGTAAATGGCGTGGGCATTCTTCACGGCGGTGAAGGGATTGTTCGACAGAGTGATCTTCGAACCGCTGTCCTTCGTAATAAGCTTGATATCCTTTAATATCTCCTCGTTGGGCTCATAGCCCTTGGGGATCGCGATGGCTAAATTTGCCCCCATCTTCGCGGCGCCATAGAGAAGGGAATTCAGCACGTTGTTGCCGTCGCCGACATACGCGATATTAATTTTCTCGATCGCCTTAAATTTCTCGCGGATGGTAAAAAGGTCCGCGAGCGTCTGGCACGGATGATACAAATCGCTCAAGCCGTTAATGACGGGGACCGACGCGTGCTTTGCGAATTCCTCCACATCCGAGTGAAGATGCGTCCTTGCCACTACTGCGTCGCAGTAGCGCGACAAGACGCGCGCCACGTCCTTAATGGACTCCCGGTCGCCCAGCGGCAGCTCCTGGGGATCCATGTAAACCGCACTGCCGCCCAGCTCGCTCATCCCGACCTCGAACGACACGCGCGTCCGGATCGAGGGTTTCTGGAAAAGCAACGCCAGCGAATAGCCTTTCAGCTTTCCCAAAAACGCTTCGGGCTTCTTCTTCATCTTCTCCGTCAGCCTAAAGAGCATCTCGAGATCGCCTGCCTCCACCTCTTTCATCGTCAGAAAATCCTTCGCCTCAAACGGCGCTCTTGACACTTTGGATTTCTTTGCCGCCGGCCTATGCGCCCGGAATTTCGCCGGTCTCCTTTTCGCTGACCTCGCCGGTCTCGCCCTTTTTTTCGATTTTAACTTCCTCTTTTTAGATTTACTCATGCGGCCTTACTCCCTTCTTTGGTGAGATACTTCTCCTCTTCAAGCGTCAAAACTTCCTCCAAAATCTGAACGGCCCGGTCAATCTCCTTCTCCCTTACAACGAGGGGCGGCATAAGCCTCAAAACATTTTCCTGGGTGCAATTAATGAGAAGCCTGCGCTTCAAGCATTCTTCATAAATGCCCTTTCCCGGCATCTCAAGCTCCACGCCCGTCATGAGTCCCATCCCGCGCACATCCCTGATAATGGAATGCTTTTTCTTGAGCTCGCCCAGTCTTTTAAATAAATGGGAGCTTGTGATCACCGTGTTACTCAAAAGCTTTTCTTTTTCAATCGCGTCAAATACCGCCAGCGCCGCGGCGCACGCGAGCGGCCCACCGCCAAAAGTCGTGGCGTGGGTCCCCGGCTGTAAGATATCCGCGATCTCCTTCTTGGCGACCATGGCGCCGATGGGGAAACCTCCGCCCAGCGATTTCGCGAGCGTCATGATATCCGGCTCAATACCGTAATTTTTGTAGCAAAACATCCGCCCCGTGCGTCCCATGCCGGTCTGCACTTCATCCAAAATAAGCAGAATATTTTTTTCATGGCACAGGCGCCTTACCTCGTGCAAATACGGCTGATCGGCCACCCTGACACCGCCTTCCCCCTGGATTGGCTCAAGCACGATCGCGGCCGTTTGCGGTGTTACCGCTTTTTCCAATGCGGCAAAATCATTGAACGGCACCGTCACGAACCCCGGCATCGCCGGCTCGAAACCCTCCCGGAATTTTTTCTGCCCCGTCGCGGCAATCGCCGCGAGAGTCCGGCCGTGAAACGACCGCTCCATCGTGATAATTTCATGCCTTCCGGGATTGCCAAATTTCCTCGCGAGCTTAAACGCCGCCTCGTTGGCCTCCGCGCCGGAGTTGCAGAAAAAAACCTTGCCCGGAAAAGAATGATGGATGATCTGCTCCGCCAAAAGCCCCTGCAGTTCATGATAGTAATTGTTCGAGACGTGTATCAGCCGCTCGGCCTGGCGCTTAATGGCCTCCACCACCCGCCGGTGGCAATGGCCGATGCCGCTCACCGCCCAGCCGGGGAAAAAATCGAGGTACTCGTCCCCATGCGCGTCCCACACCCGCGTACCCCTGCCCCTCTCAAGCACCAGCGGCACCTTGTTGTAGCAAGGGATCACGTAGTCGTAGTAGAGTCTAATTGTTTTTCTATAATCCATTTAATTCCTATGTGTCATTGCGAGGAGCGAAGCGACGAAGCAATCTCTGCTTAACATAGATTGCTTCGCTGCGCTCGCAATGACACTTCATCTTTTTACTATTTCTGTTCCGACACCTTTGTCCGTAAAGATCTCAAGCAAAATGCCGTGAGGGATCTTCGCGTCAATAATGTGTGTCTTTTTGACCCCGCGCTCAAGCGCCCGCGTGCAGGCCTTCACCTTCGGGATCATGCCTCCGCTGACTATTTTTGACTGAATAAGCGAATCGATCTCCGCCAGGCTCACATGCGACAACACCGACTCCGGATTATCCATATCTTTCAAAATCCCGCGCACATTCGTCAGCAGGACCAGCTTAATCGCCCCAAGACTCTTGGCGATTTCCGCCGACGCCTGATCGGCATTGACGTTATAGGTAAAGCCGTCCTTGCCGATCCCGATGGGCGAAATAACCGGGATGATGTCGCTCGTGATCATGCGCTGGATGACGTCGCCGTTTATCTTCGTGATCTCTCCGACAAAGCCGATGTCCACCCCTTCGATATCCGCGTGTTTTTTCACTTCAATCAAGTGATCGTCTTTTCCGCTTAACGAAATAGCGCTCCCCCCCAGCGAAATAATCTCCCGCACGATTTCGCGGTTGATCTTGGTGAGCTCCTCCTCAACCACCTCCATCGTTTCCTCGTCCGTTATCCGGAATCCCTTCTCAAATTTTACTTCCTTGCCAATCTCTTCCAGGCGTTTGGTAATATAAGGCCCGCCCCCGTGCACAAGCACCGGTCTCATCCCGACATAACTTGTAAAAACAATATCTTCGAGCACATCCCGCCGGATCAGGTTATCTGTCATCGCCGCGCCGCCGTATTTAATGACAATGGTCTTGTCATAAAAACTCTGAATATACGGCAGGGCCTCAATCAGAACATCGGCCTTTTTTATCATCTCTTCCATTCATCAACTCCTAACTGTCATTGCGAGGAGCGAAGCGACGAAGCAATCTCTGTTTAACATCGATTGCTTCGCTTCGCTCGCAATGACACTCTATGTTCTATACGCCGAATTAATCCTCACATAGTTCGTTGAGAAATCGCACGTGTACGAGGTGGCGCTGTATTTCCCAAGCCCCAGGTCAATGGTGATCTTGATTTTTTTCTGGGCGAAAATACGATTCAAGAGCACGGCCTTTTTTTTTACTCTGCCCCCGTTCCTCAATACGAGCTCCCGCCCCAGATGGATCTGCATCCGCCAAGGATCCACGTGGGCGTCCGAATATCCCACCGCCGCGGCGATTCTCCCCCAATTGGGGTCGCATCCGAATAACGCGCATTTCACGAGACTCGAGCGCGCCACCGTCCGCGCCACCGTCCGCGCGTCGTCGCGGTTCAAGGCTTTTCTCACCGTGATCTCCACAAATTTTGTCGCCCCCTCCGCGTCCTTGATCATCTGCTTCGCCAATTCCGAAAAAATCGCCTCGAGCACCTTTGCGAACGTCCTCGCTTCCTTTGTCTTCTCCACAATCCTCTTATTTTGGGCCATCCCATTGGCGAGGACCAGCACCATATCATTGGTCGACATGTCCCCGTCGATCGTAATAGTATTGAACGTTTTCTGCGCCGCCCGGTCGAGCGCCTCGCGGAGCGCGCTGGGCGCAATAACGGCGTCCGTCGTCACAAAACAAAGCATTGTGGCATGCCTGCCCGCCGTGGCGGGCTTCGGCCCGGCAAGCTCCATTTGGGGATGGATCATTCCCGCGCCTTTCGCGATGGCCCCCACGCGCACCCTTCTTCTCCCCACCTTGAATTCCATCGCCATTTCTTTGATCATCCGGTCTGTCGTCAAGATGCCGGCCGCGGCGTATTCACCGCCTTTCGGGTTTAGTCCCCTTACAAGCTCAGGAATGGCGCCGATTATTTTTTTAATGGGGAGCGGCTTTCCGATGACCCCCGTCGACGCGACCAGAACATTATTCTTTTTTATCTTCAAAAAACGGGCCACGCTTTGCGCCATGGTACGGGTATTCTCAAACCCGCTTTCCCCCGTCATGCAGTTGGCGTTTCCGGAATTGGCGATGACCGCCTGCGCCTTCGAGTCGCGCAGGTGCTCTTTATTCACGACCACGCACGACGCCTGCACCTTATTTGTGGTAAAAACGCCCGCCGCGTCACACGGCTTCTCGGAGTAAACCAGCGTGAGATCGCGCTTCTTGGATTTTTTAATCCCGCAATAAATGCCGTTGGCCTTGAAACCGAGGGGGGCCGTCACACCGCCGCGAATGATTTTCATTCTTAAAAGAGCCCGTCCGTTTCCGCGAAGCCGGACATGATATTCATGTTCTGCACGGCCTGCCCCGCCGCGCCCTTGTCCAGATTATCAATCGCCGTCACGATCACGGCCAGTTTCTTGCCTGGATTCACCCGGAGGCCCATGTCGCAAAAATTAGTGTTCGCGACGTGTTTCAGCTCCGGGAGAAGGCCGTTGTCATAGACTTTCACGAAGGGTTCACCGGCGTAAAACTTTTTATAAAGCCCGATAAGCTCCTCGGTCGTGATCTTTTTCTTGAGCCCCACGTAAATCGTGCTTAAAATCCCCCGGTTCAATGGCAAAAGATGCGGCACAAAAACCACGCTCACATTTTTTCGCAGTACCCGCGAAAGCTCCTGATCGATCTCAGGCACGTGCTGGTGCTCAAAGAGCTTGTACGCCTTAAACGATTCGTTCACCTCGGAAAAATTAAGCGACTTTTCCGCCTTGCGGCCGGCGCCCGTCACGCCGCTTTTGGCGTCGATCACCACCGACTCCGGATGAAACACACCTTGCTTTAGTCCCGGCAGTGCCCCCAGAATAGCGCCCGTCGGGTAACAGCCGGGATTGGCTACCAGTTTCGCGTGGCGGATTTTTTCCCGGTTCACTTCGGGAAGACCGTAAACGGCGTGCTTCAAATTGGGCAGATCGCGGTGGCCCACGCGGTAAAATTTCTCATAAATCTTCTCGTCTTTTAAACGGTAGTCCGCGCTGATGTCGACCACCTTTTTGCCGGCCTTCAGGAAAAGCGGTGCCACCTGCATGGAAACGGTGTGCGGCAGGGATAGAAAAACGAAATCGCTTTTTTCGATCGTGTCCTCCGCCGAAAAGGCCTTGCACTCGAGATCCACTTTATTCCTCAAATACGGAAAAATATCCTGGATTTTTACTTCGCGGTCTTCTTTTCCGGAGGTGTAGGTAACTTCCACTTTTGGGTGATTCGACAAAAGTCTTACAAGCTCTTCCCCTGTATAACCTGTCGCGCCCACCACACCGACTTTTAATTTTTTCATTTTTACTCCAAGAGTCTCACATTATAGAGACGTTTGTTTCGTATGTCAAAAAATAAAAAATAAGGCCGAGCGTAACGCTCGGCCATTATTAGACTTACAGATTTTTAAACCAATTGTTTTAAGTGTGCTTACCTCTTCGAGAACTGGAATCTGCGCCGAGCCCCTTTCCGCCCGTATTTCTTTCGTTCTTTCATACGGGGATCGCGGGTGAGATACCCCCCGCGTCGCAGAAGAGGCTTCAAAGTCTCGTCAAAGGTCAAGAGTGCTCTTGAGATCGCGTGCCGCACAGCGCCGGCCTGCCCGGCAAGTCCACCGCCCCGGGCGTTGGCAATCACATCCACTTTGTCGCTCAAGCGCGCGGCTTCGAGCGGCTGTTTCACGATCATCTGAAGCGTGGGTCTTCCAAAATATTCGTTGATGGCTCTTTTATTCACCTGAATCACACCGGTGCCTTTGAATAACTGAACGCGGGCGGACGCTTCCTTCCGCCGGCCCGTCGCCATTTCCTTGGCCTCGGGGGCTTTCAATAATTGGGCTTTTGTCAGACGCTCGAGTTTTCCGCTCATTTTTTACCAGCCTGTTTGTCCGCTTTTGGCTTTTGCGCGCTGTGCGGATGCTCGGCGCCGGCATACACCAAAAGACGTGTCAACATCCGGGCGCCTAATCTCGATTTGGGCAGCATTCCCTTCACGGCGTGCTTAATCGCGTACGTGGGATCCACCTTCATGACCCGCTCAAAGGTACGCTCGTAGAGGCCGCCGGGGTAACCGGAAAAAGACTTATAAAGTTTTGCCTTGGGCTTATTGCCGGTGAGGCGCACTTGACTCGCGTTGATAATGATAACCCCTTCGCCGGTCTCGACATGCGGGGTATAATCGGGGCTCGTTTTTCCGGTCAAAATCCTTGAAACCCTGGCGGCAAGACGCCCCACCACCTCGTCTTTTGCGTCCACCAGGCGCCATTTCTTCTCTCTATAATCTTTTTCATTGGCAAAAAAAGTCGACATAATCCCCTCAAAATTAAGAGGGTATAAGATACCATCCGCCTAGGGGGTTGTCAATAGGTCTTTCAGGGCGGGTTCCAGGTTCTCAAATTTAAACCGGAAGCCCGAATGAATGAGCTTAAGGGGCGCTGCGTTCTGGCCGGTCAGGAGCATCTCCGACATTTCGCCCAGCAAAATACGAAGCGCAAAACCCGGCACGGGGAAAAACGAAGGTCTTTTCATGACCCGGCCAAGCGACCGTGCCAATTCCCGCATCGTTACAGGATGCGGCGCCGTTAAATTAACAGGGCCGGACAGGGACGCATCCTCCACTACCCTTAAAATTGCCCCCACCTCATCTTCAATGTGAACCCAGCTCATGATTTGCTTTCCGCTACCGAGAGGGCCGCCGATCCCCATCTTAAATGGCGGCGTCATCTTGGCTAGCGCTCCCCCCTCCCTCGCCAACACAATCCCCGTCCGGACACAAACTACCCGTACGCCAAACGCCAACGCTTTCTGCGCCTCACCCTCCCATTCCCTGCAAAGCTCGGCCAAAAAACCTGATCCCCCATGAGATTCCTCATTGACGACGGTATTTTCCCGCGGACCATAAAACCCGACAGCGGAGGCGTTCACAAGGACTTTGGGTTTGGTTTTGGCCCGCGCGATCGCATTCACAATCGCCCGGGTGGTTAGAACGCGGCTTTCACGAAGCTCCTGTTTTCGTTTGGCCGTCCAGCGCTTGTCCGCGATGGACGCGCCACACAGATTGATGACACCATAGGCGCCGTCTATTTCTTCCTCCCAGCCGCCCGTCTGCCGCGGGTCCCACAAAACCTCCCGCCCGCCTGCCGGGCCCGCTGCCAGTGACGCCCTGCGCGTCAATCGCACAAGCTCATATTTTTGAATCAAGGCTTTCGCCAGATGCTTGCCGATAAGCCCGCTCACGCCGCACGCAACTATCTTCATTAGGTTAGGCCATACTTTTCATTCAACTCACGAATACGGTCTTCCGCCGTTTTGGCTTTTGCCGCCGGCGCTTCCTGAGCCTCTTCCTTTTTCGTATCGGTGTAAGTTTGGGGATTCATCGGCTTGCCGATTTTGGCTTTGGCGGCATCCGCGTTGCCCTTTTCGCGGTAGTTGTCTATTTTGCCGTCAAAATCGTTGTCCTCTTCGACCCACAAATTGATATATCCTGGATTGGGGACGTAGATCATCCTGTTTCCGATCATGCCGGTCATTACTTTTTTATTAGGGTCCCACTGAGCCAAGACGCGCCTGTCGATCAGGCCGTCAAAATTCCTGTCATGTTCTTTCAGCACCAACTCTCTGCCTTTCAGCATCTGATTATACTGATCGGGTTTCCGGTCATGATTGGTGTCCCGGGCGGAGCGCTTCAAAACACCGTTTGAGTCAAAAATTTCCCACAGGTCTGCCTGCCCGTCGAAGTCCCTGTCGGATTCGGCGGAAATGCGCTTTTCATTTTTAAACTTTACCCACCGGTCCGGTTTACCGTCGCCATTGGCGTCCACTTCAGCCCTGACTTTGCGGCCATCTTCATAAAAATAGGCGGCCTCCGCGCGCCCATCCTTATCTTCATCGACATGCTCGATCTTGTCCTCAGCCGCCGCAAGCCGGCCAAAAACAAAGAGACTCACCAGCACAACTGTCGCAGTAAAAATCCTGTGCCACATGGGAAATGCTCCTTCCTAGCCCTGCTTGAATTGTGCACTAATTTTCGCCATAAGGGAAGCAAGCTCGGGGTCCTTCATGAGCTCGGTAAATTTGGGATGGGCCATAATTTTTGAAAAATCCCGGGCGCTTGCCACCTCTTTAAACTCGGGATCTTTGAAAAGCTCCTGCACTTTCGGGTGGCTGATAAATGTCCTAAAGTTCTCATCCTGCATCAAGCGCTGCATCATCTGAAACAATTTTCATTCCTCCATTGTGCTGATGTCACCGACGGGCAGGCCCTGGTCCCAGGCACGCAGCACGCGCCGCATAATCTTTCCCGAGCGCGTCTTCGGCACGCGCTCACAAAACTCGATCTCCCTCGGCGCGGCATGCGCCGCGAGATTCTTGCGCACAAAATCAGCTATCTCCTTCTTGAGTTCTTCCGAAGCCGCAAAACCGCTTCGTAAGCTTACAAATGCCTTTATAATACTTCCTTTTAACTCATCCGGTTTCCCGATAACACCCGCCTCCGCCACCGCCGGGTGCTGCACGAGCGCGCTTTCCACTTCAAACGGCCCCACGCGTTCACCCGCTGTCTTTATAACATCATCCGCCCGGCCGGCAAACCAGATGAATCCGTCTTTATCCTTGTAGGCTGTGTCACCGCTCAAATACCAGCCTTTTAAACGAAAATACTCCTTGTACTTCTCTTTGTTGCCCCAGATTTCTTTCATCATTGAAGGCCATCCCGTCTTCACGACTAAATGCCCGAGCGTATTGGGAGACACTTCTTTCCCTTTATCGTCCACCACCGTCGCGACAGTGCCGGGAAAAGGCCTGCCTGTCGCGCCGACTTTAAAATCAAGGCTGCGGTAGTTGCAGACAATCTGCATCCCGGTCTCCGTCATCCACCAGGTCTCGTGGGGCGCTATCCCTGTGATGCCTCTCACCCATCGAAGCGCTTCAGGATTCAAAGGCTCCCCCACTGAACAAATATGCCGCAAACTTTTCAAGTTATGCCTCATGGCCAACTCTTTTCCCTGCGCCATGAGCATCCGAAAGGCCGTCGGCGCGCTGTACCACATCGTCACATGATACTTTTCGATCGTCTGATACCAGCGCTCCGCGGAAAACCGCCCGCCCAGCACCACACTTGAAATCCCAAGCGTCCAGGGGCCGTAAATCCCGTACGACGTCCCCGTCACCCAGCCCGGATCCGCCGTGCACCAGTAAATATCGTCGCCCCTCAAATCCAGGGCCCACTTGGCCGTCTGAAGGTGCCCCACCATCGCGTACTGGCGGTGTAAGACCCCCTTGGAACGCCCCGTCGAACCGGAGGTGTAGTGAATCACCAGCCCATCCTCCAGCGAAAGCCAGACCGGCGGAAGCTCGGCCGCCGCTGATTTCATTTCCTCATGAAAATTATGAACCTCAAGGCGCCGGAGGACATCCTCGGGCAGGTCCAAGCGCGGATGGGCATCTTCGGACACAACAAAAATATGTTTTAAATGCGGCAGCTTATGAAAAGGGATCCGAGCGAGTAGAGCAGGGCTCGTCACAACGGCGATGGCGCCGCTATTTTCAAGGCGGTCCTCCAGCGCCACCTCCATAAACGCCTCAAAAAGCGGCACGGGAATGGCGCCTATCCGGTTGATTCCTAAAAAAGAAAAATAAAGCTCGGGGGTGCGGGGCAAAAACACAGCGACCCGGCCGCCCTTTTTGATGCCGTATTTCTTTAAAACATTCCCGAACCGGCTTGACTGGATTTTTAAATCAAGAAAGGTGTATTTCTCATCGCGGCCTCTGGGATGTTCCGCCGTGGGTGTCGGGTCCCAGTAATAGAGGGCTACTTTATTTTTCAGGGTACCGGCGGCATGCCGGTCCACCATTTCATGGACCGCATTGACTTTCTTCGTCCGGTGCCAGTCAAATTCCTTCTCAACGCTTTTCCAGCTAAAATTCTTATAGGCTTTGTAATAATCCTTCAAGTTTGCGTCGATATTCTTCGACTTTCGGATCCACTCGGAAGATTTTTGCACGAAACTCTCGGCATTTAAACCGTTCTTCACTCAGCCTCCAGTGTCATTGCGAGGTCGCCGCAGGCGACCGAAGCAATCTCTGTTTTGCTCTAGATCCCTCGTCGATTCGCTGGATCGACTCGGGATAAAATTCGCAATATGATTTACACTTCCTTCGGTCGTGTAAATCATTTGCTCATTTCACTTCATATCCACAAATTCAATGGGAATGTTTTTCTTCAGCAGCTCCCGCTCCGCCGCCGCTTTTTGAAGGAGCATGAGCCCCTCCTTGCCTTTCCTGCCCATATCCACCGTGTAATCATTCACATACATCCCCACAAATTGATCCGCCGTCTTTTCCTCAATGCCCCGTCCATACTGCATGGCGTATTCCAGAGCCTCTTTCCTGTTTTCAAGGCCGTATTCGATGCTTTCCCGCAGAAGCCTCGTCACCTTCCGCATGACATCGCGCCCCAGGTTCTTACGGATCACGTCGACGCCGAGCGGCAGCGGAAGCTTTGTCATCTCATAAAACCACTCCCCCAAATCCGCCACCTTTTTAAACCCGAGACTGTCGTAAGTGAGCTGGCCCTCATGGATAATGAGCCCCGCGTCCACCTCTCCGCTTTCCACGGCCTCCAAAATTTTATCGAAAGGGACGACTACCTCTTGAAACTCAGGCAGAAAAAGGCGAAGGAGAAGATACGCCGTCGTGTTGAGCCCGGGCACCGCGATCTTTTTTCCCCAAAGCTCTTTCGAGTAAACCGATTTTTTTGAAATAAGCACCGGGCCGTAATTTTCGCCGATACTGGCGCCGCAGGGCATGAGCGCGTATTTATCCGCCACTTGAAAAAAAGTAAACACGGATATCGCCGTTACCTCAAGCTCGCTGCGAAACGCGCGCTTATTGAGACTCTCGATATCCTCGATGACGTGCGAGAAAGTAATGCCGTCAGTTTTGATCTTGTCCTTGGCGATCGCATAAAACATAAAAGCGTCGTCGGGATCGGGGCTGTGGCCCACGCGGATTTTAGCTTTGACGAGGGGCATGGGCTATACCTTAAAGTGCTCCCTAACGGACGGCTGGAAGAAGAAGATTAAGATGATGGCGTTTAGGATGGTGCCGATCGGAACACCCATGAGGCCGATGACGCTCAGAGCGATCTGAACATACCACGCGATCTTATTTCGTTTCAGAAGCCCCAGCCCCTCCCAGAAAAAGAACGCGACAAAAACAAGGCAAATAAAAAGAAGTATGACGAAAACAAAATTGAAACCCAGCGCGTAGTTGGGTGATTGGTAAAATTGGGATATCCGCTGTGTCACGGCGTCGTAAACCCCGATCACGTTGCCAAAAATAAGCGCGACCGCCCACAGCACCGATAAGCCAAGAAAAGCGGCCGCTGAAATAAAATTAAGAATGGCCACAAAGATCACGATTCCGGGCGTTTTTGGCGCCGTTTGATTTGCTGTTTCTGTCATCTTCGCTCCTCTTTTAAATACTCCCGATTCATTTGCGCG
>Ga0247727_10012779_pt1 | contig 14325 bp, 13 predicted proteins | sample WisWelCaveWW1625_FD_202498 | JGI IMG/M metagenome (GOLD analysis project Ga0247727, IMG submission 202498) | Biofilm microbial communities from Wishing Well Cave, Virginia, United States - WW16-25 | ecosystem: Environmental > Aquatic > Deep subsurface > Groundwater > Cave microbial mat | place... | reverse complement strand
CGTCTTCCGCGTGGGACAGGAGCTGATGCGCTTCGAGATTGTCCAGCCTCCCGAGCCGACCGATGACGGCACCGAGGTGATGGGCAGCCCGAACCCGGGATACTGGGGCCGGCTAGTCGTGTTGTGCTCGCCCGAGGTGGAAACCGCTGCGTATCCGGTGCGAAGCCCGGAGGTGCTGCTCGGGCGCGAGCGCGGAGACGTGGTGTTTCGTGACGACGGCTACGTGTCCGCAAGCCACGCGCGCATCTTGGCTCGCGAGGGACGCGTTTTTCTCTCCGATCTGGGCAGCTCGAACGGGACGTTCTTCCGACTTCGTCAGGCGCGCACGGTGCCCACGGGAAGCTTCCTGCTCATCGGCCAGCAGTTGTTCAAGGTCGAGATGCGCTGAAGGGCCTTCAGATCCCAATGACCGACGGCAATGATGTTACATAGGTACGCGCAAAATCCGGCGCGATAACTGCCTTCGAGACCGCCATACCCACGGCAGTGATGCTACATTGGTACGCGCCAGAACCGGCCGCGATAGTTAGCTTCGAGATCCTTAAGGCCCCTGCCCTTCCTCCTGATAGCGGAAACACGCTCGCCGCAAGAGGGCCGTGCCGTCGGCGCCAATCACGGTGACGTCCACCGGACCGACCTGATTGGAAGCCGGTGTCTGGATTTCGATGGCGTCCGGCGTGACGCTCACCACGCGCGCCGACTTGACGCCGACCTTCACGGTGACCCCGGTGGAGAAGCCGCTTCCCATGACCTTGATGTCATCGCCCCCGCCCAGGCTGCCGAAGTCCGGATGGCATTTCTCGACGCGCGGGGCTCCGCCGCAACCGACCAGGAGCAGCAGGGCTATCGCTTTCATGAGCCAGGATTACCCCAGCCCGCCGCGCGACGCAAATCGTGCGCGGCGTCCACTTGAATTCCGCGCACGGGAGGTTAGGCTTGCGGTGCATGATTGACCGCAGCCAGATCGGACGGCAGACCGAGTCCGGGCTCATCGAGGTCGAGAAAGGCGCCATCCGTCGCTTCGCCGAAGCCATTGGCGACCACAACCCGATCTACTTCGACGAAGCCGCGGCGCGAGCGGCCGGGCACGAGCGCATCCCGGCGCCGCCGACCTTCGTGACGTCGCTCCGTCCGCCCGACATCCGCGAAGGAATGGGCGTGGACATGCGCCGGCTGCTCCACGGCGAGCAGAGCTTCGATGTGAAGCGCCCTCTTCATGCCGGGGATCGTGTGCGCGTCGTTGCCCGTGTGGCCGACGTTTCGGAGAAAACCGGCCGCAGCGGCACCATGGACGTGCTGGTCACCGAGCAGATCGGCACGGACGCCGACACCGGCGCCTTGATGTTCGTGGGCCGCTCGACGGTGCTGATCCGGCGATGACGCGCTTCGAGGACATCCGCCCGGGCACGGAGCTCCCGCAGCTCGAGAAAGACGCGATCACGCGCGTTCAATTGGCGCGATACGCGGGGGCCTCGGCGGACTTCAACCCCATCCATATCGACGAACCCTACGCGCAGGCCGCCGGCATGGGCGGTGTCATCGCCCATGGGATGCTGTCGATGGCGTTCCTCGGACAGCTGGTCACGGATTGGGCGGGCCCCACGTCCGTGCTGCGTCTGGAAGCGCGCTTCCGCTCGATCGTGCGCCCCGGTGACGTCCTGACGGTGCGCGGCACGGTGACCGAAACGGACGCCGCGGCGCGCACGGCCCACGTACGCCTTTCTTGCGAGAACCAGGAAGGGACGACGGTGACGGACGGCGGCGCGGTGGTGCGCTTCTAACCCCGCTCTGGCCGGCTTCTGCCCTAGAGCATTTCCTTGCGGGCCAGCGCCCGGCGCATCTTGCCCAGCGCCTGCTCCTGAAGCTGCCGGATCCGCTCGCGCGACAGGTGGTACCGGTCGCCGATCTCCTTGAGGGTCAGCTCCCGGTCGGTGTCCAGGCCGAAACGCTGCCGCAGGATGTCGGCCTCGATGGGCTTGAGGTGATCCAACAACTCGCGCACCTCGTCGCTCATCGCCTGCAGCGCCATGCGATCCGTCACGTTGGGCGTGCCTTCGGGCTCGGTGAGAAAATCGATGAACTTGCGCCCGTCTTCATCGGAGACCGCCCGGTCCAGCGAGAAGCTCTGGTCGGTCAAGAAGGTACGCATCTTCTCGATCTTGGCGGCCGCGATCCCGGTGGTCGTGGCAAGTTCGGCCGCGGTCGGCTGGCGACCCAGCTTCGCCTGCAGCTCCCGCGAGGACTTGGCGATGCGGTGGTACGCATCGATCATGTGGACCGGTAGGCGGACCGCGCGCCCCTTGTCGGCCAGCGCGCGGCTGATGGCGTGCCGGATCCACCAGCTTGCGTAGGTGGAGAAGCGGAACCCACGCTTGTAGTCGAAGCGCTCCACGGCCTTGATCAGACCGATGTTGCCTTCCTGGATGAGGTCGGCCAGCGGCATGCGCCCGTGGTTGAAACGTCGCGCGATGCTCACCACCAGACGCAGGTTGGCCTTGACGAAGTCGTTCTTCGCCCGCTGCACGCGAACGTACGCGTCACGCACGTCCAGCAGGTACTGGCGAAAGGCCGCGCTCTGCGGGTTGACCGCGACGCGCGCCGCGCCCACCCGCGTGGGCTGCCGGCGTGCCACGCGCCAGGTTTCCTTGATGACCGCGACCTGGGCGATGCGATCGATGTCCGCCTCGCGCAGCCGGGCGGCGGTCGCGGAGACCTGCCGGCGGAAGCTGGCGCGACCGCGAGCCCCGGCGCGATCCCGCTGCCTACGCGATCCGTCGCGCAGGGCGCGAAAGTCCCGCGACTCGATCCCGAGCGCGCGCTCGACGACGCGCAGCGCCAGATCGAGCATGGGAGTGTAGCCGAAGACCACTTCCCAAAGCGCGATTTCCAGCTCTTCGATGCGCCGCGCGGAAAGGAACTCCTCCTCCGGCTTGAGCACGGAAAGCGCCGCCATCTCCTTGAAATACATGGCCAGGAAGTTGCGGTCCTCGCCCGCCGCCCGCGCAACCGGGGCGGGGGCGTGCTCCTCCTCGGCGGGCACGATGTCGGCGACCTCCTCACCCGGCTGGGCCTCGGACGCTTCGACCGCGTCCTCGACTTCCTCGGGGATGGGGCTGGGGGCGATCTCGGCCATGGCGTTGCGAGCACTCACTTCATCATCTCCTAACTAGTCTAATCGGACGATTCCCTCGTTCTCTTGCACTCCATTATACGGAGGCCCGCGCCGCGGTATTCCCACGCTCCTTCCTTACGGTCCCAGCGGGCATGCCGCAAGACACCGATCTTGGATGCCCAAGACCAGTCACCAGGTTCGTTTTTCCGTCGGGAGGGGGCTACAACAACAATGAAATCAGCACTTTTGGGCCACAAGCCAGATCGAACGAGAGTACGGCCCCAGGAAGGTGTTGGGGGTCGAAACGTGCCCTGAGACGGAAAGCACACGGAAGCCGGTCTGCTCCAGCAGGCCGGTGAGCTCGTGAAGGCCATAGACCCGAACCGAATAGCGATGCTCGACCTGCCGGCCTTCCTCGAACGCGATCGACCGGCGAACCTCCAGGCGGCTCTTGAGGAAGTCGAAGTCCACCTCTTCGAGCACCATGCAGGCCTCCGCCTCCCAGCACACCCGCGCGGGCAGGTCCCCGACGAAGTAGTCGCGGTTGGGTACCGACATCACCAGCCGACTCCCCGGCTTGAGCGCCCGCTGGATGTTGGCGATGACCAGCGCGTTCTGATCGTCCTCGAAGTATCCGATCGTGCCGTGCACGCACAGCACGCCGTCGAACTCGCCTTCCAGCGCCAGCGCGCGCATGTCCCCGAGAACGAAGCTGGGACCCAACCCGCGCCTGCGCGCGTCGTCTGTCGCGCGGGTGAGCAGCGCCATGCTCGAATCCAACCCGACCATGTCGAAGCCGCGTCCCTGCAGCTCGATGGTGTGGCTGCCGGAACCGCAGCCCAGGTCGAGCAGCTTGGCGCCCGGAGGGACGGCCAGGCCGTCGATGAGAAAGCGCAGCTCGCGACCGAGCTGTTCGCGGTCCGCCGGCGGCTGCACGCGCAGGTAGTCTTCGTCGAAGATGCTCGCGAACCAGTCCGGAGACGCAGACGGCAGCGGTGGGTGAAGCAGGTCCCTGGCCACCTCGGCCGGCTGGGTCACCTCCTCGGCGTCCTCGATGTCCAGCTCTTCCAGACCCGCGGCTTCGGCCTCGGGGCCCGGCTCATCCACCGCCGCGGCGCCGTCGTCGTGGAACGGCACGACCTCGCCACCGCTCTCCTCGGCGCCGGGCGTCGATCGCACGGCATCGAGCAGCGCCGCGATCCGCTTCCCCTGCTCGCCACCGGCGCCGGCTCCATCGGGACCCGCGACGGTCGCGGGCGCGGCGGCCTTGGCCGCTGTCTCGCCGTCGCCGTCCAGCGCTCTATCGACCGCTTCGTCGATATCGGTGGTGACCGGGGATCGGCGCTCCGCGGGAAGGCCGCGGGCGTCGGCGCGCATCACCGCCAGATCTTCGGAGGAAAAAACCGGCTCAGCCAACGGACTCCTCCGATTGCTTGACCGACCCAGGCACCGCGAGCGCGGCTCGCAGCCGCAAGAGTGTCCCCGGGGGCAGCTCGGCCAGGCGCGGTCCGTCGGGCGATACCAGAAGCACGACCGTGGACCCCATCGCGAAAGTGCCGATCTCGTCGCCCCGTCGGATCGGGATGGGCGGCGCGTAACGGATGGGCCCGTACCGGCCCCACGCTTGCGGATCGTAAGCGGCCCGAACGTGGCCGCAGCCCATCGCCGCCACCATGACCACGGCGACCCGGAACCCCGACCCCTCCACAAGGGTGACCAGCCTTTCGTTGCTGGCGAACAACCCCGGACGCGAGTGCGAAGCGCCCGCGTGCACCGGATACAGAGAGCCCGGCACGTGACAGCTCTGCGCGACGGCGCCGTCGATCGGCGAGTGCACCCGATGATAGTTGCGCGGATGGAGGTAGATGGTGACCTGCTCGCCACCTTCGAAAGCTCGCGCCCATTCGCCGTCTCCCAGCAGCTCGCCGACGGAGTACTCGATGCCCTTGACCTGCATCAGACGCCCGGCGGAAACGGCACCCCGGGACGTCACCTCCCCGTCCGAAGGACTGACCACGGGCCCGTCGTGAAGAACGCGCGCGCCCGGACGCAGGCCGCGGGTAAAGAACGCCTGGAAGTGCGGATATTCCGAAAGCGGCCGCTCCGCCTCATCGAGGTCGCAGCCGAACCCGCGGGCGAGGGCGCCCAGCACGGGCGCACGCAGCGGCCGGGGAATGGGGACGGTGGACGCGACCCCCATGACGCGCGTCAACGCTCGGCGTGGGGTCCAGCGCCACATGCTGAGGGACGCCAGGGACAACCCGAGCAGTCTAACCGGCCCTCGGAGGCGCAGTCAAAGCGCTCCCGGCGCTCAGCCGCCCGGAGAATACGGCAGGCGCGCCTCATCGACATCCAATGCACCGGTGAGTTCCGAGGCCCGGGCCACGCCGGTCTCGGCGCAGAACGCGGCCAGCTCGCGACACACGCGCGCGGGGGCGTCGGGGTCGGCGAAGTTCGCCGTGCCGACCTGGACCAGCGTCGCACCGGCGAGGAGGAACTCCGCCGCGTCCTCGCCCGAGACGATGCCGCCGATGCCCAGCAGCGGCACCCCCAGCCGCGCGCGCGCGACCTGGTAAACCATGCGCAGCGCGATCGGCTTGATCGCCGGACCGGAGAGGCCGCCGAAGACCGTGGCGATGCGCGGCCGCCTCTTGCGCGCATCCACGGCCATGGCGCTCACCGTGTTGATGATCGAGAGGCCGTCGGCGCCGGCCTGCACGCAGGCGCGCGCCAGCGCCACGATGTCGGTGACGTTGGGGCTGAGCTTGACCAGCAGCGGCAGGCGCGTGGCCTTGCGGCAGGCCTCGACGAGACGGCCCGCCACCTCGGGATCGGTGCCGTACTCCAGACCCCCGGCCTTGATGTTGGGGCACGAGATGTTCATCTCCAAGGCGTCGATGCCGTCGTGCCCGGAGAGCGCGGCGGCGCACTCGGCGTACTCGTCGGGCCGCTCGCCGAAGAAGTTGACGATCACGCGCGTGCCCGACTCGCGGAGGAACGGCAGCTTGTCGGTCACGAAGGCGCGCGCGCCCACGTTCTCCAGACCGATCGAGTTGATCATGCCGGCGGCCGTCTCGCAGATGCGCGGCGCGGGATTGCCGGCGCGCGCTTTCGGGGAGATCCCCTTGGTCACCACGCCGCCGATGGCCGAGAGGTCGGTCAGGTCCGCCATCTCGCGCGCGTAGCCGAACGTGCCCGAGGCGGCCAGCACGGGCGTCGCAAAGCTCGTGCCGAAAGCGCTGACGCGAAGGTCCGTCACCAGCGGATCTCCTCGGCGCGCAGCACCGGACCGTCGCTACACGCGTAGAGGAACGGACGTTCTGTTCCGGGGAGCGCGCAGCCCAGGCACACGCGCACGCCGCAGCCCATCTCTTCCTCCACCGAGAGATGGCATTCCAGCGAGCGGGCCAGCGCCATCGCGTGCAGCGCGCGCAGCATCGGCGTGGGCCCGCAGGCCAGAATCCGCGGTGTTCCGTCCAGGGGCAGTACGTCGGTGACGCGGCCGCGGCGCCCGGCGGTGCCGTCCTCGGTCGCGAGCATCAGCTCGACACCCGTGCTGCGCAGATCCTGAAGCAGCACGAGATCCGCCGCCGTGCGCGCGCCGTAGACGAGCGTGGCGTGGGATTGAAGGCCGCGCCGCGCCGCCTCCTCTGCCCACATCAGCAACGGCGCCAGCCCCACGCCGCCGGCAACCAGCACCTGGCGCCGCGCTTCGGGAGGCGGGAACCCGCGACCCAGTGGCCCCAACACCCAGATCCGGTCGCCGGGGCGCGAGCGCTCGAGCAGACGCGTCCCCTTCCCCACGGCCTTGATCAGCAGCTCCGAGAAGCCGTTTTCGACCCGCATCACGCTCATGGCCCGAGGCAGCAACGGATCGTACCCCCACTCGCCGCGCACCATGACGAACTGCCCGGCCCGCGTCCCGCCAAGCGCGCCGCACCCCGACAGGCGCAGCACGAACGTCCCGGGCGCAAGCGTCCGGTTTTCAAGGACGACGGATGGAAAGTAGCGCGGCGGATCCGGCGAACGGCCGTCGGCGAGGGTCAATCCAACTCCAGGAGCATCACGATGGCATCCTCGTTGTCCTCGGCGTAGTACTGCGGCCGGACGCCCACCGGCTTGAAGCCGAACTTGCCGTAGAGTCCGATCGCCGCGACGTTGCTGCGCCGCACCTCGAGCGTGGCGTAGCGGCAGCGTTGCCGCCGGGCGAAACCGATGACGTGGGCGAGCAGCTGCGTGGCGATGCCGCGGCGCCGATGGTTGGCATTCGAGGCGACGTTGAGGATATGCACCTCGTCGTGCACCAGCCAGTAGTTGACGAAGCCCAGCACGGGGCCGCCGTTGCGCAGGCGGATCACGTCGACGTGCGCCTGCTCGCGGTCGAGCTCTTCGACGAACACCTGGCGTGACCAGGGCGTGCGGAAGCTCTGCCGCTCGATGTCCATGACCTGATCGAGATCGGTCAGACGCATCGACGCGATGTCGAAGCGGGGTTGACGCGGGACGACGGCCACCGCGGTGAATCGTAATCTCCGACGGGGGTTGCGTCAATCGCCAGCGGGCGGTAACACGAGGCGTGCGCGTGATCGGCCTCACCGGCGGCGTCGCCAGCGGCAAGAGCACGGTGGCGGCGATGCTGCGCGACGTGGGGGCGGAGGTCGTCGACGCCGACCGCATTGCCCGCGAGATCGTGGAACCCGGGCAGCCCGCGCTTCGCGAGATCGTGGAGTTTTTCGGATCCGAGGTGCTCGGCCCGGACGGCCGGCTGGACCGCAAGCGCCTGGCGAACCGGGTGTTCGCCGACGCATCGGCGCGCCGGCGCCTGGAGCAGATTACGCACCCGCGCATCACCGCCGAATCCGAGCGTCGCTTCGAGGCGCTCCGCGCCCGCGGGGTCGGCATCGCCATCTACGAGGCCGCGCTGCTGGTCGAGACCGGCCGGCACCAGAAGCTCGACGGGCTCATCGTCGTGGTCGCCTCCGAGGCCGAGCAGCTGCGCCGACTGATGGCGCGCGAGGGGATCGACGCCGAAGAAGCGCGCCGCCGCCTGGCCGCGCAGCTCCCGACCGAGGCCAAGGTCGCCCTGGCCGACCACGTCATCCGCTGCGACGGCCCCCCCGACCAGGTTCGCCCACAGGTCACCGAACTCTGGCGCACCCTCATCGCCAGCGCGGCTGGAACCTAGCCCTACCCGCAGCCCGCGACGCTCGGGTCACACGTCAGGCAGACCAGGCAGTCGTCCGTATCGCGTGGCGGCTGCACGAACGGGGCACAGGTCTGCTCGCGACACGTATGGAAAGCCCAGCCGTACCTGCAGCCCTGCTCTCCCTCCCTTTCGCAGTGATACCAGCATGGTGCTTCAGCCCGGCGACTCCAGCAACGGACCACAGGCCACCGGAGGTTCCGACTCGAACACGCACCTTGGAAGCTCGCGCGGCACGTCGTCGTTGTACTCGGTGGCCACGCACACGGCCTCGTCGGGATGGACGATGGGCGCGCCGGAAACCGCGATCAGCGGCTCGCCAATGCACTTGATGGTCCATTCACCCGCGTCCTCGCCGATCCGACGGAGCGCGCCTGGAAAGTCGTCTCCGCAGAGCCCCGCTGAATCCTCGTCGGACAGCACGGTGCCGTCGTCTTCGAAAAGGCGCACCAGATGCGCGATCCGAACGGCGGGGAAAGCACCATCCCCCGCCGGGCCGGCGCAACTCGGCACCAGCGCGCAGTTGCCCGTGCCGTCCGTAATCGTCTCCACGGTGGCACCCTCCTCCCATGGCCCGCTGACCGTGGCAAGAAGCACGAGCCCTCGGGGTTTCAAGTACGAGAAGAAGTCGTAGTAGCGTCGGACGGGGTGGAGGTACGGACTGTCCTCGTTGGGGGCGCACCCCGTGGCGTCACACTCCACGCCAAGCTCGAAGCAGCGGCATCCGCCCTCGGTGGGCGCGGTCGAATCGAATGCCGCGTCGTCGGCCGCCGAGCAGTCGTCCTCGTCGGTGATGAAAACGATCATCAACAGCGCGCTCTCGCGCAGAAAGCCCGGGTTTGTGCACTGCCCCTCCTCGGTGCAAGACAGCGCGCGCCGCGCCGCCTCCAGTGGCTGCTCGTAGCCGCAGCCGGACGCGCCCAGCCGCGCGATGCAGCGGAACGCGGCCTGCACGTCGGCGACTTCGAGCGCGCCGTTTCCGTCCGCGTCGGGGACGTTGCCGAAAAGCTCTCCGTCCGCGCTGGTCGCCTCGATGAACGTGCCATCCGGCGGTTCGCATTCTCCGCGAGCGGTACTCTGAAACCGTCCCGCATCACCATCGGTCGTGCAGCCCGGAACCGAGCGCGTTCCGGTGCCCAGGTCCGCCGAGACCACGCCAATGTGCGCGTCGGGGAAACCATACCGAAGGTCGGCCAGCGCCTGCATGAACCCATCGAGCTGGGCGTCGATGCGGTCCTGCAGGTCCGCCATCGATGGCGAGTTGTCGATCACGAACAGGAGGTCCAGGTCGCGGTTGATCGACTGCGGGAAGCACTGCGAGCTCTGACGCGTAACAAGCGGCTCCGGGACGTTCGCCCGTTCGGAGCACGCCGCGAGCACGATCGGCATGACACGCAGGAAGACAACCGGCCGCTGCGAGCAACCACGCATGCCCCTACCGGCAGTCTCCGGCGCAGTTGCCGGCGGTTTCACCGACGCTGTCGTCGCAGATCCCGTCGCCGCACAGGCAGCCCAAATCGGCGGGGTTGCACGTCAGACAGGTTCCGTACGTGCCCGTGGGGGCGGGTGCCAGCGTCGCCGACTCGCAACTCGCGTCCCGGCAGAACCGCAGCTCCCACCGATACGCGCAGTCCGCTCCAGCGTCGCAGACGTACCAGCACGGCGTCGTCGCGTCCGGCGCAAGGGCGCCGGGGGACTCACCGACGGGCGGGCAATCCGTGCGAGCATCGGCCGCGAACTCGCAACGAGGAACTTCCTGGGACCTTTCATCGGCGGTTCGCACGTCCTGGACGTGGAAGACACAGCAGGAGGCTTGCGACGGATCGTCGATCAGCGCCGTCGCTCCCTTCGTCTCTTGAATCAGCGGGCTCGCGACACAACTCCGCGCCAAACGCGACCGGACGATGTCACCCACACGCGTGAGCGCCGGAGCGAACTCGGTGGTGCAGATCCCGCTACCGGCGTTCTCGTCCGCCAGGATCACGCCGTTGTCGCCGAACCGGCGGACCAGCTCTTGGATGCGGATCGCGGGGAACCCCGTGGCCGTGCCCGGACCGGTGCAGCTCGGCTCGACGTCGGGCTCTAGCGACGCGTTGAGGGTCGTCGACACGGTGTCCCCGGGCGCGTACGGACCTGAGATCGCCGCCATCACCAGCCGGCCCCGGAGCTTCCGCGTGGAAAAGAAGTCGTAGTATTCCTGGATGGGGAAGAGCTTGAGGTCGTCGAGGTCGCCGCCGACGTCCTCGACGGTTTTGGAGCGGCAGTTGCTCAGCGTCTGATTGCCAGTTCGATCGATGACCGGATCGCACGTCACGCCGTACTCGAAGCAGCGATAGCTGTTGAACGCACCGAGTTCTGATTCGACTGTCGTTTGTAGCGGGTCGAACACCGTGCCATCCCGAGCCGAGCAATCGTCCTCGTCGCCCAGGAACACGACGGCCAGCAGCGCGTCGTCACCGCGCACGAAGCCCGGGTTGGTGCACGTTTCCTCGTCCACGCAGGTCAAGGCGCGGCGCGCCGCCTCGAGCGGCTGCTCGAAGCCGCAGCCGTCGGTGCCCAGGTCGGCGATGCACTTGAACGCGGCCCGGATGTCGCAGAGGTCGATGGCCGTGTCGGGCTCGCCATTGAGCATCCCGGGCACCGGCGTGCTGCCGCTGAGCAGTCCCTGGCAGCCCGGAGCGCCGCCCGGGTTGGGTGTGTCGACGTTGGCGATGTTGCCCGAAAGGATGTTGTTGGCGTTATCGATCTGAATGAACGCGTCGCCGGGCGGCGAGCAGGTCGTGCCCACGGGAGCTCGGTGCAACAGCCGCCCCGAGTCGCCGCCGATGGGGGCGCAGCGGCTGGCGTAGGGGCCAGCGCCCATGTCCGTCGAGACCACGCCGACATGTGCGTTGGGAAAACCGCCCTCCGTCTCGCCGAGCGTCTGCAGCAGCGTGTCGAACTGCGCGATCAGTCGGGCCTGGCTGGTCTCCATTGCTTGCGAGTTGTCGATCACGAACAGGAGGTCGATATCGCGACTCGCAGAGATCGGAAGGGGGGCAGGGCTCGACGACACGCCGTCTTCCGTTGCGGGCCCGCACGCTCCCTCTCCTTCGGCCTCGCCCTCGTCCCCGCCACCGGATCCGCAGCCGACCAGGAAAATCAGCCCGGCAATCGCGTTGATTCTCACCTTGCACCTCCTTGTGGAACCTGCCCAGACTGCGACGAACAAATCGTCCAGGTCGCGCACGACGGACTGCGATCAGCAAGGTCCAGGCCATCCATCAAGCGCGGGATTTCGGGTGTGTCCAAGGGTGGCGGCCAACCCGCAGGGCGCCGCCGCCAACCCGGTTGCCAGGTGCGACGAAGGCCTGGCATGGCCGCCGAAGCTTTACCGCCGCGCCTGGGAGCGGGTCACAGAGAGGCCTGGATCGCTTCAGCCAGGCCGGTGAGCGCCGGCGCGAAGTCGCTCGCGCAGATCCCCAAGCCGCCGTTCACTTCGGACAGGATGATGCCGTTGTCGCCGAACCGGCGGACCAGCTCGTGGATGCGAATGGCGGGGTAGGCCGCGTCCCCTGAGTAGGGCCCGGTGCAGCTCGGTTCCAGGTCGGGCGCCAGCGACGCGTTGGTCGTGGTCGAGACCGTGTCGCCGGGGTTGTGCGGACCGGTGATCGCCGCCATCACCACGCGCCCCTCGGGCTTCAGCGCCGAGAAGAAGTCGTAGTACGGCTTGATGGGGAAGAGCTTGAGGTTTGCGATGCTATCGCCGACGTCCTCGACGATCTTGGCGCGGCAGTTGTCGAGCGTCTGAGTGCCACTTCGATCGATGGCCGGCTCGCAGGTCACGCCGAACTCGAAGCAGCGATAGCTGTTGAACGCGCCCAGCTCCGAAGAGACCATGGTCTGCTGCGGGTTGAACACCGTGCCATCGCGGGCCGAGCAATCGTCCTCGTCGCTGAGGAACACGATGGCCAGCAACGCCTGCGCACGCAAGAAATCAGGGTTGGTGCACGTCTTCTCGTCGATGCAGGTCAGCGCCATGCGCGCCGCCTCGAGCGGCTGCTCGAAGCCACAACCGTCCGTGCCCAGGTTGGCGATGCACTTGAACGCCGCATGGATGTCGCAGAGGTCGATGGCCGTATCGCCGGGCGCGGGAACCGGCGTGGCTTCGTCCAATAGTCCCTGACAGCCCGGAGCGCCCTCGTTGGGCGTGTCGACGTTGGCGATGTTGCCCGAGAGCGCGCCGTCAGTGCTCTGCACGTCGATAAACGTGTCCTCTGGCGGAGAACAGGTCGAGCCTACCGGCGCGCGGTGCAGCAGGCGCCCCGCGTCCCCGCCGATGGGGGCGCAGTTGCTCGCGTAGGGGCCGGCGCCCAGGTCGGTCGACACCACGCCGAACCGCACGTTGGGCAGTCCATCCTCGAGCTTTCCCAGCGCCTCCAACAGGACGTCGAACTGCCCGATCAGCCGCTCCTGCCTGCCTCCGCAATTCGAGTTGTCGATCACGAACAGGAAGTCGACGTCGCGCGAGACTGGGTGGTCCAAGTCGTCGACGTCGGGTTGTGCGTCGCGCGCCTCCTGGTGGGGCGACCTTCCCGAACAGCCGATCAGGCATGCTAGTCCAAGGACAAAGCGCTTCACGTCGCACCTCCGATCGTGAGCTACCCCGAGGCCAGAGCATACCCCTTTCGGCGCGCGTGACAAACGCGCCCGCCGCCGACTAGGATGGGTTTCCATGAGAGCTTGGCTTTTCTTGCTGCTGCTGACCGCCTGCGGGGATAGCGCGCCGGGGGGGATCGCCGCCGACGGGGGAGACAAGGGCCAGTCACGGCCGTGCGACCGTGACGAGGCCTGCGCGGATCCGACCGACTGCACCGCCGATCGCTGCGTGGATGGATGGTGTACGACGGAGCCCGCCGATTGCTCGGCGGCCAGCGACGGCTGCAACCTCGGCGTCTGCGTCGAGGGCAAGGGCTGCATCGGCGACCCGGTGGACGACGGCACGGCGTGCGACGATGGGTTGTTCTGCACCCAAGACGACGCTTGCGACCGTGGGATCTGCCAGGGCGCGCCCACCAGTTGCGCCGCGTTCGATGGGGAGTGCGCGGTCGGGAGCTGCGACGAAGCGGCCGACTCCTGCGTCGGCGAACCCCTGGGCGACGGCCTGGTCTGCGACGATGGGCTGGCGTGCACGGTGCGGGAGACCTGCCAGGGCACGACCTGCGCCGGCGTGCCCTTCGACTGCGCGGCGCTGGATGACACGTGCACCGTGGGCCGCTGCGACGAAGCGCTCGCCTCGTGCGTCGCCGACGCCATCGGGCCCTTCCCGGGGCTCGAGGGGCCGCTGGGCGATCCGAGCTGCACAAACGGCCTGGACGACGACTGCAACGGGCTTTTCGACGACGACGACCCGGTGTGCAACTGCCCCGACTGCAGCGACGGCGACGTTTGCACCGCCGACGGCTGCGACCCGGTGACCAGGAACTGCGTCTGGACCACGCGGACTATCGATGAGGGTTCCCTCGTGCGGTCCAGCTCGCTGACCACGCCCCAGACCGTCTGCCTGGTGGCCGGATCGAACGCCCGGACCGTGGTGTGGGTCGATTTGCGCGACACGGACGGCGCAGCGATAAGCGGAGCGGTCGTGAACATCGGCGGCGTGGCGGCCGGCGAGTCCACGGCGCAGCCGCGAATCTACTGGCGCGAGATCCAGGCGAGCGCAGCGCAGGGCGATACCGTGCTTACGGTGGGCGTCGACTGGTGCAGCCAGTCGGTCGTGCTCGACGACACCGTGACGGTGAGCCAGGTGGCCGGCAACTCCACGTCCGGCGGCACCGGAGGCTGCTCGCCGGCCGACGGCAACCTGCGCGTGCGCGTGGTCGCCGCCGAGACCGGGGCGCCGATCGCCGGCGCCAGCGTGCTGGTCGGCCTGGCGGAAGGCATGACGCTCGAGCACGCGCCCGAGGCGTGGTTCGGCGGCGCGGCGATCGCGGCCTCCAACCTGGCCACCACCGACGGGACGGGCACCGTC
>Ga0247727_10012778_pt1 | contig 14325 bp, 11 predicted proteins | sample WisWelCaveWW1625_FD_202498 | JGI IMG/M metagenome (GOLD analysis project Ga0247727, IMG submission 202498) | Biofilm microbial communities from Wishing Well Cave, Virginia, United States - WW16-25 | ecosystem: Environmental > Aquatic > Deep subsurface > Groundwater > Cave microbial mat | place... | reverse complement strand
ACGACCCGCTTGGGTGGGTCCTGCAGGTTGTGCTCTTCTACCGGTTGTCTCCACGTCCGTACAACCCTTGCACCGAGAACCTCTTGCAAAGCGTCGTGTGCTGCGAGCAGCAGCATTTCAAGGTCGTGCTTCAGCGACGTTGCGTAGAATCGAGCCAAATGAGGCGCGATGTTTGGCTGCGCAACTCCATACGTCTCCCGCAATGCTCTCTCGACGAGCGCGACTTGCAGTTGCGAAAGCGAAGCATGGTCAGTATGGGCGTACTGCGTGCCTTGATAGTTGGCGACTGGGTGAAGGTCGGGAAGGCCGATGACCAAATCATTAGGGCTTGCCACCAGCTTCTCGGCGGCGCGCGCACCAATTTTGCGTAGGTACTTCGCCTTATCGTCCAGGGGAATGATGTCTATTCCCTTTCGCTGAATACGCAGTCTGTCTTTCCAGCCCTGCCACAGGGCCGCTAACGCGAGTTTGTCGGACTCACCCTCGACGTAAACGAATACCTTCATGCCACCGTCTCAAGTTCACCGGACCTGTGCAAGTCACCGAGACTCTCGCCCGTGACGCTCTCCAGCAGTGTTCGCAGAGACGGGCGAGAGCTTGGCCGATGCCAGCGGACACACGAATCCTCGCGCACCATAACCGCCACATCATTGAGGTCGAAGCGGTTCAACAAATCTGGGCTGTGTGTAGTGACAATGACCTGCCGATCTTCGGCGGCGCTCTTGATCATGTCGCCAACGATGGGCAAGAGTCGAGGATGGAGTCCAACCTCTGGCTCGTCTGCGAACGTTACAAACGGCGGTGCTGGATTTAACAGCGCTGCGGCAAGGCATAGGAAGCGCAACATACCATCCGATAAGTCCCACAATTGCATGGGACGGCGCATTCCCTTCTCGCGGATAGTTACCAACACCTGCGGCGGCGCGCCATAGGTCGTCTCGGCAAAGATATTCTCTATCGACGGATAGGCGAGCTTGACGAACTCACGCAGCTCTTCGGCGCTGTCCTGGTAAAAGGATCGTGTGAGCATTTCATGCAGGACTGTGCCAAGGTTGTCCCCGTTTGGTTCGAGCATCGTCATCGGGCGAATCTCAGCCGCTTTGGAGCGTAGCGGTGATCGCATAGTCACGTCGAAGCCTGGATAAAAAGCAAACCACGAAAGATACTGGCGAATCTGCGACGGTTCGGGATACTCGTTTAGGAAGCGCATTTGTCCCAGCCGCAACGGTCGTCCCACTGGTCTGGGAGGCTCAGCTTGCTGATCCTCTGCTGGCGTCTGTGGTGGCTGCCCTCCATTCTTCGCGGGAGGGACGGCTTCGTCGAACGGAACGAGTTTTCGCTGTTTGTGATTGTAGATTTTGGAGTGATTAGGCGTCGCCTCCAGTAGTATGAGGGGGGAGGTGTCGCCCTTGTGCGGTTCCGCCTTGCGAAGGCATTCGTACTCGGGTACTGGTTGGCCGTAAAGGTCGTTGGAGAGCTTGACCTCGTATACGTACTTATGACCCGATTCATCCGCGGTGGCGTGCCGGGCTTTCACCTTTTCGGGAATCGAAAATGTTAGCTTCCATTTCAACTGCTTGGCTTGGCTGCTCGCGTTCAACAGCGAAGTTATGCCCAACCGTCCGCCGAAGACGTTTTCCAGAGGGTAGTCAACGCTCCATGCCAGTACGTTCAAACATTCGAGCAGCGAACTCTTGCCGGTCGCGTTCGCACCGATGATGACAGTCATTTGTCCGAAGTCGGCCTTAAAGCCGTCGAGCAATCGGTAGCCAGTTGTCTCCAATTCGTGAATCATGGTTAGATTCTACGTCTTACCGGAGACATGGTCAATCTCGGCTACCTTCCCCTCCTACACCTCCACCAGCCCCGCATTGAACGTCCCGCGCGCAATCGTCCGTCCGGTCGCGTCGCGGAGTTCCATCGCGTCGAGGCCGTCCACCACGGTGACGCCGGTCCAGGTGAAGGCGTTGGTCGAGCCGGGGGTGGCGCTGTAGGGTTGCGTCTGCTCGAACGCGCCCTCCTTAAAGTACACCACGGCGGCGTTGGGCAGCGACGGGTCTTTGACCAACGTCTTCTCCTGCCCGGGGGCGAGCGTGCTGTTTTTGAAGTCGAAGCGCGGCAGCGCGGGGCCGCCCTCGGGGAAGATGCGCGGCAGGGTGGTGGCAATCGGCTGGCCGGGGAAGCGCGCCTCGATGACGGCGTGATACAACTCCAGCCGCGCGATGATGGCGGCCTGCTCGCGCTTGTCGCTGGGCACGTCGCCGATGAGCACTTCGCGTTGCTCGCGCCCGAGCCCCAGCTCGGTTTCGGCGTCGGTCACTTCGTCGATCTTCAGGTCGAGGTTGTCGTGCACGGTTTGCAGGTTGGCCAGCGTAAACGTGCCCAGGGTCATCGGCGCGCCCAGGGCGGTATTGACGCGCGGCCAGTGCGGCAGGAAGCGGTGCAGAATGTTGATGTACTCGCCCGGCGTGACGACGCCGAGGTTGGGCACCGACCGCGCCAGCGGATGGTTGGCGCCCAACAGCGCCTGCACCATCGCTTTGTATTGCGTGAGCCGAATCCAAACGCCGTTCACAGCTTCGGCGTTCAGGCCGAAGATGGCGTCGCGCTCGCCGCGCACGGCGGGCAGCGTGGTCTCGTCCAGCGTTTGAATCTGGACCGCCTTGGCGTGGTAGGCGTCGCGTTGCGCCTGCAACTGCGTGCGGCCATAGCCCGTGACGATTTCAATCGGCGTCCCGGCCAGCGCGTCGGCCTGCTGCCAGTGCGACAGGTGCTCGTCGATCATCGGCAGTCTGTCGATTTCCGGTATGCGTCCCATGGGGTTTGCTCCTTGTGTTCACGTGTTCAACGAATAGGGCTATGCGTTCGACGGATGGAGTATCGCATTGTGCGCGTGAAAATGCAAATCCGGCGGATGAGCGAGCGCGTCCGGCGGTTGCGTGCCCGCGTGGTGACCGTGCGGCTGCGCGTCCGAAGCATGCGTGGGCAAGTTTGGGCGTTGTGCCTGCTCGTCGTTCCGATGCGTGCCCGCGCTCGGGTCATGCGTGCGCGCCCCATTCCAATGAGTGACAGGGTTTGGCGCTTGAGTGTGCAAGTTTGAATCATGAGTGCCCAGGTTTTGGCGAAAAACTGCGGAAAAACGGGTCGAAAGCGGAGGAAAGGGTGAAAACTCACGTTCCCACCATGTAGCCGCGTTATGCACGGCAACGCTTGCGCTGAAATCGAGCCTCGGTGGCATCATTACGCCACGCGCACAAGGTCGGTCAGGTCAATAAGGCCCGGACGCTTGTTGTCCAGGAATCGCACCTTGGCGGCATTGCGCCCTACCTTTGGCGCAATGCCGAGGTCCTGGTAACCCACGACGCGGCACAGCCTGCCCCGGTGGCGGAGACATTGGGGATTCGGTGGCTCGATTCGGTACACCTCACCGACCCGGATTTCCAGTTCATCGACTTCGCTGTTCTTCACGGTACGAAGCCAGCCTCTCGTGTGCTCATAGAGCATTCCGCCTTCCTCGTCCACCAACCTTCGACAGTCTCGCACAAACGCTCGGTCACTGTCGCGTCGCACCGTCACGCCAGCAGGCTCAGGGCGGCGCCGAGGGCGCCGATGGCCCAGAAGAGCGCGCACACGCGCCACTCGCTCCAGCCGGCCTGCTCGAAGGCGTGGTGGATCGGCGTAATCGGAAAAACGCGGCGGCCCGTGCCTGTCAGCCGCTTGGTCAGCTTGAAGCACGGCACCTGAATCATCACCGACAGCGTGTCCAACACCCACGGCAGGGCGATGAGCGCCAGCCACAACTCGCGGCGGAGCATAATGGCGAGCATCGCCACCGCGCCGCCGATCGCCAGCGAGCCGGTGTCGCCCATGAACACGCGCGCGGGGTGGGCGTTGTAGCGCAGGAAGCCCGCCACGGCTCCGCCGAGCGCAGCGGCGAACACGACGAGGTCGGCGCGGCCGGCGCGCCAGCCCAGCGCGCCCAGCGCGGCGAGCGCGATGAGCGTCAGCCCGGCGCACAGTCCGTCCATGCCATCGTTCAGGTTGGCCGCGTTGCTCACGCCCACCAGCAGGAGCGTTGCGAACGGGAACGTCAGCCAGCCGACGACGATTTCAAACCGCGCAAACGGCACGCGCACGGCGTCGGCGCTCGACGGTACCATTGTCAACGCCCAGAGCGCCAGCGCCGCCGACGCGGCGAACTGGAACGTTAGCTTTTCGCGCGCGCGCAGGCCGCGCTTGCGGCCCGACACTTTGGCGAAGTCGTCCACGAAGCCGACCAGGCCGAACGCCAACAGCGTCAGGCAGAGCATCGGCAACTCGCCGGGGACGAACCGCGCGCACGGCAACGTGACCAGCAGCGTCAGCCCGACGAACAGCACGCCCCCCATCGCGGGCGTGCCGCGCTTGACCGCGTGCGAGGCCGGCACGTCCTCGCGCACTTCGTGCCGCCACGGCTGCCGCTTCAACAGGCCGATGAACGCCGGGAACAACGCGAGGCTCGCCGTTAGCGTGACGAGGCCGGGCAGCAGATTATTCGGCGAGCAGGCCATCGACCACCGACTCCAGCTTCATCGCGCGCGACGCCTTCACCAGCACCAGATCACCGGGCCCAAGCTCCGCGCGCACCGCGGCCAGCGCCTCCACCGGCGTGTCGCAGAACGTGGTGGCGATGCGGCCTGGCGCGACGCGCTGCGCTTCGCGCGCGGCCAGTTGCGCCAAGTCCCCGACTGTGACGATCCAGGCAACGCCCGCCGCCACCGCCAGCGCGCCGACTTCGCGGTGCGCGGCTTCGCTGCGGTCGCCCAACTCCTTCATGTCGCCGAACACGAACACGCGGCGGCCCGCCAACGGCTCGGAGCCCATCACTTGAAGCGCGGCCGCCACGCTGTCGGGACTCGCATTGTAACAATCGTCAATCACGGTTACGCCGCGCGGCGACGCAAACACGCGCAGCCGATGCGCCGGCGGCATGAAGTCGCGCAAGCCCGCCACGCAGTCGGTGAGGCTCAATCCCAGCAACCGCCCGACCGCCACCGCCGCTAACGCATTGCGGACGTTGTGCTCGCCGGGGGCGGGCAGCAGCGCGGTCGAAGTCTCCCCGCCATGATGGACGACGAAGTGCATCGCGCCTTCGCGTTGGACGAGATCGGTCGCGCGCACGTCAGCGAGTTCGCTCAGACCGAACGTCGTCACCGGGCAATGCGCCCTCGCGCACAGGCGATCGAAGAACCGATCGTCGCGATTGAGCACGGCGTAACCGTCCGACGGCAGCGCCTCGAGCAGTTCGGCCTTGGCATCGGCGATGGCCTCGCGCGAGCCGAGCAATTCCAAGTGCGACTCGCCGAGGTTGGTGATGACGCCGAGGCGAGGTCGCGCCAGTTCCGCGAGGTAGGCAAGCTGCCCGCGGCCGCGCATCGCCAACTCCAGCACCGCGACCTCGTGCGACGCGTCGAGCTTCAGCAACGTCAGCGGCACGCCGACCTCGTTGTTGAAACTGGCCGGCGCGGTCAGCACGTTGCGCTGGGCGCGCAGCACGCAGTCGATGAGTACCTTCGTCGTCGTCTTGCCGACCGATCCGGTGACGGCGACCACCGGCAAATCGAACTTCGCCCGATGCCATTGCGCCAGGCGTCCGAGCGCGAGCTGCGTGTCGGCAACGCGGATCAGCGGAAAGCCGTCGGGGACGACAACGGCACGCGCGACCAGCGCGCCAGCCGCACCAGCTTCGAAAGCTTGGGCGACGAAGGAATGACCGTCGTAGCTCTCGCCTTGCAAGGCAACGAAGAGCGCGCCGGTCGCAATCTTACGGGAGTCGGTGGCAACGTCGGAGAAGATCAGACCGGGATCAGCCCTCAAGCACTGGCCGCCGGTGGCGAGCAGCAGGTCGGCGAGGGTCACGCCAATTCGTCCGCCCGTGTCACCATCACTTCGCGGAGCGCGGCGCGGGCGACTTCGCGATCGTCGAAGGCGATGATCTTGTCCTTGAACTGCTGATACGTTTCATGCCCCTTGCCCGCGAGCAGGACAAAGTCGCCACGACGGGCGAGCTTGAGCGCGCGGCGAATGGCCGCTTCGCGGTCGGGTTCGACCACCAACTCCGCATGGCCCTGGCTGGCGCCGGCGACAATGTCCTGGATGATGGCCTCGGGCTCTTCGCTGCGCGGGTTGTCGCTGGTTACCACGCAAATGTCGGCGAAGCTCGAAGCCACCGCGCCCATTTGCGGACGCTTGGTGCGGTCGCGGTCACCGCCGCAGCCGAACACCACGATGAGCCGACCGCCGGTGAACTCGCGCGCGGTGGTGATGACGTTGACCAGTCCGTCGGGGGTGTGCGCGTAATCCACGCAGACGCTGAAGTCCTGGCCCTCGTGGATCATCTCGAAGCGCCCGGGCGGCGGCGGCACCGATTCGAGTCCGCGGCAGATGGTCTCGGTGTCGAGCCCCTTCAGTTCTCCGACGCCGAACGCCGCCAACGCGTTGTAAACGTTGAAGCGGCCGGTGAGTTTCAGTTTCACCTGCGTGCGGCTGGTGGCGGTGCGCACGACGAAGGTCGCGCCCTGCGGAGTGATCTCAATGCCTTCGGCGACGACGTTGGCTTCGCTTTCCACGCCGTAGGTCACCACCGGAAACTGGCACATCTGCGCCAGCTTGCGACCGTACTCATCGTCGACATTGATCACCGCGCCGAACGGCTTGTCCACCGCGGAGCGCTCGGCATAGTCCGTGAACAGCAGCGCCTTGGCGGCGAAGTAATCCTCCAGCGTGGGATGGAAGTCGAGGTGGTCCTGGGTCAGGTTGGTGAACACGCCGACATCGAAAGCACAGCCCTCGATGCGCCGCAGCGCCAGTGAATGCGAAGACGCCTCCATTACTACCGCGTCGATGCCGGCCTCGAGATAGTCGGAGAATTGCGCCTGCAAATCCAGCGCTTCCGGAGTCGTGCGCTCCGAGGGCACATAGCCGCGGTCACTGATCGTTCCGAGCGTGCCAATGATGCCCGGTTTCTTGCCGGCCTCTCGCAGCGCGGCCGCGATGAGATGGCAAGTGGTGGTCTTGCCGTTGGTGCCGGTTACACCGATGAGCAGCAGTTCCTCGGACGGATACTCGTAGAACTCGGCGGCCAACAGTCCGAGCGCCGAGCGCGCGTCGGTCACCACGGCGCGGCCCAGGCTCGCCGGCGCCGCGGCGAGCGCGGCCGCGTCGGTACCCACCAGCGCAACCGCCCCTTGCTTGACCGCTTCGGCTATGAACTGATGGCCATCGAGATTGTGACCAGTGATGCAGACGAACAGGCCTCCGCGTTCCACCCGGCGCGAATCGTAGGCCAGCGACCGGATTTCTGGATCGGCCTCGCCCAGCAGTTGAGCGCCGGGGACCGCATTCAACAATTCTCGGAGCGTGGACATGGTTGCCGAGGTTGCCTCGTGGCAGGACGCTTCGCAAGCGGTGCGCCGCGCTGCTAACACTCTCGTTGTGTTAGAATTAGCCCAATCTACTCGAAGGAGTTGCACACATGTTCGGAAGATTCGTAATCGGTCTGGGGCTCGTGGTCGCGTTGCTGATTCCCGCGCTGGCGTTGCCCGAAGACAAGAAGGGTGAGAAGAAGCCTGAGGTCAAGAAGGGCGAAGCGAAGAAGGCCTCCAGCAAGTGCCCAGTGAGCGGCGAGGAAATCAAAGATCCCACAAAGGCTCCTTCCAGCGACTACCAGGGCAAGAAGATTTTCTTCTGCTGCGAGAGGTGCAAGCCCAAGTTCGACAAGCATCCCTCCAAGTACGTGAAGGCCGAGAAGAAGGACGAAAAGAAGGACGAAAAGAAGGACGAGAAGAAAGCGGACAAGAAGGAAGGGAAGAAAGACGAGAAGAAGGACGAGAAAAAGGCTGAGAAGAAGTAGCCCGGCTTCCCGGCCACGCCACGCCCGCTCGGCATGCGCTGAGCGGGCGTTTTGCTGCTTTAGAGCCTCACTGCTTCCGCAGCGCAGCAAAGTCCTGGAATAGGTCGGCGAGGCTGAACTCGCTCTTCGTGTAGACCGCGACGGACTTGCCCTGGGTCATCACGAAGGCTTTTTCGCCATCCTTCTTGCCGATTTTGAAGCGCTGGGAGGCGCTGCCTTTGACCTTGACTTCCACTTCCAGTCGCGGCTTATCCAGTCCGTACTTGGCCAGGTCCTTCGGGTCGTCTTCGATCCATTCGTCGCCGCGCAGGTCGGCGGCGGCGAATAGCACGGTGTCGAGCTTGATCTTGTTACCGTCGGCCTTTTCCGGCGAGGTGATCTTCCAGTCGTCCTTGCCACTGCGCACCAGCACAATGGGCTTGCCCTCGGCCGGTGTGAGCGTGACCTTCTCCACCTGGTCATGCTCGAAATGGCTGATGACCTTCTCGCGCACGGCGATGAGCTTCGGCATCAGGTTCTCCACGTCCATGCCGCTGGCGGTGGTTTTGAAGATAGTCGGTTCGCCGGCAACCTTGACAAACAGCCCGTCTGGACTCTTGACCTGCTTCCCGACGAGCAATGTGCGATAGGGCGATTTGCCGCCCTCCAGCCACACCGTGATCTTGCCCTGCGGTTTATCGAAGCCGTATTCGGCCTCGCTTTTCGGCGCATCGATGAACTCGCTGGCCTTGAGGTTGTTGATGGTGTTCAGGATGGCGTCGACCTTGATCTTGTCGGCCGGCAACTCCCTGGGCTTCAGCACCTTCCAGCTCGGCGCGGTGGAGGCGCCGCTACGCTCGAGGTCAAGGTCGCCGTTGGCGCTGGTGGCGACCAAGCGCGTCACTTTGGTCGTCTCCAACGCCAACACGTTCTTCCCGCGCAGTTCGTTGGTTTCCTTCTTCAGTTGATTCAGCACGCTGTTGGTCAGCAGATAGACCGGCGGCTCGTTACTGGCCCGGGCGTAAACTGCAGTTGGATCTTCCTTCGACTTCGCTCCGATCAGCAGCGTCACCGACGATTTCTTACGCAGCGCCAGCTCCAACTTCACCTGCGGCGCGTCCAGCCCGTACTGCTTCAGGTCGTCGGGCTTCTCGGCGATGAAGCGCGTGGCTTTCAGGCCCTTCACCGTGTTCAGCAAGCCATCGAGGGCCACGGCGTCACCAGCGGCCTTGAGCGGCTGTTTCATCTGCCAGTTGGCTTCCGACTCTTTCACCAATTCGAAGGTCTTCGCACTGTGCGTCAAGGTCACGCCGGTCACGGCGTCGAGGTCGAAGCGCAGCGCGGTTTTGTCGCGCAGGTCGTCGGTGGATTTGTCGGCGGCCTCGGCTACGGTGGTCGGCACCAGGTAAACAGTCTTCGTGCCGGACTTCATTGCATACGTGCTGGTGTCGCCGGGCGCCTTGCCACCGAAAACCAGCTGCTCGGACTTGCCGCCTTTGAGCTTGACCTTGAGCGTCGTCTTCGGCTTGTCGAGGCCGTACTTCTTCAATTCCGTGGCGCCGAACTGGCTGATCGCCATGACCTCCTTGGTCGCGGTGAGTACGGCCTCCACCGCAGTCGCGTCGGCGGCGGTGTCGAGCGGCTGGCTCATGCGCCAGTCGTCGCCCTTCTTCGTCAGCACGATCGACTCCGACGCCTTCGGCCCCTTGAGTTCAACCTGGGTGACGTCTTTCGGCTCGAACTCCACCACCAGTGGATGCTCGCGGACCGGTTTGTTCTCTTTGAGCTTAACGTACGCTCCCAGTCCCACCAGGACCAGGAGCATGAGCAGCGGGTTGCGCCAGTGTTTCATGGTTGCGATTTCCTTGCGTGCCAATTACCGCCGACGCCACCACACGCTCACACCCCAGGCGAGAATGAGCAGACCAGGGAGCAGCGAGAGGTAGCGAATCTTTGTGACATCCTGCGCGGTGAACGGGCCGAGCTGGTTAGGCGTCGGCTGCTTGGGGACGATGGTGACCGCTTCGCCCTCTTCAGCAACCAGCCAGCCAACGATCGCCTGAAAAAACAGCCCGTTGCTGCCGCGGTCGAGTCCGAAGGTGGGAGCATTGGAACAGAAATCGGAATCGCCGGTCACGATGACTCGCGTGAATTTCTTCGACCTGGCGTCCGGGCCGGGATTGATCTCCGCGGCCATGGCTATTCCCAGCGGACCCTTTGGGTCTTCCGGATCGTTTTTGACTTCACCGGAATCCAGTTGCGCCTGACTGGCCTCGCTCCATGAGGCGAGGCTCGATTCGATCAGGTTGTTGGTGGTGGGCGCGTCGGCGCCGGTGACGGTCTTGGCGCGCATGCCGAGTCCCATCATGATTAGCACGCCGCCGCTGCGACCGATGGCATTCAAGGCCGCGTGCCGGCTTGGGTCCACCGGGGCGAAGAAGAAGGCGCCTTTGCCGGCGCCGGCCATAACCCCGGCGAAGGTTTCACGGGTTTCGATCAACAAACCCTTTTGCGGTTCCATTCCAAAACGGTTCACCAGCGCATACAGGTTGGGCGTGGTCGGTCGGGGCAACTCTTCCAACTTGATTCCGAGCGGCTCCAGCATGATGAGTGCTGCGCCTTGTTTCTTGATCAGGTATTCACGGATAACGTCGCTCTCTTCTTCGAGCAAGTCGGTGGTGGGGCCGCCAATCACCAGCAGGTCACACTCGGCCAGCGCGTCCACCTGCTTACCGATGAGCGAAACGCTATCGACCCTGTGGTTGGCGTCCTCGAGCCGCTTCTTGGCGGCGGCGTAACCGCCGGGCGCAGTGTCGGCGAGATCGCGCTCGCCGTGCCCCTTGAGGAAGAGAATGCGCTTCTGGCCGCCCTTTTGAACTTTGATCAGCGCGGTGGCCAGGCTCGATTCGTCCAGTTGATTGAGGCGCTCCCGCCGTTCGATCGCTTTGTTGTAAACAATGGTTTGGCCGGCGGCCGTTACACCGTCCTTCTGGGCGGCGTCGGGGTTGAGGTCGGCGTTAATCTTGGAGATCTTCAGTTTCCGGTTGTAGTACGAGGCGTTGTCCAGCAGCCGCGTGGCCGCCTTCGGCAAGCCCCGCTGGCCGTAGAAGTAGCGGATTTCAACCGGATCCTTGACCTTCTGAATGATATTGATCAACTGAGGGTCGAGGGTGTTGGAGCCTTCTTTGGTCCAGTCCCAAATCTTGTCGTGACGAAAAGCGAGGACGTTGAGCAGAACGACGATGCCGAACATGAGGCCAACGGAAATGAAGGTGTTGGCGGCCTGGCCGGTCTGGCGGCTAAACAAAAACCCCAGGACGGATTTTCGGTCGCCGAGAAACCCGAGGGCGAGCAGCACGACCGCGGCCACGGCGAAGACCGTCAACGGCCAGTGGGTCCATTGGGCTTTCAACTGCCACATGATCGCCGTGCCGAGCAACAGGGTAAGCCCAGCCGAGGACAGGTGACCAGCCATGCCCTTCAGCGTGAACAAGGGTTCGTCTTCGGTCAGCAATTGTTGGGCGCGCGGGTCGCGGCTTTCCCGATCTTTACGTGCCATGCAGAAACTCCGTAGTTAACGCCAATTGCGGCTTTGCAGAGATTTCACGGTGCCATACAAGAAGAAAAACGAAAAGGACGCGTAGTAGAAGACATCCTTCGCATGCACCTCACCGGCACTCATCGTTTCCAGATGCGAAAACACCGAAAGTTCGGGCAGCACCTTGGCCCACTCGACACCCAGGAGCGTGCTGGTGGTCTGCGGCCCCCAACTGCCGAGGAAAAGCTGCGTCACCAGCGCGCCGAAGGTGAGGAAGCCGGCGACGACCTGACTGTCGGTCAGCGACGAGGCAAACATCCCGAGGGCGAGGAAGGCCGAGCCGACCAGCAAGGTGCCGAGGTAGACCGACTTGATCGGGCCGAAGTCGATAGTTCCGTACCGGGCTGCAAGGAAAGGCAGATGCAAGGTCGAGAAGGTCATGAACATCACTATCGCCATTCCGCCCACATACTTGCCGAGCACCACCTGCCACTCAGTGACCGGCCCGGTCAGTAACAGTTCCACGGTGCCGGTCGATTTCTCTTCGGCGAAAAGGCGCATGGTTACCAGCGGCAGAGTGAACAGATACACCTGCGGAATGATGGCGATGGCTTGATGGATCACCGCGTTTTGAGAATTGTAAAACACGACCAGCGTCCATACCTGCCAGGTCAGCCAGAACGTGGTGAACGCCAACACATAGGCCATGAAGCTCGCAAAGTACGAGCGGGTTTCCTTCCAGGCCACCGTGCGGATGACGCCCAGCGCGTAGAGCAGCGCCTGCGGCGGCGCCATCCTTGCGGGCCGTAATGATGCAGTCAATTCCGATCCATCTCCACGCGGGATTCGTCCTGCGTCGTGATGCGCAGGAACAGGTCTTCGAGCGTCGTTTCAGCTCGGCGCAGTTCCAGCAGCCCCCAGCCTTCCTTGACCGCCAGCGCGCCTAACTCTTCGCGCAGGTCGAGGTTCGGTTTGTGCTCGACGACGACGGTTTGGTCCTCCGCGCTGCCCTTCTGGTCGCGCCGCGCGGTGAGCACGCCGCTCACCCGCTTGAGTCGCTCGGTCACGTCACCCGGCGCGCGCTTCAACCGCATTTGTACCAGCACGCCTTCGCGCGACTTGCCGGTCAAGTTGTCGATGGTGTCGGCCGCGACAATGCGACCTCCATTGATGATGGCCAGGCTGCTGCACACGACCGCAACTTCTTGCAGAATGTGCGTGCTCAGGATGATGGTGTGGTCCTGGCCCAATCCCTTGATCAGGCTGCGGGTGTCGATAATCTGGCGAGGGTCGAGCCCGATCGTAGGTTCGTCGAGGATGAGCACCGGCGGGTTGTGCACCATCGCCTGGCCGATGCCGACGCGCTGGCGAAACCCTTTCGAGAGTTTGCCGATGATGGTGTCGCTCACCTCCTCGAGGTGCATCTTCTCAACGCTCTCGTCCACGCGGTCGTCCCGATCGCGCCGCGGCACGCCGCGCAGCGCGGCGCAGTAGTGCAAATAGCCGCGCACGGTCATGTCGCGGTAGAGTGGAGTGCTTTCGGGCAAGTAGCCGATCAGCCGGCGCACTTCGACCGAATCCTCGAGAATGTCGAACCCCCCGATGCGCGCGGTGCCGCTGCTGGGTGCCTGGAAGCAGGTGAGCATTTTCATCGTCGTGGATTTGCCCGCGCCGTTGGGGCCCAGGAAGCCGAGGATCTCACCCTGCTCGACTCCGAACGACACCTCGGTCACCGCCGGCCACGTGCCGTAGACTTTGCTCAGATTGTCGACTTCGACCATCGCCATCGCATCAACTCCGCGTGATTGCACGCCGCAGCATACCCGTTCTCGTTTCGCTTAGACGCTGATTCCAGTCATGCCTCACACCAACACGAATCACGAGAGTGGAGAGTATGGCAGGCTGCGAACGTTGTGGAAGCTGTCCCTGGCCGGTCAAATCAGTCACAGCGTCGGCTTCATCGTGTGCCACTTCGTCGCCTGTTCGTAGGCCAGCGCCGCGCGCAGCAGCGCGGCTTCGCCACAAATGCCGCCGGTGAACATCAGCGACTGCGGAAGGCCGTTGAGGAAGCCGCATGGCAGGCACAAAGCGGGATGGCCGGTGAGGTTGGTGATGACCAGACTCTGGCTGCCGGGCGCGGGTGTGACGAACACGTCCCACTGCTGCATGAGCGCGTCCATCTCGCGCTGCAGCAACGTGCGCGCGCGCTGAGCGCGGAGGTACTCGACCGCCGGAATGAACCGTGCCCGACGGAATGAGTTGGGCCACGGGCTTCCCTGGATTTCATCGACGCGTCCGCTACGCGTAATGTCGTCGAACGCCGCGGAGGCCTCCGCATCGAGAATGATCAGCAGGTTGGCGGCCGCAAATTTCGGCAACTCCATCGGTTGCAACTTCGCGCCGGTCGAACGCAACGCGGCGAGCGCTGCCTCGTACAGCGTTTTGCGTTCGCCGGTCATGGCCTCGAACTCGGCCTGGACGAACCCGATGCGCAACTTGTCAAGCCTCACCCCGGCGTCCCAATTGAACGGTACGTTGGGCACGGTCAGGTCGCGACCGTCCGGCCCGGCCAGCGCGTGCAGCACAGCGGCGCAATCTTCCGTGGTGCGGCAGATCGGCCCAACCTTGTCCATCGTCCAGCTCAACGCCATTCCGCCGTAGCGGCTGATGCGTCCGTAGGTTGGTCGCAGTCCCACCACACCGCAACGTGAGGACGGCGAGACGATCGAGCCTAACGTTTCGGTGCCGACGCTAAAGCCGACCAGCCCGGCGCAGGTGGCCGAGGCTGATCCCGCCGACGAGCCGCTGGAGCCGGTCGCTTGCTCGTCCGGCTGCCAGGGGTTGCGCGTCATGCCGGTGAACCAGCGACCGCCCAGCGCCAGCGCGCCCATGCTGAGCTTGGCGAGCAGCGGCGCGC
>Ga0247727_10012777_pt1 | contig 14327 bp, 15 predicted proteins | sample WisWelCaveWW1625_FD_202498 | JGI IMG/M metagenome (GOLD analysis project Ga0247727, IMG submission 202498) | Biofilm microbial communities from Wishing Well Cave, Virginia, United States - WW16-25 | ecosystem: Environmental > Aquatic > Deep subsurface > Groundwater > Cave microbial mat | place... | reverse complement strand
AGGCAACAAGTACCTTGATTTCCTCAGTGCCTATTCTGCTGTAAACCAGGGACACCTTCATCCAAGAATAGTCAAAGCGCTGGTGGAACAGGCCGGACGTGTTTCACTTACTTCGCGCGCGTTTCGAAACGATCAGTTTGGTCTTTTCTGCAAAGAACTCTGTGAGCTGACCGGCTACGAGATGACCCTTTTGATGAATTCGGGCGCGGAAGCTGTGGAAACAGCCGTCAAGACCGCACGCAAGTGGGGTTATCAGAAGAAGAAAGTAGAAAAGGATAAAGCTGAAATCATCGTGTGCGAAGATAATTTTCACGGACGCACTACGACCATCATCAGTTTTTCCAGCGAACCCCAGTACCGGGAGGACTTTGGTCCCTACACTCCCGGATTCAAGTTCATTCCCTACGGAGACACGGAAGCATTGCGAGACGCAATTACGCCAAACACAGTCGCATTCCTGGTAGAACCGATTCAGGGTGAAAGCGGTGTGAAATTTCCTCCCGAAGGTTATTTAAAGAAGGCAGCAGAGATCTGCAAAAAGAACAATGTTTTGTTGATCGCAGATGAGATTCAGAGTGGTCTCGGTCGTGCCGGCACTCTCTTTGCGATGGATCACGAAGGCGTGCGCGCCGACATGGTCATTCTGGGTAAAGCTCTGGGCGGCGGATTGTATCCGGTTTCCGCAGTTCTTGCCGGCCGCGAAATCCTGGGTGTTTACAGGCCCGGAGATCATGGAAGCACTTTTGGTGGAAACCCTCTTGCATGCGCTGTCGCTCGCGAAGCATTGCGCGTTATCGTTGAAGAAAATCTCGTTCACAGATCCGCTGAGCTGGGTCAATATTTCCTGAATAAGGTCAAAGAAATCCCCAGCAAACACGTCCTCAATGTTCGAGGTCGTGGACTGTTCATCGGAATTGAGCTGAAACCCGAATCAGGCGGAGCGCGCCGATTCTGCGAAGCGCTGAAGGATCGAGGCATGCTCTGCAAAGAAACTCATGAACATGTCATCCGGCTTGCGCCTCCTCTTGTTATCTCGCAGGAGGAAATCGATTGGGCTTGCGAACAACTCCGCGCAGTGTTGTGAAAAAATCCCCTGACCTGTAGGACGGGCGTCCCTGCCCGCCATTTTCATTGCGAGGACTTTCTCCGGCGGGCGCAGAGGCCCGCGTCACTGGCTTACGGGATTTTTTTACAGCTTCTCCTTTGCCGCCGGCAATCCCCTTGATAGGTTTCAATCGCGCTAACATTATTCATTCCATCAGCAAAACGCAGCGTTCCGTCCCTTGCTTTAACCGTTCTGAGGCTTTTCCCTGGCTGTTTCGCCGGCATCCGAAGATCATGAAAGAGTGATAGGAGGATCTCGACTTATGAAACGATCTCAGTTACTCATTGTTGCGCTCAGTTTGTTGTTTGTATTTTATTTCGTTCCGGCAGCATTCGCCCAGTTCGGTGGAATCACCGTTCCACCCAGCGGCGACAATCAACGTTCCATTGTTACCCAGTATATAGGCCCGGTTAAGGTCAGCGTCGATTACAGCAGCCCGGACGTACACGCGCCGGACGGCACAGACAGACGCGGCAAAATCTGGGGAGAGTTGGTCCCCTGGGGCATGACAAATCTTGGTTTTGGCACTTGCGGAGACCAGTGTCCGTGGCGGGGCGGATCCAACGAAAATACCGTACTTGCGGTCTCTCATGACGTAAAGATTCAGGGACAGCCATTGAAAGCCGGTTCGTATGGACTCCACTTCCTTCCAGGACAAACTGAATGGACTGTGATCTTTTCAAAAAACTACACTTCATGGGGCAGCTTTACCTACGATGCAAAAGAAGATGCCCTGCGCGTCACCGTGAAACCCGAAAAAAGTGATTACCACGAATGGTTGACCTACGAATTTACCGACAGAGATCCGGATCATGCAGTGGTCGCCATGAAATGGGAAGATCTGCAACTACCAATCGATATAAAAGTGGACAACATCTCCGATCTGTACGTTCAAAAGATCGCCGAGGAGTTGAGGACAAGTCCAGGATTCAGCTGGCGAAACTGGGATGCGGCCGCGCAATACTGTTTGACAAACAAAACTCATCCGGACAAGGGTCTGGAATGGGCCAAAAATGCAGTCGCTTTCCCATTCATCGGACAGGAGAATTTCACAACGCTTCTCACCCTGTCACAATTGCTGGAAGCCAACGGACAAACGGCCGAAGCCGCAAAGACGATGGATAAAGCGCTTAACCATCACTCTGCGGGACCCATCGACATTCATACGCATGCACGTTCATTGCAGCAGCAACAGAAAACTGCGGAAGCCATCAAAATATTTGAATACAACGCAAAAAGGTATCCGAAAGAGTGGCCGATCGAAGTCGGACTCATGCGCGCTCTGTCCGCACAGGGAAAATATCCCGCGGCTCTCAAACATGCCCGTGTCGCATTGAAACAGGCTCCCGACGCCGGCAACAAGCAGAATCTCGAACGAATGATCAAGCTCCTCGAAGAAGGAAAAGACGTGAACTAGAAATTCGTCCATTGCAGAAATTCTATCAGCACCGGATTCACAACGTCTGAGCCTTCGAACATGGCTGTGTGTCCCAGGCCTTCAATCGGAAGTAGCTGTGCCCGGGGCATCACAGCCATTGCTTTTTCACTGTTGGCAAATGGCGTGATGCGATCTTCTTTACCCCAGAGCAGAAGAATCGGACGCTGCTGCTTTCCAACGGCCGCGTACACATCCGACATATCGTTTAACGGCATGTGGCGCAATGTTGAAATCATGGCGTGCCTGAAACCTCGATAGGTCATTTGATCTTTGTACGCTGAAACGTATTCCGGAGGACACGATTCGGGACGAACGAAATCTTTCTTTACGAAAGAAACCATCGTTGCGGGACCAATCAAAGCAAACACATACTCGCCGAGAAAAGGAATTTGCATTAATTTTTCAGATGCCGGCAATTGAACCGGAAACCCGACTGGATTCATCAAACAGAGCTTTCGGACTTTTTCCGGCAGGCTGTTTGTGAAATCAGCCGCAATCGCGGCACCCATGGAAACGCCGGTTATGTCGATCTGCTCCTTTATGTTCAGCGCAGTCAAGAGATCCAGTAACTGTCCGCGATAGAGGGCCCGGTCGTAAACAACGTCCGGCCGATCGGAAAAACCCCTTCCGAAAAGATCGTATCTCAGAACCCTGTATCCCGCATTCACGAGAGCAGGAACTGTGCGGTCCCAGATGAAGTACGGAACAGATCCTCCGTGAATCAATACCACCAGCCGCGATGAAGGCGGCCCGCTTAATTCGTAGTGAACAACACCGTCTTTCAGGCGCACATACGATCCAGCGCTTCCCTTTCGAGCGTTGTCATCCATGACACGCTTTTCAACATCAAGAAGAAAATACGGAAGTGAAAAAAACGCAACCACGACAACCAGAGAAATGATTCGTCTCTTCATGGATAGTATTTTAGCCGAGGATACTCGAACTCCGTGTGTTTTTGACGGTTATCATTTTGATCGACTGGTTGCGTCAAGTGCTGCCGATTCTCACACACCCCCTCACCCCGCATCGCTTCCTGATGGTATGCTTACAGCATGCACAACAGCTTACGGCTGCTTGTCGTTTTATTTTTAACGGTGCTGGTCCTTCACAATTACAACTCGAATAAGGTATTGAACCTGGCTTTGGACGCTCTCAGCCGGGATTTCGAAGAACGGACCCGGATGGCAGGAAACGAGATTGCGGAAAAGCTCAAGGGCATGCCGCTGGACGCGAAGACCCTTGCGGAAATCTCTGACACGTACAAACTGGAAGCGATAGCACTTTACGGGAAAGACCAGAAGGTGCAGAACAAATTCTGGAACCATCTTTCACCGGCACTGAAGGACGAGCTCGGCACGGCCCTAAACTTTCCCGAACCGAGCACCCACCGCGAACCCTATCTGGTAAGGCGTTTAACTCTGGGAAACGTAAGTTCCACTGCAGCGATTTTGATTTTCGACGCGGAAGAACTCTTTCGAATTGAACGGTCCACTAAAATCGTGCGGCTGCTGAACCTGGTGATCATCGGCTTCGCTGCAATTCTTGGATTCTACTTTATTGAATCTACACTGAGACCGCTTCGAGTCCTGATGCAAACGGCCCGAACGGCTTCCCCCGGGCTGCCGGAGACGGGGAATCGTAACGATTCCGATTTTCTGATCGGAACGTTCAAAGGCGTCATAGGAAAACTCAAGGAAAAAGAACAGGAACTGGGCCGCCTTCATCAGGCAGAGAAGGCGCGAGCCGACGATGTGGAACAATTGAATCAGGATCTTTTGCGCAGTATCAGCAGCGGCTTGATTCTGATCGACAAGGAGGGCAAGATTCGCGTCTTTAATCAGGCGGCCGCCTCCATCCTGCAGGTGTCCCGCCTGGTTGTTTTGCACCAATCCTATCAAAACGTTCTCCCCCGTTATTCCTCTCTGTTGTTAACTGATGTTGAACGTTGTTTCACCGGTAAAGACAATATTCAACGCGCGGAAATGGAAGTAGCAACCGAAAGAGGAATCCCGAAAACAGTCACCGCTTCTGTAATGCCTCTGCAGGACCGCCAGCAGCAGTTCGCAGGTGTATTTTGCATTTTTTCGGATATCACCGATTTCAAGCTCCTTCAACAACATATGGCTCAAAAGGAAAAGTTCGCCAGTCTCGGTGAAATGGCTGCAGGTGTGGCTCACGAATTTCGCAATTCCGTTGCCACCATTACGGGTTATCTTCAAATGGCCGAGAACCGCATGACTGCCGAACAACAAAGTTACATATTTCCCATCCAAAAAGAATTGAGCTCGCTGCAAAAGGTTGTGAATGATTTTCTTTCGTTTGCCAGACCTGTACACCCTCAACTGGAGTCCGTCAACCTCGGAGACATGATCCGCGATTGCATAGAAGAAACAGGGGTTTCTTCCAAAAATGTTTCCTTCTCCGTTGATGGAGAGTTTCCGCAGATTCCTGGAGATGAGTCAATGCTTCGTCAGATCTTTACCAATGTTTTGAAGAATGCAGTCGAAGCGATCAACGGAATCAACCGCGCAGGAAAGGTCGATGTGAACGGCGCAATTTCAAACGATGCGAAGATGGCACAAATTGAAATTCGTGATAACGGCGCTGGAATCCGCGCTGTAGATCTGGAGCGGATCTTCACTCCCTTTTATTCCACGAAAGAAAATGGAGTGGGTTTGGGCCTTTCCATCGTTCAAAAACTGGTACTCTCACACAATGGCACGATCGATGTGAATAGCGGCCCGGAGAGTACTGTCTTCAAAATTCAACTTCCTCTTGCTGCGGAACATACCGCTTCATGACAAAACCGAATCGCGAAACCTATCTGTACCTTGGGATAGCAATCATAGCCGTTTCTTTTTCGGCCATCTTCATACGGTTTTGTGGAACTCCATCTCTGGTGATTGCGTTATACCGCCAGGTCTTCTCTGCGCTCCTGTTGTTACCGTTTGTTCGAGCAGCGGACGAAAACGTTCTATCGACGCGGGACCGCATTTTGCTTGCGCTGTCGGGACTCTTTCTCGCCCTCCACTTCGCTACATGGATCACGGGCCTGCAATACACAACAGTGGCTCGTGCTACTTTATTCGTAGATCTGCAACCGGTATGGGCAGCAATTCTCGGCGCATTTTTGCTGAAAGAAAAACTCTCAGGACTCGAAATAACCGGAGTCGTTCTGGTTACCCTGGGAGGAGCAGTGACGATGGGCCACGAACTCTCCGGCAACGATTCAACGTGGAAAGGCGATGGACTGGCTTTGCTGGGAGGGATTACCGGGGCCGGCTATTTGCTGATCGGCCGCAACGTTCGCGCCCGAATCACCTGGGTACGCTACATGTTCTTCGTTTACCTGGCTTCAGCGCTCTGGTTGCTTCTGATGAACATTCTCTTTTTCCAAACGATTCCCCTGCCCGATTACCGTGATCTACTGTGGATAGCGCTGATGGCGTTCGTCCCAAGCCTGATCGGACACGGCCTGTTCAACGTGGCTGTTCGTCGCCTGAAGGCGTATGTTGTTAACGCTGCTTTTATGGGAGAACCCGTGATAGCGACAATCCTTGCGTATTTCTTCTTTGCCGAAATGCCCGATGCCTACTTTTTCGCTGGAGGCAGTGTTGTGTTTGCAGGAATCCTTCTGATTTTTTCGAGACAACAAAACTGAGTAAGGTACAATGCAAGTCTGATGAAACGACAAAAACGATTGTTTAAAATCATTCTTTTACTGTGTTGCTCCGTTTGTCTGGCTGTTGCGCCACCTGAGGAAATTGAGCTGCGGGTGATGACGTTCAACATCTGGTACGGCGGAGAGCAGGTCAGTTTTAGCCAGATCGCCGAAGTGATTCGATCTGCTCATCCCGATCTGATTGGAATTCAGGAGCCGGATGGGAACCTCAGACTTCTGGCCGATGCAGCAGGTTTTTCTTTTGTAGATGAAAAGCGCAATATCATTTCCCGTTATCCCCTGTTCGATCCCGATTCAGCCGATCACAATTATCTGCATACCAGGGTATTGGTTCGCCCAGGCCGTATCGTAGCTTTTGCGAATGCTCATCTAACCAGCAGCCCATCCGGCCCTGATCTGGCACGTGACGGAAAGAGTCTGCAGGAAATAATTGCAACAGAAAACAGGGTCAGGTTGCCGGAAGTGGAACCATACATTAACGAGCTTGCCGGTCTCCTCGCTCGAGATGTCCCCGTTTTTTTTGCCGGGGATTTTAATACGCCATCGCATTTGGATTGGACGACGGAAACCACAGGCATCCGGCCGCAGATCCGTTTTCCAGTAAAATGGCCGGTCACCAGGGCAATTGCCGGTGCCGGACTTCGAGATTCCTACCGGGAAGCTCATCCGGATCCTGTTCAGAAGCCGGGACTGACGTGGACTCCGGGATATCCGCATCCGTATGTAAAATCCAATGAGACTCATGAACGCATCGATATGATCTGGAGTGGTGGAAGAACATCCGTGATCGAAAGTAAGATTGTCGGAGAAGCGAAGAATCCTGCAGTCGATATCTCAATCGACAATTATCCTTCAGACCACCGGGCCGTGGTATCCACGTTTCGCGTTCTGCCGGCTCCGGCGCCTGCAATGATTGCAACGGATACGCATTCGTTTGCAGCCGGCAGCGATTTTCTGGTGCGCTTTCAAACTCCAGATTTTGCGGACTGGGGTGTCGTGATCGTGCCCCGTGGCGGCAATCCTGATAAAGACGTCGTAGCCGCGGCGAACGGCCCCGACGTAATTTCGACGCGGCCATCTATGAAATTCGGCTCAACCGGCATCGCACCCGGCGCTTACGACGCCATTCTGCTGGACTCGAACTCTTCAGAATTAGCGCGAACCACATTTCATATTCTTGCAAAAGACGCCGTCCCGGAATTGCATCTTGAAAAGTCGAATTTCGCACCGGGAGAACACATCAAAGTGTCTTGGCGAAATGCTCCCGGAATGAAAAATGACTGGATCGGCATTTACAAGGCCGGGGATCCCGATGTCTATCGCAGCTACATCGCCTTTGCTTATACCGGCGCCACGGTCGAAGGCTCGCTGACCCTTGACAGCAAAACCCTGCGCCAACCTCTAACGCCCGGCGACTACGAGCTGCGCCTCATGCGCGAAGATTCATACGTGATGCTTGCCAGGACGCGCTTCTCCGTGCGCTGGAAATGCTTCACTTCCACTGATGAACTAAACCCGATTGCAACCCGCATGATTAAGAAAGGCGCCTGAATGCGTCCGGTACAACGAATCGTTTGCCGCCGTCAGCCGAGGACGCGTCCCGTGCAGCGGGTTGTTCGCCGGCAACTCTTTATGATGCCTTCAGAAGCGCTTCACCCGCTGTCTGTGGTAGCTCCGGTGCTATGAACCATTCTACAGGATAAAAGTAATCTTCACCGGATTCATCAATGATCCGAAGATGACCCGTAGAAGCAGCATCCGCATCGGGGATCCATCTTAACGTGAGCGTAAAAACGTTCATACCAAGAACAGATGCGTGCCGAAATGCTTACACATAGCACGACGGAGCAAGCGAGAAGGACAAGGAAGCGAGCTTTCATTGAGTGTGGAACGCATTTTCTGGACTGATGGTTCTCGACATGTCATTATCCTGGCGGCACCTAACGCTGGAGTTCACCGGCCAGCCGCGGGGCGCGGAGCGAAGCGACGAGCCCGAGGACTGGTCCGCTGCAGCGACTTGTTGGCTGGCGCTTTAACCAACACCTTCTTCACGGCTTCTGCAACGCTAATGGGAAAGAAACGCCTTGTTGGATACGCGTAATCCTCGCCGCTCTCATCAACAACTCTGATCAGATTGTGGTCCGTTGCCACAGGATCAGGGATAACCCGATATAGTTTTCCCTTTTCAAGTGACGCCAGATAACCTTCGCTGTCGATACAAACGGCAAATCTATATTTCGATGTTCGATTCTTCATAGCATTCAATCAAGGAATGCGCCAACGACCTCTACCGTACATCCTACGCAGGCGAGAAAGATATTTCGTCGGATTGCGATAGTCTCGATATTTTCGATACTGCCGATGATTTCAAAATGCATTGCGGCCAATCAAATCATTGAAGGCCGCGTTTCGCAAGCGCCGGCAAACGCCAAAAACCCATATGCTGAATAGGTGCAAAAAAGCCTGCGGTTCACAATGGAGTAAAAAACAGGATCCTGCGTTGGACGAAGATTCCTTACGATTCTGGAAATCTGATCCGGTACGTGCGAAAGGAATTTTCAGAAAAGAGAATCGCATTTGCATACGAAGCGGGTCCTACCGGATACGGACTCTATGACGATCTGATAGAGGAAGGATTCGTTTGTTTGGTTGCGGATGGTTTCCAGGAGCAGGACAAGGGTATCACCGGCCTGGATTTTCGATCTTTCCTGCAAAGTATATTGGAGGATCGCTGCGTATACCCCGGCGTCCTTGGGCTGATCGGCTTGGACAGAATGGCATGACATAGCCGGTCACTCCGGATGAGACTGCTCAACAGCAGTTATCGTTGCGCATCGTTTAACGATTGCCGCAACTTCAAATCCGGAAATGAAACAGAAATCGCACGGAGTGTCTTTGAAGGAGGCTTTTTACCGGCTTGACCTTCACATAGCAGCTAACCGGCAGCAACTGTGACGAACGAAGGCGCGCTGCTTGCGGCGTGGCCCAGCACAAAACATGATAACAGAAAACCCTTCTGTGGGAAAGATTATGTGAACCCAAACGCAAGCAGCGTGCCTGAGAAAGGCGCAGTTGCTGTCCGGTTCAGCGAGTTGTTCGGGACCAAGGGAATCAGCGAGATGATAGTGTTGTTATTCCGGGTGCGGGCGCGCCTCTAAGAAGACCCTCAGTGCTGATATCTTCGTCAATGTCCGGCCAGTGAATTCCGTATCCTGCTCCCGCAACTTTCCAGTTGGCGCGTTGCTTCGACGAAGCATGCAGTAATCTCGGAAACCACGCGAGTGGAACGGTGATAGTCCTGCCGTCCATCAAGTCGACGCTCAATGTGTGCCTTGCTAATCGCACGCCACGAACGCGTTCGTCAGCGGCTACCGCTAATATGCCCATCCCATGCCTCTAAGAATTCCTTCGAATGATCTTCAATGATTGATTGTAAGCGATTTGGCCGCACACTCCCTTGCCCATACCCACGGTCCCTTGGGCGGCTACTACAGAAAGATGCGAGCCATATTCGGTCCACAAAAGGCCAATATAGCAACCGCGCATAAGCTCGCGCGTATCTTCTACTTTATGATCACCCGAAGGTTAGAATTCGACGACACGCTGCAGGCTACATTCGAACAACGGCACAAGGAGAGAATTATCAAAAACTTACATCGCAAAGCCAGCCAACTCGGCTTCCAACTGGTGCCCTCTCAACCGTCAGTTACTTAGAAGGCGACACAGTAACCAAGCAAGGATAGGGCACCTGCGACCCACCCCGTATGTAGCCAGGTCCAATGATGGGTAAACGTCAACCCGATATAGAAAACTGCAATATGAAGACCGTTCCACGCAAGTATTAAAGGGACCAACAGAAGCCGCGAATGAGTTTGGAAACGTCGAAGAAGCGCAATGCCCGTAGCAGAAAAGCCCGCAGCTTCCAGAGTCATCTGACCGATGCTGCCGTTGGGATGTCCATAATACGTGTCGCACCCAGGGTCGCTAAAAAGCAAAACAGTCAGCGCACCCAAGACGATAAGATGTGGGAGAAATGCTCGAATGCTTTTGACACCGGAGAACCAGGCGACTACAAAGGCAAAGTTAATTCCGATTAGCAATCCCAGCTTCGAGAAGAAAAACACATTGCTTCGCCCCAGTCACAACCCCCTTCCATGAAAAGCACCATGCCTTCGTCGCAGAGCGGTCCTGGTGGTAAAGTGAAAGTCAGGCCAGTGAATATGACGAATACTGCAATACCCGGGATGAGTATCCATGCACGGAGAGAGCATGGCAATTTACGATGCTCCTCCCTGACAGTTTGTATAAAGTGTAGAATCGTCATTTGTGTCGCCTAACGCCCGAGCTCAGCCGCAACGCCAAGGACGAATGAGGGCATGACGGTTGCTGCGTACCCCAGCACAAAACAAATGATAGCCGATTAGACCCTTCCTTGCACCCTGTTCTTCTAAGCCGACATGCAAGCGGCATGACCGAGTGAGGCCGAGGCGTTGTCGGCTGCAGCGACTTGTTCGGTGGCTTCTACGTACTTATTCGATGAATGCTTGTTCATCAATGTTTAGAACCAGGAGAAGCAGGTGGTGCCGTTGGGAACGCCACCTCAGGGATGCTATTGGTGTTTTGGAAGCTGGCAATCAACCACTGATTAGACCGCTTTGTCAGGATCTGTAGTTGAATTCCTTCACGTGGCTGTGGAATATTCGGCGGTGTTTTAGCCCCCGTCATTGACCAGCGCACGTGAGCGATGGCGATCTCTGGGGTCAGGAACCTTACGTGAACCTCCGTGATTTTCAGAACGCTTTCCTTAAAGACGAAAGCAAAAGCTTGGGTAAGTTTGGTCCCGATTTCCGAACGACCTTTCCACCACCAGCCTACTACATTAACAACCTCGCCATCTTCAGTGAAAAGATTGGCATACGCTGCGGCATCATGATTATTCCATGCGTTAGCTTGCTGCACCTGAAGTTGGCGAATCGTCGCTTCGTCCTCCCGCGGGTTCGCACTTAACGATGCGCCTACACCGCTAATTATCCAGGCTGTCAAAAGAATCGTGATGAATTTCACCATGAGCATCACCTCCTGTCGCAGTTATTAAGTGGCTTCATAATACGCTCACATCAAGACCTGAGGACGCTTGAATGATCGGTGTGCAGGAGCGACACAGGAGTAGGAGTTTCATTGTGTATGTTCCCGGAGGCACAACCGCTTTCATCTCTCTAGGTACACCAACGTCATTCTGTTTGCTCTACAACAGGCTTGTTAAGTCAGGACGGACTGTCATACGCATCTTCGGTTTTAGAATGAAGCCACCACTGACGTATGTAACCGGCTTCAGGGATTTCATTTCAAAACCGGCCGAATAGTAGCGTCCCTGCCGGTCTTTAAGTGAAATGATGCCATCCTGTGATGTCTCAATCTGTTCGCTGGTGGAATTTTCAATAAAAAAAGAAGCGACAGCATGCCGATCCAGTGAGAAGTGCTTTTCTACAGTGGCATCCGTTATCGTAATACGTGGTGCAGCAAGGGAAGCGATAGAGATTAAGATCAGAAGTACTGTCGTCTTCATGGTCATATTCTAAGCCGCCGAACGCTCGTCTTTAGCGCCGCGCGTCCAATACGAGGCTCACTGGCTGCCCAACGCTGATTGTACCGGTTTGCACGACCGTTCCATAGACGCCCGCGTTGTTCTTGTTCAGCCGGACGACTGTCTTCATCACCCGCGCATCTTGTCTGGCCGTCTCCGGATCGAGGTTGATCATCATACAGCGTAGGTCGCGCACCGTGACCCTCACGGCTGGTCTTGGCTCGCTGTTGCCGAACACCAGTGTCCCGCCAACCCACCCATCCTCAAGAAATGGTTCGCGGTCGCGAGTCTCAAGCAAAATGTTGGCTCGGAAGCGCCTGCGATCGAGGTTCACTCCCGTCTCGCGACCAATGCCAGCAATGGTCGCCAGACTAATCACCGATACCACGGCTTGGTCGAAGATTCCGTGCCTGAGCTTCATCAATTCCACGCTGCTACCAAAACGCTGGGCAATCTCGCTCTGGAGCTCTACGCTGCGAAGCTCTAATTGCGTTCCGGCCGGTGTGCGTACGTGAGTTGGCAGGGGCTCGCCTGTACTCTCATCAAGACCGAAAGGGTGGTACAGAACGAGTTCAGTGACGTGGCTTGCGGTAAGCCACGGCATGCCGCTGGCATCTCCCGAGCGCCGGAATGCAAAGCGCCGATCACCATCGAGACCGTACCACCCGAGAAATGCCGACTCCATCACGGTACCAGCCATCGACTTGACCGGATACCGCATAAGTTCGCAAACATGCCCGAGTTCATTCATGATATAGTCACCATACGTCACGCCGCGGCAAGCCGCCCAACGAGTTCACCGGCCGCAGCCGCGACGAGCGAAGGCGCGCGGCTTACGGCGTAGCCCGGCAGAAAACATGATAGCAGAAAACCGTCTCTGGGGGAAAGGTTATGTTGACGTAAAAGCAAGCAGCGTGACTGAGCGAGGCGCGGTCCGGTGCAACGAGTTGTTTGGTACCTGCCTCGAGATTAACGCGTTCTCCACCATTCTAGGAGGAACCAGCCAAGAGCTCCGAGAATAAGTGCGACACTAATTGCACCGTAAAGCATGGCACAACCACGCAGTATTGCTCGTGGTTTTTTCCCCCACGTAAATTCCCTATCGAATACGCTCGGACGATAAGCGGGAGGCGGCGGGGCAACGTAAGGCTCAGGAGCCGATAACGCTTGTCCGTGACGAGCGACGATAAAGGATGCTGTACTTGCCTCGGGTCCATAGAAAAGATCGAGTGCGCCCTCCGGAGATTCTATGGAAGTTCCCGGAAAGGCTAGATCAAGTCCTTCGCAAAAGCGAGGATACATTGGCTCCTCATCGGCAATGGGGGAATCGTTGCGGCCGGTTTCCACGCCATTTTCGAAGATGGCATATCCAGCCTCTCCGAGTGAGTCGCTGTAGGATAGTGATACTGAACGGCCGAGTGCTTGACTAAGAATCCTTGCCGTTTCGTCAGATGATCGATTGATTGGGACTTTTTCATCGACTTCGCACCACGCAAGGTGATGCGAACCAGCCTTTGCCAATGCAATGTGGACAATTACTTTGTCAATTTCAGGTACTGCAGCGGCCAGATTAGTCAGGATCGTCGCCACTGCTTCAAGAGGCGATTCAGATGTTGGCGCTTTCGCAATTGCTGCTCTAAGTCGTGTTCCCATCGTGTTCAGGGCACTGAACGCCTGAGCTCACCGGCCGCAGCCGCGACGAACGAAGGCGCGCTGCTTGCGTCGCACCCCAGCAGAAATCATGATAGCAGAAAAACCCCTTAGGGGAAAAGATTAGATTAACCACAAAGCAAGCAGCGTGACTTGAGCGAGATGCGGTTTGCGGTCCGGTGCAGCGATTTGTTCGGCCACATCTCAAATACTTATCTGGCCGGACGTGCCTTTGATGCTAAGTGAAACGTAGGCTTGAAGATCCCCTGGATCACCCGTTTCTACTTGCTTAAGTATTTTGTCGAAAGGGTGCAAAAAACCCATGGTCTGTGTCTCGAGGGCGAGGCTTCCCCCGAGTGGAGATGGTTTCCACTCTGCCGGGGTGTTGGCCCTGACCAGTTCACCGAGAAACGCGCCCATGGGCAGGACAAATCGCCAGTACAGATCTTCGCTGGCGAAAGCATGCTTAGTGGCTTCGAGGTTGTCTTTATGTAACGCATTGTCCATAATCTGTGCCGCCGCTTGGAAGTCGTTGAGGGACAGCTTCTTTTTCAGCTTCTGATCGAAGACCCTTATACATTCCTGCGTGAGTCCCGGAATTTGCGTGATCTTCACTTCCATGGCTGCTTTCTCGATCTTGTGAATGCTTCCTCTCAGATGGAAGATCCCCATAAGCACAAAACCGATGAAGCCAATCAGAATGATCCCGAGAACAATCCATATGATCGTCATCAACGCACTCCTAGCCCGAGTTTACCACGCTGACGGACGAGTTGGTTGTTGCGTGGGAATAGCAACGCTCCCAAACCCGCATCAATAGAGACCTTAAAGTCATTTTCAGTGAAGTGGCCTGGCTGATTTATGTATG
>Ga0247727_10012776_pt1 | contig 14327 bp, 8 predicted proteins | sample WisWelCaveWW1625_FD_202498 | JGI IMG/M metagenome (GOLD analysis project Ga0247727, IMG submission 202498) | Biofilm microbial communities from Wishing Well Cave, Virginia, United States - WW16-25 | ecosystem: Environmental > Aquatic > Deep subsurface > Groundwater > Cave microbial mat | place... | reverse complement strand
AAACCGATGAAGTTGCCCTCAAACGCTTGTGCGACAACGTCAACGACATACTCATGCGCAAGAACTGGCGCGATCACCTGCACAAAGCGCGCGAGCAAATGCAAAAAACACACGAGAGCGAAGTGCCAATGCCGCTGGCGGATATCATTCTGCAGGCGCAATCCAGCCAGGTGCTCGAAGCGATCAACCATGTCCATCAACTGGCGCGCGCCGGTCAATTGCGTTCCGCCATGGAGGAGGCATTCCACGGAATTACGCAAGCCCCCACCTATCTGCCTCTCCATACCTTGATGGGTGATTTACTCGTCCGTGAGAATCACACGCCGGAAGCGATTGCAAAATATATGGTCGTCGCACAGGCATACAGCGTACGCGGTGAAGCCGCCCAAGCCGCAAAAATGCTCAAGCGCATTGTACAACTCGCCCCGATGGACATGAGCGCACGCTCAAAACTGATTGACCAGCTCGTGGCGCGCGGGCAAGTGGACGATGCCATCCGCGAGTATATCGAACTCGCCGATATTTATTACCGCCTCGCCGAACTCGATCTGGCGCGGAAGACCTACACCACCGCGTTGCGCGTCGTCCAGCAGGCCAACGCTGACCGCACGTGGAACGTCCACATCCTCCAGCGCATGGCGGATATTGACATGCAGAGACTCGATTGGAAACAGGCAATGCGCGTGTACGAACAGATCCGCACGCTGCGGCCCGACGATGAAGGCGTGCGAAAGAATCTGGTCGAACTCAGCCTGAGGATGGGCCAGTTCGCGCAGGCGAATGCAGAACTCGAAAGTTACCTCTCCTATTTGCAGACCAGCAATCGTGGCGGGCAAGGCGTCACATTTATCGAGGAACTGCTCACTGAAAGACCCGATGATCCCATCTTGCGGCGCGCCCTTGCCCAAGCTTATCAGCAGGCGGGCCGTCTCGCAGACGCCGTCGCGCAACTGGATGCCGTCGCCGAGTCCCTGCTGAACAACAACAAAAGGGAAGAAGCGCTGGTCGTCGTCAATCAAATCCTTTTGATGAACCCGCCGAATGCGGATCAATATCGTCAACTGCTGACACAACTCCAACAATAGGATTACCTCCCGTCACTTAACTGGCGGGATTTTTTCACCTGCACTCCCTGGCACCGCCCGCCAGGGCAGGTGTGCGCCAGGTGCAAGTGTCGCCTCTTTCCAAGCCGACAATTGCCTCCGCCCAGTCAGCCTCTCACTCCCTGATGGTATGCTCATTGCATGATCTGCTCTTTCGGGGTCTCAGACCCCGAAAGAGCGTAATGAAGAAATATATGCCTCAAACAAAAAACCACGCCGTGATGAACTGGCTTTTCACCTTCTCCGCCATCGTGGCGCTTCTCGTCGTCTTCGGCGGATTCGTCCGCCTCACCCGTTCTGGTTTATCCATCGTCGAGTGGAATCCGGTCAGTGGAAGCGTTCCTCCCCTCGGCAAATCTGCCTGGCAGGAGGAATTTACAAAATACCAGCAGACTCCCGAATTCAAACAGATCAACTTCAACATGACCCTGGATGAATATCAACATATTTTCTGGATCGAGTGGGTGCATCGTTTCATCGCCCGCTTCGCCGGTCTCGCGTACGCCATACCTGTTTTCTATTTTCTCTTCGCGAAGAAAATCCCTTTCAAAGAGTTTGGGATCTACTTCATAATGGGAATGCTATTCATCTCGCAGGCATTCGCGGGCTGGATCATGGTCGCCAGCGGACTGGTTGACCGCCCGTTTGTGAGTCACTTCAACCTGACGATTCATCTCCTGCTTGCCCTGGCATTGTTCGGTTTGAGTTTTTGGACAGCGCTCGGACACAAATACGGCTTCAGCATGAAAACAAAATGGTCAACGCCATCGAAACTTGCCTTGATTTCCTTCGTATTGCTGCTCATTCAAATTACCTACGGCGGCATGACCGCGGGACTCAAGGCAGGTCATGTTTCGGATACATGGCCGCTGATGTTTGGAAAGCTGATTCCACCAAATTTATTCAACTCATTTATCAATATCTTTGAATTGCCACAAACCATAGTTTTCATCCATCGCTGGTTCGCGTTTGCAGTATTAATTGCAATCACTGCATTTTATTTCACGGCACGTAGAGAGAGCTATTCGATTGAAATCAGGAACGGATTGAATTGGCTGCTTGGGCTGGTCGTTTTTCAGATACTGCTGGGAATTCTGACAGTAGTTCTGCATGTGCAAATCGTCATTGCGCTTGCACATCAAGCAGGCGCGCTGGGGTTGTTCGCTCTATTGATTTATTTCATTCATCGGCTGAGGGCATTAGATGAGAAATAGCTCTTTTGAAGAGTAAAATAACCCGCATCGGTGATCCCCTCGATGCGGGTTATTGACGTGTGCCTGCGTAGGAGGAGAATTCCAAAAGAGTCTCCCAGGCACGAACGTCCGGGGTGGGGGAGGCTTTGCATCAGCCAAAGAAGAGAATGAGCAAAGCGACGACGATCACCACAGGCGCAAGGCGCAGTACGATTCGTTTCACTTTTGAGGCGCCGGGCTCGCCTGAACCCGAATCCCTGAGCCTACGCGCTTCCCCAGCTTCGCGAAAGAGTTCGCGTACCCCATAAGAATTCATGTAATTCTCGTAGTCGTGAGAGCGATTGTTGTTCATGGCTGCTTCCTTTCTCCAGCGGGCAGCCGATCGGGAAATCAGGTTGCCCTTTGGTCAAACTCTGTCCGCATTGTCGCGCAGGGTCATCTTCCCATCGTCGTTGATTCATTAGAAAACATGGAGACGGAAAAAAGACGCAGGTGGTCTAAATTACCCGTCGAAGTGCTATACTCGCCTCATCGATCGGCGCGGTTGTATTGGCACAGGAGGAACCCATGTTGCAGATTCGACTGCTCGGACAGTTCGACGTTCGCCTGGACGGGAAGCGCGTCACGATCCCCTCGCGGGCGGGTCAATCGCTATTTGCCTATCTCGCACTGACAGCCGGGACCGCGCATCGCCGCGAAAAACTGGCGGGCACGATTTGGCCCGACACCACCGACGAGAACGCGCGCAAAAACCTGAGGCAGGAACTATGGCGCATCCGCAAAGCTATTTCGGGGGGACAAGCGACCAACGGCGAATATCTGATCGCCGATGAATTCACCCTGAAATTCAACCGCGATGCGGAATTCTGGCTGGATGTGACTCAGATGGAGAGGCCCGATCTCGATCTGGGATCCCTGATCGCCAACCTTTCGCTGTATCAGGGGGAACTTCTGCCCGGCTTCTATGACGAATGGATCACCCTCGAACGCGAACGGGTCAATGCCGTATATGAAGCGCGCATGGAGCAGCTGCTGGAGCAACTCATCACCGCCGAACGCTGGATCGCATTGCAGGAATGGGGCGAGCGCTGGCTGACCCTCAGCGGCGTGCGTGAACCTGCCTACCGCGCCTTGATGCTCGCCAGCGGCGTGCGCGGTGACATGGCAAAAGTCGCTTCTCTGTATCAGCGTTGCATGGAGGAATTATCAGAACAACTTGGCGTCGAACCTTCGGCTGAGACCCGCGCCCTGTACGATGGTCTGCTCAAAGGCGCAAAAACTCCGCCGCGTACCGCCGCGCAGCCATCCGGCACGATCACCTTTCTCTTCACCGACATCGAAGGCTCGACCCGTCTGCTCGATAAGATGGGCGCTCAATACGCGGTTGTCTTAAGCGAGCATCATGAGATTCTGCGCGCGGCGATTCGAAAGTGGAACGGGCATGAAGTGGATACACAGGGCGATGCGTTCTTCGTCACATTTACGCGCGCCATAGACGCGGTGCAGTGCGCCGCCGAAGCGCAACGCGCGCTCGCGTCTCATTCATGGCACCAGGGCGAACAGTTACGCGTGCGAATGGGCTTGCACACCGGCGAACCGTTGATTGCATCCACAGGCTATGTCGGGATGGACGTGCATCGCGCCGCGCGCATCGGCGATGCGGGTCACGGCGGGCAAATCCTTTTATCGCAAACGACGCGCGAACTGGTAATTCAAGATCTGCCTCAAGGGATGACAATACGCGATCTAGGCGAGTACCGCCTCAAGGATATGAAATTCCCGACATCCATTTACCAGTTGGTGGTGGATGGATTGCCATCGGAATTTGCTCCCATCCGAACGAAGTTCAGCGGCACCGAATCTCCCACGCCGGGCGAAGCGCCGTTCAAAGGCTTGCAGTTTTTTGACGTGGATGATTCAGACTTGTTCTTTGGGCGCGAAACGCTGACAGCCAAATTGGTTCACCGTCTGCATGATGCGAACTTTCTGTCGGTCATCATAGGCGCGTCGGGCAGCGGCAAGTCCTCGTTGGTACGAGCGGGACTGGTTCCCGCGCTCAATAAGGAAAAAGCGGATTGGCAAGTCCACATCCTCACACCCACCGCGCATCCTCTCGAAGCGCTGGCAATCGAACTCACGCGTGAATCGGAATCTGTGACCGCCGCGGCAACTTTGGTGGATGATCTTTCGAAAGACCCGCGCAGTCTGCATTTTTTCCTATCGCGTCAAACGCAGTCTCAGCATACCTTGTTGGTCATTGATCAATTCGAAGAATTATTTACGCTGTGTCGCGATGAGTTCGAGTGCGAGGCATTTATTGATAATTTGCTAACAGCAATTTCTCCCTCACCCCTAACCCCTCTCCCAAAGGGAGAGGGGAATTTTACCCTCATCATCACCTTGCGCGCGGACTTTTACGCGCATCTCGCACAATACCCTGACCTGCGCGACGCGGTGGCGCAACAACAGGAATATATTGGTCCAATGACGAGCGAGGAATTGCGGCGCGCGATTGAAGAACCCGCCAAACGCGGACATTGGGAATTCGAGCCGGGGCTGGTGGATTTAATATTACGCGATGTCGGCGATGAACCCGGCGCGTTACCCCTGCTTTCACATGCGCTTCTCGAAACATGGAAACGACGCGCCGGTCACATGCTCACGCTCAAAGGTTATGCGGATGCGGGCGGCGTGCATGGCGCAATCGCGCACACCGCGGAGAGCGTCTTTCAAAGTCTTTCACTCAACGAGCAGACAATCACGCGCAACATTCTCCTGCGGTTGACCGAATTTGGCGAAGGGACGGAGGACACGCGTCGCCGCGCCTCATTCGATGAGTTAATGTCACATGCTGAGAATCCCAATGAAGTGCGCGTGGTATTGAACACATTAGCAGATGCAAGACTCGTCACACTAAGCGAGGATACGGCTGAGGTCGCGCATGAAGCGTTGATCCGTGAATGGCCTCAGCTGCGCGAATGGCTGTCGCAGGACCGCGAAGGCATCATCCTGCATCGTCATCTCACCGAAGCCGCGCACGAATGGGAATTGCTCGAACGCGATGCAGGCTCGGTCTATCACGGCGCGCGGCTGGCGCAGGCAAACGAATGGTCGGCGCTTAATCCCAATACTTTGAACGCGCAGGAGAAAGTGTTCCTCGACGCATCGAATGTGCAGGCAAGGCAGGAAGAGGCAACACGTGAGGAACAAAGGGCGCGTGAGGCGACACTCAAACAACGCGTTCAACGTGTGTTGCAGGTATTAGTTGGAGTGTTCTTGATCGCGTCAATTGTCAGCGGCGGGTTGGCGATTTGGGCGAATGGACAGCGCGAAGAAGCATTGCGGCAGGCGAGTATTGGCTTGGCATCACAGGCGACCTTGGAGTTGGACGGAACATCACCGGAGCGGTCGGTGTTACTAGCGTTGGAAGCTGTTGAAAATTATCCGTATACCTGGCAGGCGGAACAGGCGCTGGGTCAGATTGTGCGTGAGTTTCGGTTGCGTTATATTGTGACAGGACATGATGATACGACGATGGATGTGGCTTGGTCACCGGATGGAAGTAAATTTGCAACGACTGGTAAAGACGGCACGCTTCGAATTTGGGATGCGAAGACGCGCACAGAATTGGTTAACATATCTGCCCACCTGGCTTTTGCGGCTGGGTTTACTATGGGAACGCCGGAATTGGTATGGTCACCAGACGGGAGTCGTATCACAACTGCCGGGTTGGATAAGACAGCCAAAGTATGGGATGTTGCAACCGGGAAAGAAATCGTTACGTTCTCTGGGCATAGCGACGAGGTATGGGATGTGGCATGGTCGGCAGATGGAAGGTGGGTTGTATCTGCCAGCAAGGACGGTGAAGTCAAAATCTGGGATGCGGTATCTGGCGATGAAAAATTTTCTCTTCCGAAAAATGAAAGCCCGGTGTGGTCTGTGGCATGGTCGCCTGACGGATTACAGATTGCAACGGCTGGCGACGATGGGATGGCAAGAATTTGGAATGCCGAAACGGGTGAGATGCAAGTGGAACTTTCCGGGCATTCAAGCGGGGTTTGGAGTGTTGCATGGTCGCCCGATAGTACACGTGTTACAACTGCCAGTGATGATGGAACTGTTCGCATTTGGGATCCAAAAACAGGCAAAGAAGTTTTTGATATCCGATTGACAAGTTCAGTTTGGGATGTTGCTTGGTCACCAGATGGGACAAAGTTAGCAACTACGAACGCGGATGGATACGCTCAAGTGTGGAATGTTTCATCGGGCAAGCAATCCTTTGCATTGCAAGGACGCACATTGGAGCCGTTTGACATTACATGGTCGCCGGATGGAAAATGGCTAGCGACAACAGCAGGAGATGGTTTTTCTTTCAAGATTTGGGATGCATTGGCAATTGCTCCAACACTTTCGGGAACTCAAGAAGGGATTCAATGGGTGTCGTGGTCACCGGATGGAAAACGTATTGCTACCACTGCCTTGGATAATACTGCGGCAATCTGGGATTTCCAAACCGGTGAACAGTTATTAACCCTTGTTGGACATACCTATTGGGTGCAGGATGCCTTTTGGTCGCCTGATGGTTCAAAACTTGTGACAACTGGCTGGGATAATCTCGCAATAGTATGGGATGCGAATACGGGAAAACAACTACTAACCTTTTCAGGTCATGTAGGTGAACCCGTAGGAAAATTTAACGGCGTGGATTCACTATTTGGTGGAGGTTGGTCTCCTGACGGAACCCGTATTTCAACAGGGGGAGGATCTGGAACGGCTCGGATTTGGGATGCCAGTACAGGGGTTGAATACTTGGTATTTCAGACTGGTAAAGATTACGGTACAGCTCCAATTTTCTCTCCCGATGGAACACTTTTATCAACATGTGCGATATCTAATATACTTCAAGTGTGGGAGGCTTCAACTGGTGAACCAATTTTGGGTGGATATATCAACAATACCGAAGATTTGTCTTTTGGTGATACTGTTGACTTTTGTATTCCCGGTGGCTGGTCGCCAGATGGGACTCAAATTCTCACAGCGAGTTGGGCTGGTAATGGTGCAACCATATGGGATGCAAAGACTGGTGAAAAAAGTCTTACATTCAAGGAGCATACTGGCGGGATTGGTTTTTCCACATGGTCACCGAATGGCAAACGTGTCGGCACTGGAGATACAAATGGCGTTGTGAAAGTTTGGGATACCGAGACAGGCGCGGTACTATTGAGTTTCTCGGTACCTGTTGGCGATTTTCTATTTCAGTTGGATTGGTCGCCAGATGGCAAGTGGCTGGCTGGTGTTGGCGTATTAGCAAATGTCGAAATCAACCGCGTTTGGCAAACCACTGAGGATTTGATTGCGTATGCCAAAGAATGTTGCGTGGTGCGCGAACTCACGCCGGAGGAACGTCAGCAGTTTGGGTTGCCGTGAGGGTTTGAAAACCATCCACGAATAGGGCCACGACCAGCCCAGATGGGACCGCGCGCATCATGGTCGTGAGGCTGGATGATTTGATCGCGCTGGCAAAATCCCGCCTCACGCGCTCGCTGACGACCGAGGAGTGCCGGAAATATTTGCACGTGGAGGAATGTCCGGTAGAACCGTGATGATTGGTAAGAGAATACTTCGGAGAAATTCAACTCTCCGAAGTATTTTTGTTTTACTGTTTCCTCGTCTTCGCATACATCGCAAATCCGATCGTGCCGAACGCCAGCCCCGTCACGGACGAACCCCACGAAAAAAAGTTCAAAAAGAACGTGGACTCCAATACGTGGATAACCATCAAGAAGGGCAGGATGATGCCCAGGAATAACAGGATCACGCCGAGGCTGAGGAGGAAGCGGGGGGAATTCATAACTTATCCTCGCGTTGAGCGGAGGTCTGAGCGAAGCGTAGCGGAGACAAAGACCGCAGTCGAAACGCAGTAACAGTGGAAAGTAAAGTTTCCTTGAAACTCGCCCTTTGTCTTCGCCGCGAAAAACAGCGGCGCCGTTCAGGACGAAGCATCTTGATACAACCAGCAAGCCACAAAATGATTCGGCTCGGGTTCAAAATCGGGCGGGAATTTTTCATCGCATAAGCCCGCAATGGCTTTCGCACAACGCGGATGGAAACGACATCCCTTCGGCGGGTTGACCAGACTGGGCGGCTCGCCGGGCGGCACCTCCTTGTAGGTATCTGCATTGCGCGCATCGGGGTCGGAGGTGGCGGCGAGCAACGCGTGCGTGTATGGATGAAGCGGATTTTCAAGCAGGCGGCGCGTGTCCGCTTTTTCGATCAGATTGCCCGCATACATCACGAAAATACGCGCGGAAAAATATTTCACAGTGGACAGGTCATGCGTGATGTAGATCACCGAAAGCCCATGTGACTCTTGAAGGGCGCGCATCAGTTTTAAAATTTCAACGCGCACAGAAGCATCCAGCATCGAAACCGGTTCGTCGGCGACGATCAACTTTGGCTCACGCAACATGGCGCGCGCGATCACAATGCGTTGCTGTTGCCCGCCGCTCAACATGTGCGGGAATTTTTCCAAATAGTCCTCCACCGGATGCAGTTTCACCTCCGACATCGCTTTATGGATTCGCGCCAGTCGTTCCTCTTTATTCTTCATTCCGCTGATAATGAGCGGTTCTTCCAAAATCTTTTGCACGGTCATAAAAGGCGGCAGGGCGCCATACGGGTCCTGTTGGACATACCCGATCTTAAAACGATAATGCCTTAAGCCATCCCCTTTCAATTCAGACAAATTCTCATTGTCGAAAACGACTTCGCCGCTGGTGGGAATGTTCAACCCCAAAATGGTTTTCATCAAACTTGATTTGCCGCATCCCGACTCACCGACAACTGCTACCGTTTCTCCTTCTGCCAGATCAAAGCTGACGCCATCCACCGCCTTCACATAGCCCGCGTGACCGAACCCGAATCGGCGCAACTCATACCACACGTGTAAATCCTTGATCGAGAGTAAAGGTTGAGCTTCGTTGTCAGTTTGTACATTCATGATTACCTCTCGCAGGTCTGTGATCATTCAATGCTCCTGTTATTCATTTCGTGGGGCGGGATGCCATCCCGCTCCACGACTCCTACGCGTGCAACCAGCACTTTACCTTGCGTCCGTTCTTGCCGAACATCGGAGGTTCCTCGTCACATTTTTCAAAGCGGTACGGGCAACGCGCAGCAAAACGACAACCCTTAGGCGGATTCAGCAAACTTGGTGGCTGCCCGGTAATGAACATCGGGTCTGAGTCGCTTCGGAGGCGCGGCACGCTTGCCATCAGCATCTGTGAATACGGATGCAAAGGCGCGGGGAAGAAATCGCGCGCATGTCCCACTTCAACGATCTGCCCGGCATACATGATGGCAACTTCATCCGCGAGCTCGCTGGAAGTGGCAATATCGTGCGTGATCAAGATGAACGAAGTGCCCAACTCATGTTTGATCCTTTTGAGTACGTTCATAATATTGGCTTGTGTGAGCAGGTCGAGTGCAGAGGTCGGCTCATCGAGGACGACCAGGTTTGGGCTGGTCACGAGCGCCATCGCCAACGCCACGCGCTGGCGCATCCCACCGCTTAATTCAAATGGGTACCGGTCTGCAAAATCGAACGGCACGCCCACATGCTGGAACATTTTGCGGACGAGTCCAAGCGCTTCTGCTTTGTTCAATCCCAAATGCGTAATGGCTGGTTCGGCAACCTGGTCTCCCACTTTGATGACTGGGTTCAACGAGTTCATGGCAGCTTGCGGCACAAGAGACATTCCGACCCAGCGCACATTCTTGCGGAATTCTTCATCCTGGAACGCCATCACATCCGTTCCTTGCAGGAAGACCTGACCTTCGTATTTTTCCACATTGCGCGGCAGGAGTCTCAGCATGGCTTTGGCGAGCGAACTCTTTCCGCAACCGGACTCGCCTAAAACCACCACCGCCCGGTTGGCGTCCAAGTCGAAGTTTACGCCATCCACTGCCTGCACAGCGCCGCCGCGGGTTTTGAAATGCAGAACCAGTTTGTCGATATGAAGAAGCTTTTGTGATGTTGTGTTCATACATCTCTCAATCTCGGATTAAAGATTCGGTCCAAAGCAAAACCGAGCATGGCAAACCCAAGCCCTGTGAACATGAGTAGTATCGTGGGTTCCAAAATCCAGTAATAGTAACCGCGATAGAGAGCGCCATTGCGGCTGGCATCATCAATCATTTTCCCCCACGTTGGCAGGACTGGATCGCCCAAGCCAAGCACCGCGAGCCCCGCCTCCAAAAACACAAAGGAAGGAACAGACAGTACCAACCCCGGAATCAGCAACGGGATCATACGCGGGATCAGGTATGTAAAAACAATCCTGAAATTACTGGCGCCATAGGCGCGCGCCGCTTCGATATACATCGATTCTTTCAATTGCACGAATATCGAACGATAGCCTTTAATGGCACCGGTAAATATACTGAGCGCAATCGTGGCGCCCAAAATAGTCCAGATACTACGTGAATAAAAAGTGCCAATCATAATGAGGATGGACAGAAACGGCAGGACGAGGTTGATCTCCGTGATGCGTTGGATCAGTTCATCAATCCAACTGCCATACCATGCCCCCAACGCTGAAATAATCATCGTAAGCATGGCAGTGCCAAGCGAGGCAATCAATCCGAATGCCAATGCCACCGGCGCTCCCCACAAAAGCGGAACCACAAGATCGCGGCGTGCATGATCGGTGCCAGCCAAGCCATAGACTTGTCCATGCAGAACGAGTTCCACGTTTATATCTGAGTTGGCTTCAAATGTCGTTCCAGTTACCAATAGCTGATACTCCCCTTTCGCCGGTATGACTTCATTGGGTAAAGAGAAAAGGGCAGGAATTACATTTTCTGTCTTAAGCCTGGTTTTTAGTTTTTCATCCTGCGAGAAACGATACGTAAAATCCTGACCGATTGCGAAGTTGGCGATCCTGATCGTTCTGCCATCGGGCGTCAACCATTCCAGGGATATAAACGGCTGTTTCTCATCGAATGCGGATGTTATATACAGGATCATTTCCTGAGGGTAAAAGTCGTACCCGAAATCAAAGGCGTAGTTCATCGTATACGTCGCTGTGTTTTCAGCCCCGGGGTCAACCACCTTTTCCATTGTCCCGTCGGACGTACTCACAGCAAACGATTCGGAATATTTTTCTCTGGAAAAAAGATTGATCCAGGCAGGCGCGGCAAATTTCGGATTTTTATACCAAACGTCCTCCCCGCCGCGCCACAGGTTGATCGCCTCGCTATAAGGGATCTTGATCATTGCGTATACCGCCGTAAACACCAACAGGAAAACGACCAGGCTTCCTATCACCGCGGAGGGATAATATAAGATGTTTTGAAATGAGCTTTTCAGGGTGTTCATTGTTAATGACTACCGATCTTGACCCTGGGATCCACCAACACGTAAATAAAATCCAACAGGAACACCGTTAACGCCAGCAGATAGGCAAAGATAATTGTAGAGCCAACAATGATGGGGATGTCATATAACCCCACTGCTTGATACAGAGTCCGTCCTAAACCAGGCCAGAGAAACACAGTTTCAGTGATGGTTGCGCCCGTCCACAGTGTAATAATGAGAAGGGCAAAATTTGTGATGATGTTGGGCAGAGTGGGGCGCAAAATATAATGCCGCTCAACATCACGGGTGGGGAGTCCCTTCGCTTTTGCCATCTCAACATAATCCTCGCTGGAATAAATCAGGAAAAACGTTCGATAGTTATAGACGCTGAGGAAGAATGAACTGAGCACCAGCGATAGTCCCGGCAGAATCAGGTGCTTCGCCAAACTAAGCGAGTAATCAAAAGGATTCGATGGAGGCGGAGAATCCACCATCCCACCGAAGGGGAGCACTTTGAGAAGAGCCGCAAAGATCAGGATCATGAAGATTCCGTAGAACCATGGCGGAACAGCAGACGTGGGTGAAAGCGCCACGACAGCCTTATCCCAAAAGTTGCCATAACGGCGGGAAAGAGTCAAAGCAAGCAGGATGCTGGAAAAGAAGAGGAACAATTGGGAGATGCCCATCAGGAGCAGTGTTGCAGGCAAACGTTCCAGAATAATTAGGCGAACCTGCTTGGAACCGGCATCACTCGTCATATTGAGAGCGCGTCCCAATTGCAGGGTGAGGGCATTGGAAAGATACCTGAAATTGCGAATTGCAATGGGCACGTCCAGCCCCACGCGTTTTTCCTCTGCCACAATTCTCTCCTGTATTAATTTTTGGCGGGTATCGGAATCCATTGGTTGATTGGAGGTCATGGCGATGATGGATTGCGTGACCCTGTCGCGAATTTCGCTTTTCATGATCTGATCCACATACCCGCCCATGTTGGCAATCATAATGGTCAGATAGATGCCGATCACGACCGTCACGAATAGGGTTAACAACCGCACTACAACATATCGTGAGACGCGCATCAATGTGCCATCGCGCCGCGCTGTTTTTGCAACCGCATTTTCTGCTGGTGTTTGGGTAACCACTGACATGGTTTCCTCACAATCATAAAAGTCAGTACAGGGGTGAGGGATTTCCTCACCCCTGCCTGGGTACTCTTATTGACTAACTATGGGACTGCTACAAAGTCCAGAGACGTGAAGGATGGAATGGCTACGGGGATCGGAACCACCGCGACTTCGAGCCGCGCGGAACCGGTCGGCAATTGCGATGTTACATCCGAACCGAGAGTCACCTGATATTGACCATCATCAACAGGCGTGGCATCGCCAACCGCCACAACAGCGCCGGTTGCATCGTACAGGATATATTTCACGCGTGCGACGTCAACCAGGAGATACGGAGTGTCTTTGAAAGTTACAGTGACGTCAAAGATCGCTTCGTCCCCAGCCTTTACCTGCCCCGGCCCATCAAGGAGAGTCGTCGCCCGTTTCGGTTCACTGAATGCCGCCCAGCGATCGGCAAGGTCTGGGAAATCACTGTTATTCTTCAACACCAGCGACTTTTCTGTGGTGAAGACTTCATCCAGATAGTAGGGGCCGGTCCCAACCCAGAAATGACCGTGGTCCACATACCACTGTTTAAGGTTGGCGTAGCGTAAATCCGCTTCTTCTTTGGTGATGTACTGACCAAGTGTGGGTTCAAACGGAATGAGAGACTCGCTCGCGGCTTGATCCAAATATTTGGCAAGGATTTCAAGGCTGGGTCCACCCACCCAACTTGTGTTTTCGATCTGGTTGGCATCGGATTTATCTGAAGAATAGGCAAGTTCGCCTGCCGCCTCCGCCAGATTCGAGACTGCAAAAATCTGCCAACTATTCTCACCCGTGAGGCCGAAGGGCGATTGCGGCCACAGAGGCGCGACGTTCAGTTCGGCATCCGTCACATAAGTATCACTATAGGATTCAATAGTCAGCGGGTCAGTGGAGGTGATACGATAACCTTTGAAAGACACCAGAGTGGCGTCTATGCTCAGGGCAAGCGATTCATCATAAATGGGGCTGTCCGGTTTGGCCGGATCGAGGCCCTGGATCATGTTCATCACGAAATCGCCAATGGAGATAGGACTGCCATCGTGCCATTTGACCGTCTCGAATAGATCAGCGGGATAGACCACAACGCTCTTTGTGTTGGCGGTAGTGCCATCCGGGAATTTCTCCGCTGCGGTGATGAATCTCTGTTCCTTCGCATCCCAATCAACCCATGCGTCTTCAGGAACGTCAATTTGCGGCGCGGTTTTTACGGTCAACCAATCCAGGCTCTGATGGATTGGCAAACCTTCCTTATAAGTCAATTCCGCGCTCTCGATCCGTTGCGGATACGCCAGTCCAGTATATGGGTCAGCCATCAAACCGCCGCCTCCACCGAAATTGGACGTGCCCATGGTGGTAGCGCGCATCACTGCCGCATCCCATACCCAGTTGCTTCCACCGACCGTATTCCACGGCTGAGTGAAGAGATCGTTCGTACCGATCTTCATGGTGCCGCCCTCCTGGTCAACAAAGCGCAGGTTATATGGACCAACGTTCGTGGATTCGGGACCCGTGGCAAGATCGA
>Ga0247727_10012775_pt1 | contig 14328 bp, 13 predicted proteins | sample WisWelCaveWW1625_FD_202498 | JGI IMG/M metagenome (GOLD analysis project Ga0247727, IMG submission 202498) | Biofilm microbial communities from Wishing Well Cave, Virginia, United States - WW16-25 | ecosystem: Environmental > Aquatic > Deep subsurface > Groundwater > Cave microbial mat | place... | reverse complement strand
GGTCTCGCCTTTTTCATAGTAATCAACTTGCGAATTGAATGCATTTGGGGAATTCTTCCAAAACTTTACCCACGCGTCGAAGCTGGACTCTGCGAGCGATTGAACTTTGCCGCCCGGCCGCATTTTGTCGGAACGGATCATCTCCTCCAACCGATCAAAAAAACGGTCGGTCGATAGATATCCGACGCGACGCATGAGCACACTGGTATAATAGTCGGTCGTTCCCTCGGAAAGCCAAAGCTCCTCCACATAATTTTCCCGCGTAAAGTCATACGGATTGATGCCGGCCGGCCGCAGTTGCTTGACGTTCCAGGTGTGAAAAAATTCATGCACGGAAACGCTGATAAAGCTGCGATAACTGTCTTCATCGCGAAAGATAAAAGGCCGCAGACCGATGATCGTGGAGTTGATATGCTCGGTACCGCCGCCGCCATTCGGCGTGCAGTGCAGCATGAATGTGTAATGCTCATACGGCAGATCGCCCCAAAACTCGCGAACCGTCTTGACGATCTTCTTCAAATCGTCGATCATCTTTTTTTCATCCCAATTTCCCTCGCCGAAAATCATCAGGCGATGCGGCTTGCCTTCGGCCTCGAAATCAAAATCTTTTTGCGTGCCGATTTCCAACGGACAATCTATGAAATAATCATAATTCGGCGCTTTTAATAAATTCTTTTTACCGGACACCGCGTCAAGCCCGGTGGTGACGTGCCAGCCGCCGAACGGATGAACCTGAAGAGTGAGCGGCAGGCTGCGAAATTTTTCGACATACAAGAAAACTGCGCTTGGATCAACAAAGCCGTGACGGTCATCCAGTCCGCGCGTGCGCATATCGAATTCATCGGCAAAAACTTTATAGCGCACGGCGATGGTTTCACGCCTCCCGGCGTCGACTCGCCAGGTTGACTTGTCGATTTTTTTCCACGATAATTCAGTTCCGCCGCTGTGCGCTGAAAATTCTTGCACGCCTCCGGCAAAATCAAAAATCACATAACGCCCTGAACGCCACACCGGCAGAATGAAGTCAACGGCGCTTTCATTTTTTGCCAGCCCCTCAATCTTGATTTCAACCTCGAACAAGTGTGTGTACGGGTGGCTCATGCCAAGCTGGTAATGCACGTTCGCATTCTGCGCTAACAAAGAGTCGCTCATAACAAAAATAATTCCTCCAAGCAAGATCAGATTCCTGAGTCTGAATCGCATCGTTTTCTCTCCTCCACTTATGTCAAAGGTGGGTCTACAAACTTTTGCCGAGAGTGAAATAATATCGATACTGTTTTTTCTTTTCACCCGGCAAAGGATCGCTCAAATAGAAAGATATGTAAAACCGCGCCGAAAAACCAGAGCCTAAGGCGCCACCGAGAAATCGCGATTGTCCGCCTCCAAATGAAATCGCAATGCCCGCATCGCTGCGTGTAAATGAACCGCCATCGCGTGTTGGCCACAATGCGCCGCGATCATAAAAACCGAAGAGTGAAAATCCTGCCAGCGTTGCGCTCGGCCCGATTTCGATGTTGAAGGTCGCATATTTTTCAGCCAACAATGGCGTGCCTGTATAGCCGCGCAAAAATCCGCCGCCGTCAACTTGTTGCCGCGAGGACACTCCCCAATCGCCGGCGGTTTTGACGATGTCGTTGCGAAAGCGTGTGCGAGCATCTGCGCCTTCGCCGTGAAATTTGTCCTGCAACGGCAAATCATCGGGGCCGAGTGCCGTTGCCACATTGCCTCGTCCACGCCAGGTCAAGCCTGCAAATCGATAATTCAACTCGACTCTGCCGCTGGCTTTTGTAAATTGACGATCACCAAGAGGCAAGGCCGTTTCAACGCGCAGTATCGCGTTTACATCATGTCGCCGTCCGCCGAGTTGTCCGGAGGCTTCGACATAGCTTAAAAAAATGTTCACGTCATCCCATTCGTCGTAACGCGTCTTGCCGGTATCGTTTTCAACATCTCGATACGTGTAGTCAGCATCGAGCAAGCCGGAATAATTCACGCCGACCTGTATTTTGCTACCGCTCGCAGAAATGATTCCACTCGCGCCGCGCCAGACAAAATGCGCATCGGTTTCGAAACGTCCTTCGAATTTTCGAGCTAAAAAACCGTAACGGTTTAGCATGTTCGTTCGCCGCAGCGGGTGATCATAAGCAATCTTTCCATCCACCGCATGCGACTTGAAAGCATAATCGAGCTGCAAAGTGAGATTGTGATAGAAGGCTCGATAACTACTCCGTGTGCGCACGCCAAGGCGCAGCCCATCGATGTCGTTGTAGCCGAGCGTTGGCCGCCAGAGGGTGACGATGGCATCTGGCGGCATGTGAATGAGCTGCATGAACGGAAGGTCGGGCTTGAACACCATTCGCGGCTTGCTGTTGTTCAACGGGTTGTTGTCCAAAATTCGGTTTTGCGGATCGACGGCGACACCATTCGGCTCGCGCGGCGTCTCGAAAACGACTACGCCGGATTCGGCCTGGCCATCCCAACGCCTCGTGATCTTTTGACCGTCGCCGAGGTCGACTTCGACATCAACGGGCATGACCCCGTCACCCTTGCGTTCGAGATTGACTTCGGTGCGCCATGAACCGTTTGTCAATTTCTCTTTTTTGATTTCGCCTTTCTTGTAGTCCACCGTCGGCGTGCGATTCAGCCATTGATCGAAAAACCAATCAAGCTCCTGGCCGCTGCTCTTCTCGCTCGCGGCGATGAAAGCATCTGCATGTGCATGATAAAACTGGTTGCTGCGATAAAACTCACGAGTCGTCTCCGTGAACGCCGAATCGCCGATGACGAAGCGGAGCATCTCGAACACCAGCGCCGATTTCAAGAACGAGTTGGAAACCATGGACAACGGATCGCTGTATTCATGCACAGCTTTCACCATCTTTTCGTCGCGACCGGAATTCATGTAAAGCTGCATGAGGTTGCGAGCCACTTCATCGAACGACGGCAACGAATAAAATTTTCCCAGCACGCCCATATCTTTCTTGACGGCGTCGGCGTCGTAGCCCATTTTTCCAAAGCGCATCTCCGAGTAAGTTTTGGCAAAATAACCCGGCAGGCCGTACAACATCCACCCTTCTTCGACGCCATTGATCCCGACGATGCCGGGGAAATACATCTGCGCGAGCGTAAATGCCAGGTCGAACGGATCATCATCATTGAAAAAAGCAACCGGGGGCTGGACAGTTCGGCGGCGTTCCCCAACGCGTACAAAAGTCAGGCGGCTGTAAGGCAATGCACCGATTTTGTTGCGCACGTAGTCTTGCACGCGGCCAATCTCTTGCAGAATCTTCTTTGCCCAGCGCATGCCTTCAATATTGCGAAAGAAGAAATCAATTGAGGCTTTGTAATCAATCATTTTCACAAAAGCCGGCGACGCGCTCCAAACAAAATTTTGCGCTTGCTTTGATTGAAAACGTAAGGTGCGGGGCGGATTTTTTTGAAGATTTTTTTTGATTGAATCTTGCCACGCGATAAAAAGCGAACTATCGATGCTCGCGTTCATGGTTACCGTTTCCCATCCGGCGTTGCCTTCGAGCAATTCGCCCGAGGTTGCAACAACATAGTTTCCGGGAGCGGTAAGCTTGACATCGAAATCGGCGAAGTTCGCAAACACGCTTTGCGAGGTCATCATCAGATGAAACGGCTCGGGATGCCAGCCGCGTTGATCGTAAACACACAGGCGCGGAAACCACAACACGAAATCCAATTGAATGTCGTTCGGCTTAGCGCGCTCATAAGCCCGTTTACAATCCACACTAAAGACAACACTCATGGTCAGCGAGTCGCCCGGCAGCAGCGGCAGGGGCAGCGGCCAATTGAGAATTGTGTCGCTGAAATTGTAGGCGCGCAAGGGGAAATCCGTAGCGCCGCCGATGCTGTGAAATTGCAAACCATGAATAGTAAGCGGCGGGTGGCCGCGACGGCGAATGCGCACATCCTGGCTTTGAAAACGCCGCAACTCTCGCATCGCGGTGTTCTCTTCGTCGTCAAAAGCATTGGCCGGCACCTGGAGATAAATTCGCTTCAACGTATCGGGCGAGTTATTCATGTACGAAATAAACACGCTGGCTCCAAGCGCCCGCTTCGTCGTGTCAAGCGTCGCGCCGATTTGATAGCGCACGCCCTGCTGCCAGTCTCGTGTGATTTTCTTTGACAAAATGAGGCCAGCGTCGAGAGGCAGCTTACTTGAATCGGTGTCTTGTGAGAATAAAAAGGTTGGAGCAAAACTCAGCAGCGAAAAAAGGAGTAGGTAGTTTTTCATTTTTCTCATTGAAAGGAGTAAAGACGTAAAACGTAATCCGTAATGCGTAAAACGAAATTACACATTACGAATTACGTATTAGAACCCATAGTTCACACTTCCACTCGGCCGCTGATTCACAGCTAACCACTTTTGCAAATCGCCGCCGTATTTTTCAACGTAGCTCCGGCGGTCGGGAAGCCCATAAACCCATTCATCGAGATAAGCCCGGAGCTTTTGCTCATCTTTCGAAATATCATTCCATCCGAGATAAAATTGATTGTCGCGATCATAATAGCCTTGCGCAAAACTCGGATGCGAGCCAAACGGCTCGACGACGACTGCATCGACGATCATGCCGGGAATCACGGTGCGATTGGGATCGCGGCGAATCGCCGATTCATCGACCACCTCTTCAACAACGATGATGACTTTCTTGGCGGCAAACGCGGCTTCTTTCTGCACACCCAAGAGTCCCCAGATTTGCGTGCTGCCCTCGGCATCGGCGCGCTGCGCATGAACGATGGCGACGTCGGGATTGAGCGCCGGTACGGTGTTAAGCTCCTCGCCCGTGTAAGGACATGTTATCGTTCGAATCTGAGGATTGACTTTCGGCAAGTCGCTGCCGCGATAACTACGCAGCGGCATGAATGGTAGTTTCGAGGCGCCGGCGAAAAATCTCATCGCCATGCCGAAGTGAGAATATTCCTCCAGCTCAATGGATTGAGGCTGCTTCTGTTCGACGGCGCGGCGCAATGCATTCAGCGGCCCGACGCCCGGATTTCCCGCCCAACTGAAAACCAATTTGCGCACACAACCGGCAGCAATCATTTGATCGTAAATCAAGTCGGGAGTTAAACGACAGGCAACGAGATTACGTTTCTTCTGGCGGATGATTTCATGTCCGGCGGCGAAACAGATGAGATGTGTAAATCCTTCGATGGCGATGGTGTCGCCGTCATGCACGAAGCGGTTGACGGCTTCGGCCATGGACATGAGTTTCGATGAGGGCATTTATCTTTGATCATCTCCTCTTGCCGTGGCATTGTTTGATCAACTCATTCAAAAGGTATTCTTAACCACCTTACCGTCTTTCATGACAAACTTCACGCGCTGCAGTTCGGTGATGTCGGCAAGAGGATTTCCCGCGACCGCGATAACATCTGCGAGTTTGCCGGTCTCGATGCTGCCGATTCTATTTTGCCAGCCCATGAGGTCCGCTGCAACCATCGTCGCTGATTTGACAGCAGCCAGCGGCGACATGCCGTAGCGCACCATGATTTCCAGCTCGCGGGCGTTAGTGCCGTGATCACCGGTGAGATCGCTGCCGAAGGCGATTTTCAATCCGGCGATTTTAAGCGCGCGTTGAAAAGTGGCCTGATGGCGCTGCGTCGTGCCTTTGGACATATTGCGCGCCGCCGCCGAGGCGTTCGGATTCTCCAAGCCGCGGAGATAGGCAATCATCGTTGGCACCCAGTAACAACCCTTCTGCGCCATCAAACGAAAAGTCGCATCGTCGAGATACAAACCGTGTTCGATAGAAATGCAACCGGCGTTGATCGCAGTTTGCGCCGCGACACTGGTGTAAGCATGCGCAGCGACTTTGATGCCGACTTTGGCAGCCTCTTCAACAATCGCTTTGGTTTCTTCGAGAGAAAAAGTCGGAAAGCCGGTGAGCGAATCGCCCACCATGCTGCGCCCGCGGCGATGGTCGATGTAAATTTTGATCAAGTCAGCGCCGTATTTGATTTGCTCGCGCACCGCGAGACGTACGTCTTCGACGCCGTCAGCAATCTGTGCGCCGTAAATCATCGGCGTTTCCGGAGAAAAGAAATATGGCGAGTAGCCGCCGGTAATACCAAGCGAGCGTGTTGCCGCCTGCATTCGCGGCCCGGGCACGACGCCGTTATTGATTGCGTCACGCAGAGCGACATCGGCGTACATCGCGCCTTCGGTTTCAACGTCGCGAATCGAGGTGACCCCGGCTTCGAGAGTTTGTCGCGCATGAACAGTGGCATAAATGGCGCGATAGGCGATTTGTTCTTTCAGCAATTGGTCGTTGTAATCGCCGTTGTGCAGATACATGTGCGTATGCGCGTCGATGAGTCCTGGCAAAACCGTGGCAGTGCTCAAGTCGATCACTTTTGTGTTGGCAGGAATCTGTACGCCAACGCCCACGGCGGTGATGCGATTATTCTCAACGATAATAATCTGATTGTCGAGAAGTCTGTCACTTTTGCCGTCGAAAAGTTTGCCGCATTTGATGGCGAGGGTTTCGTTGGTCTGTCCCCGAACAACCGTAGCAAGCATGCCCAACGCCAGCGTTATCAACGACACCGAGAATAAAGTTTTTCGCATTTGTCCTCCTTTTGAAATTTTAGTTCAGGGACAGGGTTGGTATTCGTTGTTTGTGTAATGCTACAAATTTTTGAGCAAGAAGCAAGCTAAAAAGTTTTTTACGGAATTTTGGTTGATAAGTCTGTTAGACTCAAAATCAAATTCTGAATTTTTTCCCAATTGATAGATGATCCTAGCGAAAAAAGTTCTTACAGTTGGATTCATTTACCCGTTGGCGAAATTTTATTCATGCGGCAAGTTTCCTCAGTGTCGCCGTAGCGAGATTGCATAGAGCAGACAATCTAAAAGATTAACACAAGAAGGTTGTAGCGGCGCTCAAACTTTTTGCAAGAGAATGCCAGATGTTTGCAAAACAAAGTCCTTGTATTTCTGGCAGGTATTGAGTATGGTTTTGGCAGGTTAATTCAGTCCTGGCCCTCTGGGTGCGAAATCGACATCAATTTAAGATTTCATTTGCAAGGCACAAGAGCATTTTGGGATTAATAGTAATGGCTCAGGTTGGTGGATAACTATCCTGTCATGCTGAAAGCATCTTGTTACGATCAAGCATAGTGCTAATTTCAAAAAAGATTCTTTCCAGAATGACAAGCTCGCTCCACCCAGGAGGTTTTATGAATGACATGCTTTCTGTTTTTGGATTTTTCAAATTCGAAAGACAATAAAATGAAACATCATTCGCGTGGCTTTGTCGTTTTATTGATCGGCGTTTCAATTCATCTTTTCGGATGTGCGACGCTTACGGAAATGCAGAATGCCATCACCAATCTGCGGCGGCTGCAATTCAAGCTCGACAGCGTAACGCCGGGGACGCTGGCAGGCGTCGATCTTTCGAAAGCGAGCGAGCCGTCGAGCATCACGCTGCAAGATGGCCTCAAGCTCACCGCAGCGTTCGCAAAAAAATCCTTGCCGCTTTCTTGGGCGCTGAACGTTGCCGCCAAAAATCCAAACGACGGCGCCGGCGGCAGCCCGCAACGAACCGCGACGCTCAGCTCTCTCGCTTGGACTTTGAAGATCGACGAAAAAGAAACGATTTCAGGAGATATTTCCCAACCCCTCGAAATTCCTGGAACCGGACAAGCCGCCATCATTCCGCTGCAAATGAATCTCGATCTCTACACATTTTTCAGCGAGCGCGGTTACAAAGAAGTTTTGAATTTGGCGCTGGCCCTTGCCGGCAAACAAGGCAGCGCCGCGAGACTTACTCTTGCCGCCGTTCCAACCGTCGCCATCGCTGGAATCAATGTCGAATATCCGGGCCAGATCAACATCGTCGACAAAGAATTCACGAATTGACGTAAAATGATGCCAGGCTGGATGCGACGCGCGTGAATTTCTCAATAACACTGATCCTCGCTTTGCTTTCGTCGGCAAATGTTTCTACGGAAGAAAAATCTGCGTGGTATTTGCCGATCAATGTCGTGAGTCGACAGTCGTTGGAAAATGTGCGTCTCACGGCAATCGGAGAATTCGGACGGCTACGACAAGCGCGAGCGAGAGTGCCGGCGCATTTGCACACGGCGATAGATGTGATGAGGCCGCGGAATAACTACATCGATGAGCCGATCTTTCCTGTTGCTCTTGGTGTTGTCATAAGTTTGTGCACCGACGGACCCTTTGCGCAAATCATCATCGAGCATCGGGAAGCAGAAGAAACGGTTGCGTGGACAGTTTATGAACACATTGCCGGTGTTCAAGTCTCAATCGGAGATACGGTTTCTCCTTTCAACCCAATCGGAAGATTTTTCAACCACAACGAGCTAGACAAATACGGCCGGCAGTTTAACCACCTACATTTTGAAGTTCTCAAGATGAAGCCGCATCGCTTGCAACCGAATGCCAAAACACCGCTGCGATTTTATCAGCCGTACTCTCTTGAGTGTTTTAATCAGGATGACTTAGAGAAGCATTATCATCACCCGTTGGAGTTTTTTAAATCTCGTTGGCAGGCATCGAAACTAAAAGTTGACGAGAAAACTGAAAGGCTTTATCAATTAGAAGGGAATTAACATAGCGGTAGGGTTGAAAAGCTCAGCGATGGCAAACGTCGAGGATGTATTACTGCAACGGACTCAGCAATCGTGGACCCAGCATTTTGTTGTTGTGAAGATCAACGATCGCTCTTTTTCTGCTTTTTGTCTCGCGTCAAAAAGGCTACAAGACTAAAAATAATCACTAATAGCACCCCAAGGAGCAGATTGTTTTCCATAACTTCACTCTGTAAAATTAAAGCTCAACGGCCTGCCTTTTTTTGTTTCTTGTCTCGTGTAATGAAAGCCATGATGCTAAAAAAAATCACGACGAGAACTCCCAAAAGCAGATTGTTTTCCATGACCCTATACTCCGTTTCCCTTGAAATGAATTGACAGCAACGCCAGAACGATATAAACAACGAGGCCACCGACTGTAAGAATGGGATTGGCATTCTGTGCCACCAGGTTGCCAATAACCAATCCACCGAAGATAACTACTGCAGTTTCCCGGCAAATATCAGACAATGTCGATAACTGTTCTTTGTTCAGTTTCATACCGGGTCCTTTGGAGAGAATTTGACATGCAACCTTACAAAAAAAATTTACGAATGTCAACCGAAAGATAGGATGAAAAGGCTCTCTCCTGACCTGATGATTCACAGCCGCCGCGTCATCACCGCAGCCGGTCTGCGTGATGCGACGATTATCATCAAAGATGGCCTCATCACCGATGTCGTTGATGGCGCGCAGAAAATTCCAACTTGTCCATTTGAAGATTTTGGCGACCTCGTCGTCATGCCCGGCTTGGTTGATAGCCATGTGCATCTCAACGAGCCGGGGCGAACCGAGTGGGAGGGATTTGAAACCGGCGCCAAAGCCGCCGCAGCCGGAGGCATCACGACGCTCGTCGATATGCCGTTGAACAGCTCGCCAGTGACCACAAACGTTGCTGCGCTCGAAAAAAAGATTGCAGCGAGCGAAGGCAAAAGATGGGTGGATTGCGGATTTCATGCGGGGCTTATTCCCGGCAATCACGCCGACATCGAACCTCTCATCGAGGCCGGTATTCTTGGCGTGAAAGCTTTTTTAATTCATTCCGGCATCGATGATTTTCCCAATGCAACCGAGCGCGATCTTCGCGCTGTCATGCCGATTATTGCCAAGCATAGGCTTCCGCTTTTGGTTCATGCGGAGTTGAGAGATAATTTTTCTTATCAGGAAAAATTTACCGGCGATCCGCGGAGTTACGCCGCGTATCTCGCTTCGCGCCCGCGGGAGTGGGAGCATTCAGCGATCAAACTGATGATCGATTTGTGTAGAGAATATGGTTGCAGAGTTCATATTGTTCATTTATCTTCTGCTGACGCATTACCAATGCTGGCCAAAGCGCGCGAGGAAGGATTGCCCATCACCGTTGAAACCTGCCCGCATTATCTATTTTTCGCTGCCGAAGAAATTCCAGACGGCGATACGCGCTTCAAATGCGCGCCGCCGATTCGAGAAAGAGAAAATCGCGAACGATTGTGGGAAGCGCTTCGAGAAGGCGTGATCGATTTTGTCGCTTCGGATCACTCGCCTTGCCCTCCTGAGATGAAGTTGCTCGATAAAGGGGATTTCCCGCGCGCCTGGGGGGGCATTGCCTCGTTGCAATTTGGTCTCTCAATCATGTGGACAGCCGCGCGTGAACGCAGCTTCTCGATAGTTGATCTCAGGGAATGGATGTGCCGCGCCCCGGCAGCATTTATCGGACTTGGCAACCGAAAAGGCAAGATTGCAATAGGATATGACGCCGACCTCGTGGTGTGGAATCCTGAAGCGCAATTTACAGTTGAACCTTCACTAATTCACCATCGCCATAAGGTGACACCGTACGAGGCGCATACATTCTCTGGTGTTGTGGAAATGACTTTTCTGCGAGGAAAAAAAATTTACGAGAAAGGGCGATTTCTGGAAGAACCTAACGGGAACATATTAATACGAAAACACAATCACCAATCGATAATTACCTAATAATCGACCAATCACGCGAGCTACAAAAATTATTCGTTTCATCCGCTTACTTTTTTGTAAACGGATTTAGCTGATGAAGCGGGTAAATATCCTTGGTTGATTTATGGACACTTCATTCGCACCTATTAGCTTCAATGGTCTTATTGATCTCGCCGCCGAACGCGTCGGCGGCAAGGCTGTCTTTGCCAACGACGAATTTTTTGCGCCAAAAGAAAATCTGTTCAAGCCCGGCCGCGGCATCTTCATTCCAGATAAATACACCGAGAACGGCAAATGGATGGACGGCTGGGAGACGCGCCGCAAAAGAGTTCCCGGCTACGACTGGTGCATCATCAAGCTCGGCATTCCCGGCGTGATCAAAGGCATCGACATCGACACCAACCATTTTCTTGGCAATCACCCGCCCTACGCATCCATCGATGCGTGCAACCTGCCCGATGATCCGAATGCTGAATCTCTCTCAGATGCGAATGTGAATTGGACGCAACTTCTTCCCAAGTCACCGCTCAAGCCCGGTTCGCAAAATTTGTTTTCGGTTAATGATGATCGAAAATGGACGCACGTGCGCCTGAACATTTTTCCAGACGGCGGCGTAGCAAGATTGCGAGTATACGGCGTCGCCATGACGGATTGGAGTCGAATCAAAGAGGGCGAACCAATCGATCTCGTTGCCATAGAGAATGGCGGGCTGCCGATTTCATGCAGCGATATGTTCTTCAGCTCGATGGAAAATCTCATCATGCCGGGTCGTGCGGTAAACATGGGCGATGGTTGGGAAACCAAACGCCGGCGCGGCCCCGGTTTCGATTGGATCATCTTAAAGCTTGGCGCATCTGGATTCATCAAACGAGTGGAGGTCGATACGAACCACTTCAAAGGCAACTATCCCGACTCGTGCTCGCTCGAAGCGTGCAAGCACTCTTCGATGTCGGGAGATGAGCTGACAAAACCGGAAGTCGCGTGGGCGGAAATTCTCAAGAAGACAAAATTGCAAGCGCACACGCGGCATTTTTTCGAAAGCGAGCTTCTCTCCGGCGGGCCATTCACGCACGTCCGGTTGAATATTTTTCCCGACGGCGGCGTCAGCCGGTTGCGAGTCTGGGGAGTGATTGAAAAAACACAAGGACGGATTTCGTGACGATTGACCAACTCAACAACTTGAGTGACGAAGAGGCAAAGTCCGATTTCCTGCGCTGCTGCGGTTCGGCGCGCTGGGCAAAGCAAATGCTCGAGCGCCGCCCATTCACCGGCACGCCGGACCTGTTCGCCGCAGCGGAAGACATTTGGTACGGCCTCTCCTCCTTTGATTGGATGGAAGCGTTTTCGCATCACCCGAAGATCGGCGGCCTTGACAGCTTGCGCGCGAAGTTTGCCGACATCAAAGAATGGGCGGCGGGCGAGCAAGCCGGCGTTCAGAACGCGACGGAAGAAACCATCAAAGAACTCGCCGAAGGTAATCAACGATACGAGAAAAAATTTGGCTTCATCTTCATCGTCTCAGCCGCCGGAAAAACCGCCACGGAAATGTCGGCTCTATTGAAAGAAAGATTGAGCAACGACGTTGCGACAGAGCTCAAAATTGCTGCTGGAGAGCAAAACAAAATTACCCGCCTTCGACTTCAAAAACTCATCCACTCTTGAGGCCCATTGTTCATGAAATTTTCTTTGACCGAGGCAGCCACCGCGCCGATTTTCAAAACGCTGCACGAGGCAAACGCCGCCTTTAACAAAATTTATCCCGGCGATTCGCCGGCGCGCCAACCGGTGCACACGGTTTATGGCGGCGCGCATTTGTTCAAGGCAGATTCTGCCAAAAGACTCGGCGCGGTTGCTTTGCGATCACTGGAAGAATACGCGCCAAACTTCGTCGCGCTGGCAAAAGTTCTTGGGCTGCGTGGGTCAGAGCGCTTGCCGGTTTCAAAAAAAGAAATTGCCGTGCTCCAGAAGAAACTCGACGCCAATGCAACCCGGCAAAAGGATGCTGCATGGCTGGCTTACACCATCTACAACCGCGTGGTCGCAAAACTAAACCACGAGCCGGTTGAAGATTTTCGTTTGGATTTTGAAGACGGTTATGGCAATCGTCCCGACGCCGAGGAGGACGGCCATGCTGCCGGCGGGGCACGGGAAGTAGCAGAAGGAATGCGTCAGGGCGCATTGCCGCCGTTCATCGGCATCCGCATCAAGCCACTCACTGAAGAGTTGAAAGCGCGCAGCATCAGGACTCTCGATATTTTCATCTCGACGCTGCTCGATCTCACGAAAGGAAAGCTGCCGGATAATTTCGTCGTCACCCTGCCAAAAGTAACCATACCGGAGCAGGCGGCCGCTCTCGCGCGAATGTTTCGGGAGTTGGAGAAAAACAATCGCCTGCCGTTTAATGTTCTCAAACTCGAAATCATGATTGAAACGCCGCAGGCAATTATGAACGCTCGCGGTGAATCTTCCATACCGGCGTTTATTGCCGCGGCGGAAGGGCGTTGTGTGGCGGCGCATTTCGGGGTTTATGATTACACCGCGGCCAGCAACATCACGGCGCAGTATCAAAGCATGGATCACGCCGCCTGCGATTTTGCGCGACACATGATGACCGTGGCGCTCGCCGGCGCCGGCGTATGGCTTTCCGACGGCGCGACCAACGTGATGCCGGTCGGCCCGCATCGCGCAATGCCGGAAGGGTCGGCTTTAAGCGCAGCAAAGAAGCGAGAAAACGAAAAAGTCGTTCATGAAGTTTGGAAACTCTGCTACGGCCACATCGCGCATTCTCTGAAGAATGGATTTTATCAGGGATGGGATTTACATCCGGCGCAACTGCCGATTCGATATGCCGCAGTTTACAATTTTTTTCTTGATGGATTTGAAACTGCCTCTTTACGTCTGAAGAATTTTGTTGAGAAGGCAGCGCAAGCTACTCTCGTCGGCGCAGTGTTTGATGATGCCGCCACCGGCCAGGGTTTGTTGAATTTCTTTTTGCGCGGGCTCAACTGCGGCGCGATAACCGAAGAAGAAGCGTTGGCCACCGGCCTGACCCTGGAAGAAATTCGTGGGAAATCTTTCGTCAAAATTTTGAAGGCGCGGCAGAAGTGAATGGCTCGATGTTCGTTGCTGGATGCTCGCACTCTACATTCACGCATATTTACTCCTACCCGCTGTTATCAAAATTTAGAAGCGAGTAAGAGCAGGAAAAAATGAAAAGTGACCAGCGGCTTTCAGCAACAAGCGACCAGCATCAGCTCTCAGTTGATATAATTGCATCCGAAGGAAAAGATGCCAAGCCCAATCACCACTCACGTTCTCGACATCAGCCGCGGCTGTCCGGCAAGCGGCGTCGTCGTGGCATTGGAAATGCAAAACGCCTCGACCGCCGGTTGGAAGAAACTGGCGATTGGCACGACGAATGCGGATGGCAGGATTGCAGATTTATTGCCGGATGGATTTAATCTGCAAAAAGGCGAGTACCGGCTGACTTTTGAAACCGGACAATATTTTCGTTCGCTTGGCGCCCAGAGCTTTTATCCTCTCGTGTCGGTCATCTTCGAAATTCATGATCCGTCACAGCATTTTCATGTGCCGCTGCTCTTGAGCCCGTTTGGATATTCAACGTATCGAGGAAGTTGAAATTTGAAGGTAGTGTCAAAAGTTCTATGAAAAGGGATGGATGAAGGACTGAGGGGCGGTAGACGACTTTAGGTTTTCGGTTTTCAAGGCATACCACAGGAATGAGCCGCTCGGGAAAAAGGACGGGAGGAC
>Ga0247727_10012774_pt1 | contig 14328 bp, 15 predicted proteins | sample WisWelCaveWW1625_FD_202498 | JGI IMG/M metagenome (GOLD analysis project Ga0247727, IMG submission 202498) | Biofilm microbial communities from Wishing Well Cave, Virginia, United States - WW16-25 | ecosystem: Environmental > Aquatic > Deep subsurface > Groundwater > Cave microbial mat | place... | reverse complement strand
CGACGAGGCGGGTTCTCTACGCGCCGTGGCATTTCTTGTACTTCTTGCCGCTGCCGCAGGCGCAGGGATCGTTGCGGCCGACCTTCTCTGCGATTCGTTCGGCGGGCCGCACCGGCTCGTTTCCTCGGTTCATCTGGAACGGCATGATTCGGGGCGGTGGCGGCATTGGGACTGGCGTGTCTTTGGCCACCTGAACATGGAAGAGGTGGCCGATCGTGTCGCGCTTCACCCGCTCGATCATCGCCTGAAACATCTCGTAGCCTTCGCGCTTGTATTCGGTCAGCGGCTCCTTCTGGCCGTAGCCGCGCAGGCCAATCCCCTCCTTGAGCTGATCCATCCCCAGGAGGTGATCCTTCCATTGCATGTCGATCATCCGCAGGAATATCTGCTTTTCCATCTGGCGAATGAGCGGCTCGCCAAGCTCGGCCTCCTTCTTCTCGTACGCCCCAGCCACCTGTTTTTTGATCTCCTCGCGCAGCGTCTCCCGCCCGACGTTGGGAAAGCCGAGCGCCTCCGCCGTCAGCGGAACGGAAAACGGGTGCGACAGCGCCGCAGCCAGCCCATCGCCATCCCACGCCTCGGAATAGGCCTGCTCGGGACAGAAGAGTGAGAGCGTGTCGTCGATCTGCTCGTCGATCATCGTCCAGAGATCGTCGCGCATCTCCGTGGCCGAGAGGACGGTGCGGCGGCGATCGTAGACGACCGTCCGCTGCACGTTCATCACATCGTCATATTCCAGCAGATGTTTTCGGACATCGAAGTTATGCGCCTCGACCCGCTTCTGGGCGTTTTCAATCGCGCGGGTGACCATCCGGTGGGTGATCTGCTCCCCCTCCTCCATCCCCATCTTCGTCATCAGATTGGCGATCCGATCCGATCCGAAAATACGGAGCAGGTCGTCTTCCAGCGCCAGATAAAACTGGGACGAACCGGGGTCGCCCTGTCGGCCAGACCGGCCCCGCAACTGGTTGTCGATCCGCCGCGACTCGTGCCGCTCCGTGCCAATCACATGCAGTCCCCCCGCCGCCATTACCTCGGCCTTCTCGGCCGCACACTGCGCAACCAACTTCTCCCGCGCCGCATCCAACGCCACCGGTTCGGCGTCGGGATGCTGGGCCTGATACTGCTTGTGTAAAAACTCCGCGTTGCCGCCGAGCAGAATATCGGTGCCACGGCCGGCCATGTTCGTCGCAATCGTCACCGTCCCCTTGCGCCCCGCCTGCGCGATAATCTCCGCCTCGCGTTCGTGGTACTTGGCGTTCAGCACCGCGTGCGGGATCCCCTTGCGCTTGAGCATCGACGAGAGTATTTCCGATCGCTCAATGGAGATCGTCCCGACGAGCATCGGCTGCCCTTTTTGGTGATGTTCGATGATCTCCTCGACGATCGCCTCAAACTTCTCTTTGACCGTTCGGTAGACGATGTCGGCCTCATCACGGCGGATCATGTTCCGGTTCGGTGGAACGACCAAGACCTCCAGGTTGTAGATTTTTGCAAACTCGGGCGCCTCGGTATCGGCCGTTCCGGTCATGCCTGCGAGTTTCTTGTAGAGCCGGAAATAGTTCTGAAACGTGATCGACGCGAGCGTCTGATTTTCGTTCGCGATTTTCACCCCTTCCTTCGCCTCGACCGCCTGGTGTAGGCCATCGCTCCAGCGGCGGCCCGACATCAGCCGACCGGTAAACTCATCGACAATAATCACCTCGCCGTCTTTCACCACATAGTCGACGTCGCGCCGGTAGATCACGTGGGCGCGCAGCCCCTGGCCGACGTGATGCACCAGCCCGATGTTCGCCATATCGTAGAGGTTTTCAATGCCGAGGAGCGATTCGACCTGGGCGTTTCCCTCGTCGGTGAGGGCCACCGTTTTGCTCTTTTCCTCAATCGTATAGTCGCGCTCCACCGCCAGCGAGGGAATGATCCGGTTGATCCGGTTGTAAAGTTCGGTCGATTCCTCGGCCGGGCCGGAGATGATCAGGGGCGTGCGCGCCTCGTCGATGAGGATGCTATCGACCTCGTCCACAATGGCATAAAAGAGCGGCCGCTGGACGAAGCGGGTCGGATCGAACTTCATGTTGTCGCGCAGATAATCGAAGCCGAACTCGTTATTCGTGCCGTAGGTGATGTCGGAACCGTAGGCTTCCTGCCGCTCGCGATCGTCGATGTCGTGCTGGATCAGGCCGACGGTCATTCCGAGGAAACGGTAGAGTTCGCCCATCCACTGGGCGTCGCGCCGCGCGAGATAATCGTTGACCGTCACGACATGCACGCCGCGCCCCGCCAGGGCATTGAGATAAACCGGCAGGGTAGCGACCAGCGTCTTGCCCTCGCCCGTCCGCATCTCGGCGATCTTCCCCTCGTGCAGCACGGCGCCACCTAACACCTGCACATCAAAATGGCGCATACCGAGGACCCGCTGGCTCCCCTCCCGCGCCACGGCGAAGGCCGCCGGAAGAAGCGCAAAAAGACGCGCGGCCAACTCCGCGTCGTCGGGATCGCCCTCGGCGAGTTGCGCGCGGAACAGGACCGTCTTCTCGCGCAACCCATCGTCGGAGAGGGCCGACATCTCAGACGCAAGCGCGTTGACCGCATCAACCTGCGGCGCAAGCCGTTTCAGCTCCCGGTCGTTGTGACTGCCGAATATTTTTTTAAGGAGGGGTCCAATCATTTTATCGACCAATCATTTCTGTGCCCCAGCGGTTGCGGAGCGGCGGTTAAGATCATCCATCACCAGGTCTCTTTGCAACCGCCACTCCTGCATCAGCACCGGCCGAAAAGCCTCCATCTCCGAGGCGAGCGCCGCGCGCCGCGTCAGGGCATCCAAAACGGCGGCGGCAATCGACGCGGCATCGGGCTTTGTATAGACCGCGCCTTGGCGGAAATAGTCGCGCAACGCCTGCGTATCGGACGTGACCAGTGGCTTGCCGAGTGCCACGGCCTCGTAGGCGCCGCAGAGGAGACAGTCGTCCATTAATGTCAGGTCGACGAGGACATCCGCGTGTGCCAGCAGCGCCACGTAATCCGGCTCCGACAGGTAGCCGGTCAACCGAACCTGTGGCGGGAGGTTCCGGACGAGGTGCGGATCGGCCCGTTTCATGTTGCCGGTGATCTCCCATTCGACGCCCGCGCCAAGCGTCCGCGCCGCCTCAATCACCGCTGCATACGGCTCATCTGACGCATACGAACAGATAAAAACGATAGAGGGTTGCGTCTCCGTCACTCGGGCGCCAGGAGCCACGTTGGTGGGAACAGGGGAATGAAGGCTCGGCACCCGGTCGGGCAACACCAGAGAGCGCCCGCCATTCTTCAGAACGACCTCGACCAGCCGGGCGTTCGTGACCCAACAGACATCCGCCGTTCGGTGGATGAATCGGACGAGGGCGCGGTAGAGGCCGAATTGGTAACACCACGGTAAGACCGCCCCGTTATGACAGTCGGCCACCAGCCGATAGCGCAACACCGGCCTGAGCAGGCCGACCCAAACCCCCAGAATGATCGACGGGCATTGGACGATGAGTGTGTCGGGTCGGTGCGCAAGGAGGGTTCGAAGCGTAGCGAATAACAGGAAGGGATAGCGCGCCCAACCGAGGTTTGGGCGGTCGTACTCAACAAGGGGTATCCCAAGAGCAACCGCCATCTCCTGCGTGCGGCGATGCGCCTCCCAGGTGATCCAAAGCGAGGACGGGTGGCCGCTTCTGACGGTGTGACCTGTTTGTTGCGACATGTCATCTGTGGTTGAACGGAGCACGCCAGACCCGATGCGGATCGGGGGTGGGGTCAGGTCGGTGGGGTGGTAGGCGCCACGCGGCCATAGTCGTCCGCGTATCGGACAATATCGTCTTCGCCGAGGTAGGCGCCGCTCTGCACTTCGATGATTTCAAGCGGCAGGTCGGTCGGATTCTCCAGCCGGTGTTTCACCCCCATCGGCACAAAGGTGCTCTGATTGGCCGAGATGGTGTAAACGCTCTCCCCGACCGTCACGCGCGCGGTGCCCGTCACCACCACCCAGTGTTCGGCCCGTTTGGCGTGCATCTGGAGCGAAAGCCTCGCGTGCGGGTTCACGACGATCTTTTTAATTTTGTAATCGGCGTTCTCTTCCAAAACGGTGTAGCGTCCCCAGTTTCGCAAGACTGTGCGATGGGTGCGATGGGTATCGCCGCCACGTGTTTTAAGGATTTCGACAATCTGCTTCACCTCCTGCGCATCGCCCTTCGCACAGACAAGCGTGGCATCCGGCGTATCGGCGACAATCACATTCTCCAGCCCAACAACGGCGACAAGCCTCTCCCCGCCGTAGAAGATCGACCCCCGACTGTGGAGCGAAACGACATTGCCGACCACCACGTTTCCTGCGTCATCCTGCGGCAGCACCGTGCTGAGCGCCGTCCATGAACCGACATCCTCCCAGCCCATCGACGTGGGGATGACGGCCAGCCGATCGGCCTTCTCCAAAACGGCGTAGTCGATCGAGATGGCAGGAAGCTGGGCATAGCGTGCCGGAAGATTCTCCAGCCCCTCCGGCGTGCCCCAGTCCTTCTCAATCTCACGCAGTCCCGCCGACAGGGGCGGCAGATACCGGTCGATCGCCTCCAAAATGGTGGACGCCTTCCAGAGAAAAATACCGGTGTTCCAAAAGGTGTCGCCCTCCTGAAGATAGCCCTCAGCCACCGCCAGCGTCGGTTTTTCGATAAAGCGGTTCACCGTCAGTGCGGTCGGGGTGTCGGCGATCGGAGCGCCGACCTGGATATAGCCATACGCCGTCTCCGGACGAGTCGGCGTCGCACCCAGCGTGACGAGATATCCGGTCTGCGCCAGTTTTTCGCCCAACGCCATGGCGGCGTAAAAGGCGTCGAGATCGTAGATGGCGTGGTCGGCCGAAAAGACCGCCATGACATCGTCTCCCACCTGCCGCCGGATTGCGACCGCAGCATAGCCGATGGCCGCAGCGGTGTTTCTTCCCAGCGGTTCGTAAAGAAAGGTTGGATGGAGCCGTGGCGGGAGTTGGATGCGAATCTGTTCCGCATGTTGGGCGTGGGTGACGACGAAGATTTTTTCGGGGGAGACGACCGCCCGGGCACGCACGATGGCGTGCTGGATGAGGGATTGATCGCCAAACAGCGTGAGAACCTGCTTGGGGTACTCCTCACGGCTCAATGGCCAGAAGCGCGTTCCATTTCCACCCGCGAGAATGACCCCGTACATTTTTTACCTGATGGCTTGGATGATGTTGTGGCGGGTGGATGATCTGGAATCGCAGTCAAGACGCTCATCCTTCGACAGGCTCAGGATGAGCGGGGGATACAATTTAAGATAACAACAAGACAGGCGGAGACTACAAACGGGGCTGGGCGTTTTTTGCGTCGGACGCGGCGGTCGACCGGGCGACCGTTCCCCTTTCATCCAGAATATATTTCGTCGGGTTGACCGGCCGTCCGTTGACCTGGATTTCATAGTGAAGATGGGGGCCGGTGGAGAGGCCCGTGTTGCCGACATAACCGATGACCACCCCGCGTTCAACGCGCTGTCCCGTCGCGACGGCAGCGCGCGTCAAATGCCCGAAGTAGGTTTTCATTCCCCGACCATGGTCAATCGTCACATAGTTGCCCAAACTGGTATCTGTTCCGGTCGAAACAAGTCCCGCCGCAGGCGCGATAATCGGCTCTCCGGCAGCGGCGACGATATCGATTCCATTGTGCAGGGTCTGTAAGCCGGTAAACGGAGAAAGTCGCTGGCCGAAACCGGAACTCGTCCATCCCTGCACCGGCCAGATGGAAGGGGTCGCGGCCCACTGCGACTTTTGGGCCTCTGCGGCGTCGACCAGTGCACGCAGGCTCTGCTGCCGGTTTTGTGCCGTGGTCTGGAGCCATTTCAGATTCTGCCCAATCGACGATAACAGCCCAGCGCCAGACGCGGCGGTCGGTGCAGCCAGATCTACCGGCGGCTCCGGCCCTCCCAACCCAACCTCGGACGAGGGGACAGAGGCCGACGGCGTGGCGGCGTCGGTCGGAGCAACCTCCATATCCGTAATCGCCCGAACCTTGCGGTCAAGCTCTGAAAGTTGCGCCATCTGTTTTTGGAGTTGGTCGATCTCTTCAACGAAGTTTTGAATCTGCGCCTGCTGCGTTGCGGTCTGGTGACGGAGGTGCGAAAGATCGGCCATCCGGCCGAGCATGGCGAAATAATCGACGAACAGCCCGCCGGAAATCAGTGCGACCGTCGCGCAGAAACCGACCAGCCACAGGCAGGTCTTTTTGCGAATGGAGAAACGATACGGGTGGGCGGTCTGCCCAGGAAGGACGAGGATGGTATAAAATTCCTGCTCTTTTTTCATGACGACTCCGAAGCGCAACTTTGTTTATTGTATCACCGGCTACGGAATCGCGCCGCACAAAACAGAGCGGCACACTACACTTCCCCATCCAACAAAGTCAATGAAATCTGGTGGTCCAGACCTCAAAACGGTGGCCACCGCAGACGATTTGTTCCCAAGGGACAGGGTGATCGAACGGTGAATTTTATAGAAGTGCCCTTAAAGGTAATGGCCCGCACGATGGCTGGAAGAATCCGTCGCCGGCGGGGGTTCGGGGCGCGGTTGGGCGGTGAGGATTGGGTTGTAGAGGCCGCAGGAGACCGTCATTTTCATTGCCTCTTCGACGCTGAGCGTGAGGGGGATGACCTTCGATTCGGGGACCAGGATGAGGAATCCGGAGATCGGATTCGGCACGGTCGGCACAAAGACGTTAATCACTGTCTCCCGCGCCAGGAGATGTCGGTCGCCCTGCATTTCGCCTGTGACAAACCCCAGGGTGTGCGCCCCCGCCCGTGGATATTAGATCAACACGACCCGCCGGAACCGCTCCGTCCCATTCGATTGCGCCGCAAAGGGATCGACAATCGACTTCACCAGGAAATAGACGTTGCGCACCAGCGGCAACCGTTGCAGCGCCATCTCCCAGAGGGCAAGAAGTTGTAGGCCGATGAGGTTGTCCACCACGATCACGACAGTGAAGATCACGAGCACGAGCGTGATCAACCCCATGCAGGGCAGATAATAAATCCCCTGGGCTTCCAGAAACGACCCCAGCACCCCATCAAGCGATCCGAGAAAGGCCGACAGGATCAGCCATGTGCCCCAGGCCGGAATGATGACAAAAAGGCCGGTGAAGAAATGCCGCCGTAGCGTCATGGGTGCGTCTCCGTTCTGCGTCGCTATCCTGAAACAGCGCGGTCAATTTGGGCGAAGAGGAATCCGGCGACGTCCGCCACGTTGAACGGCCAGGCGTACCGAAAAACGACGCCGGGGTGACGGACCTGCGCCGCCGCAACGGCGGCCGGAATCTCATGCTCGGCATGTGCGCCGCCCGGGGTCATCATCGGCGTGACGGCGATCACTTCGTCTGCGCCTGCGGCCTGCGCCAGGTCGAGCGCCTCATCAATCGAGGGGGCACAAAACTCATTAAACCCGACGACGACCGAACCGCCACTCGTCTGACGCAGGGCCGCAGCCAGCGTGTGGGAGGCGGCGTAAAACGGATCGTTTGCGGCCGTCCGAGGCCAGGTTCGCATCTTCGTCTCCAGCGCCGCATAACGGGCCTGCACGTCGCCCGTGGACGCCGCCACCGCGTGGGAGATCTGCGCCTTCAGACGAAACAGCTCCGCCCGCTCCGCGACCGGAAAGTCGGAGGGTGGCGCGCCGTGCATCGCCAGAACGATAATTCGCTTCGTGATCGGGGCCATCTGTTTTTCCATCTCGCGCACCGGAGGGTTATAGCACAAGTGCCTGTTGCACGAAATCCTTGCGGGTGGATCCCCTGTCTTGACATTGGGGGCGGCTGGATTGTATTCATCCACGTCCATTGGGTGTTGCTAATGGCCGTCGCGGGGAGGCTGAGCGTTTCATGCGGAAGGTGCAGATTGCGGAGGCGGTGGGCAAGGAGATTGGGGTTCCGCCCCAGAGTGCCGTCGGTCTGGTGGCGTCGGTCATCGGCGCGGTGAAGCAGATTCTCCGGACGGGCGAAACGGTCAAAATCCCGCTGTTTGGAAACTTTTCGGTCCGTGAAAAACGGGCGCGCGTTGGAAGGAATCCAAAAACAGGCGAGGCGGCGGAGATTTCGGCGCGGCGGGTGGTGACCTTCCGTCCGAGCCTGGCGTTCCGCGAGGCGGTGAACGGCGCAGAAACCCCGACGGAGGCGCAGGCTGAGAAACAGGAAGATTAAGGGCGCTTCTATCCCTTCGATTCCGCTCATGGTTCGACAGGCTCACCACGAGCGGCGTCCAGGCTCACCACGAGCGGATGACATGGCCGCTCACCCTGAGCCTGTCGAAGGGCATTCAGGAGATTTATAGAAGTGCCCTTAAGTCCTTCGTCGACACCATGCCGCGAAGGTCGCCATGGACAAAATATTCTATAAAATCGGCGAGGTCAGTCAGCTCACAGGGCTGGAGCCTTATGTGCTTCGTTTTTGGGAGACCGAGTTCCCGACGCTTCATCCTCAGAAAAGCCGGGGCAACCAGCGCGTTTACACCCGCGCCGAAATCGACGCGATCTTGCAGATCAAGCAACTCCTTTACGAAGAGCGGCTCACGATTGCCGGGGCACGAAAGCGGATCAACGAGCCGTTTTCGTCTTCGCAGCAGACGGACCATCCCCCGACCTTCGGCTGGCTCAAGGGTGAGCTGGAGTCGTTGCTTCTCCTTCTAAAATAAATCGGGGCGTAGCGCAGTCCGGTAGCGCACACGTCTGGGGGGCGTGTGGTCGCTGGTTCAAATCCAGTCGCCCCGACCACCTTTTCCCCCGCCAGTCCTCAACCCACCCACCGCAGCGGGCGGGGCGCCCCGCACGACCTGCGCGAGGTCTCCTGCCCACACGTACAACGCGGGGCCTGTGTTTCTAAAAATCGCCCACCACACATTTCCTGAGATGATGACCGCAAACGGAGATGCCGGTTTCGAGCGTCGCCTGTCCCGACCTGCGGCGGCAAGCGACGCCGGTTACGCAGAGGCGCGTCGTCGGATGGTACAAGAGCAGGTGGCGGCGCGCGGGGTGCGGGATGCGCGGGTGCTGGCGGCGATGGCGCGGGTGCCGCGTCACCTCTTTGTGGAAGAGGCCCTGCGCGAGCGCGCTTATGGCGACCACGCCCTGCCGACCGCCGAGCGGCAGACGATTTCACAGCCCTACATCGTCGGCTTGATGACCTATGCGTTGGCGTTGACGGGCGGCGAAAAGGTCTTGGAAATTGGTACCGGCAGCGGCTACCAGACGGCGATCCTGGCAGAGATTGCCGCGCGCGTCTGCTCGATTGAGCGCATCGTCTCGCTGGTCGACCGCGCGTGGAAGGTGGTGACCGCGCTCGGTTATCGCAACGTGGTGATTCGCCGCGCTGACGGCGCCTACGGCTGGCAGGATGAGGCTCCGTTTGACGCCATTATCGTCACGGCAGGCGCCCCCAGCATCCCGCCCGCCCTCGTGAATCAGTTGAAAATGGGCGGCCGGATCGTCGTCCCGGTGGGCGAGCCTGCGGCGCAGGTGCTTCAAAAAGGGGTAAAAGACGAGAATGGTCTGAACCTCACGTCGCTCGGCCCCTGTCTCTTCGTTCCGCTCCTCGGTGCCTCCGGATTTCCGGAGTGACCCGTAACGGATGAAGGACACTTCTATTCATTCGATTCTGCTCATGGTTCGACAGGCTCACCACGAGCGGAATCAATGACATGGCCGCTCACCCTGAGCCTGTCGAAGGGCATTCAGGAGGTTTATAGAAGTGCCCTGAAGAGCACGGGACCTCTGTCCCGTCCCACGGATCATTCTCATCGGGCAGCATCACCCTTGTTCATCGTTTAAGCGGGCGGTATCATCAACGCGTTGATTTCCATGAGGGTGCGCCGATGTTTGGTATTGCGGAGATGGGGCTTCTGCTTGCTGTGGCGATTATTGTGATCGGGCCGGATCATCTACCGGAATTGGCTCGAACCTGGGGCACGACATTCTTTCGGATAAAGCGTGGGATTGATTCCGCCCGACAGGAGATGAACGCGGTGATTGATGCGGATGTGGCGCCGGAATTGCCGCTGACACCCCCATTGGAATCGCCGGAGGCGTCGTCCGTGGCGCCACGGGAATAGTCATGCCGGAAGCGGTGCCAGGTGCCACGTCAACGCCGCCATCCATGTCGGTGGTCGAGCATCTGACCGACCTGCGCCGTTGCCTGATCCGCGCCCTGTCGGCCCTGTTTATCTGCGCGGCGGTGGCGTTTTATTTCTCCGATCGTCTCATGCAGGTGATCCACCTGCCGCTTGACGCCCCGCTCATCTTTTTGTCGCCGGAAGAGGCGCTCTGGGCCGATCTCAAACTCTCGCTCTTTTTCGGGCTGCTCGCCGCTCTCCCCATCATCGCCTATCAGGCCTGGCGATTCGTCGCCCCCGGCCTTCACGCGCGCGAGCGCCGATACGCCATGCCGGTCATCTGTGCGGCCGTGCTGCTTTTCTTTCTCGGTATCGCCTTCTGTTATTTCGTCACCCTGCCGTTCGCCCTCGATTTTTTAATAGAGTATGGTCGGCGGCGCGGCATTGAGCCCCAAATCTCCATCTCGCACTACGTTGATTTTCAGATGAAGTTCCTGCTGGCGTTCGGCTTGATTTTCGACCTGCCAGCCGTCATGCTGGTTCTTGCTAAAATGGGATGGCTAACCGCCGAGTTCCTCCGACAAAAGCGGCGATACGCCATATTCCTCTGCTTCCTGGCCGCAGCGATTCTGACCCCAACCCCCGATATTTTCAACCAGACACTGATGGCCGTCCCATTAATTCTCCTCTACGAAATCGGCCTGATCGCCGTCCGAATCTTAGGGCGACGATACGATTAAACCGCGAAATTCAATGCGGGCTTGACAGGCATCAACGTTTTGTCTGTAATCTCCCAAGTGATTCGATCCTTTGCCGTTCTCGGTTCATTCTGAAACTGGAGTCTTCATGCCGAACATCGCCTTTGTGAATGGGAAGTGGATGCCGCTGCGGACAGCCCGCGTGTCGGTGGAGGATCGCGGGTTTCAGTTTGGTGACGGCGTCTACGAACTGATTCGCGTTTACGACGGGCAGCCGTTTCACCTGCGGGCGCACCTCGTGCGCCTCGCGGAAAGTGCCCGGCAGATCGGCATTGCACCCGCCCATTCCATCGAACAACTCGAACGGATCGCGCTGGCCGGGTGTCTGCGGTGCAGTTATCGCAGCGCGAAAATTTACATCCAGATTACCCGTGGCGCGGCGGCGCGAATCCACCATTTTCCAACGCAGGTAAAACCGACCGTCGTCATGACGTTTCGGCGATTGACGCCGATCGCACCGGATGTTCGGGTGCGGGGGGTGTCGGTGATGACCTGCGTTGACCCGCGGTGGGGGCGTTGCAATATTAAGTCGCTCAACCTGCTGCCGAACGTCATGGCGCGCGAAGAGGCGACCCGTGCCGGACATGCCGAAACCCTCTTTATCCGCGAGGGCTTTGTGACGGAAGGGGCGGGGAGCAACGTCTTTGCGGTCATCGGTGGCCGGGTCGTCACGCCGCCGGAAGGGCCGGCCGTTCTCTCTGGGATCACGCGGGAGGTGGTCATTGGCTTGGGCCGAAAGTGCGGTGTCGAAGTCGTGGAGGCCGCCATTCCGCTCGACCCGTTACGCGCGGCGGATGAAATCTTCCTCACCGGCACCACCATCGAAGTCCTTCCCGTCGTTCGGCTGGACGGCAAAAGGATCGCAAACGGCCGCCCCGGGCCGATCACCCGACAACTTCATACCGCATTTTTAGAGCACCTTCTTGCGAGGCCCCACCCATGAACAATCCCACGAGTCATCGTCCCTGGCTCAACCATTACGAGGCGGATGTGCCGGACACCATCGACTACCCCTCCGTGCCGCTGACCCATTTTTTAACCGAGTCGGCCGGGCGCGCGCCCGATCACCCCGCCCTGCTCTTCTACGGTCGGCCGACCACGTATCGTGATTTGAAGGCGCAGGTGAATCAATTTTCCCGCGCCATGCTGGGGCTGGGGCTGCGCAAGGGGGACCGCGTTGCCATCATGCTGCCGAATGTTCCTCAGTGCGTCATCGCCTATTACGGCGCGCTGAAAGTGGGGATGGTCGTGGTGATGACCAATCCGCTCTATATCGAGCGGGAGATTGAGGTGCAGATGGCCGATTCGGGCGCGCTGGCCATCGTGACGCTCGATTTCATGTATCCCAAAATAGAAAAGATCAAAGCGGCGACGTCGCTCAAGCACTTTATCCTCACCTCGGTGCAAGACGAGCTGCCGTGGCTGTTGAAATTCCTCTATCCGATCAAGGCGCGGCGGGAGAAGCAGTGGGTGTCGATTGAGAAGACGCCGCCGATCTACGACATGCTCCAGATGATGGCCGATTATCCGGAAACGCCGCCGGTACACGAGGCCGTCGTGCCAGATGATCTGGCCTTGTTGCAATACACTGGCGGGACGACCGGCACGCCGAAGGCGGTGATGTTGACGCATCGCAACCTCGTCGCCAATACCCTCCAATGCCAACGCTGGGTGCCGACGCTGCGGGACGGGGAGATTTTTCTGGCGGCCATCCCGTTCTTCCACGTCTACGGGATGTCGACCTGCATGAATCTGGCGATTCGGATCGGCGCGACACTGGTTCTGCAGCCCCGGTTCGTTGTGAAGGATGTGCTCCACGGTATTCAGGCAACGCGGGCGACGATCTTCATGGGCGTCCAGGCGATGTATCTCGCCATCAACAACCACTCGGAGGTGGCGAAATACGATCTGTCGTCGATCACCGTCTGCATTTCCGGCGCGGGGCCGCTCCATGCGGCGGTGCAGGAGAGGTTTGAGGCGATCACCGGCGGTAAACTGGTGGAGGGCTACGGCCTGTCGGAGTCGTCCCCGGTGACCCATTGCAATCCGATCCACGGCAAGCGGAAGTCCGGAAGCATCGGGATGCCCGTCTCCGACACGCAGGTGAAGGTGGTCGATCCGAACACCGGGGCCGATTTACCGCAAGGGGAGGTCGGGGAGTTGATCGTCGCCGGCCCGCAGGTGATGCGGGGGTATTGGAATCGGTCGGAGGAGACTGCGGCGGTGTTGCGCGATGGCTGGCTTCACACGGGCGATATGGCGCGGATGGACGAAGAGGGCTTTTTCTTTATCGTCGATCGCAAGAAGGACATGATCAAGACGCGCGGCGAAAATGTCTATCCGCGCGAGGTGGAGGAGGTCCTCTTCCGGCATCCGAAGGTGGCGGAGGCGGTGGTCGTCGGCCTGCACGATCTCACGGCAGGGGAGATCATCAAGGCGTATATCGTTCTGAAAGCGGGCGAGACGGCGACGATTGAAGAGATCGGAAAGTTCTGCCGCGCCGAGCTGACTCACTTCAAGGTGCCGCAGCGGATTGAGTTCCGTGAATCGCTACCGAAAACGATCATCGGCAAGGTCCTCCGCCGCGTCCTGCTGGAAGAGGAAAAGTCGAAGACGAGCGAATAGATGCGTCGGTTGCATGACGGGGATAGCGGCGGTTCATGCCAAGGGAAGTGCTTGAGGTGTAGCCATATGGAATTGGAAGCGGGCGATCGATTCGGATGGCGGCTGTTGCGGGGAACAAAAAAACCGGCGGGGTGGGGGACCCCGCCGGTGAATGGATGAGACTTTTTACCGATACGCCGGTTGGCGCCGGCACTGACAATCTACCCCCGCCGTTCGCGTTGGAGTTGCATCTGTCGTCGAACGGAGTAAGAAATCACCTGCTCACGATCCGGCTCGCTGATCCCCCTGAAAGTCACGCCGACTTCGTAGGCATAGACCGAATCTTCTTTGAGATTATTAAACCAGACCACCTCGCCTTTCAGAAACATTTCACGGAACGGGAGCACCGGCAAGATCAACTCGAACTCCAAAACAGCGCCGAGTTTCGGCGCATCTGCGGTGTAGACCGCCATCCCCTCCGCGCTCAAATTCCTCACCATCGCGCGATACGGAAAGACCTCCTCGTCCGAGCATTGCGGCAGCGTCTTGATCATGAAGCTGATCTTCCAGTCCATCCAGAGCATCATCTCCATCATATCGGGGTCGCTCTGCTGCGATGACGTCTGCCCGTGAAGTTTCTTGTAAAGTTTTTCCGCAGTATCAAACTGCGGCAGGGCGGGAATGTGGTAAAGTCCGCTCCGTTTCTCCTCAATCCGCTTCGGCCCATTCGGATCAATCAACCGATAGATCGCAGGACAGTCGGCCATGACCCGCACCGAATGCCGCCGCTCTTCCTTTTCATATTTCATGACGCCTCCTGTCGTGGTGGAACGCACTTGAGTAGATT
>Ga0247727_10012773_pt1 | contig 14329 bp, 9 predicted proteins | sample WisWelCaveWW1625_FD_202498 | JGI IMG/M metagenome (GOLD analysis project Ga0247727, IMG submission 202498) | Biofilm microbial communities from Wishing Well Cave, Virginia, United States - WW16-25 | ecosystem: Environmental > Aquatic > Deep subsurface > Groundwater > Cave microbial mat | place... | reverse complement strand
TCAGGGCGCCCGTTTTCTTTTTTCTGAAGTGCTGGAATATACTTCCGGTTCCTTGTAAGCGGGAAAACCTGATCCGCCGCCTCGTCGGCGGCGATCTTTCGCAATCCCAGCGCCGAGCAGATGCCGGTGCCAGAACCGAGGTGCGGCAATGAACTATTGGATGGAACGGAGAATCATTCTATTTCCACTGCTGGCAGCGCTGCTGGCGGGCCTCCCGGTGGCTGCGCAGGAGCCGGAGTACGCAGCGGCGTCCGAGCAGGAGAAAAAGGAAGAGAAGAAGGACGAAAAAAAGGAGGAACCGAAAAAGGGCCTGGCCCTGAAGTCCGACCGCAAGGTCGAGTTCACCACCGACGAAGCCACCTGGCTTTCCCTCGACGTCTCCCCGGACGGCAAGACCATCGTATTCGAGCTCCTCGGCGACCTGTACACCCTGCCCATCGCCGGCGGCGAGGCCACGCGCCTGCCGGTTTCCGATTCCGCGCACAAGGACGGCAGCACGATGGCCTTTGACAGCCAGCCGCGGTGGTCTCCGGACGGCAAATGGATCGCGTTCCTTTCTGACCGCGACGGCGCGGAAAACGTCTGGATCTGCAAAGCTGACGGAACGGAGCCGAAAAAGCTTTCCAAAGACACCAGCGCGGAGTTTGCCTCTGCGGCGTGGACGCCGGACGGTGAATACGTCATCGCCTCGCGTTCCGCCTGGGGGCTGAACGTCAACGAGCTGTGGATGTATCACGTCCGCGGCGGCAGCGGCGTGCAGATTACGCGCGGCAAGGCCACTCCGCAGACGCCCACCCCGCAGCGCCACAACGCTCTGGGAGTGACGGCGTCGCCCGATGGCAAATACCTCTACTACGCGCGGCGCACCGGCGGCTTCCAGTACAACGCGCAGTTCCCGCTCTGGCAGGTGGCGCGGCGCGACCGCACCACGGGCATCGAAGATGTCATCACCTCCGAGCTGGGCAGCGCCATCCGCCCGCTGCTTTCTCCCGACGGCAGGAAGCTCGTCTATGCGACCCGCTATGAAACGCAGACCGGCCTGCGCATCCGCGACTTCAGCAGTGGCGAAGACCGCTGGCTGAAATACCCCGTGCAACGCGACGACCAGGAGGGCCGCTTCACCCGCGATCTGCTGCCTGGCTACGCCTTCACGCCCGACGGCGCCGATCTCATCGCTACCATCGGAGGGAAAATCCAGCGCATCAACGTCGCCACCGGCGCGGCCACGCCCATCCCGTTCACCGCAAAAGTTTCGCAGGAGCTCGGGCCCAGGCTGCATATTGCCCAGAGGGTCGAGGAAGGTCCGGTGCGCGCGCGCATCATCCAGGACCCCAGAGAATCACCGGACGGCAAGCGGCTGGCATTTTCCGCGCTCACCACGCTCTATGTGATGGACCTCCCCGCAGGAAAACCACAGCGCGCCACCAGCGCCGCGGCCGGCACGCGCGAATTCCAACCCGTGTGGTCTCCCGACGGGCAGTGGATTGCCTATGTCACCTGGACCGGAGAGGGCGGGCACATCTGGCGCGTTCGCGCCACGGAGAACGCCGCGCCGCAGCAATTGACGCGCGTGGCCGCATTTTACAGCGACCCCGCGTGGTCGCCGGATGGTGAGCACATCGTCGCCCTGCGGGCATCGCGGCGGGCCAAGTTGACCGCGCCGTTCGATTTCAGTCAATTCGCAGGCCACGACATCGTGTGGATCCCTGCCGCGGGCGGCGACGCGTCGCTGGTGGCCCCGGCTCGGGGGCAGGGCCAGCCGCACTTCGGCAAAGAAATGGACCGCATCTACGTCTACGCAGGAGGCACGGGCCTGATCTCGATGCGTTATGACGGCACGGACCGCCGCTCGCATCTCCGCGTTACCGGCCCCGGCCTCTATTTCGCCGAGGAGCCCGTGCCTGCCGACGATATCCGCATCAGCCCCAACGGTAACTGGGTGATGGCACACCAGAGTAATCAGCTCTACCTGCTTGCGGTGCCGCCGGTGGGAGGCGACGCGCCGACGGTCAACATCAAGACGCCCAGCGTCCCGCTCAAGCAGATAAGCGATGTCGGAGCGGACTACTGGGCCTGGGCCGATAGCGGCAATACGCTTACCTGGGCTGTGGGGTCCACCTATTTCCGCCAGAAGATGGACACCATCACGTTCGAGCCGCCGAAAAAAGACGAAGAGAAGAAGGACGAGAAGCCGGCCGCTGCGGACGCCAAGCCGGGCGATGCCAAACCCGCGGATATGAATCCCGAGGGCCAGGAGGAAAAGGCCGCCAGGAAGGACGAGAAGAAGGCTGAGAAAAAGGAAGATAAGAAACTCTACGAGGCGTTCGAGGTGGTCATCGAGCGGCCCCGCGCGAAGCCCTCCGGCAGCATCGTGCTCCGCGGAGCCAAAATTGTCACCATGAAGGGCGTGGAAGTCATCGCCGATGGCGACGTGGTGGTCACCGACAACCGCATCGCTGCCGTGGGGGCGCGAGGCAAAGTGGCCGTGCCCGTGGGCGCCAAGATCTTCGACGTCAAAGGCGCGAGCATCATCCCCGGCTTCGTGGACACGCACGCACACTGGTTTGAAATCCGCCGCGGCATCCTGGACACCCAGAACTGGAGCTTCCTCGCCAACCTGGCCTACGGCGTCACCGCCGGCGTGGATGTACAGACCAGCACCAACGATATGTTTGCTTACCAGGACTTGGTGGAGACCGGCGACATCCCCGGCCCGCGCGCCTACTCGACAGGCCCCGGCGTCTTCAGCGACAACGCCTTCGACAACCTGGAGCAGGTGAAGAGCGTGCTCGCAAAGTACAAGAAGCACTACCGCACGCCGCACATCAAAAGCTACATCGTAGGTAACCGCAAGCAGCGGCAACTGGTCGTCGAAGCCAGCAAGGAAGTAGGCATCATGCCCACAACAGAAGGCGGCCTGGACCTCAAGCTCGACCTGACGCACGTGATTGACGGCTTCAAGGGCAACGAGCACAACTTCCCGATTGTGCCGCTCTACAATGATGTGGCGCGGCTGGTGGGCGAATCCGGGCTGTTCTACACGCCCACGCTGCTGGTCACCTACGGCGGGCCTTTTGGGGAAGACAGTTTTTACACCACAACCGAAGTCCACGACGACGCCAAGCTGAACCGCTTCACTCCACACAACATCGTGGATCAGAAGACGCGCCGCCGGCAGTGGTTCCGCAAAGACGAGTACGCGTTCTCGAAAATTGCCGAGGCAGCCGCCGGAATCGTGCGCGCTGGCGGACGCGTGGGCGTGGGCAGCCACGGTCAGTTGCAAGGCTTGGGATACCACTGGGAACTGTGGATGCTCCAGAGCGGCGGGATGACCCCGCACGAAGCCCTGCGCTCGGCCACGATGCACGGCGCCGAAGCGCTCGGCTTGGCGCAGGACATCGGCAGCATCGAGCCCGGCAAGCTCGCGGACCTGGTGGTGCTGGCCAAAGACCCGTTGGCCGACATTCGCAATACGAATACCATCCGCTACGTGATGAAAAACGGAGAGCTGTTCGAAGGCGACACCCTGAACCAGGTGTGGCCGCAGCAGAAGCCCCTGCCGCCGCTGTGGTGGTGGAACGAGAAGCCGTAGCAGATTGTTGTATGCCGATACTCGCAGCGCTTCTGATGCTTCTCGCACTCGCCGAACCTTCTGCGGCGCAGGAGTTGGTCTCGTTTCCTGCGGAAGACGGCGGCGTCGTGTACGCCGACCTGTACGGCGCAGGCGAGCGCGGCGTAGTGCTGGCGCATGGCGGCCGGTTCAACAAAGGAAGCTGGGAGAAACAGGCGCGGGAGCTGGCGAAGGCTGGGTTCCGCGTCCTGGCGATCGATTTCCGCGGCTACGGAAAATCGCGTGGCCCGGGTGACGCTGACCCCATGTCAGCTCCCCTGTACCTCGACGTGCTGGCCGCGGTCCGTTATCTGCGCAAGATGGGCGCGAAGACGGTCTCCGTGATCGGAGGAAGCATGGGCGGGGGCGCCGCAGCGGATGCCGCCATCGCCACTCCCGGTGAGATTGAACGCCTCGTGCTGCTCGGCTCCGAAGCCGGAACCGGGCGCGTTGGCCCTCCCGAAAAGCTGAAGGGGCGAAAGCTGTTCATCGTCGCCCGCGACGACACGCGCGGCGATGGCGTAGTGCGGCTGGTCAGGATCCGCGCGCAGTATGAGAATACACCGGGGCCGAAAGAATTGGTCATCCTCGATGGCTCCGCCCACGCGCAGTTTCTTTTCGAATCCGGCCAAGCCGAACGAGTGATGCGCGAGATTCTGCGATTCCTGGCCGCGACCTAAAGGCTTTCTTTCAGCAGCCGGGCGACGGTGCGCGAGAAATTCAGCGTCACGCGGAGGTTTTCGCCGAAGAAGCGCACCTTTCCTTCCACATTCTGCTTGAACAGCTCTTTTCCCGCGGCATCGGTGACTCGCACATGCACTTTGATGGAGGTGGCTCCGGCCACGGTGGTCACCTGGCGGGCCCGCGCGCTGCCTTCCTTGAATCCGGTGACGTTGCTGTGCAGGGTGAGCAGGCCGGACTCCTGCGCGCCCGTGCGGTCGCCGTCGCGGACCACGCGGCGGAATTTGCCGGTCTTGTTGATCTCCTCGATCAGGTTTTCATAGAGCGCCATCTGGAACTCGGGCGGCAGGCGCACTTCGTCCGATTCGACTCGCAACACCTGGATCGCGGGCAGGGCTGCGTCCTGAACTGGCGCCGCGGGAGCGGCCGGGGCGGGAGCAGGTTTCGCTGCGGGCGGGGCAGGCGCTGGAGCGGGTCTTGCGGACGCGCGCCGCGTGGTTGCGCCCGCCGGCCCCTGAGCCGCAACGTTCGGCGCAACCGCGGAAAATCCCGCCGCACAGGAGCAGAGGGCGCAGAGGATTTGCATAACGGAACGCTGGCGTCGGCTCATGGCTTCTTCTCCTGCTTTTTGGCTTTAGCGGCGGCCTCGGCGGTTTCTTCTTCCTCGACGCTGAGGCTATAGCGCGCGCCGCGGGCGATGAGCCTTCGTTTCACTTCCACTGCGTCTCCCTTTGACATCGTCAGCACCGCACCGTGCAACGCGCCGCTGGCGTCGCGGTATTCTAGAGTAAGCACGTCCACTTCTTTCCGGAACAGGCTCAGGAACCGCCCGCTGCCGTACGGCCCGAACATCGAGAGCGTGCCCAGAAAGCCGCCGACGATGCGCCGGGTGTCGTCTCCGGTGAAGACGTCTTCGAGTGAGGCGACGGCAATCTCCGCGCTGGCGGTCCCGGCGACGAAGCGGATGCGGTCGGAATCCACGGTGATTTTGCCGGAGGCATTGCGCGCCACGCGTTCCAGCCCCAGCACGTGGGTGGCTTTGATGGCCGGGTCTTTGGCCGGTGACGCAGTTTGAGCCAGGGCCTCGGTGCCACAAATCAGGCCGGGCCAGCAGGCTGCAAGCACACAAAGGGAGCGAACGCGGGCAGACACGAAACGGTCCATAAGAGTACTCCTTCCAGCGAGGGCGGGATTATGTCCCTGCGCGAGACGCGGGTCAACAGGCAGAGCGGGCCGGGAATCCGGAAGCCTCGGCAGGGTGAAAACGAGTAGTACCAGGGTACCGGGGTGAATAAACCCTCCGGGCTATTGGCCGGTGCGGGGGCTCCCCGCAGAATCGCACCTGTATCCGGGGTTCAGCGTGGCTCTAGGAGAAAGCTGATGATTGTGGCGTTCTGCATGTTTCTCTGTACGGTCGCGCTGGTCCTCAGCTTGACCGGCGGCCCGGAATCGTCGCGCTGAGCCTCGGTCCAGAAAATTCATAGCGGCTTCATCTCCAGTAGCCACAGCCCCCAGGCGGCCGGTCCCCCCACCGGCCGCCTCCTCTTTTTAGCCCTGGCCAGCCAATATCCGGAGCCACGGCACGGGAAGGAACGCTTACAAGGAAGGGCCGGTGGGAGGACACGCCGCGGCGGCCGGGACATTATTTTTCTTCGCCCTCGCAGTGCGAGGGCGGGGCACCGATCGCCTCCTCCTTCTAAGGGCAGTCTCCAGTGATGAGTGACGAGTGAGCTATGGGTGGGCCAAGCGGCTACACCTGTTCCTCCCTTAGAAAGTCTCGGTAGTCGGAAAAACTGCTTGACATCAGGGGAGTTGCGGCATATTTAGGCAGTATCTCTGTGGTGGGCGTGTCTATACATCGCTCTTGTGGGGAGAGTTTTCCGGCTGGCCGGGAAGCCTGGCTGCGCCAGGAGCGAGCACACATATTCTTCCGCTTCAGGGGTGGAGTTGAAGGATTCAACCATGGGAGGTGTGGAGTGAAATCGAATACAACGTGGACACATGTGTCCGCGCTCGTGCTGGTTCTTCTGCTGGGTTTCGGCGCCGCGCAGGCGTGGGCGCAGTCGGGCACCACTTCGATTTACGGCGAAGTGATCGACGCGCAGGGCGCTGCGGTGGCCGGGGCCAAGGTCATCGTCACCAATTCGGCTACCGGCGCGCGACGCGAGACGGAAACGGACAGCACGGGAAAGTATATCTTCCCGTCGCTGGCGCCCGGGATTTACAAGATGCGCGTAGAGATGACCGGATTCCGCGCCGCGGTGCGGGAGCGCATCGAGCTGCTGGTGGATACGCGCACCAAGCACAACGTGGCTCTGGAAGTGGGCGCGTTGAGTGAAACCGTCGTGGTGAGCGAAGCCGCCGCCGCGCTGAATACCACCGACGCATCCGTGGGCAACGCGTTCGGCGAGCGGCCCATCAAAGAACTTCCTCTCGAAGGGCGCAATGTGTCGCACCTGCTGAGTCTTCAGCCGGGCGTGGTGTACGTCCCCAACGCTTCTGGCTTCGATCCGCGGAGTGGCTCCGTAGCCGGGTCGCGCGCCGACCAGACCAATATCACGCTCGACGGCGTGGACGTGAACGACGCGCAGTTCAGCACGGCGTTCACGCCCGTACTTCGGACGACGCTGGACTCCACGCAGGAGTTCCGCGTGACCACCACGAACTATGGCGCCGATCAGGGTCGCTCCAGCGCAGCACAGATTTCCCTGGTGACCAAGAGCGGAACCAATGAACTCCACGGCTCCGCCTACTGGTATCACCGCAACACCGTAACTTCCACCAATCCTTACTATTCGGGGCTCGCTGGCAACGACACTCCGTTTCTGAACAAGCACATTTTCGGAGGTGCGGTCGGCGGGCCGTTGCTGAAGGACCGGTTTTTCGGATTCTTCAACTTCGAAAGGAACCGATTGGCCAGCGGATTTCCTGTTTCTCGTGCGGTTCCTTCGGCATCGTTCCGCGACGGCGTGCTCATCTACCGTTGCGCCAACGTCGCGTTGTGCCCGGCTACTACGGTTGCGGGCGTGACCGGGATGCATGCGGTTCCCGTAGGCTCTCACGGTTTGACCCCGGCGGAATTGGCGGGGCTTGACCCAATCGGGGTCGGCGCCAGCGCCGCGGTCATGAGTTATATGCAAAGCTTCCCGCTGCCGAATACTCCCGGGCGCGATGTGGTCAACTTTGCGGGTTTTGATTTTAACTCCCCGATTTTAGAGGATCAGTATACATACATCACCCGGCTCGACTACCGGCTGGACAGCACGGGTAACCACACGCTGTTTGCACGCGGCACCCTCCAGGACGACACCTTCGGTGGAACCTCGCAGTTCCCGGGCCAGCCGCCCAACACCAAGACCCTGTTCGATAGCAAGGGATATTCAATCGGATACAACGCCGTGTTGTCGCGTCGCTGGGTAAATGTCTTCCGCTACGGCTTCACGCGCTTCGACGTCGAAAGCTCCGGCCTGCGCAACAGCAACCTGGTCACCCTCCGGTTTCTCTCCACACCGACTGGGCAGACCTCAAGCACGGGCCGGACCATCCCGACGCACAACATTGTGGACGATATCAGCTACACGCGTGGCAATCACTCCTTCCAGTTTGGGACCAATCTGCGGTTCTCGCGCATTCCCAGCTATTCCAACGCCGGCTCGTTCCACACCGCAGTGGCCAACGGTTCGTGGACCAGCGGGGTTGGCAGGACATTTCAGCCCGGCGGAATCTGCCCGCAGCCGAATCCAGCCGTCTGTCTGGCCTTACCGGCGGTTTCTTCCGCAGGCCAGGCGGGTTTCGCGGATGGTTTCATTGACATCCTGGGTGTGATCTCCCAGGCTTCCGCCAGGTACAACTATGACCGGCAAGGAAACGTAATTCCCACCGGTACCCCGAACCTGCGTAACTATGGCTCCAACGAGTATGAGCTGTATGTGCAGGACTCGTGGCGGTGGCGGCCGAACGTGACCGTCACACTGGGCGTGCGCTATGGCAGCTACTCACCGCCGTGGGAAACCACCGGCTTGCAGGTGGCTCCGGAGATCAGCCTGGGTGAGTGGATTCGCCAGCGCGGCATCAACGCCGCCAACGGCATCCCGCAGAACGCCCAGGGTATCTTCTCCATTGATTTGTCCGGCCCGGAAAACAATGGCAAGGGCTTCTATGCCTGGGACAAGAACAACTTTGCGCCTAGCGCCTCGGTGGCCTGGAGCCCGCAGTTCAACGAGGGCATGCTGGGGTGGTTTACTGGCCGCGGGAAGATGGTTATCCGTGGCGGCTATCGGATGGTCTTTGACCGCATCGGCCAGGCCCTGGCGTCCCAGTTTGACGCCGTGGGCTCCTTCGGACTTTCCACCAGCTTGAGCAGCCCGTTCGGCGTCAACAACGAGGACAATCCGCTCATCCGCTTCGTGGATCAGCTAACGCTTCCACCCACGCTGCCGGCAGCGCCTCCGGGCGGGTTCCCGCAGACGCCGCCTTCCTTTGCCGGCGTCATCACCAGCAGCATTGATGACGAAATCACCACGCCCTACTCTCATGTGTACAATATTGGGATCGGCCGGGAACTGCCGTGGGGCCTGAATGTCGAAGCCAATTACCAGGCCCGCCGCGGGCGCGACCTTCTGACTCGCCGCGATCTGGCAATGTACTCCAATCTGGTGGACCCCGCTTCCGGGATGGATTACTTTAGGGCGGCGAGCCTGGCAGTCCTGGCGGCGGCCGGTATTCCCGCGAGTGCCGCTCGTCCGGCCTATGCGGGAATCGCCGCGATTCCATACTGGGAAAACCTGTTCCCGGCGGCCAACCTGGGACTCGGCCTGACCGCCACGCAGGAAGTAGCGCGGCGGTTCAACCGGGACGCCCCCGATCACACCACTTCCATCTGGCTGATGGACCAGTTCTGCTTCCCTGCGTGCAGTATCTTCGGCCCGTTCGCATACTTTAACGAGCAGTATGACTCGCTGGCGGGGCAAAGCTCGATCGGCAGCTCCGAATACCACGCTCTGCAAGTGACCCTCCGTCGGCGGGCAACGCGCGGGTTGCAATTCGACCTCAACTACACGATGTCCAAATCCAACGACCTGGCCTCGGCCGTCGAGCGCGGGTCGTTCTTCACCGCATTTGGCGCCGGCGGCTATAGCGGATTCCTGCTGAACAGCTGGGAGCCGAAGCGGCATTGGGGCGCTTCGGACTTTGACGTCCGCCAGCAGGTCAACCTGAACTGGGTCTATGATTTGCCTTTCGGCCGTGGTCAGGCCTGGGGCAGCGACGTACCCGGGTTTCTCAACCAGATTATCGGCGGCTGGCAGGTGAGCGGCCTGTGGCGGATGACCAGCGGCTTCCCGTTCAGCATCCAGAACTGCCGGTCGTGCTGGCCGACAAACTGGAACTTGCAAGGTAACGCCGAGTTGGTCACACCGGGTGTGCTGCCCCCGCTGGGCACCACGCGCAACGCGGTGCAGGGGCGTCCCAGCCCATTCCGGGATGCTGCAAACGCCGAGAGTTTCTTCCGGCGGGGCTTGCCAGGCGAGGTTGGCCTGCGCAATGTGCTGCGCGGCGATGGCTATTTCGTGATTGACCTCGGCGTGCAGAAGTCTTGGACCATGCCCTGGAAGGAATCCCACAAGCTGAAGTTCCGCTGGGAGACCTTCAACCTGACCAACACGCCGCGGTTTGACGTGGCCAGCTTGAGCACCGTGCCGGATATTCTGACCACATTTGGTCAATACACGGACACTTTTAACATCTGCGACGGCGCTGCCAGCCGCTGTATGCAGTTCGCGTTCCGCTACGAGTTCTAAAAACTCGCAGCGGAAACGAGTTCAACCACAATCAAAAGGCCCCGTCCCTTAAAGATGGACGGGGCCTTTTGATTTGCAGGGACGACGCGGCAATGGAAGACGTTTGCGCTTTCCCGGCCGGAGCCGGCCAGTGTCAGGGGAAGAATAGTCGGCGCAGTCTGCAAGCCTGCGCTATGCGCGAGCCCTCAGCGCGGGCGGCCCAGGGGGCGGTAGACGCGTCCCAGGACGCGCGGCCGCAGGCGCGGGCGCGGCGCCAGCGGCGGCGGAACATTATTCAAGGGCGCGCCGCAGTTGATGCAGAAGTCGGGGTGCGCGTCGTGCACGCGCAGCCACTGTCCGCGCGCCGAGCACTCCGGATTGATGCACTGCACAGTCCATCCCGGCAAGTACTGCATATTCTCCCCCCTCGAAAGCTGTGGCACCGAAAGTTTCAGAACCGGACTGGGCTGGCCCCGGCGGCCGGGAAAGTTCCCCCGCGCATGGCCGGAAAAGGGGCCGCAAGCTGGCGGGATTCTCTTCGTTTTGACTAGTTGTGTCAAGCAAAAACCACACAATTAGTGGGGGTAGGGTTGCAGCCGTAGAAACTGCCCCTGCACCCGGAATGGATCCTCTGCACCCCGATACTTCGGGGCTGTGCCCGCACTGCCTGCCCCGAGCCTGTCGAGGGGATCCCGCCCTGTACTACTGTTCCCGGAATTCTTCGCGTCCCGCGCAGATTTCTCTGCTCTGCGGCCTCTGTGCCTCTGCGACCTCTGTGTAATTCTGCCTGTTTGGGTGCGGCACTGCCGCGCTGTGTCTCTGTGGACTCTGTCTAAGTCTGTGCCTTCCATTTTCTGCCCTCTAATTTCTGGCCTCTGGCCTCCGCTCCGGAATTGTGAATTTGCAATTTCAAGTCTCCGAGTTCTGTTTTTCGCTCGCCCCTCCCTTTTTACTTCTCTCCCCTCGCCCTCGGACGGCGTCGGCGACGGCCGATCCCGTCGAAGACCCTGAGCCTGTCGGACGGGAGCGCAGCCGAGGGACCTGTGCCCACTTCTGCCCGCTAATCGCCTGCAACAATCCTTCACTTTTCGCTTGACAACTTTCCGGCATTTGTGATATTCTATGACCAGACTATGTTTCTAATTGCTATTGTCGGCCCCGACCCCCTCCCACCGCCTTTACCCCCGGCTATCGAATCGAACTCACTGCATGCCCCATTTCCAGCAACTCCCCTCTTTTCACAATCTTCCCCGGAGTTCTACCACAACTCCTTTGGAATCAACGCCTGTGCTTTTCGCCCCTCATCCCAGCCATTTTTAACTCCTGTTTGTTCAACACCCTGCGGGCGCCGCTTTTCGCAACCCTTTTGGAATCAGCGTTTCTGGAAAACACCGGGGGGGCCACCCCCCGTATCAAGGAGGCAACTATACCTGTACCGAAGAATGAATCCCGCTGCCTGCACCACCATGTGGACGGCCATCGCTGCCGCATCTGCGCGTAGAATGTTTGCCGTCCCCGCTGGCGGGGACAATTCGCGGTACGGAGAAAAACAATGACAGCTTTCCGCAGGGATTCAGGAGATGAAGGCAACACCGTGTTTCAGATGGCACAACGGCGCGGGCTGATGGGATTCGAGTATTTGATCGGGGCGGCAGTCCTGTTGCTGCTTGCCTGGTGGTCGGTGGTCCAGGTGCGGACAGGCCACGTGGGCGTGCTGACGCGCTTCGGGCGCGTGACCGGCGTGGTGCTGCCCAGCGGCATCCACGTCATCAACCCCCTGGACAAGAAGACGGACATCGAGGTGCGCACGCAGACGTTGAAAGAAACGGCGACGGTTCCTTCGGTCGAAGGGCTGATCATGACCCTGGACACGTCGCTGATTTTCAACCTCAACCCGGACAAGGCCGCCGAGTTGTACCGCGACCTGGGGCTGAACTACGTGGAGCGCATTGTCGAGCCTTCGCTGCGCTCGGCCATCCGCGCAGCCACGGGCGCGCACACCGCCAACGCGCTCTACACCGGGGCGCGCGTCGAGGTGGCGAAACAAATTGAGGAGGATCTCGGCAAGGCCCTGGCGCCGCGCGGCATCACCGTGCAGGAAGTGCTGCTGCGCGACGTGCAGCTGCCCCCGACGCTGAAAACCTCGATCGAAGCCAAGCAGCGCGCCGAGCAGGAAGCGTTGCAGATGAGCTTCGTCCTGCAAAAGGAAAAGCAGGAGGCCGAGCGCAAGCGCATCGAAGCGCAGGGCATTGCCGATTTTCAGCGCATTGTGGCCCAGGGCATCAGCCCGCAACTCCTCACCTGGAAAGGCATCGAGGCCACCGAAAAGCTGGCCACCAGCGCCAATGCCAAGGTGATTATGATCGGGAGCCCGCGGACCGGATTGCCGCTGATTCTCGAACCCCGGGAGTAGGGGCGATCCCGCCCCGAAGGTTTGGGGATGGCGCTACAGGCGAGAAGTTAGCGCACCCATTCGGAGCTTATGCCGGCGCGGCGGGCTTCGTCTTCGATCTCGGCGATCTTGCGCCGCAGGTCATCGCGCTGCTTTTGAAGGTCGGCCAGTCGCGCGCCCGTGTTCTGGCTGGATCCGACCACGCCGCTCAGCAGCGGCGGAGGCTGAGCATTGCTGACGTTGGCTGTGGACGTCTGCTCCGACTGCAAGCGCGTGATTTCCGCTTCCACGCGGGCCAGCTCTTCGCGAAGCGGGCGGATGCGGTTGGCCCACTCCGTCCGCTGTTCGCCCTCGGAGAGTTGTTTGGGAGGCTTGGGGCCCAGCTCCGCGTTCAGGGCGTCCAGTTTGGATTTGGCTTCCGCCAGCTTCTGCTCCGCCTGCTGAAGCTCAGCCTTTTTGGCGTCCACGTCGGCGTTGAGCGTGGTCAGGTCGCCGCGGCCAGTGTCGTCGGACTTGGGGTCGGGGCTGCTGAACACCTGGCGTCGTTTCAGGTCCGCGTCGCGCTGAAGCAGGTCTAATTCCTTCTTGCGCGCGACCACGGCTGCGGTGGCGTCGTTCACATCCTTTTCGGCGTCACTGCGCTCCTTCTCCTTGGCTTCGTCGACGGGGCCCGCGGCGGCTGCGCCCCCCGCGCGTTGTCCCGCTCCTTCCGCGGATTCCCCGGTCGCGCCGATTTCGCTCACCTGGCCCTTGCCGATGTTGTCCGTGTTCCATTCCCGGGCCGCCTTGGGCGCCTGCTTTTTCTGTTCACGGGCGCGGCGCGCAGCTTCAGCGACCGAGGTTGGCTGCTGGGCCCCTGCGGCCACCGCCAGCACGCCGGACGCGGCCACAGCGGCCAGGAGCCGCAGTACCCGGCTCAGATGTATGTCTCCTGAAACCATCGTCGTACCCCCTGACGCAGTATTAGCGCCCATAGTAGGTCTGATGCGGCCTCGGGCGCAACGGGTACTCCGCCTGATAGGGCCCAAATGAGCACTGGGGGTTACGCTCCTGCCCGCAACCCCCGAAAAGGGCTTGACAGGAGAAAAGCTGTGGTACACTCCGCCTGAGCCGCTACCGTAGTGATTCCCGTGTCCGATGCTGGTGCCGCTGCCCTCTGAACGGGGCAGCTTTTTTTTGTGTTGCGAGCCGGGGGTTGCTGGCAAGTAGGGCCAGGAGCGTAGAGCAATGTCAAAGTTGTACGTGGGCAACCTCCCCTTCAACGTGGACGACGTCGGACTCGGCGATTGGGTGGCCAACGCCGGGTTCAAGGTGCAGTCGGCGCGGGTGATCATGGACCGGCAGACCGCGCGCTCGCGCGGGTTCGGATTTGTCGAGCTGGCGCAGGGCGAAGACATGGCCCGGGCCATCGAGAGTTTGAATGGCCGCGACTTCGGCGGGCGCACCGTCCAGGTGAATGAAGCCCGCCCGGAACGCCCGCGTCCCGGCGGAGGGCGCGGTGACCGCGGCGACCGCGGGCACGGCGAAGGCGGCGGACGCTCGCGCTGGTAATCACTGAATGAAGGTACTCGAGCCCGGCCAGAAACTCCGCGACACCCAGTACGGCCCCGGTGTCGTGCTGGAAGCCGACCCTGAATACACCACCATCCGCTTCCGCGGCCACGGCATCAAGAAGTACATCACCTCGCTGCTGAATATGGAGCTGGTGGAAGCCCCCAGGTCGGCAAAACCTGCGCCGGTCGCGCCGCGGCCGAAAGGGCGCGCGGCGAAACCTCCAAGGAAATCCCACCAGCGCAAGGGCCGGGGCGCGCGGCCCCGGCCGCGTCCTGCCGCAAAACGTAAGCGCCCTGCGCGCCGGCGAGGCGGAGC
>Ga0247727_10012772_pt1 | contig 14330 bp, 10 predicted proteins | sample WisWelCaveWW1625_FD_202498 | JGI IMG/M metagenome (GOLD analysis project Ga0247727, IMG submission 202498) | Biofilm microbial communities from Wishing Well Cave, Virginia, United States - WW16-25 | ecosystem: Environmental > Aquatic > Deep subsurface > Groundwater > Cave microbial mat | place... | reverse complement strand
TAGTTCCAATTGAATATGTTGACGGAAACGAATAATGGCCGTGGACACTGAAAATGCAGTAACTTTACATTAAATTCAATTCGACGCGTTATGACTCGAAAACTACTTTTGGCTTCAGCCATCGCACTTTCATTTGGCACGTCTGTTTTCGGGCAGATCACGTTCAGTTACACGGGGGCTATGCAAACATACACGGTTCCTGCCGGTGTCAATTGGATACAGGTTGAATGCTGGGGTGCGCAAGGACCAGATAACGGTAGTTCTACTGGTGGCCTCGGTGGATACGTCAGTGGCGAATTAACAGTGACTCCGGGTGAGGATTTGTATATCTACGTCGGCGGAATGGACGGATTCAACGGCGGTGGAGCCGGCGGAACAGGCGGTGGTGGTGGAATGGATGGAATGAATGGCGGAGGAGGCTCTGATATCAGAAGAATCGGAACAACGTTGACGGACCGAATTCTGGTTGCAGGCGGTGGTGGTGGTGCCGGTCGGTTTTCCTGTGCAAATCAGGATGGCGGTTACGGTGGTTTTCCGGGTGGTGGCGGTGGCATAGGCTCGGGAGTATATCTCGCGAATGACGGAACATCAATGGGTGGTGGATCAACAGTAGACGGTGGTGGAGCCGGGGATTGCACTTGGTCACCGAGTGGTGGCGGCGGTGGCGGCGGCGACGGCGGCGGCGGCGGCGGCAGTTACGGCTCACCGGTATCGAATGGTGGAACCTTGGGAGCCTGTGGCGACAATGGATTTGATGGTATTGGCGGAGCTGGTTCAGCCGGTGGAGGCGGATGCTTTGGCGTCGGCGGCGGTGGCGGAAATTACTCCAACGGTGGCGGTGCCGGTGGTGGTGGCGGATGGTACGGTGGCGGTGCAGGTGGTGGCAACTGGGCTGCTGGCGGCGGCGGCGGATCATCTTACTTTGGCCCTGATTTCGGCTCGACCTCTTTTACCAACGGAACAAATGCCGGTGATGGTCAGATCGTCATCACGGAACTTTGTACCGGACTTACGACGTCTGTTTCGGATGATGAAGTCTGCGAAGGTGAAACAGTGACTTTGTCAGCGTCTTCGATACTTGGCGGAACAGTCACCTGGGATGGTGGGGTAACAGATGGTATTGCATTTCTTCCGCCAGTAGGTACGACGATCTATACTGCAATCAGCACGGATCCGTCGGATTGCAGCTTCTCAGTGGCTATTGTTGTGAACCCTCTTCCGACAGTTGACGGTGGCGCCGATCTCGATTTGTGCGACGGTGAAACCGCAACCTTGACGGGTTCAGGAACGGCAGACCTTTATTCCTGGTCCGGTGGAGTGACCACTGGCTTGCCTTTCACGCCGCCAACTGGAACTACGACCTATACTGTGACGGGCGATGATCTCGCAACAGGATGTTTTGACACCGACGATGTAGATGTGACTTACACAGTGGTTGACGAAAGTATTTCCCTCGCTGCGGGAACATTTACTTGTGCCCAGACCGGCGCGACGTACCAGTGGATCGATTGTTCCGATTCGTCCGATATTGCCGGTGAAACGGCGCAGACATATACTCCGACGCAGGATGGAGATTATGCTGTGATCGTCACGATTGGAATTTGCACGGACACTTCGGCGTGTACAAATATCGCTGGTGCTGGGATAAGAGCGGATGAAAATTCTGCCCTGATGTTGTATCCGAATCCAGCCAATAACGAAGTGACCATTTCACTTCTGGGCGCTTTCCTTTACGAACTGCGGGCAATGACGGGTGCACTGATTACACAAGGTACAGGATCAGACAAACAAATCATTCCGCTCGACAATGTCGCTTCCGGATCGTATATTGTCAGGGTTGTGCAGAACGATCAGGTAAAAAACCTGCCGTTGGTCGTAAGATAATATTGAACGAATTCAGGATCGCGTAGGATTATTTTTTTGGAGTGACATTCTACAATCAGTATGAAAAATGGACTTGTTATTTTAATTTTGCTTTATAGTTTCTCTTCATTCCCCCAAAAAGAAAAATGTATTTTTACAAATAATGGAGGGGATGTAGTGTTGTTTTATGACAAGAATTATGCGAGCGAAATTATTGACGGAGAAAATGCCAATTATACAACGACATATTGCGTGTGCAATGAAAAAGAAGAATTTCTGTTTGAGTTTGAATTGACTCACAATTATACATTGAAACAAGTGTCTTTGACTCTTTATTCAGTTAGCAGCGATGGGTGGGATTCTAGTTGTAGTTCCCAGAAAAAAGTGACTGGTTTAGATGTCCTGTTTTATGCTGTGAACAATTATTTGACTTTGACGGATGATGGGATTTATTGGTATTTCCAATACGATAAAGGCATACGTGTAAAGTATGTTTCAGAAAAAAAGCAACATTTTAATCTACTTGAATACGATAATGGGATTGGATTGAATTTTGATTTTACGGAGTGATATAAATTTGGTAAGGCAACTTTATACCTATTTACAAAGGAGAGTGTTAAGATTTAAACAATCAAAAATTCGTAAATTATTGTTAAAGATAAAAACAGACGGTTAGATTTGCCTTATATTAGTGAAGCACTATGTCGGACTGGAAGATAACAATAGATTTGAAGGGTGATAAAATCCGAATTGATTACGTCATTCAGATGCGGAATGAGGACGGTATGGTTTCGTGCTATATGCCCGGATTTGATATGTATTTTTCAGCACCTGATAATGCATCGGTCGTTGCAATTTCTGATTCAATGATTCAGCATTTCTTCAATTATTGGATTGAAATAGAGGGATGGAAAAGGTTTGTTTTACAGATTCACAAATTGGGATTCAGATCAAAAATGCATAATTCTGAAATGCAAAATCTATTGAACAATAGACCGTCAAAAGCAAAATTTAGCCCCACCAAAATCAGCGATATGTCAGGATCTTTTCCTGCATTAGGAACTGAAACTATTGCTGGATTTTCACAACTCGTTGCATAAATTCTTTGTGTGAAGACGATTGACCCCTATCTATTTGTCGATATTATCGAAACAGAGGGTTGCCAAGAGGCGTATTCTTCATCCGAATTTAAAATGAATATGCGAGCCTTCCTGAGTGTTGATGGAAAAAGTCGGGTGTTTATTCCATTAGACAATGATATTACTTTTAGCGTTGGAAAGGGGTATCTAACCCAGTTGGGGAGACTTGAACTGCTTAATCTCATTTTTACAGAATCAGACGAAAGCTAATCTTTGGGCTTGTTGTCTGCAGTCTGCTGAATCTGACAGCCAGGTAAGTTTGAGAGTCATACGTAAACAATAGTCGCAAATTTGCGAGCGGAGAACGTAAAAGATTTACGAAGGGAATTACACACAATCGTTGTCTTCGACTCAGCTCAGACAACAGGAAGGACGACATCGCTGACTGAGCGGAGTCGAAGTCAGCGATGATCTGGGCACGAAGACAACGACAGAACTACACTCCAATCGCAACCTGCAACTTTTGCTTCAAAAATTTTCCGGTATACGACGCTTTGGACTGTGCAAGATTTTCCGGAGTACCGCTAAAAACAAGATGTCCACCCTCTTTCCCGCCTTCAGGTCCGATGTCGATAATCCAATCGGCGCATTTGAGGACGTCGACATTGTGTTCAATCACCAGAATGGAATGCCCAAGTCGTATCAGCTCATTAAAGGCCGTCATCAGTTTGTTGATGTCGTGAAAATGCAGGCCTGTTGTCGGTTCGTCGAAGATGAAAAGAGTAGGGGGGTGTTGACTTACGTCCTTGTTCAGGAAGGACGCCAGTTTAACCCGTTGCGCTTCACCGCCGGAAAGTGTGCTGGAACTTTGACCGAGTTTCAGGTATCCAAGGCCGAGTTCGTCGAGTGGTTTGATGCGTTCAAGAATCTTTTTTTCGAGGTTGTTTCGCCCTTCAAAAAATGTCACCGCTTCGGTAATGGTCAGATTCAAAATATCGGAAATATTTTTTTCGCGGTAGTATACGTCAAGTGTTTCACTCGTGTAGCGCTTTCCTTTGCATTCCTCACATTCCAGCCGAACGTCGGCCATAAATTGCATCGAAATGGTAATCTCGCCCTCTCCCTTGCAGTTTTCACAGCGGCCACCTGGAACATTATACGAAAAATGGCCGGGTTGATATCCCCTGATTTTTGAAATCTGTTCTCGTGACATCAAATCGCGTATGTAGTCAAACGCCTTTACGTAGGTCGCCGGATTGGACCGTGAACTCCGCCCGATCGGATTCTGATCGACCATTTCCACTTCTTGAATTCTTCCGATGTCGCCCGACAAACCGTCGAAATCACCAACACGTCCGGAAGATTTCTGAAGATGTTTTAGCACAGCGGGATAAAAAATATTTTTTACAAGACTTGATTTTCCTGAACCGCTAACCCCCGAAATACAAACCAGTCCGTTGAGCGGGATCTCAACCGTGATGTTCTTCAGATTGTTTTCCCGAGCTCCTTTGATGACGAGTTTGTCCTTGAGTTTTCTTCGACGGTCTGGAACCGGTATCTGCAGTTTACCGGTCAGGTATTGCGCCGTCAGACTTTTTTTCGAATGGACCAGTTCACTTTTGGTTCCCTGAAAAACCACTTCACCGCCCAACACGCCGGCCATCGGACCAATGTCCAGAATTTGGTCCGCCGCGTTCATCACTTCCTCTTCGTGCTCAACTACCACCACCGTGTTGCCGGTGTCCCGCAATTTTTGCAAAACGGTCAGCAGTCTCCCTGTGTCTCTTGGATGAAGACCGATGCTAGGTTCGTCGAGGATATAAATAGAACCCACGAGACTGCTTCCGATAGACGTCGACAGATTGATTCGTTGCGACTCTCCGCCCGATAAAGTTGACGATGCCCGGCTCAAGGTGAGATATCCCAAACCGACATCGCATAAATACGTTAGACGACTTGAAATTTCAGTCAACAAGCGCGATGCAATTTTTTGATCAAGTGTAGAGATCTTGAAATTTCTGAAAATTGCGTTGAGTTCCGAAACCGGCTTGAGCAACAAGTCGCTCAAAACCGATTCACCGATCCGCACATTGTTCGTTTCTTTTCGCAGTCTGGTTCCCCTGCAATCCGGACAAATCGTTTTGCCCCGATATCTCGACAAGATAATGCGGTACTGAATTTTATAGGCGTGGCCCGTCAGGTAATCAAAAAAGTGCTGAATACCTTTCACCTCTTTGGAGCCTTTCCAAAGCAATTCAATCTCTTTTTCGCTTAAGTCTGCATACGGGCGATGAATCGAAATGCCTTGTCCTTTGGCTTGTTTAATAAAGTCAAATTTCCATTCTTCCATCGACTCGCCCCGCCAGGGAGCAACCGCACCGTCGTAAATACTTCGCGACTTGTCGGGAATTACCAGGTCGGGATCAATACCAATCGTTGAACCAAAACCCTCACAGGTCTGACAGGCACCGAAGGGATTGTTGAAAGTAAAAAAATGCACCGACGGTTCGATGAAAACCTGTCCGTCTAGTTCAAATCGGTTCGAGAAATTAAGAAATTTTTCTTCGGAAGCGCGGTAGATGGTCATCGCTCCAAAACCTTGTGAAAAGGCAGTTTGAATGGAATCACCAAGTCGGGATAAATAATCTTCCTGATTGTCGCGTTGGTGTTTGAGTCGATCGATAATCACATACGTTTTTCCGGCTTTAAACTGAGAGGACTTCAGGCCTTCGAGTTCCAACTCGGTTTTGTCGACAAGAATTCGCGTGTAGCCTTGCGAAATAATCGAAGACAAGGATTGCTGAAATTCTTTTCCAGCCTTCGTGTGCCAGGGCGCCAGAACAAGATATTTTTCGCCGTCAACAAATTTTTGAACCAAATCGACCACATCTGTGACATTCTGCTTTTTCACTTCCTTGCCCGAAAGTGGCGAATAGGTCCTGCCGACACGGGCAAAAAGCACTTTCAGGTAATCAAAAATCTCAGTCACTGTGCCAACCGTCGAACGTGGATTGGAAGAAATCACCTTCTGTTCGATCGCAATGGCCGGCGCAATGCCTTTTATATAGTCCACATCCGGTTTGTCGAAACGACCCAGGAATTGACGTGCATAGGAGGATAAACTCTCAACGTAACGCCTTTGTCCCTCGGCATAAAGTGTATCAAAGGCCAGTGAACTCTTGCCGCTTCCTGAAAGACCGGTAACTACAATGAGTTGATTGTGAGGAATTTTAACATCGATATTCTTCAGGTTGTGAACGCGCGCTCCTTTGATTTCAATATGTTTCTGGCCTTTACGTGTCAAATGCAAATTTTGGGAATCCAAAGTTAGCCAATCTAACCCGGAAAGAATTTTCAAAAGAAGCCAACCACTTCATATTATCTCTCGTTTATCAGCACGTGTAACATTTGGCAGGTTTCAATTGTTTCTATAATGTGAGCACGATTGATTTTTAAATTGCTTGGCGTATATTTGATTACTTGTCTAACAAAAACTACTGACGTATAGCACAACTCTACTTTTTATAAATGTTTGATTTTCAGGCGTTGACGAAGTGTCACACGTGCTCAAATAAAAAAGTAGATTATGGAAAATGTGCTGGTTTCAGATCAGGAGTTAATCAGGAATTATCTCAACGGTGACGAAAAATCATTCGAAATCCTGTTAAAAAGGAATAAGAATAGGGTTTTCGGATACATCATTTCGAAGGTTCACGACACGGACCTCGCCAACGATATCTTTCAGGAAGTCTTTATTAAGGTTATCCGGACGATAAAAAACGGCCAATACAACGACGAAGGCAAGTTCCTACCTTGGGTGCTCACGATTGCCCATAATATGGTAGTAGACCACTTCCGGAAATCGTCGAAGATGCAAATGATCAACGAATGCTCCTCCAAGAGTGAAGATTATACCATTTTTTCGGTCCTCAAATTGGCCGACACCAATGTAGAGGATGGAATGATTAAAGAGCAAATCGAAAACGATGTGGTGAGGCTTGTGGAATATCTGCCGCTGGAACAGAGGGAGGTCCTGATGAATCGCATTTTTAAGGGAATGTCTTTCAAAGACATTGCGGAAATGGAAGCGATCAGTATCAACACCGCCTTGGGTCGTATGCGTTACGCGCTGATAAACCTTCGCAAATTGGTGGACAAACACCGGATTGCCATCACGGTTTAACAGGTATCTGAAGGAAGTAATTATTTTATCTACATATACTTACTGATTTACAGTAAATTATAACGGCTCTGATAATTTCTGAGGTTTCCAGCGCAATTTAATGTAAGGTCCATCGTTCATTAAAGAAAAAGTTTCCAATTTGCCTATGCAAAAACTTTACACCCTAAGTGCAAAAACATCCGAATCAAAATCTCCAAGACAAAACACGATTGATGCGATTTTGTCTTTTTCCCGGTCCTTTGAAGTGATACGTAAATCACCAAAGTCGAGCCTTCGGAAAAATGTAGAGTTGATTTTGAATTGATGGCCAGGTGGCCGGTCCGATGTGACCGGTCATTTTTTTTAGCGTTATTAACTCTCCCGCATCTTCAATTCACTGACAGATTGGAAATTACACCTAAGTTATTGATTTATTTTTAGTTAGCCGGTGCATAAAAATATTCTCTGCTCTGGAGGATATCGGGTTTGTATTCGACATACCTTCGAGGCCTAAACTCAGGTTATGAATCCCATATTCAAAAAACTTATCCTTCCGGTTTTATTGCTCGCGATCCCTGTCTATGCGCTTGCCTCAGGTACCGGATCAACTGTTCCGCTCATTGGAGGCATACGCCTCGAGTTTGTCATTTTTGCGCTAACACTGGTGGGTGTTGCCCTTTTTCACAACCACACGATGTATGTGGCACTGATTGGTCTGGGTTCTGTTCTCGCCCTGAAATTTATTTTTGACGGCCAGTTTGATGCGGTCGGCCACATTATTGGAAATGACCACCACGCTGGGGAATGGAAAACGTTGGTAAACCTGATCGGATTGTTGTTTGGTTTTGGAATTCTTGCGAAACTTTTCGAGGATTCAAAAGTCCCGGATCTCCTTCCGAAATTCTTGCCGGATGGATATATGGGAGCCGTAGTTCTCCTTTTTATGATTATGGTCATTTCTTCGTTCCTTGACAATATCGCTGCGGCGATGATTGGAGGAACAATTGCCTTAGTTGTTTTCAAGGGCAAGGTTCATATCGGATACATTGCAGCAATTGTTGCCGCAAGTAACGCGGGTGGTGCAGGATCAGTTGTCGGGGATACGACAACGACCATTATGTGGATTGAGGGTGTACATCCACTGGATGTGCTGCCGGCTTTTCTTGCGTCGATTGCAGCATTCCTCATCTTCGGATTTGTAGCGTCCAACCAGCAACATAAGTTTCAAGCCATCACTGCAGACGCACCGTCTGGGATAAAAATAGATGGGAAGAAACTCCTCGTCGTATTAATGATACTGATCGGAGCCATTGTGACCAATTATATGAGCAATGCCGGTGTCTACGAAGAAATTTTCTTCGGACCTGCAGTTGGAGTCTGGATCGCTATCATTTTGGGTGCTCTGCTTACAAAAATTCCATGGCACGAACTTAAAGCAGCTTTCACTGGTACGATTTTTCTTACGGCCCTCGTTACTTGCGCCTCTTTGATGCCAGTAGAGGACCTTCCAGCCGCATCCTGGCAAACAGCCTTGTCATTAGGTTTTGTTTCGGCCGTATTTGATAACATTCCTTTGACCAAATTATGTCTTGAACAAGGAGGTTATGACTGGGGCTTGCTGGCGTACGCGGTAGGTTTTGGTGGTTCAATGATTTGGTTTGGTTCATCCGCCGGTGTTGCTATCACAGGCCGGTTCCCGCAGGCAAAAAATGTATTGAGTTATGTCAAGAATGGCTGGCACGTGGCTGTAGCCTACGTTTTTGGATTTTTTGTGATGTACCTGATCCTCGACTGGAATCCTACACAACTTGGTGGGGAGGCCGGCGAACCTTACGTTGAAAAGGTGGATGCAAATGCTGATGCTGCGGACGATCCCGCCGTTGAATAATTTTTTTTGGCCCGTTAAAAAGCCATCGTCAACTTGCCGGTGGCTTTTTTTTTGTGAAGTCGCGAGCTAAAGAAATGTACGCTGGTATCACCGAATCGGAACGAATCGTAATTTTGTCAAAAATAAAACGATGACCAGAGTAAGCACCTATCTCAATTTCGGAAAAAACACAGAAGAAGCCTTTCAATTTTACAAGTCAATTTTCGGCGGTGAATTTACCGGCGGAATCAACCGATTCAGGGATATTCCTCAGAGCGATGGTGCTCCGAAATTGCCGGACGCGCTTCTCAACCTGGTGATGCACATCGAACTTCCCATCCTTGGCGGCCACATCCTGATGGGTACCGATGCGCCCGAAGAAATGGGTTTCAATGTCAACTATGGAAACAATGTTCACATCAATCTGGAGCCCGATAGCCGCGCAGAAGCCAAACGGCTTTTTGACGCCTTATCAACAGGGGGAAAAGTGACAATGGATCTACAGGATATGTTTTGGGGAGCCTACTATGGCAGCGTCACCGACAAGTACGGTGTGCAATGGATGGTCAATCACTCTGAGAAAAAATAAATTTCAATCCTAAAGCATCGACAAATAGGACGTGACGTCTTTTGCCACAGCCTTTATTCTTGCTTCTGAGAATTCAAATTCAACTCCCGCAGCATTGTAAACGGTCCGGATATCGCGCGTATATCCAAGTGCAAGTCCGTCCTTATATTGTTTTACCGCACTCTTTTCGTCCTTCAGCGAATTGCTCCATATTCCCAATGCTCCCAGTTGCGAAAAACCATATTCGATGTAGTAAAACGGAACCTCGAAAAGATGCAGTTGTTTATGCCACGAATAGTCAAGCGCTGTTTCATAGCCAGACCAATCGGTGAGGCCAGTGCCAAACCGCGTAGTCAGTTCTTTCCAGCAATTCTTGCGCTCGTCCCGGCGGTGTTTTGGATTTTCATAAATCCAGTGCTGGAAGGCATCAATCTGTGCAATCCAGGGCAGGATCATCAGAATAGATTCCAGATGCTCCTGGCGGGCGCGATTTAATTCGCTGAATTCCGGATAAAAAATTTCCCAGTATTTCATCGTCAATAATTCCATAGACATCGACGCAAGTTCTGCTACTTCGCTCGGAAAATTTTTGTAGGCGGTCAGCTCGAGGTCTTTGCTCAGGAACGAATGAACGGCGTGGCCTCCTTCGTGCACCATTGTGATCACATCCCGTGATGAATTGGCGGCGTTCATAAAAATGAAAGGAATTCCAATTTCGTATAAAGGATAATTGTAACCTCCCGGCGCCTTGCCGATTTTAGATTCGAGATCGAGATGACCCATTTGGTCCATCGTTTTGAGGCAAGAGGCAAAATATGGATCGACTTTTTCAAAAACATCGATTGATTTTTCAAGAAGTTCTTTGCCCGTCTCAAAAGGTCGCAAAGGTTTTTTACCAGTAGGATCAGCGGCTGTATCCCAGGGTTTGAACTTGTCGAATCCGAACTGATTCAGCTTCTCTTGCTGAATTTTTTTGAAAATCGGCACGATGTGTTTTTCAACTGATCGGTGAAATGCCAGACAGTCATCCACCGTATAATCGAAGCGATTCATCGCTTTGAATTTATAGTCGCGAAAATTCGAAAAGCCAGAATTGAGCCCAATCTCGTGACGGATGGAGATGAGCTCGTCAAAAATTTCCTCGAGTGATTCGGTGTCCTGATTTTTTCGGGAATAGAGGAGATCATAGACTGCTTTTCTCACCGTCCGGTCTGGATCCTTCAGATGGATGTAGGCCTGTTGGGCCGTGATGTCGGTTCCGTTCCAAGAGATAGTTTGTGCACCTGTGATCGCGGCATATTTTTGCGCCAGCTCGGCAGCCTTCGCCTCAAGTGGAATGTTCTTTTCGTTGAATAATTCAATCGCAGTGGCTAATTTCTTAAAGTAGAGTTCATTGGCGTGACTCTTTAACTGCGCTTTGAATGGCGAGGCATTGAGTTTTTTGTCCAATCGGTTGCTGGCTTCTGAAATCTTCGGATTGATTTCCGTGATGAATTTTGTATAAGACGCGGCGGCATCTTTGTTGGATGTGTCCGCGGTCATTTGAATATACCGCCAGGCCAGATCTTCTTCAAGTACCGCTTCCAGTTCGCTCAGTTTTTTCAACCACAACTCAAGCGCTTTCGCATCTGGAATAGTTTCCTTCTCGAGGAGATCAAAATAAACGCTTACCGATTCAAACGTGTCTATGACCAAATCATCGGAGACAAAATGGCGGGGCGATTTTTCAATAACAGGCATATGGTTCAATATTTAGCAGCGAAATTAAGTGTTCCTAGTGGATTGGTCGCTGGATTCATCTTATTTCGGACTTTGATATATATTAGTTACTTACCGTTCATCACAACGAATTGTCGTTCATTTCATCCATACTCCATCTCAACAAACAATGTCGATATCCCATTAGGGTGTAGTATCTTCGGGAGGTGGAAAGGAAGGCTGTATTTTATTGGTTGGCACAGTTTGCCGGATGGGGCGCGTATTATATTTTTTCGGTTGTTCTCTTCTTTAGCTCGCGGCAGCTGAAATTTTCGTTCAATCTGGCCCTTTGGGTTGTTTTTGCCATCGTGTTCTCTGTGTTGGTGAGTCACTGTGTACGATGGATCATTCTCCGCGGGAACTGGATCACCTTTAAGATTGTCAGACTAACTGCGATTTCTATCGGAATTGCGGCAGGTGCGGCAATTGTTCTGGAATTGATCCAATATGGTCTGGATCATCTCGTCCCTTTGCAAGAGACGCCCGAAAGCGATGATATGCTAATGCCAGCGAACTTGTTGCAATTCATTTTTGGAGTTTCCAGAACTTTGATTTTGTTCTTGCTTTGGATGACGGTTTACTACGCGTATCTCATTATCGAAAAATCACGAAAGCAGGAAATTGCCAACTTGCAATTCGTCGCCTCACGAAACGAAATTGAACTGAAAAATCTCCGGTCTCAGCTGAATCCACATTTTCTGTTTAATTCATTGAATTCAATCCGGGCACTGGTCGAACTCGATCCGGAGCAGGCAAAGAGAGCGATCACGCTCCTGTCTGCCTTGCTCAGGCAGTCGATCAATCACGCCAAAATGCCGGTTGTTACTTTGAAATCGGAACTTGAACTGGTGGAAAGTTACCTGAGCCTTGAGAAAATCCGTTTCGAGGAACGAATGTCGTTGAATCTGGATATAGACCAGAATTCCTTGTCATCGGAAATACCGCCCTTACTTATCCAAACGCTCGTTGAGAATGCGATTAAACACGGTGTTTCAAAAGCCGTGAATGGCGGAAAAATTAGCATAAAATCCAAACTTGTTGGAAAAACGCTTGGCATCACCATCCGCAACACCGGGATGCTGAATGGATATGAAAAAAGTGAGGGCATTGGAATAGCAAACACAAAAAAGCGTCTCGAGATTTTGTATGGATCCGCCGCGAAATTTGAGATTGCCCAGGAGAAAGACGAAGTAGTAGTACTAATCAACATCGCCTATTTATGAGAACGATTATTGTGGACGACGAACGCCTTGCAAGGGAGGAACTGAAAATTCTGCTTGGCAAACAGGGAAATGTCGAAGTGGTTGGGGAGTATCAGAACGCATTTGAGGCCAGGGAGGCCATCGAACGGGAGAATCCGGATCTGGTGTTTATGGATGTTCAAATGCCAGGTGAATCGGGACTTGAGCTTTTGGAAAAGCTCAGTAATCCACCACGGACTGTTTTTGTAACGGCGTACGACGAACACGCGATTAAGGCATTTGAGCTGAGGGCTTACGATTACCTGATGAAGCCGGTAGATCCCGAAAGACTTGCCGAATTATTCAGTCGTCTCAGCGAAGAAAATAAAACCCCGGAAAGCGTTGCAAACAATCAGCGGCTCTCCACGGAAGATAACTTGTTTGTCAAGGATGGCGAGAAAGTATGGTTTGTCAAGGTGGATCAAATTCGTTATTTCGAATCGGAAGGAAATTATGTCAAGGTGCATTTCGATAAATTTCGTCCCTTGATTCTGCGTTCGCTCAACAGCCTCGAAGAGCGAATGGACCCCAAGGTATTTTTCCGGGCGAATCGAAAGTTCATTGTCAATCTGAACCATATCCGGAACATCGAATCGTGGTTCAATGGTGGCTTGCAGGTCGAGATGAGTTGTGGTACCAAGATTGAAATTTCGCGCCGGCAGACGATACGTTTTAAAGATCAGTTTAGTCTCTAAAGAACGCCGCAAGGTGATATTGCCGCGGCAGTCGGTAGCTGGTGCTTCGACCACCGCCCGGCTCTCTGACCAGAGCACCCTTGTCGAGTAGGTCTTGGATGTCACGAAGGCCGGTATCGTTAGAGCACCGTGTCATCTTCGCCCACTTTGAAGACGTGAGTTTTCCGTTGAATCCATCGAATACCTTATTGAGCATTCGCACTTGCCGGGGGTTGAAATTTTTGTATGCAAAATCTATCCAGAATGCGTGCCTTTTGAGAATGCCGGCCAGATTTTTTTCGGTGAGTGACAGCGATTGTTTTAGACACGAGAGAAACCAGAGCATCCACGCGGTGATGTCCAGAGAACCCTTTTGAGTTTTTTCGAGAATCGCAAAGTATTGTTTGCGATCGATCCGTATCTGCGCGGACATACTGTAAAAACGTCGGTTGCAGCCATCGGATTGAGCTAGGAGCATATCCGAGATGGCGCGTGCGATGCGGCCGTTGCCTTCGTCAAACGGGTGCAGCGTCACGAACCACAGGTGTGCTATCGCGGCGCGCAGGACGGTATCTGTTGATGTGTCTTTTGAGAACCACGAAAGAAAGCGTTTTATTTCGCGGTTGAGATGACGGGCTTCGGGTGCGATGAAATGAACCTTTTCTTTGCCAATTGCTCCGGATAGAACCATCATCGGCCCTTTTTCACCATCGCGCCACTGACCGGTGCGGATTTTTTCATAACCGCTCAGGCCATTTGGGAATATGCCTTCGTACCATCGAAAGATTCTTTTGGTCGTAAGCGGTTTATGGTTGTTTTGCGTGGCGTCGATCAGCATATCCACAACACCATCAACGTGACGGTCCGAAGGGATGAGCCCCGCGATGTCCATTCCGAGACGGCGTGCTACGGACGAGCGAACCTCCTCGGGAAGCAATAAATCCCCTTCTATTTCGGAGGTTTTCAACACATCGACGGTCATCGTTTGCAGTGCGGCGTTGTCGCCCAGAACCAAGCCAAGTGTTGTCATTTTACCTGTGATCAGGCCTTGTAGGTGTCGCACCTCAGACAGGGATTTCAGTACAGTGGACTCGTCCCAATAAAATTTCGGCCAGTTG
>Ga0247727_10012771_pt1 | contig 14331 bp, 17 predicted proteins | sample WisWelCaveWW1625_FD_202498 | JGI IMG/M metagenome (GOLD analysis project Ga0247727, IMG submission 202498) | Biofilm microbial communities from Wishing Well Cave, Virginia, United States - WW16-25 | ecosystem: Environmental > Aquatic > Deep subsurface > Groundwater > Cave microbial mat | place... | reverse complement strand
GCCGTCAGCCCAATCCACTTCCTGAGAAACCGGAACTCCAGCCCTGTCAGCAACGTCCGCTTTTTTAGGAGATTGAAGGCAATCGCATCATGGAGCCGCTCAGGGGCAGGAATCTGTACAAGCTTCTCGCCGCACTCGCACGGATAAAGCGTGATGTTCTGGAGAAAGACATTGGGAAGTCCTGATTCCCGGTAGTGATAGAGCTTCGCCACTGACTTCTTGAGTTCTTTTCCGCAGCTTGGACAGGTCGTCATGACTTTTTCCCTCGCGCGAAGCGAAACCCAGTAATGGCCAGAATGGAGGACGGGCTTTTCACGGAGACCACCGCCGCCATCCACTTCCCGTCCAGGTTCGGCCCCTCAACACGGTAGCGCCATTCACCATACTGCCAGCGGGTCGATCGGATCAGTTCCCAATGCCGGCAGACGTGCAGCAAATCCTGAATTGAAACTCCATGTCGCTCAAGCTTCTCAAAAAGCTTGGGACTATACAGAAGCCCCTCGAGGCCGCTTAGGGTCTTCGCAAAGACCCGTCGGAGATCGGCTTCGGAGAGCGGCTCTGGACGATGTAGCAAAATGTTACCTTGTCGTTATTGGGGAGTCAAGCACAATGCTCGACAGAACCAGCATGAGCGCGGGCATTGTGTGGAAGTGTACTCCTAGAGTCAATCAGGAACGTGGACGGGATCAGGCGATACCGGCTTGGTCACTTTATAATGGATTCTAAATCAAATCTCCCTGTCCTTTTCTTTTCCATGCTCCTTCATCTGCCTGTCGAGTTGAAACAGCTTGTCGTAGCAATGATTCTTCATCTTGGTGCATATGGAGCGAAAGAGTTTCATATCTATTCTCTCCGAGAGCACATCAAAAGGCATGCTACTTACCAAGAAACCAGGGCCAAGTGATTTAATGCGGCGCGTAGGCTTTCTATCGAAATCGGAGTGGGCAAGCGCCTCGTGTCTCAGCGTAAGAAGCCTCTCGTGCAAAGCAACCTCTTTAGACGAAAGAATGCTGCGATGATTTCCGGTCAACGTAGGAGTAGCTTGGCGCTTCTTTCCTTCTCGATTCGTGGTGAACGGTCTTGCATAAGAGACAATGGCGGCTAGTAAAATCGCGCGTTTTATCGTATCCGAGAGTCGCTTGCGATATGACCGCAAATAATCCGCAGCTTCTTCGAAGTCGCGCGTTGAGATGTGCGCTCTGTTGAACTGAGCCTCGAGTTTCGACGCGTCCACCACGCTAGGCTTATTGGAAGTTCGAGAAACTGATGTCATTTTTAATAAAATACCCTCTACAAGACCGGCGTTGGTCACAAAGTACAGTGTCGCCGATGAGAGCTCCTGACGATCGCCCCCCTCTCTGGAACCACCGCTCCTAATCTGAGCGTATCAACCTCTCGATTTTCCTAAGCCAAGATCACTGCGCAACGGTGCATCGAGGGACGGATTGGTACTGTTCATCCTGAGCCGTGTTTGAGAGTACGCGGACGCGAACGCCTGTCAGATTCTTCATAATTTTGGCAGAAAGCTTAAACTGTGCGACAAATGTTGCTTCATCACGAACAATCGCCACGTATCCATGCTGTTCAGGAATATCCCTCCCTTCCTTGCCCGACAATCGTGTTATGTTGCCGCGGAGAGATCGGCAGGGTTTCTTGAGAGCCTCTGCCTCCTCACAGGCGCGACGCATGTCATAATAGCCATTGTCGATCCGATCGGAATTGTCGATCAGTTTGGACTCCGCGAACTTCGACACCTCATCGACCGGGAATATCCGCCTCAGCGGAAACCAGTCATCTTCCCATGAACCATCCAGCGCCATATCCTTAGACGAATACCTATTTCTAGGCCCGAGCAGGCACTGGAGTGGCTTATTTGTGCTGTTGAGAAATGTTACCAAGAGGGCCAGTTTCATTACCCTATCTTGAAAGTAATTTGCTGTCTCACGGTACTTTCCGAGACGCACCAGAGTTACCGTTTGATAAGACAGATCAGGGGTCGCTCCAATTCTCGGTATTTTTGATTCAGACTGGTTTTGGGGACCGTACGGAAGCCACACTTTTACATCGGATCGCATGATACCACCCAACGCACTCGCTGCTTGAGACACAGCTTTGTACAGAGCTTCGGATACTCGAATTGTGAGCGGCACATTGAGAGCGAGCATATCCTTTTTCTCTGAAACTTTTACCGCTCGTGCCTCCCCAACGGTCACAACGTACCCACTGGTCACAATCGTCTTCAGCAGCTCGTCTACGATTTCCTTGTCGCTGCTGGCTTGCGCTACCAATTGCTTGCCTGAGACCAGGCGCTGAAAGAACTCCGTCTCGCGCTGCTGGACACGCGCAAAGGCTTTCTCCCCCTCCCGGATTTGATCGAGTGCGGCTTCTCGCTCTCGCCCTTGCGGGGTCTTCTCTGCACGCTGCTTCCAGTTCTCGAGTTCGTGGCTTAACTTCGCGTACTCAGCCTGGAGCTTTGCATAGTCCCCAGCGATATTCTTCCCCTTGACGCGGCGGGCCAGTTCCTCCACTTTGTCAGTGGTTACTGTCGCCTTAATCTTGACGGATACCCGCAGGCCGTCACTGACCAGCTCGCGTTGTTTGTCAAGGACTTCAACCTGTAATACTCCCCCGGCGATGGTCTGAATCTCATCGGCAGTCAATTGTTGATTAAGGACCTTGGTATAGCTCTGCACATAGGTGCCAGCCTCTTCCAACGCCGTCTGTTTGGCCTTCTGAATTGCCATTGATTCGGCAAAGGACGGCGTTTCCCCATCTCCCATGATGTAGGTGGCCTCGGAAATGATGGTTTTCGTGTCGGCGAATGCCGGCAAGACGGGGGACATAAGGAGAGCAGCAAGACAAAGTGCGAGGGTGGTCTTCATGCCGTCTGGACTTGGAAGTCTATACGCATGCCTATTGTGGCAAGGCTAGGCTGTCATTCAGAAGGTGTCAAGGGTGGATTAGTTAAACGGGAATCGGCGCAGGCTTACTGAACCAGCGCTGTGTGCGATCTTCGTGTCCTGAGATCCAGCCATAGGCTCCCCCACCTCCTAACCAGTGTTTGATGTTGCAGTGTGGTCCGATCCGGCGCAGGGTTTCTTTCAGCATGAGACTAAACAGCTCCCCTGCCTCCCCCTCGGAAGGGCGAGGCAGGGCCACCTCAAAGCGTTCCGTGGGCACATTGATCCCCAGCGAACAGAAGTAGCGATGCTCACCCGCCTCCCGCGGGAGAGCATCCACATCCTTGCTGATGTATTTGGAGAGATAGCGCGCGAGCTTGACCGGCGAGCTCCCCGGCCGTGGCCCCCGGACGTTGACCTGGCCCTGACCGTTGCCGACGATCCTGTACCAGCAGCGACGCAGGAGCCGGACGTCCTGAAAGCCTCGCACGGCGATATGAAAATGAATGGCACCCCGCTTCTGATACTCCAACACGGTCACATACTGGAGGGAGGCCCCGGCCCGCTTCAGCATCCGGTGGAACCGCTCCATATTCTCGAGGACCCGCGTGCGGTCCTGGACGTTCTCCCGATAGGTCAAGGTGACGAGATGATTCGCGCCGATCGTAATGCACTTGCGCCGAATGACTCCCTTCGCCCGGGACCAGGCCCGTTGTTGGTTCCGCTCCGGATTAGGTGAGCCGCCTTTCCGGCCCCGCTTCCCGGGTTTAGATTCAGACTTCCCCCAGGAGATCTCCACCCATTGCTTACCGAAATCGTGCACCGTGGCCGACCAGCTTGTTGGTTTGTGTTGGGTAGAGTGCGATGCAGGAGGATGGTGGAGATATGTCTTCCTGACAAGTTTAGCGGCAGCCGGCGGGGCGGCCGCCGTGTGCGGGTGGCTGGCGCCATCCCGCATCCCGCTCGACGCACGCAGGACGTAACGCTTACAGCAAGGATCGTCAGCGTTCATCATTGCCCTCTGACTCGCTTTCACCCGAGGCAGACGATTCTGGTTGCGCGGGGGTTGCGGATTGGCCCTCCGAAGGTGTAGCTTCGGGGCTGCTTGTCCCACTACCTGTTGTGGAATTTTCAGGTGGCGAGGCGAAATTCGAGGGAGTATGGGCTCTCTTAATCAGCGGGCCGTAGGTTCGACCCCTACACGGCCCACCACACCAAGCTTGCTTGTACCGGCGGCTTTTTTCTGTTTAAGCGATTGAGCCGCCGGAGAAATACCTCAAGTGGTTTCTTTCTTCTCCCTGGTCTTTAGTGCCTTCCCATGATCCTCGACTCTCTCGACAACGCCGAGTGTTACTTTGACGGAGACTGGTGGCGCGACACGGTCGCGTTTCTTCGATTCACCACGCCGGCGCTTGCCGACGGCGAGCATCTGGTGCGCGCACGCCAGATCGTTGCCCGCGTGCACACGGGACAGACGACTCCTCGGGCGCAGGCGATGCTGGAATCCCACCGGGCCCATGTGGACGTGCACGTGGTGCTCGAGGGGGAAGACTCGCTCATCATCTGGCCGGCGAGCCGGTTGCAGATCCGCACGCCCTACAACCAGGCACAGGACGTCGTGTTCTACGATCCGCCTGCCGAAGGAGGGGTGCCGTTCACTCTCCGCCCCGGATCGTTTGCCGTCTTGTTTCCGCAGGACGCGCACATGACCCAGATCGCGCAGGGCGCGCCGGCGCGGATCAAAAAGCTGGTCATGAAGGTGGCGATGGAACTGGTCAGTGGGCAACGCCGTAGCAAATAAGCTAACGACCGGCAAGTGTGAGCACGATCGCCCACTCCTCGGGTCGGACCGGCTGGACGGACAATCGCGACCCCCTGCGCAGCAACTCCATCCGCTTCAATCCCGGCTCCTGTCGCAGCCGATCCAACGGGATCTGCTGGTCGAACACGCGGACGAGCTTGATATCCACCATATCCCAGAGAGGCTTCTCCGGTTTGCTCTTGGGGTCGTAGTGCCTGTCCTTCGGATCAAACGCCGTGTGATCCGGGTAGGCTTCTTTCACCACTTCGGCAACGCCCATCACAGCCGGCGGATCGGCGCTGCTGTGGTAGAACAGGGCCTGATCTCCTTTGTGCATGGCCCGCATGAAGTTGCGCGCCTGGAAGTTACGCACGCCGTCCCAACTGGTCGTCTGACCGCGGACCTTCCGGAGGTCTTGAATGGAGAAGGCGCTTGGTTCAGACTTCATGAGCCAGTAGCGAGCGATCTTGGGCATCGGCTTGTCCCTCACGCTTAAGGGCCGTTCGTCCGTTCGGTCTGTTTGGCCCGTTCAACTAGACAAGGAGCGATCATGGAACTGTCCCCATTCTGGTTCGGTCTGTATAAGCTCGTCAAGTTCGCCGTCTACCCCTACACGTGGCTCTGCGCGCTGGCCGGTACCCTCGTCGCGCTGACGGTCCTGCCGCCCTCACCGGCCCGCCGGCGATGGCTGCGCATCCTGGCCGTCGCAGTTCTCGTCGTTGTCTGGCTCCTGGGAACACCCTTCGTCGCCATCATCGCCGGGGGACTACTGGAGGCCTGGCACCCGCCGTTCGATCGCGCGACGGCGGTGCGCTTCGATGCCGTGGTCGTGCTGGGCGCCGGCGTCCTGGGCAAAGGCAGCCTTCGCCCGTCCGATCAATTGACTGGTCTCAGCATGCAGCGCACGCTCTGCGGCGTGGACCGGTTCGCTGAAGGCCGCGCGCCGAGGCTGGTGTTGTCGGGAGGGGACGCAACGATTTTCGGGGAAGGGCCAAAGGAAGCCGTGGAGATGCAACGGCTGGCGATCAGGCTGGGTGTACCGGAAGCCGCGATTCTGCTGGATGATCGGGCCCGCACGACCTACGAAAACGCTGGCGGCGTCAAGCGCGTCCTCGGCCAGACCTCGATTCTGCTGGTAACCTCGGCCAGCCATATGCCGAGGGCCGCCGCGCTGTTCCGCAAGCAAGGCTTCACGGTCACCCCGGCCCCCTGTACCTATCACGTGCGGGAATGGCCGGGGTTCTGGTCTGATCTTGACCTGTTCGACTTCATTCCGCACATAGAGGGATTCTACGAGTCCTCGGCCGTCCTGACCGAAGTGATCGGCACGATCACATACTGGGCGGCGGGAAAACTGTGAAGGCGGGAAGTTCGAAGTTCTAGGTTCGAGGTTTCCCCCTCCCTACCCTCCCCACTTGTGGGGAAGGGCTGGGGTGGGGGTCAGTGCCGGACTTCGACGATCCGGTGAATCGTCCCGCCATGCCCGACCACATAGAGCTCGCCGTCCTGATCCTGGCCGAATGAGGCGATCTGCAAACCGGTCGCAAGCAATATCTGCTGCGTTCCCTCCGCGAGCGCGAAGATCTCCCCGCTGCAAAAGTCGCCATAGAGATAGGCGCCGCGCAGGGCCGGCAGGCGCGACCCGCGATACACATAGCCGCCCGTGATTGAACAGCGTCCCTTGTCGTGCCCGTATTCGGCCACCGGGGGGATCAGGCCGTCTCGCGCGCAGCCGTCGCGCGGCAGAAAACAATGAGTTCCTTCCATGACGCGCCAGCCGTAATTGCCTCCTCGCTTCACGACGTCGATCTCTTCCCATTTATTCTGGCCGACATCCGCGGCCCAAAGCTCGCCGGTCTGCCGGTCGAAGGAAAACCGCCAGGGGTTCCGGAGCCCGTAGGCAAAAATCTCCGAACGCCCGCCGCCGACCGCAAAGGGATTGTCGCTCGGGATGGCGTAGGGCGTGCCACGATCCACGTCGATGCGAAGCAGCTTGCCCAGCAGCTCGTTCCGGTTCTGACCTCGGTTGCCCGGATCGCCACCCGATCCGCCGTCCCCCAGGGCAATGTACAAGAAGCCGTCGGGGCCGAACTCCACCATGCCACCCTTGTGGTTGGGATAAGGCTGGGCAACTGTCAACAACAGGCGTTCATCGGCCTGAGCAACGTCGGCATTCGAGGAAGTCCGGAATTCGGCAATCACCGTATGGCCGTCGGAACGGCGGACATAGTTTACAAAAAACCGTCCGTTTCGCTTGTATTCCGGATGAAACGCGAGTCCCAACAGCCCCTGTTCTCCCGCATGGCGGACGCGGTCCGAGATGTCGAGAAACGGAGACGCCAGCAAGCGGCCCTGTGTGACGATGCGGATACGCCCCGGCTGCTCGACGACGAAGAGCCTGCCGCTGCCGTCTCCCGCATGGGTGACATAGAGGGGATGCTCGAGACCTTCAGCCACGAGCGCATCCAGAGCAACAGCCGGCGCCGGTTGCGCCGCCGAGACGAGTGGCGGGCTGTCCACACCGACCACGACAAGCCACGCAGCGCCTAGTGCCGTTCCAACTTGATACGCCAAGTCCACTCGTATCCCCCTCAACTTTCGTGTCCCCCTCACCCTCCCCTCTCCCCCTCCAAGGGGGAGAGGATAAAGGTGAGGGGGTGAGAGCTTCGGTGAAAATAATTGGAACAGCCGAGGAGGACGATCCAAAGAAATCTGTGGAGAAGGGAGATCAACGCTCAGCCTGCCGTTCAAGATACTCGATCAACAAACGGTAGGTCAGCTCGCGTATCTTCGCTTTGGACAGCACTCCGTCCCTCGCATTGGACTCCAGCCAGACTCGGTCCTTGATGGATGGCTGCGCCTCGTTGCAGAGCGTCCACATCTCGTGCAGAAAGCCTTCCGGCAGTCCGACCTGCACGCCTTCCGATTCGATTCGATCATCGAGAATCGCCAGCAGATCGGAGAGCGCCTGATCCGGCCGGTAGGGAGCCGAGGTGAAGCCGAAGGCCTGCTGCGCCTGCGCGTCCTGAACGGCCTGCTCGACCAGGTCGCGCATATAGTCCTTCAGCAGCCCTATAAGATGACCGGAGAGTTTCATAAGGAGACGGCGAGGGGTGCGAGGCGAGAGGCTAGAGGTGATGATGTTGCCTTTGGTCTCTACCCCTTGCCTCTCGCCTCTAGCCTGCCAGCGGTCGCCATTATCGGCCAAGGACTAGTCGGGGGCAAGCCTGTCACGCTCATCCGCTTGACCCGCCTAGAGACGCTCTTCTACCATCAGAGCATGGTTTGCTTGGTTCATCTGGTCTATCTGGTTTGTCTCGTTTGTTTGGTTTTTTTGGTTGAACAAGATAAACCAGACAAACCAAACGAACCAGATAAACGAGGCTGGAACCTATGAGTGAAGCCAAGGCTGTCGAACGGTTTGATTTGTCCATCACGACGCCGGCCGGGCCGATCGCGGCCACTGTCGAGCTTCCGCCAGGCTTCGTGCCGGTCACGCAAATCGTCCCGCTCATGCGGCGGCTCGGCGAGCAAGCCCAGGCCCTGGAGAAGCAGCGGGTTGTCGCAAGTGGCCAGACAATTTCGTGCGCGAAAGGCTGCGCCGCCTGCTGCCGCATGCTCGTGCCGGTCTCGCCGCCCGAAGCCTTCGCCTTGCGCGCGATGGTCGCCGGGCTGTCTGTCGAGCGCCGCCAGGCGTATCTGCGTTCCGTCGCGGACGCGCTGGCGCAGTTGGACCGGGCCGGGTTGCTGGCGCGCCTGCGGCATCTGGCGGACACAGACCGCCCGATGACGGACGAAGAAATGGAGCCGATCAACCGCGCCTACTTCGCGCTCAAGCTTCCCTGCCCGTTCCTCGACCATGAGCAGTGCTCGATTTACGAAGACCGGCCCGCCGCCTGCCGGGAATTGCTGGTCACCTCGCCTGCCGACTGGTGCCAGGATATGGTCAACAAGCCGGTCCGCGCGCTGCCGGTCCCGCTTCGCATCGGCACCATTTTAGGGCTCCTCTGGTCCACCCTCGCCGGTGAGACGCCGCGCCTGATTCCGCTTCCCCTGGCGCTGGAGTGGGCCGACCGCCACGAAGCCGAGAACCGCTCAAGCTGGAAGGCCAAGGACTTGTTGGACAAAGCTCTCGATCAGATCTGGCGCATCTTGAGCCAGAAGCACTCGCGTTGACGGGACGCATTGTGCACGTACCTCCCTTTAGGCTATGATCCGCCCCGCTTTGGTCTATCTGGTTTGTCTCGTTTGTTTGGTTTTTTTGGTTGAACAAGATAAACCAGACAAACCAAACGAACCAGATGAACCCGCTTTTTAGGAGCCTTCAGATATGAGCCGTCCCGTGATCGCGTGCCTGGATTTGGAAGGCGTGCTCGTTCCGGAAATCTGGATCAACGTCGCCGAGAAGACCGGCATCAAGGAGTTGCGCCGCACGACCAGGGATGAACCGGACTATGACAAACTGATGAAGTGGCGGATCGGCATTCTGGACCAGCACAAATTGAAACTCGCCGACATTCAAGCGGTGATCGGCACCATGAAGCCGCTGGAGGGCGCCGGTGAGTTTCTCGGATGGCTCCAGGAGCGGTGCCAGGTAATTGTCCTCTCGGATACCTTCTACCAGTTCGCCCTGCCCCTCATGCGGCAGCTCGGCTATCCGACGCTCTTCTGCAACAACCTGGAAATGGACGGGAGCGGGAAGATCGTGAATTACCATATGCGGCAGCCGGATCAGAAGCGCCAGTCGGTCAAGGCGCTCAAGACGCTGCGCTTCCGGATCGTCGCTGCGGGCGATTCCTACAACGACACGCCCATGCTGGCCGAAGCGGATGCGGGGATCCTGTTCTGTCCCCCCGACAATATCGTTAAGGAATTCCCGCAATTCCCCGTCGCGCGGACCTATGAGGAGCTGAAGCGGGAATTTGTGAAGGCGGAGCTCCGGGAGTAATAAGGGGTAAGGGGTATTAGGGGAAGAACTACCGGGGAGACCTTATCAATTTTGGTGATGGCATGAAGTACACAGCATGGCAAGCGCAAAAACAGGGCTCAAAAGACTGGCACAAGGAGCAGTTCCCTGTGGATCTCCTTGGAGCACTCAGCGATACGCCTCGCGCCGGTGCCGAACGAGTAGCACTCTGACAACATGAGCCGCGTCATCGATCTCGTAGAGGACACGTTGATCTCCAACTCGAAGACGCCACTCTCCCTCACCACCGACAAGCTTACGGCAACCGACCGGTCTCGGATTGTTCCCGAGGGTCCTGATTGCAACAATCACGCGTTCAAAGTCTCTTTTGGGAAGCTGTTTCAGTGCTCGCTCGGCAGTCCGCTCCAAAAGAACTTCATACACGCCGTCGAGTCTCCTTCAAGAAGTCCTCAAGCGCGCGGAATCGAAGCGGCCTCTTCCTCAGGAGTTTGAGAGCCTTCAAATCATCGGCATCCTCAAGACGCTCCAACATCTCGCGGTACTGACCCAGCGGGACAATCACTGCTGTTGGCTTTCCACCCTTTAGAACAATCTCCGGAGTGCTTCGCTTGAGCTTGGTGGACATGTTCGCCTCCTCGACCTCGACTATAGCATTTCAGCTATAAAAAAATCCCCGCCGGGGCTTTACCGCCCCCAGCGGGGATTTTAAAACCGTGATGCGTGACCCGTAACGCGTGACGGGAGAAGACGTTCTCTCCTACCCTGACGCGTCACGCTTCACGCGTCACCTGTCACGTCTTCGCTACGGAGCGACGTAGCTGCCGTACTTGGGCACGTCCTCGCAGCCAGCTCCGCCGCCGCTCTGGCACAGGTAATAGAGGGCTCCCTGCGCCATCAGGCGGGCTTCCTTGTGCTCCCGAGCCTTGGCATAGGCCACGGCCAACTCCAGTTGCCGCTTGGCGTTTGCATCGCTGGTCTTGCTCAGGGCATCTGCAAGCAACCCGGCGGCCTTGTCCATCTGGCCCACGTCGGCCCCACCGCGCGCATTGAGATCCACGGTGGTCCGCATCCCGTTCGCCGGGAAATCCGTCAACTCCTTGATCGCCTGACTCACCTCGGCCTGTTGGGCCTGCACTGCCGGGACGCTCACGAATCCCAGCGCGGCAACGCCCAGCACCGCCACCATCAGTTTTTTCATGGTCTCTCTCCTTTTTTTCCCCTCACCCTTCCCTCTCCCGCAAGGGGAGAGGGAAGAAGGGGGAATCCTTTAGTCATGCATCACGCGTTACCCGTTACGCGTCACGTCCTCCTAGAAATTCATCCAGAGCTGCACGAAGCCCCAGCTCTGCTGTTTCGGCGTCCCCGGCATGTTGGCCGTCATGTACCCGCCCGTGAAGATCTGGGAGTAGGTCGCCTGGAAGGCAACCTTGCCATCGGCGAACATGCGAGTCCACGTAAAGTCGATTTCGTCGCCGATGTGCTTCTTGTTGTTGTTGGATTTGGACCAAATGTAGCAGCCCTGCGCCGCCCGGTAGTAACAGTCCTTCGAGCTCTGCAAGTTCATGTTCATGTACCAGATTTCGAAGTGGTCGCGCTCCGTCGGCCGGAACTGGAAGTTGAGCTGTGGCGCCACCATGTTCTTCCACGCGATCACGTCCGCATAACCCATGTGAATGTGGTTTGTCGGAAAGAAGTTCTCGAACGTGTTGGCGGTCCGACACTTGCCGATAGGATTGGTGCCACTAACGGCAGCGGCGGAGTTGCAGTTGGCGTTGTTGTCGCCGGAGGCATAGTCAAGGTTGACGGCAAACCGCGGCTTCATCCTGTTCTCATACCACGTATAGCCGAGCCACGTCCGGCTGGCGTAGGCGTTGATCGTCAGGTTCCTCTGCTGGGGATTCGGTGTTAAGGCATTGCCGGCAACGGCGCTCGGATCGCCCATCCGCCCAGTCTGCCAGGCGAACTCCTCGATGAAATCCCAGTTCCCCTTCCGCATTTCCGCGCGGAGCGCGATGTGGTGCCGGATCTGGTTGCCCTGCTTCGGCGAGCCGGCACCGACTCCTGAGGCACCGGAGGCAAACTGGTTGATGTACAGGACATAGTAGGGTTCGAACAGCCAGCCCGGCACGTTCTTAATCTGGTTGTAGAAGATGAACATGTCGGCGTCGCGGCCGGCGTCCGGCACCCCGTTGGCACCAGCTGCAGTGGCGTTCACCCCGAGGTTGCTCGCCAAACTTCCAACCGGCGCGGCCTGGCCCAAGTCGGATTCCGAATTGCGGAACCAGCCGAGGTAGGAGTCAACCGCCTTGGTCTGGTAGGCGAACATGATCCCGTCATGCGAATAACCGGTGTTCGCCCAGTCGAAGTGGCCGAAGATCGAGTGGTTGCCGAAGATCACATATTGCCGCCCCGCCTTCATGCTCAGGCCCTGCACACCCGCCAGGTTCCGGACCAGCACATAGGCTGCACGGACACCCAAGCGGCAGTTGTTCGTGTTGCCAGTAGGAGCCCCGCCCGCGCCGCAGGAATGGTTCAAGGGATCGCCGCCGTTCCCCGCGTTGGTCGGGCTGCCATTGGCGCCCCAGGTCGCCGCGTCAATGATCTCGAAGTAGAAGTTGACGTCCGGCGAGAGGTCGTAGCCGATGCCGAGGCGTACCCACTGCTGGACATAGAAGTCATTGGCGGATTTGGTCTGCCCGCCGACCGTGGCCCCCGACCCATTCGAAAATGCCGGCGCATTGGCTCTGGCGCCACCAGCTGTGGTACAGGCTCCGCCGATTGGCGGGCCGCCGCCGAAGCAGACGTTGGTGCGCCATTCCGGCCGGACACGCAAATCGGCCCGCATCCAGAAGTTCTTGATGTCGAAGTTCCGACCGATGGTCGGATCGTAGGTTTCGTAGGCTTCTTTCTGCGGCATGGCCCGAGGAATGTGGGGGAGGTTGGTGATGCGTTCGCCGGGGGGGAGTTCATAGCCCGCCCAGGCGGGGGAGGCAATCCAGGCGACCACCACGGCCGCCGCTAAGACGATCGAGTGGCTCAGCCACCCTGTCCTCATGCTCTTCATAATCGTTCCTCCTGTGAGTTAACTGGCCTTGCCGGCTTGCGCCGGCTCACATTAACTGCCTGATGAACGACGCTGTGTGAGCTTGCTGTCTTCAATCAGAAACCCGGTGTGTCCCGGATTCCCTACTTCGTGCGTAGCTGGTAGCTAGTAGCCAATAGCCGTAAAATCCGAAGCTATTCGCTATCAGCTATTCGCTGCTAGCTATCTTTGCGACGTCACCCCCCTTCGACTACGGGTCCTGGTTATCAAGCTTTCGAAATAAAATCAAGCAGATTTCGAATTTCCGGCCCCCTCCCTTCATCCCTCCCCCTTCATCCCTCCCCCTTCATCCCTCCCCCTTCAGGGGGAGGGAAATGGGTGGGGGTAAGTTACCCGCCGTCAGGCGCTCGCTTTTGGCCCAGTCTGATCGGGCTTATTCGCGATCGCGTTGACCTCTTCCTCCGCTTCCTTCACCGAGGCTTCGAGGTCCTGCTCGACCATCTTCACTTCCTGCTGAATCAGGTTGACCTCCGGCTCAACCGACTTCCGAAGATCATCCGCCGTTTCTTTCAGCCCCTTGACGGCCTTCCCGACCTGGCGACCGACTTCCGGCAACTGCTTGGGCCCGAACAGCAGAAAGGCCAGGACCAGGATGATGAGAATCTCGCCAGCGCCCAGGCCAAACATGTTCAGAACCAGTGAAGCGTGAGGAGTGAGGCGTGAGGTGATGGGGACTTTCCTCTGACGCCTGACACCTCACTCCTTACGCCTTACTCCTGTCAGGCCTGTTTCGGCTGCTCCGACGCCCGCGGCGCGGCCATCTGGCCTGGTTGCGTCGACGGGGCTTGGGCGATGGGGGTGGGCTGGCCCGGTTGGTCCGGCACCTGCGTGGCGGTCACCTCAACCGGCTCCGGCTCGTGAACGGCTTTCTTAAACCCCTTGATCGCCTTCCCCAACCCTTCTCCGAGCTGAGGGATCTTGCCCGCACCGAAGATGATAAGGACGATGAACAGGATCAGTAAGAGTTCCATCCAACCGAACGAACCGAACATGTGGACCTCGTCTAGCGAACAGAGTGTAACCGGTAGCAAATAGCCAAGAATTCCAAGTTCCAGCAGTTAGCTATTCGCTACCTGCTATTGGCTATTCTCTATTTGCTGCTCGCTTAGTCGCGCACGCTACAGAAAATCTCAACCTGAGTCAAGGAATTTCTTGGGAACTCTGCCCCCTCCCTACATCCCCCCCCTCGTGGGGGAGGGATAAAGGAAGTGAGGGGGGAAGGGTCTCGGGAAGGAGGAGGATATCGAGGTGGAGGTGAGCCATTTGCTCCGCCCGCTTCTCCGAAACCCTCTCCCTTGATGGGAGAGGGTTAGGGTGAGGGTGAAAAGAAGTAATGGCGGTAATCGATGGGCTGGGGAGGCGTCGCCAGGGCGGCCATGATGGTGTCGCGGTGGTAGCCGAGCTGTTCCAATTCTCCCATCGTGCCGACGAGCTCTTCCTCGGTCAGATAGGCCACCGTGTCCGGAACGCCGTCCTCACCCAACGAACGCAGCATGTCCTCGAGCGCGCTCCGCTCGTCAGGAGGCGTCTCCTTGCGGATCGGGAACTCGATGTGCCGCCGATAGGGGCTCCGGTAGCTTCCTTTCAGAGCGCGGATCGT
>Ga0247727_10012770_pt1 | contig 14332 bp, 11 predicted proteins | sample WisWelCaveWW1625_FD_202498 | JGI IMG/M metagenome (GOLD analysis project Ga0247727, IMG submission 202498) | Biofilm microbial communities from Wishing Well Cave, Virginia, United States - WW16-25 | ecosystem: Environmental > Aquatic > Deep subsurface > Groundwater > Cave microbial mat | place... | reverse complement strand
GACCTCACCAACTACAACACCGGCACCTTCCCGCGCGGCGCCTCCGACCTGTACCGGGCGCGCTCCAGCGTGCTCGGCGACATCGTGAACGCGCAGCCGTCCTACGTGCGCAAGTCGCCTTTCTCGTACGTCGACACCGGTTACATGGCCTTCAAGGCCTGCACCGAGGGTACCGGCACCGGTTGCCCGGCAGCGCGCTTCCCCGATCCGACCAAGCCGCGCGTCGGGACAGTGTACGCCGCGTCGAACGACGGCATGATGCACGCGTTCGAGACCGACGTGAATAACAATCCCTACTACCAGACCGCCGGCATCACTACCGGCACCACGACGGACGACCTGTTCACCGGCAACAACGCCGGCAACGGCGCGGAGCGCTGGGCCTACATCCCGGCTGCGGTGCTGCCCGTCATTCATGCGCTGGCCAACGAGCCCTACACCCACCGCTACTTCGTGGACGGCTCGCCCACGATGGGCGAAGTCTGCCTGAGCACGCCCTGCGCGGGCGTGGATGACTGGCGCACCCTCCTGGTAGCCGGATTCAACGCCGGCGGCCGGGGCTACTACGCGCTGGACATCACCAACCCCTCGGTCACCGGCCTCAAGGTGCTGTGGGAGTTCGTCTATACGAGCACCTGCGTGACGACCGGCGCCCTGGGCGTGCCGGTGGGCGGGCCGTACACCGGCGACTGCCACGTCGGGCTGTCCTTCGGCAACCCGATCATCACCAAGGTCAACGGCAAATGGGTGGTGATCGTCAGCTCGGGCTACAACAACGGCTCGGCGAACGGCAACGGCAACGGCGGGGGTTACCTGTACATTCTCGACGCCATGACCGGCCAGATCATGCACCGCCTGGCCAACGGCGCCGGCACCGCTGCCTCGCCGAGCGGGCTCGCCCGGATCAACGGCTGGTCCACCAGCAGTGCCGTCGACAACACGACGCTGGCGGTCTACGGCGGCGACATCCAAGGCAACCTGTGGCGCTTCGACACGGACTTCGACAGCGGCTTGAATGCCAACTACCTGGGCGTGACGCTGGTTGCCGTGGCCAAGGACGCGCTCGGCAACCGGCAGCCGATCACGGTGAAGCCGGAACTGGGCGAGACCCTGACCACGCCGAAGCAGCGCGTCGTGATGTTCGCCACGGGCAAGTTCCTCGAGAACGCCGACAAGACCGGTCCGTTCACGACGCAGACCATCTACGCCCTGCGCGACGTGCCGACCGTCACCACCGGCCCGGTGATCGCGGATGTTCGCGGCCCCTCGGTGATCGAACGGGTGTTCCAGGCGGGAACCCTGCCGGGCACGCGCACCATCGCCCCGGCCACCGCGCCGGTCTGGACCACCGATTTCGGCTGGCGCCTGGACCTGCCCGACAGCGGCGAGCGCGGGAACATCGATCCGCAGTTGCAGCTCGGCACCCTGGTGGTCGCCACCAACGTGCCCTCGCTGGATTCCTGCACGGCGGGTGGCACCTCGTACATCAACTTCCTCGACTTCCAGACCGGCTCCTACGTGGAGGGGGCCACCGCCAACATGGCCAGCCAGAGCATCGGCAGCTCGCTGATCGTGGGAATCAACGTCATCATGCTGCCGGGCGGCAAGGTGGTGACCATTGTCACCACTGCATCCAACCAGCAGCTGACGCAGGACACGCCGATCAGCCAGGCCGCGTTCCAGGGTCGGCGGGTGTCGTGGCGCGAGCTGGTCGTAGAATAGTGATCGACGCGCGCATCCCCGTGGCGCTGGGCGCTTCGCTCCTGCTGCATGGCGCGGCCCTGGCGCTGATGGAACGCATGCCGCGCGGCTGGCAGGTCTCGGTGCCGGAGTGGGGGCAGTGGAGCGCCGGTGCCTTGCGGGCCCGGCTGCGCGTACCCGGCAGCGACGAGGCGGGCGTCCCTGCACCGCAGGCGACCGCCGGGCAATCCGCCGCCCGTGCGGGCCCGGGATTGCGCGGTGCCGCGGCTTCGTCGTCCGGGATTGCCGCCGGCCCCAGGTACATCCCGGTGGAGGAGCTTGACGAACGTCCCCTCATCCGCAGCTCGGTGGAACCGGTATTTCCTGCTCACGCCCAGGTCGCCAGCGGCCGGGTGCTTCTGCGGCTGTTGATCAGCGAAGCCGGCGCCGTGGACCAAGCCGTCGCGCTGAGTTCAGCCCCACCCGGCGTATTCGATGCCGCCGCCGTGGAAGCCTTCGCGCCGGCGCGCTTCACGCCGGGCCGCAAAGCCGGCGTTGCCGTAAGGAGCGCGTTGACATTGGAGCTGCGATTCGGCGAGGCCTCGCCTGCTCTCGCGCAGGCGCGCCGGCAGGAGCTGCCGCTGTTCCAGCCGCCGCGCCGCGCGCTACCACAACGCAGCACCCACACGCAGGAGTAACCATGAAAACGAGAATCGCGATGTTCACGGCGCTGCTCACGGCGGCGCTGGCGCACCCCTCGCTGGCCGCTGCACCCGAGCAGCCGGCGGGCTGGCTGCTGATCGCGCAGGGGAAACTGGCGACCTGCGAGCTGGACGGCCGCAAGGTGCCGCAGGGCATGACCCTGTGCCTCGATGGCTATGTCCACACCTGCAGCCGCAGCGGCAGGTGGGAGAAATCCGGCAAGGCCTGCTAGCCGGGCCGCTGGCGCCGCGAGAGTTCGCGCGGCAGCGTAAACACCACGCGCTCGGTGATGCCCTCGAGCGGTTGCACGCTCGCGGCCCCGAGCGCCTTGAGCCGCGCCACCAGCTCGTCCACCAGGACCTCGGGCGCGGAAGCGCCTGCGGTCACGCCCACGCGGCGTCTCCCCGCCACCCACTCCGGGCGCAGGTCGTCGGCGGTATCCACCATGTAGGCCTCGGCGCCCATGTTCTCCGCCACTTCGCGCAGGCGGTTGGAATTGGAGCTGTTGGGCGAGCCCACCACGATCACCACGTCGCAGCGCGGGGTCATGAACTTGACCGCGTCCTGCCGGTTCTGCGTGGCGTAGCAGATGTCGTCCTTCTTCGGGCCGTGGATCTGCGGGAAGCGCGCCTTCAGCGCCGCGACGATCGCCTGCGTGTCGTCCACGGACAAGGTGGTCTGCGTGACATAGGCCAGCTTCGAGGCATCCCGCGCCGGCAGCCGCGCGACATCCTCGACGGTCTCGACCAGGTGCATGCCGGAACCCGCCTGTCCCATCGTGCCCTCGGCCTCGGGGTGCCCGCGATGGCCGACCATCACGATCTCGTCGCCTTCGCGCAGCATCTTGGATACCTCGACGTGCACCTTGGTGACCAGCGGGCAGGTCGCGTCGAACACCTTGAGCCCGCGCGCCTCGGCGTCGTTGCGCACCGCCTTCGACACGCCGTGGGCGCTGAAGATCACCGTGGCTCCGGCGGGAATCTCGGCCAGTTCCTCGACGAACACGGCGCCTTTCCTGCGCAGGTCGTCCACCACGAACTTGTTGTGCACGATCTCGTGGCGCACGTAGATCGGCGCGCCGTACCGCTCGAGCGCGCGCTCGACGATGTCGATGGCGCGCTCGACCCCGGCGCAGAAGCCACGCGGATTGGCGAGCAGCACGTCCATGGCGGTCATTCTATTCCTTGTGCAGGAAGCTCTCCGCGATCAGGATCGCGGCGCCCACGCTGATCGCCGAGTCCGCCACGTTGAACGCCGGCCAGTGCCAGCCGAAAGCGTGGATATCGAGGAAGTCGACCACGTGGCCGTAGGCGACGCGGTCCCACAGGTTGCCCAGCGCACCGCCCAGGATCAGCGCCAGGCCGGCGCAAAGCAGCCGACGCGCCGGATAACGCCACAACATCCAGCTGACGGCGGCCGCGGCGATCAGCGCCACCGCGATGAAAAAGGGCTGCTGCCAGCCCGGCGCGTCGGCGAGGAAACTGAATGCGGCGCCGCGGTTGAACACCAGCACCAGGTTGAAGAAGCCGGTGACCAAAACCGGCTCGCCGGGGCGCAGCTGCGACAGCGCAGCCCATTTCGCCGCCTGGTCGGCCAGCACGATGGCCGCGGCTGCCGCGAACCAGGGCGCGGTCCTAGGCATGCACCCGCTTCTCCCCGGCGCCATGCAGGTTGCTTACACAGCGAGCGCACAGGCCGGCCGGGTTCACGTCGGCGCGGTAGTGCCAGCAGCGATCACATTTGGCGTTTGCGCTCGCGGCAACCCCGATGATGCCGCTGCCGGCGGCGGCGCGGTGCAGGCGCGCGGCGGAAGTCAGCAGCACGAACTTGAGGTCCTCGCCCAGGCTGGCCAGCAATTCGAAGTCGGCGCCTTCCACATGCAGGTCGAGTTCCGCCTGCAACGAAGAGCCGACCTTGCCCTCGGCGCGCAGCGTCTCGATGCGCTTTTGCACCGGGTCGCGCAGTTCGCGCAATCGGTCCCAGCGCGCGAGCAGCCCCGCGGCGCCTTCGACCTGCGGCAACTCGTACAGGGTGTGGAAAAACACGCTGTCCTGCACCTTGCCGCTGAACGCCTGCCACAGCTCCTCGGCGGTGAAGGAAAGGATAGGCGCCATCAGCCGCACCAGCGCGTGCGTCACGTGCCACAGCGCGGTTTGCGCCGAGCGCCGCGCCGCGGACTTCGCGCCGCAGGTATAGAGCCGGTCCTTGAGGATGTCGAGATAGAACGCCCCGAGGTCCTCCGAGCAGAAGGTCTGCAGCCTCTGCGCCACCAGGTGGAACTGATAGCGCGCGTAGTTGCCGGCCGCTTCCTCCTGCATGCGTGCGGTGAGCGCCAGCGCATAGCGGTCGATCTCCACCATCTGCTCGACCGGGATCGAGTGCCTATGCGCGTCGAAATCCGAGGTGTTGGCGAGCAGGAAGCGCAGGGTGTTGCGGATGCGGCGGTAGCTCTCCACCACGCGCTTCAGGATCTCGCTCGAGATGGTGAGCTCGCCGGAGAAGTCCCCGCTCGCCACCCACAGGCGCAGGATCTCCGCGCCCAGCGTGCCCGCGATCTCCTGCGGCGCCATGGTATTGCCCTTCGATTTCGACATCTTGCGGCCTTCCAGATCGATGACGAAACCGTGCGTGAGCAGTCCCCGGTACGGCGCCACCCCATTCACCATGCAGGACACGAGGAGCGACGAGTGGAACCAGCCGCGGTGCTGGTCGGAGCCCTCCAGGTACAGGTCGGCCGGGAAGCCGAGCGCCGGATGAGAGCCGCGCAGCACCGTCTGGTGCGTGGAGCCGGAATCGAACCACACGTCCAGCGTGTCGCGGCCCTTTTCGTACTGCGCCGCCTCCGCGCCGAGCAGTTCCTCGATCTTCAGCGTGTGCCAGGCCTCGATGCCGCCTTTCTCGACGCGCTTGGCGACCTCCTCGAGCAGTTCGAGCGTGCGCGGATGCGGCTCGCCGGTTTCCCTGTGCATGAAAAACGGCATCGGCGTGCCCCACTGCCGCTGGCGCGACAGCGTCCAGTCCGGGCGGTTGGCGATCATGCCGTGCAGCCGCGCCTGGCCCCAGGCCGGGTAGAACTCCGTCGCCTCGATGCCGCGCAGCGCGACCGCGCGCAAGGTTTGCTTCGGCTTGGCGCCGCGGAATCCCGGCACCTGCTCCATGCCCGCAAACCACTGTGTCGTGGCACGCAGGATGATCGGGGTTTTGTGGCGCCAGCAGTGCATGTAGCTGTGGGTGAACTTCCAATCCACGGCAAGCAACGCGCCTTTCTCGTCCAACAGCTTGACGATCTTCGGATTGGAGTCCCAGATCGAAAGTCCGCCGAAGTGGGGCAACGACGGCGCGTATTTGCCGTCACCCATCACGGGGGTCAGCATCTCGCCGTCCTGCATGCCGTACCGACGGCAGGAGTCGAAGTCCTCGACGCCGTAAGCGGGCGACGAATGCACGATCCCGGTGCCGGTGTCGAGCGTTACGTACTCGCCCAGGTACATCGGCGCGGTGCGCTCGTAGAACGGATGCAGGAAGCGGATGTTCTCGAGCGCGATGCCCTTGCACGACCCTAGCGTCTGCCCTGAAAGTTTGTAGCGGGCGAGGCAGGACTCCTGCAGCTCGGCGGCGAGGATCAGCAGGCCTTTTTCGGTATCCACCAAGTGGTAGGTGAACTCGGGGTGCACGTTGAGCGCCTGGTTGGCGGGCAGCGTCCAGGGCGTGGTGGTCCAGATCACTGCGTACCCGGTTTTCCCGGGAAGCTGCGCCATGCCAAACGCCTTGGCCACTTTCTCCGGCTCGGCGAACGGGAACCCCACGTCCACCGCGGGATCCTTGCGCTCCTCGTATTCCACCTCGGCTTCGGCGAGCGCGGAGCCGCAGTCGAAGCACCAGTTGACCGGCTTGAGTCCGCGGTAGACGTAGCCGCGCTCGAGCAGCTTGCCGAGCACGCGCATTTCGTCGGCCTCGTTTCGCGGCGTCATCGTCGTGTAGGGACGCTCCCAGTCGCCGAGCACGCCCAGACGGCGGAAATCGGCCTTTTGGCGCTCGATCTGCTCGCTGGCGTAGGCGCGGCAAAGGCGCAGCGTCTGCTCGGTGGGCAAGTCCCGGCCGTATTGCTTTTCGATCTGCACCTCGATCGGCATGCCATGGCAGTCCCAACCCGGCACGTAGGGCGCGTCGAAGCCGGCGAGCGACTTCGACTTCACTACCATGTCCTTCAGAATCTTGTTCACAGCGGTGCCGATGTGGATGTCGCCGTTGGCGTACGGCGGCCCGTCGTGCAGCACGAACTTCGTCCGCCCCTTGGACAGCTCGCGCAGGCGCTGGTACACGCCCTTGTCCTGCCATTCCTTGACCCACAGCGGCTCGCGCCTGGCGAGGTCGCCGCGCATCGGAAACGGCGTATCGGGGAGGTTCAGCGTGTTCTTGTAGTCAGGCATTCGTCTTGTTCTTCGCAAAATGGGATCTGGCCTGCGCCGCATCGCGCGCGATCGCCGCGCGCAGCGCCGGTACGCCGTCGTATTTCTCCTCGTCGCGCAGCTTCGCGAGGAACCTCACCTGCAGGTGGTGGCGGTAAAGGTCTCCCGAGTAGTCCAGCAGATGCGCTTCCAGCAGCGGCGCAGCGGTGGGATTCACCGTCGGCCGCCGCCCGACGCTCGCCACGCCCGGGCGCCAGACAGACTCGCCTTCAATCCTGCATTCGACGACGAAGATGCCCGCCACCGGAGGATGCTTGCGCAGCACGATATTCGCCGTCGGGAACCCGAGCTCGCGCCCGAGCTTCTCCCCGCGCGCGACGCGCCCGCTCATCGCGTAGTGCCGGCCGAGCAGGCGCTGCGCCGCCCCCAACTCGCCTGCCGCGAGCGCCGCGCGAACCGCCGAGCTGGACACGCGCTCGCCCTGCTGCGCGACGTCCGGCATCGCTTCAAGCTCGATGCCGTGGCGCGCGGCCAATTGCCCGATCAGCGCGAAATCGCCGCCCCGCTTCGCGCCGAAGCGGAAGTCGCGCCCCACCAGCAGCCAGGCGGCGCGCAGGCCTCGCGCGACGAAGTCCTGCACGAAGCGCTCGGCGGTGAGCGCCGCGAGCCGCGCGTCGAAACGCGCCACATGGACCCGGTTTACCCCGGCCGCCGCCATCAGCTCCAGCTTGTCGCGCAGGCGCGTCAGCCGCGCCGGGGCCGTCGCCGGCGTGAAGAATTCACGCGGATGCGGCTCGAAGGTCAGCACGCAGGAGGGCAACTGCAGCGCGCGCGCGCGCAACACCGTGCGCTCGAGCATCGCCTGATGGCCGAGGTGCACGCCGTCGAAATTGCCGATGGTAAGCGCCAACCGGCTGCTCCCCGGCGCGATGGACCCGTGCGTGACCTGCATCAGCGCGTGTGTAAAATGCTGAATTATAGTGGCATTCACGGAGGCCCCGATGCAAACGCTCGAACAGCAGATGAGTTTCTACGCGGCCTATCACCAGGACGCGCGCAACAAGGCGACGCATTTCGTCGGCGTGCCGATGATCATCTTCGGCCTGTTCATCGCGCTGGGCTGGGCGCGCATCGAAGTGGGCGGCGTCACGCTCAGCGCCGCGATGCTGTTCGCCGCCGTGGTGCTGGTCTGGTATTTCCTGCTCGACGTGGCGCTCGCGCTCGCCATGCTGGCAGCCATCGCGGTGTTGCTGACCCTCGCGGACATGGTTTCGCTGCAACCGCTGGGCGCCGGCGCGCTCTGGTTCCTCGCGTTCTTCGGCGGCGGCTGGGTGATCCAGCTGGTCGGCCATGCCTGGGAGGGCCGCAAGCCCGCCCTGGTGGACAACTTCCTGCAGATTTTCGTCGCGCCGATCTTCCTGGCCGCGGAAGCGTTCTTCGCGCTCGGCTACAAGCCGGAACTGCACGCCGCGGTGCAAAAGCGGGCGCTGGAGATGCGCGCCGCCGCCGGCATCGGCGAGCGCTCGCCCGCCTAGCGCGCTAGTTCAGGCGCGCGCAGAGCGCGCTCAGCTCCAGCATCTTGATGCGCACGTCCTCGATGTCCGGCGCGTCGGGTTCGCGCTCGGAGTAGTCCGAGAGGTCCTTGAGCGCCGCGCGGTAGCACTCCAGGCGCTGGTAGACCAGGCCCCGCTCGCGCAGCTCGCCGTGGGCCTCGGGCGCCACCATCAGCATGCGGTTGAGCACCGCGAGCAGGCGCTCGGGCTTGTCCGCCTCGCGGTAGATGCTTTTCAGGTTGCGCAGCAGGCGCGCGAGGATCTGCCGTTTGCCCGCCGGCTCGAGGAAATGGTCGAGCGGCAGTTCCTCCAGCGGCACCGGGCCGGTCGCTCCGGCGGGAATGACGCGCCGCAGCCTGGCGCGCAGGTCCGTTTCCGACTGCGGCTCGCCGCCCGAGAACGGGTCGAGCACCAGCATCGCGCTGCGCAGCGGCAGCCGGACCAGGAAATGCCCGGGGAAGGACACCCCCTCGAGCGCCAGGCCGATGCGCCTGCCAACCTCGAGATAGAGCACCGAGAGCGTCAGCGGGATGCCGGTGCGCCGGTCGAGCACTTCGTTCAGGTAGCTGTTGCGCGGATCGTAGTAGTGGTCCGCGTTGCCGCTGTAGCCGAGTTCGTCGAACAGGAACTGGTTGAGCGCGACCACCCGTTCCTCGGCGCCGCGGACCTGCGGCAGGCGCCCTCTGAGCCGCGCCGCGAGCCGCTCGATCTCGCCCAGGTAGCCCTCCACGTCGAGCCCCGGGTAGGCATCCTGCGCGATCATCAGGCAGGCGCGCGCGAGATCGATCTCCGCCTCATCGCGCGCCATCAGTTCGGCGAAGCGGTCGGAGCCCGGCATCATCCCGCCTCGCGGCGCGCAAGGTCGCGCCAGCGCATGCCGAACGCGGCCAGCAGTCCCAGGTACACGCCGGCGCCCAGCAGCACCAGCCCTGCGACCGCGGGGACCTTGTGCTCCCAGGGCGCCTGCAGCCACCACGTTGTGGTTCCCATCGCAAAATGCAGCGCCGCGGCCATTGCCGCCACCGCAGCCGCGACTCTTGTGAAGAACACCGCCCAGCCGGGCTGCGGAGCGTAGATGGCGTGGCGGCGCAGGTGGATGTAGAGCAGCGCGGCGTTGAGGCAGGCGCCCAGGCCTATTGCCAGCGCCAGCCCGGCATGCTTGAACGGCACGATGAACGCCAGGTTCATCACCTGCGTCGCAGCCAGCGTGAAAAGCCCGATCTTCACCGGGGTCACGACGTTCTGCCGCGCGTAGAAGCCGGGAGCGAGGATTTTCACCAGGATCATGCCCACCAGCCCGAGGCTGTAGGCCACCAGCGCCTGGCGCGTCATCCAGGCATCGTCGGCCGAAAAGCGGCCATAGTGGAACAGCGTCGCGATCAGCGGCAACGCCAGCACCGCCAGCGCAGCCGCCGCCGGCACCGCCAGCAGCAGCGCCACGCGCAACCCCCAGTCGAGCAGCTTGCCGTACTCGTCGGCGGCGCCGCTCGCGTGGTGGCGCGACAAACTGGGCAGCAGGATGGTGCCCACCGCCACGCCGAGCACGCCCGCGGGGAATTCCATCAGCCGGTCGGCGTAGTACAGCCAGGACACGCTGCCCGAGACGAGGAACGAGGCGAAGATGGTGTTGATCAAGAGCGACACCTGGCTCACCGACACGCCGAACAACGCCGGCGCCATGAGTTTCAGCACGCGGGCAACTCCTGGATGCTTCAGGTTCAGGCGCCAGCGCGGCAGCATGCCGATGCGTGCGAGGAACGGCAGTTGCAGCGCAAGCTGCAGCGCGCCGCCGATGCACACCGCCCAGGCCAGCGCCAGCACCGGCGGGTCGAATCGCTCGGCGAAGAACGCAGCCGCGATGATGAACGAGACGTTGAGCAGCACCGGCGTGAAGGCCGGCACCGCAAAGCGGCTCCAGGCGTTGAGCACGCCGGCGGCCAGCGCCACCAGGGAGATGAAGGCGATATAGGGAAAGGTGATGCGCAGCAGGCCTACCGTCAGCTCGAATTTTCCCGGGTCGGCGGCAAATCCGGGCGCCGAGACATAGACGATGAACGGCGCGGCGGCGATGCCCAGCGCCGCCGCGACCACCAGCGCGATGCCCAGCACGGTGGCGACACAATCCACCAGCGTGCGTGTGTCCTCGGGCGACTGCCGGTTGCGGTACTCGGCCAGGATCGGCACGAAGGCCTGCGAGAACGCGCCTTCGGCGAACAGGCGCCGCAGCAGGTTGGGAATGCGGAAGGCGACGAAGAACGCGTCGGTGGCCAGGCCGGCGCCGAACATGCGCGCGATGAAGAAATCGCGCACGTAGCCCAGCACGCGCGACAGGAAGGTCATGCTGCTTACGGTCGCCAGGGCGCGGAGCAGGTTCATGCTAGACTCCGCCCCCCATTTTCCGTACCGGAACAAGGCCATGGCCAACATCAAGTCCGCGCGCAAGGCAGCCCGTCAGGCGGTTAAGCGCCGCGCGCACAACGCCTCGCTGCGTACGCAGCTCTCCAGCGCGGTCAAGAACGTGAAAAAAGCGATCGCCGCCGGCGACAAGGCAAAGGCCGCGGCCGCGCTGGAAAAGTCGCGCAGCGTGATCGACCGCATCGCCGCCAAGGAAGTGGTGCACAGGAACCACGCCGCGCGCCAGAAGAGCCGCCTCGCCCACGCCATCAAGGCGATGCAATAAGCGTTTCATTCGGTACCGCCGGCGCGCCGCGGCCCGGCTAGCCTGGCGACCGCGGCCTTGAGCATGCGGGATTATACTTGCGCCCCTCATGGGGAAGCCGGTTAGCCGTATCCTCGTCGTCAATGACGAGCACCTCGTCCTGCGCGAATTCGTCAAGGGGCTGAACGCGGCGGCGCGCTCGCTCGACAACCCGCTGGGCATCGCCTTTGCCGGGGTCACCACCGCCAAGGAGGCGCTCGCCGCGATCGAGACGGACGGCGACATCCAGGCGGTGCTGGTGGACGACACGCTGTATACCCTCGGCAAGAACAACGGTCACGGCGTCAGCCGTCCAAACCGCAAGCTGCAGGTCTCCGCTCTCGAGTTCGTGCAGCGCATCACCCGCTTTCGCCCTGAGCTCGACGTCTACATCCTGATCGCGCAGGAGAAGGAAGACGACGTGGTGGATGCCCTCTTCACCGAGTCGGTGGACGGCTACTTCTACCGCGAGGAGCGCGACTACCGCGGCATCTACCGCATCCTCAACGCGCAGATCCAGGAGCGTGCGCGCACGCCCTTCACCGACCAGCTGAAAAATTACGTGTGGATGGCGAAGGACCAGTGGCACACGCCGGGCCATTCCTCCGGCGAAAGCCTGCGCGGCAGCCCGTGGGTGAACGATTTCTACGAATTCATGGGCGAGCACGTGTTCGACGCCGACCTGTCGGTGTCGGTGCCGATGCTTGATTCGCTGATGGAGCCCAAGGGGGTGATCGCCGAAGCCCAGGCCATGGCGGCCAAGGCCTTCGGCGCGCGGCGCACTTTCTTCGCCACCAACGGCACCTCCACCGCCAACAAGGTCATCTTCCAGACGCTGCTCGCGCCCGGCGAGAAGCTGCTGCTCGACCGCAACTGCCACAAGAGCGTGCACCACGGCGTGGTGCTCTCCGGTGCGCATCCCGTCTACCTCGACTCGGCCCTCAACCGCAAGTACGGCCTGTACGGCCCGGTGCCGAAGAAGACGCTCCTCGCCGCGATTCGCAAGCACCCGGACGCACAGGCGCTGATCCTCACCTCCTGCACTTACGACGGGCTGCGCTACGACCTGGCGCCGATCGTCGAGGCCGCGCACGCCAGGGGCATCAAGGTGATCGTGGACGAGGCCTGGTACGGATTTGCGCGCTTCCACCCGGAATTCCGTCCCACGGCGCTGGAAGCCGGCGCCGATTACGCGACGCAATCCACGCACAAGGTGCTCTCCGCGTTCTCGCAGGCGTCGATGATCCATGTCAACGACCCGACGTTCAAGGAACACCTGTTCCGCGAGAACTTCAACATGCACACCTCGACCAGCCCGCAGTACGGGCTGATCGCCAGCCTCGACGTAGCGCGCAAGCAGGCGGTGATGGAGGGGTACAAGTTGCTCTCGCGCACCTTGGCACTGGGCAGGGAACTGCGCGAGCAGATCAACTCCACGCGCGTATTCCGGGTGCTGGAGCTCGAGGACCTGCTACCCGACGAAGTGAAGCACGACGGCATCCGGCTCGACCCGACCAAGGTGACCATCGACATCTCCGGCTGCGGCACTACGGTGGACGACCTGCAGAAGGAACTGTTCGAGCGCTACAACATCCAGACCGAGAAGAGCACTTTCAACACGCTGACCCTGCTGCTCACCATCGGCACGACGCGCTCCAAGGTATCGCGCCTGTACGACGCGCTGATGCGCATCTCGCGCGAGAAACGCGCGCCCAGGCGGCTGGTGCGCAGTCCCGAGATTCCCGCGTTCACCCGGCTGCGCTACCTGCCGCGCGACGCCTACTACTGCGGCGGCGAGCTGGTGCCGGTGTTCGACGACAAGGAGCGGGTCAACAAGGCTCTGACGCGCAGGGTCTGCGCCGACCAGATCGTGCCCTACCCGCCCGGCATCCCGCTGCTGGTGCCCGGGCAGGCGATTACGCGCGAGATCGCCGAATACCTCGCCAGCCTGCTGCGCTCGCAAAAGCGCATGGAAATGCACGGCATCGTGCTCGAGGGCTACCAGCCCTGCGCGCGGGTGCTCAGGCCCGCCGAAGAGCGCGGCTTGCACCGCATCGGCTAGCCGCCGCCGTCTGCCGCTTGCCGTCGCGGCCGGCGGCAGTTCTCCGCGTGGTACGCGCTCACGTTGTCCCCGGTGCGCGCATGCAGCGCGTCGAACATTCCGGCCGCGCCATCCGTGTCCCCCTCACGCAACTTGGCGTACGCCGCGCCGAACTCCGGCATCCAGTCGATCATGGCGAGCTTGCCCGGTGGGATGAGTTCGTACAGCCGCACCGGCTGCGCGCGCCCGCGCACCCGCACCTGGTCGATCTCACGCGTATTGGAAAATTCATCCTTCACTTGTTCGTAGGTATATTCGCTGAGCAGGATGTTGGTGCCGTAGGTCTTGTTCAGTGTCTCGACGCGCGACGCCACGTTCACGGCGTCGCCGACCACCGTGTAGTTGAAGCGGCTCGCCGAGCCCATGTTGCCGACGATCACCGGGCCGGTGTTGATGCCGACGCCGATGTCGATCGGCGGCACGCCGTCCCGCCTCCAGCCCTGGTTCAAGTCAGCCAGCGCCTCGATCATGCCGAGCGCGGCATGACAGGCATGTGCGGCATGCTTTTCATCCGTAACGGGTGCGCCGAAAATTGCCATGATCGCGTCGCCGATATATTTGTCGAGCGAACCCCGGTGATCGAAGACCTTGCCGGTCATCACGGTGAAGTACTCGTTCATCAGCTTGACCAGGGCCTCCGGCGCCATCGCCTCGGACAGCGTGGTGAAGCCGCGGATGTCGGAGAACAGCACCGTCAGCTCGCGCTTCTCCCCGCCCAGGCGCAGCTTGCCGGCATCGGCCACGATGCCCTCGACCACCGCGGGCGGCACGTAGTGCTGGAAGGCGAGCTTGAGATAGCGCTTCTCCGAGAAGGCGAAAAAATAGAACACCAGCGTGCTCGAGACGAACAGCAGCACCGCCAGCAGCGACGGGTAGACCACGTTCAGCCACAGCCCCTGCGTGACGAAAAGGTAGTCGGCGAGCGCCAGGTAGCCGGCCGCCACGCCCAGTGCCAGCAGGCCGCCGCCGGCGACGCCCAGCCGCGGCAGCAGCCAGGCGAGCAGGAACCCGATCACGACCAGCACCGCGACATCGACCAGCGACATCCAGTCCGGGCGCTGAAGGAACTCGCCCGCCAGCAGGTTCTCGATGATGTTGGCGTGCACCTCGACACCGGGGAACAGCTTGCCGTAGGGCGTCACGCGCATGTCGCCGATACCCTGGGCCGTGTTGCCGATCAGCACCACCC
>Ga0247727_10012769_pt1 | contig 14333 bp, 15 predicted proteins | sample WisWelCaveWW1625_FD_202498 | JGI IMG/M metagenome (GOLD analysis project Ga0247727, IMG submission 202498) | Biofilm microbial communities from Wishing Well Cave, Virginia, United States - WW16-25 | ecosystem: Environmental > Aquatic > Deep subsurface > Groundwater > Cave microbial mat | place... | reverse complement strand
CGAACCCCGGACAGGCGCAGGACGCCGGGCGCCGGGGCGATGGGGCTGCCTTCCTGGCGGTAGAAGGAGCCGGCGCCGGAGGCGAGAAGCTTCTCAACCAGCGGCGGCAGCGTTTTCCCCTCTGCCTGCATGCGCTCGGCAGATCGACGGACGCCAACCGCATCCCAGGCCTCGAACAGCCCGAGCTCCCAGTTGAAGCCGTGGCGCATGGTCTGGTCGACGGCGGCAATGTCGTCGGCGATCTCGGGGATGCGGGCGGCGGCGTAGAGGAACAGCTCGCTCCAGGTTTCCCACAGGAAGCGGCCGGCGCGGTCGTTGGTCCAGACGAGGTGGCGGATGCGGGCGCCGGCGTCGCGGATGGCGCGAGCGGCCTCCAGGCCGGGCAGGTCCGGCGGACGCGGCGGGCGGTACTCGAACGTGTCGAGATCGAGGACCAGCCGGTCCTTCTTCCCGCGCTGGAAGAAGCCCTGGCCGGCCTTGTCGCCGATCCAGCGCTTTTCGACCATGCGGCGGAGAAAATCGGGCGGGACGAAGACGTCGCGCTTCTCGTCCTCGGGGACCAGCCGGTGAAGGTTCTCGCTCACCAAGACGCAGACGTCGACGCCGACGAAGTCGGCCAGCCGGAAGGTGGCGGTGTTGGGGCGGCCGATGAGCGGGCCGGTGAGGGCCTCGACCTCCTCGATGGTCAGGCCTTGCGCCCGCATGGTCTTCAGCAGGTGCATCATCACAAACATGAAGATGCGGTTGGCGATGAAGTTGGGGCGATCCTTGGCGAACACCACGACCTTGCCCAGGCGGCGGTCGCAGAAATCGCGGACAAACCCGGTGACCTCGGGGCGCGTGTCGGGTGTGGGGATCAGCTCGACCAGGCGCATGTGGCGCGGCGGGTTGAAGAAGTGGGTCCCCAGCCAGTGGGCGCGGAAGTCCTCCGACAGGCCTTCGGCCAGGGAGGCGATGGGGAGGCCCGAGGTGTTGGAGCTCACCAGGGCGCCGGGTTTGCGGTAGCGGTCGACGTTCTGAAGAAGCGGGCGCTTGGCCTCGACGTTCTCGATGACGGCCTCGATGATCCAGTCGCAGGAGGCGATCTTGGGAAGGTCGGTGAAAGTTCCGGTGCGGATGCGGGCGGCGTGGGCGGGCGTGAACAGGGCCGGCGGCCGGGACTTCTGCATGGCGTCGAAGAGGCGGGTAACGGTGGGGGTGTCGAGGTCGAGAAGGAGACAATCGACGCCGGCGTTGGCCAGGTGGGCGGCGATGCGGGCGCCCATCGAGCCGGCCCCCAGGACAGCGGCAGAGCGGATGGTGCGGGACATGGCGGAAGTTTCGAGTGTCGCACAGGTGGGGGTGTCGGCGCCTTGTCCGAACCGAATCAGGCGGGCACGGGACTAGCTGAGCTGGGGACCGAGACGGCTTGGATGAGGCCGGCGAGGCGCTCGACGGTGCCCAGGAAGGATTCGAGGACGTGGGGCTTGGGGAAATACAGGCTGGCGCCGAGCTCGTAACAGCGCGCGATCAGGGCGGGGTTGTCGTCGGCTGCGAAAACCAGCACGGGGATTTGGCGGGTTTCGGGCTCGCTCTTGAGCCGGCGGAGGACTTCCAGGCCATCCAGGCGCGGGAGCTTGATATCCAGCAGGACCAGGACACTACTGGGTTGGCGGCCCTGAAACTGCCCCTGGCGGTGAACGAAATCGAGCGCCTGCTGGCCGTCGGCAACGTGGACAATGTCCTGGGGAACGTTGCCCATCTCGAGGTGGATACAGATGAGCTCGGCCTGGCCGGGGTCGTCTTCCACCAGCAGGATGGTCTGGGGGGCAGTGCGCACTACGGCTTTATCGGCGGTTCGGGTGGCGGGCTTCAGGTGCGGACGGTGGCGCGGTACTCCTGCTCGGACTGGGTGGGCAGCAGGACCCACAAAGTGTAGATTCCCAGGGCCGTGCCGAAGGGGAAGCGCAACAAGGCCAGGACGGCCAGCACCAGGGCCAACAGCCGGGCCCAATCGTAGCGCTGGAGCAGGGCCCACCCGCAGACGATGCCGGCGGCGGCGGCGAGGAAGGTGAACGCGCCGAGCATGGGGAAAAAGCCGGAAACCCAGCGCATCGGCTCGAGGCCCCACTCGGCGCCCGCGCGGCCGAGGAATCGGCCGGCGAAGAACAAGCCGCTCGACTCCAGCAGGCGCAGGGCTGAGGCGGCGATCCATAGCACGGCGAGGATGTTGAGGTGCTTGGCGAGGCGGCCGCTGGGGGCCGGGGGGGCGCCGGCCGGCGCTGATGCCGTCACCGGCTTGCCGCAGGAGGCGCAGAAGCCAGCGACTGCCTGCATGGTTGCGCCGCAGTGGTTGCAGAACACGGCTCACCTCCCGCCCTGATACTACGACGGACCAGGGCGCATGGTTCCCCCGGATTATACTTTGTTTGTCCGAAACATGCCGTCCTATTGCGACGTGTCGTTGCCGGTGCCGCTCGACACGGCCTTCACTTACGCGCTGCCGCCGACGCTCGAGCACCGGGTGAGGCCGGGGTGCCGGGTGATCGTCGGGTTCGGGGCGCGGAAACTGACCGGGGTGGTGCTCGAATGCCACGACCGGCAGCCGCCGATGGATGCTCGTCCCGTGTTGCGGCTGGTGGATGAGGAGCCGGCGCTGGGGCCGGAGCTGCTCGATCTGGGACTGTGGATCGCCGGCTACTACGCGGCGCCGCCGGGGGAGACGCTGCGCTCGATGCTGCCGCTGGCGGCCGATGTGCGCGCGGGGAAGATCCTGTCGCTGACGCCGGCCGGTCAGGAGGCGGCGCGGCAGTTGCCGATCCTGGCGGAGGCCGAGGACCCCGTGGTGCGCATTCTGCGGGCGCTCGAGAAGCGGCCGCTGTCGGAAACCTGGGTCAAGAAGAGATTCCCCGAGGCCGCCGGGACACTGCGCAGCCTGGAGCGGAAGGGATTCGTGGCGGTGGAGCGGGTGCAGCGCGTGCGGGAGCGGCGACGCGGTGGGGATGGGGGCGCCGCAGCGGAGGCGCCGGTGGCGGAAGGGGTCTGGCGGCCGGTGCTGAACGCCGAGCAGGAGGCGGCGCTCGAAGCGGTCCGGCAGTCGATCGCAGCGGGGCGGTTCGGGACCTTCCTGCTGCACGGGGTGACGGGGTCAGGAAAGACGGAGGTGTATCTGAACGCCATCGAGACGGCGCTCGGGCAGGGCCGGAGCGCGTTGATGCTGGTGCCCGAAATCGCGCTGACGCCGGCCATGGCCGGGCACTTCTACGGACGGTTCGGGGACCGGGTGGCCATTCTCCACAGCGCCTTCACCGACGCCGAGCGGAGCGACCAGTGGCGCCGCATCCGCAGCGGCGGGGCGCGGGTGGTGGTGGGCACGCGGTCGGGGGTCTTCGCGCCGGTGGAGAACCTGGGCCTGGTGGTGGTGGACGAGGAGCACGACCAGAGCTACAAGCAGGAGGAGACGCCGCGGTACCACGGCCGGGACGTGGCGATCGTCCGGGCGCAGCGGGCCGGGGCGACGGTGGTGCTGGGATCGGCCACGCCCGGTCTGGAGTCGCGCTACAACGCCGGGCGGGGCAAGTACACGCTGCTCGAGCTCAAGGAGCGCATCGAGAAGCGCCCGCTGCCCCAGGTGGACCTCATCGACATGCGGCTGGAGTTCCTGGAGACCCGGAAGCAGAACCTGTTCTCGCGCCGGCTGGCGGAGGCGGTCGAGAAGCGCGTGGCGGCCGGAGAGCAAGTCATGATGCTGCTGAACCGGAGGGGATTCGCGAGCTTCGTGGCCTGCCGGAGCTGCGGGCAGCGGATCGAATGCCGCAACTGCTCGGTGACGCTCACCTTCCATCGGCGGGAGCGGCGGCTGCTGTGTCATTACTGCGACTATGCGGAGGCGGTTCCGTCCCAGTGCCCGAGCTGCTCGAGCGAGCATATTTACTTCCTGGGCAGCGGGTCGGAGAAGGTGGAGGAGGAGCTGCACCGCGCCTTCCCGCGAGCCAGGATCGCGCGGCTCGACCGCGACACGGTGCGGGGGAGGCGGCAGTACGAGTCGATCCTGGGGGAATTCCGGGAGGGGAACTTCGACATCCTGGTGGGGACCCAGATGATCGCCAAGGGGCACGACATTCCGAACGTAACGCTGGTGGGGGTGGTGTCGGCCGACGTGGGGTTGGGGCTGCCGGATTTCCGGGCGGCCGAGCGGACGTTTCAGTTGCTCACCCAGGTGGCGGGGCGGGCGGGACGCGGCGACCTGCCCGGACGGGTGCTGATCCAGACCATCAACCCGGATCACTACGCCATCGGGTTCGCCGCGGCGCAGGACTACCAGGGGTTCTACGAGAAGGAGCTGAACTTCCGCCGCCTGATGCACTATCCGCCCTTCACCGCCATGGCGAACATCGTGGTGCGCAGCCAGAAGCTGGAGGAGGCGCTGAAGCTCGCCGGGCAGCTCGGGGAGTACCTCAAGGACCCGCCCAAGGAGGTGAAGGTGCTCGGTCCGGCGGCGGCGCCGGTGGTGAAGCTGAAATCCGAGTACCGCTATCAGTTCCTGATGAAGGCGACCAGCCGGCGGACGCTGGGGATGCTGCTGGGAGCGGCGCGGCGGTTCGCGGAGTCGCACGACTGGCCGGCCACGGCGCTGGTAGTGGACGTGGATCCGCTGAGCTTGATGTAGCCGCTGGCCTTAACCTCCAGGCAAATTTGCCTGGATGTTCGATCGACTCAGTAGAATCAATGACTTAGCCGTAGTCTGACCTCGGTAGGTCCGGGTGAGCCGTTCCCGGTTCCGGCAGAACCAGAGCGCCATGCTTCGGCGGGCCAGGGGGCGGACGGTGGTGGTCGTCACCGGCCCCCGCGAGGGTGAGAAGTACGATCCTGATGGACCGAAAGCTGCTCCGGGAGATTCAGAGCGCCGCGAAGACGCTCGACTCCGATGTTCGGCTCGGCCGGCTGCACTCCCTGGAGGAAGTCTTCGGGGGGCGCTGATTTGTACAGTCTGAAGTTTACCGGGTACGCGCTCCGGCGAACTGCAAGGGCCGCTGGAGGGCTTTCGCAGCTTCCACTGGCGGCAGTATCGGGTCGTCTTTCGCCTCTTTGAAGCGGCGCAGGTGGTGGCGGTGGTTGGAGTCGGGCAAAGGTCCCCGCAGTCGCGGTCGAATGTCTATCGGGAACTGGAGGCGCTGGCGGCGCAAGGCCGGCTGGCGGAGGCTGTTCTCTTTGCCCTGCGGTAGTCTTCGGGGGCCTCGGCGGGCCCGACGGCGCCGCGCGGGCAGGCGAGCGGCCCGGTCGCGCCGCCCGAGCCGCGGGCAGGATACGGTGGCCGAGAAGGGGCGGATGTTGCGGCACGCGGGGTTGGAGCCGGTGGCCGCCTGGAATCAGTCGCGGTAGGGGATGCCGTTCTCCCGGCGCCACCTGACGGCGATCTCGCGCCAGGGCCTGGGTCTGGTAGCTGTACCAGGCGTCCAGCAGGCCGTACCGGCTCGCTGTGTGCCTGAAGTACATCGCCACCTCGCGGCCGAGACTCGGATCCAAAGCGCGGTACACCTCCCCCATCCCGCCCGCCTCCAGCAGGCTTACGACGTACAAGAATGTTTGTAGAGAGGACGATCCTCATCTGCGGCTGTGCCGCACATGATTAACGGCTTGATCGACCGCGGCGTCAAGTTCCTGGTCTGGAACATCTCCGACTTTTTCTGCGCGCCGGTTCAGGAACGCTTCGAGCCTTTGTGCAACTGCTGCCCTATTCTCCGACGGGTGAACCTGATGCGGCGGGACAGCGACGACACTGATTTCTTCGTCGGCCTCAATCCGTCTTCCCAAGAGTTGTTCGACGGCAGACTTCACGTTCGGTGAAAGCTCGCTGGCCTTTTGGATCGAGACGTTCTGCATGGCTCGCACCTCCCGGTTCTCATGGTACCAAGTTGGGCGGCCGGCAGGATACGCCTCTGTGCTTCCGGCGCTGACTTTGCTGCCCCTGGAGCGCTACGGGGATCTCCAAATGACCGGCAAAACTTTGGTCCAATACCAGGTCGTAGCATGGGGGAGGTGTACCGCGCGCGCGACACGCGGCTCGGACCGGGCGTCGCCATCAGGGGAAGTAACTGTGATAGGCTGGCGGCAACCGTGATGCTTGACAAGAAACTGGGCAACTATCAGATCCTCGAAAAGCTGGGGGCGGGCGGGATGGGGGAGGTGTACCGCGCGTTGGATCCGAGTCTCGGCCGCGAGGTGGCGATCAAGGTGCTGACGGAGGCTTTCACGCGCGATCCGGAAAGGCTCGCCCGGTTCGGCATCGCCAGGCAGATGTGCGAGGCGCTGGAGGCGGCGCATGAGAAGGGCGTGGTGCACCGGGATCTGAAGCCGGCCAATATCACGAGGCACGCCTGGCGACGACCCCCTTCAGCACGGTCTACGCCGCGGGGGCCGACGGGAAGCGCTTCCTGCTGCGCACGCCGGCGGATGACGCGGGGGCGATCACGGTCACGGTGGTGGTGAACTGGATGGCGGGGCTGAAGCGCTGATTCCGATGTAGGGCGATTACAGGTGGCTGGTACACTGAGGGTATGAAGAAGGCAGCCTCCAAAAACGGACGCCGCAAAGCCACGCCAAAGAAGGAGACGCCCCGGGTTTCCGAGCTGGGCCGCAGACTGGAGCGCCTGCGGCAGAAGATTGTCGCCTCCGGGGCAAAGCCCCTGTCCGTGGAAGACGTGCAGCGGGAGAACCTGCACCAGCGGTAATGGCAGGATGGCGCGCATCTTTGTGGATAGCGGTGTGCTGCTCATCGCTGCCCATGCCAGCGTCCCGGCCGAGCCGGCGCTTCTGCTTCTGAAAGAACCGGCGCACACTGACACCTATTGCTACGCGGTCTCCGCCGACGGCAAGCGCTTCCTGATCATCGTGCCGCTGGAGGAGGCGCTCTCCACCCCGATCACGGTGGTGCTGAACTGGGCGGCGGGAGGGAAGCAGTAGAAACCCAGCCTGGCGTATAATCGAGACGTGCCCAGCCGGAAAGTAGTCAAGAATCCGCCGAAACCACAGCGACCGCCGCTCAGCGAAGAGGACTTGGACGCCATAGCGTGCGCCAAGATGGACCAGAGCCTCCGCACCGAAAAGCGCATCACGCTGGAAGAGTTACGCAAGAAGTATGGGCGGCAGAGACCCAGAGCTGTGGCGCATTGAACTGGTGAAAACCGCTGAAGAAAGTATCAGCGGGCTTCCGAATCCGGAGCGCAAAGAAGTCCTGGACCTGATCGACGAACTGGAACAGGATCCCTTCTTGCCTGGCGCCGAACGGCTACGCCGCTATACCAATCGCTACAAAGGTCCGCTTTGGCCGGGGAGAACGCTACCGGATGCTATACGACGTTTACGCTGCCAGCCGCAAAGTCGTCGTCGGTTGCATCGAGCTGCGCGGCACCGAAACCTACAGTGGGATGGACCGCTGGTGATGCGTCTCGGGTCCCTTCCGTTCGCGAATCCGCTAGTCCTGAACTGGGCGCCGGGAGGGAAGCAGTAACGCCGGGGCGGAACTCATCGAGCGCGCTTCGGCACGCCCGGCGAGTGAACCTGGAACACTCCGAAGATCGAGTAATCCCGCGCGTTGGAGGTCACCACGTCGGTCAGCCCGTGCGCAAAGTAGGTTGCCGCCAGCATAGTGTCCAGAAGCCTCTTCCGTCCCAGCCGGTGCTTCCCGATCCAGTCGAAGAATAAGCTCACGGCATGGTCGTCGGGGTACACCTGCTGCACTTCCCGGGCGGCGAACCAGGCCTGCGCCCTTGCGGCGGCGGCCGGCATGCTCAGGGGCCGTTCGAACCGCGCCGGGTCAGTGGCGACATGAATGAACTCGGTGAGAACCTGAGGGGCCATGGCAAGTTGAGATCCTCTCTCGATCACCTGGTGCAACCAGGCCCGCGCCTGTTCATGACCCGGCGCGCCCCGGACTTCCAGTTGAACCAGAAACGTCGTGTCAACGCCGAACGTCACGGGTCATCTCCGCCAGCAGATCATCCTTGGGGCTAAGCGGCTTCTTCATTTTGCCCAGGTCGAGAGCCGGAAACGCCAGCACGCTGCGGGACTCGCGCAGCCGGTCTCGAACGTAGTATTCCATGGCCTCGCGAATGAGCTCGGAAGCGGTTCGATCGACCTTGCGAGCCCGGTCCTGGAACTCCTGGTAGATCGGTTCGGATACATTTATAGTAATGGTCTTCATACATGCCCTATACCATATGGTGGCAGGTCGAGGCCGCGATTGCAAGCAGCCTGGGGCGCCGTGGCGTTCCTGATGATCGCGCCGCTGGAGGAGGCCGCCTCCACGCCGATCACCGAAGCTCGATCGCATCGATCAGGACGCTCCTGCTGACTGCATAGAACGTCGCAGATCAAGCGGTATCGTTCCCCACGGCCAAAGCGGATCTTGTGCCGGTTGTTGCAGCGGCGGAGTCGCTCCGCTCCAAGCGGGAAGGGAAAGCTCAACGCGCCACAGGTGTGCGTCTGGGTAGTCGCCGCCCATATTCTTTTAGAACCTCGGCGAGCGGAATGCATTTTTCGGTGCGGATGGCCCGATCGATTCGCTCGCAGGCGAGCGCGTCGAGGTCCTCTTCGGTGAGCGGTTGCCCCTTCGGTTTCTCCGGGTTCTTGGCGTTGCTTTTGCGGGGGCGGGCGGGATGGGGGTAGGTGTACCGCGCTTTGGACCGCTGAGCCTGCTCGAAGGCCGCTGGTCACTCCACCGGCAGGATTTCCAGGGCGGCTTGATGGATCGAGGCCGGCGCCAGCAGGCTCTCCAGGCGACGGTCGAAGGTGGCGAGTGTCCCGCCGTTTCGAATGGCCAGGTCCAAAAGCAGCGCGTCGGAGAGCTGGTGGTGTCCAACCAGCCGTTCACGGATCTCGGGCATCAGTTGCGGGATGCCGTGTGGCATCGGCCAAAACTCATGGTCGGCGGCGGAGAGGTTTGCTTCGAGAAGCCGGATCGCTTCTCGAACCGGGATGGTTGCGCCCGCCACAGCCGGCTGGGCCGAAAGCCGAACGAAAGCCGCCTGCGTGAACAGGCAGGTTGCCCAGCCACGGGAGCGGGAGGCAGCAAACCACTTATGCGCCGGCTGGTGGTGCACATGATTCGGCCAAGCGAGCGCGACCAGGACATTGATGTCGAGCAGCGCAGCAGCCATTACAGGATCAAGGTTTCTGCTTTCGCAAGTAAGCAGCGTAGGAATGATCTTCTTTTTCGAGTGCCTTCTGGATCTCCGCGGGGCCGAACCGTGGGGATGACCCGGATACCGAAAACACCACGAAATCGTTCTTGACGTCGAAAGGAACCTGGGCCTCCGCACCCCGTCGAGCCAGGTAGGAGATCGCTTCGCCGACGGAAATCCGCCGAGCGTCGGCGAGAGTTCTGGCGAGCGTCAAGATGTCATCATCGATCTTTAGCGTCGTGCGCATCTTGATTCTATGATGTCATGGCCACTATATGATGTCAAGGACGCCCATGCCGCCGGCGCCGACGAGGGCGAGGATCTGTAGGGTCCCAGGCGGCGCCGGAGGCGAGGGGCATTCGCGGGTATCATAGCCGGGGCGATTGAGGAGAAAGTTATAATGTAGGGGTGCGGCTGACGATTGAACTGGAACGCGAAGCCGACGGGCGCTGGATCGCCGATGTACCGGACCTCAACATCCTGGTATACGGGGATACCAAACAAGCAGCGATCCAGGCAGCCGAGGATGCGGCGCGTGAGATTGTCGCGGACCGGATCGCCCGCGGCACCTTGCCGGCAGAAGCCGCGAATCCTTCCTTTGCCGTCGCCGCGTGAGCCGATGGCCCGCCACAAAGGCGAAGCGCGTCTACGGCGCGCTGCTGCGAACTGGCTGGCGCTGTGACCGGACGGTGGGGTCCCACCGAATCCTGACTCGCCCGGGTTGGCGCGAGATTGGTCCCGCGATGTTGGCGAAGATCGCCAAGCGAACCGGGTTGCGGCCCGAGGACCTTTGACCGTGCGACGCCGGTCATCGCTTCAGCATTGCCTCCCAGTTCACCACCACCGTCGCCGGCTCGGGTCGCGACTCGCCGGCGGGCGTGCGCATGAGGAACCGCTGGGCGTCGCCGGTCATGGCGAAGTGCACCGTCGAGTCGTCCCCGCGGAAGTTGGTTTCGAACAGGGCTCGGGGAACGCCGGCCTCAAAACCTGCCGGCCCCGTCTTCACATCCGTCACCATCATCTTGCGGTCGGCGGCCAGGTAGTAGAGCTCCTTGCCGTCCCGGCGCCACCTCGGCTGGACGCCGCCGGCGGTCGAGATCGTCCACTTGCCCCGCTTTTCCGGGAAGCTTTGCACGTAAACTTCAAATCGTCCGGTCTCGTCGGAGATGTAGGCAAGCCACTTCCCGTCTGGAGAGAACTGCGGCTGGCTTTCGCTGAACTCGCTGTTCAGGAAAGGCTCGGGCTTGCCGGCCGCCACCGAGCCGTCCGGCTTGAGAGGAACGACCCACACGTCGTAGCCGGACTTCGGACCTTGGACGTCGTAGGCGAGATAGCGCCCTGCGGGCGACCAGTGCTTGTGGTGCGCAGGGCCGCCTCCCAGCGGCTCTTCTTTCCCGCCGCCGCCCGCAGGAACCTGGTAGACCTCGTCGCGTCCGGAGCGCTGGGACGAGAAGACAATGCGACGCCCATCCGGAGACCAGGCCGGAACTCCCCCGCCTCCGCGATCGAGGGTCAGCCGCGACGCCGTTCCCCGCGACTGGTCGTAGAGCCAGATGTTCCGTACGCCGGATTGACGGTCGTCCCGGTCGAAGGCCACCTTGCCGCCGTCCGGCGATATTTCGAAGTGAGTGCCCGGGCCGACAATCCCAAGCCGCTTCCCGGTCCGATCGAACCAGCCGAGTTGATACTCGGCGTCTCCCCCGCCGGCCCACCAAGCCAGCACGCCGTTGTTCGAGGCGGAGAATGACCCTGCCGAATCGGCCAAAGCGATCAGATCGCCGGCTGCTTTCAGCGAGGCATCGACCGGCTGCGCCCAGAGCTTCCCATCGCGCAGCCACATCAGGTAGCCGCCGGCGCTTCCAGCCACGTGAGCGGATCCGGTGTGGGCGGTGACCAGGCGGCTGGCGCCCGAGTCGAGCGATGCCAGGTAGACCCCCGGCTTGGGCCCGAGAGTGGTATAGAGAAATTGCCGGCCGTCGGGCAGGAAGCGCGGTTGCAGGTGACGAAACTCCCCCAGCGCCGCATCCAGCTTCGTCGCCGGCTCCAGGCTGCCCCCGGCCGCGTTCACCCGTTGCAGCGCTCGCCCTGCCAGGCTGTATGTCGAAACGAGGATGACGCCGCTGGGGCTCCAGGCGCCGGCAATGGGGAGCAGCACGTCGCTGACAGCCTGCGAGGAGCCCCCGGCAATATCCACTCGCATCACCTTCCGCACGGTGAAGTAGCCGAGCGAGCGGCTGTCGGGCGACCAAAACGGGCTGAAGGCTTCCTCCGTCCCGGGCAGCGCGCGCGGCTCGCTTGAATCGAGCGGCCGCACCCAAATGCTGGTTTTCCTTGAAGCGGTGGACGCGGCGAATGCGACCGAGCGGCCGTCAGGGGAAACTACCGGGCCGCTCTCGAAGATCCCTCGTTCGGGGGGATAGAGCGTGAAGCGGATTGGCGCCGCCGGCGCCGGGCCCGGCCGGCGCCCCGTCACCCAAACCGCTACCGCTGCGGCGGCGCAGAGCGCGGCGACCACCCATCCGAGACGCGGCCATCCGAGCCCCGGCCGCGACGGAGCGGTCGTCGTCTCCGCCGGCGCCTCATCCATCTCGAACCGCGCGTCGCCGATGTCGCGGAGGCGGCGGGCGGCATCCTTTTCGAGGCATCGCCCGAGCAGCGTGCGGACGCCCGGCGGCGTCGCGGCGGGCAGCGCGCTCCAGTCCGGCTCCGCCCGTACCACCGCCGCCAATGTGCCCACCACGTCGTCGCCGCCAAACGCCTGCCGGCCGCTGAGCAGTTCGTAGAGCACGCACCCGAACGCCCAAATGTCGGTGCGCTTGTCGATCGGCCGGCCCCGCGCCTGTTCCGGCGACATGTAGGCCGCGGTGCCGAGAATCGTTCCGGCGCGAGTCGCCGCCATGCTCAGGGTCGGCGAGTGCGAAGGGTCGGCGGTCGCGGGATCGGCGGCGAGCGCCTTGGCCAGCCCGAAGTCGAGCACCTTGACCTTGCCCTCCGGCGTGATCTTGACGTTGGCCGGCTTCAGATCCCGGTGGACCACGCCTTTCTCGTGCGCGGCCTCGAGCGCGTCGGCGATCTGACGGGCGATCGCCAGGACGTCCTCGATGGCCAGCGGGCCGCGGATGGTTTCCCCCGGCACGTACTCCAGCACCAGGAACGGCACGCTGTCGGCTTGCTCGAAGCCTCTTTCGAAACCATAGATCGCAGCAATATTAGGATGGTTCAGCGACGCCAGCACACGGGCCTCGCGTTCGAAGCGCGCCAGCCGTTCCGGGTCGCGGGCGAACTCCCCCGTCAGTACCTTGATGGCCACGTCGCGGCCGAGGCGGGTGTCGGTGGCGCGGTACACCTGGCCCATCCCGCCCTGGCCGATGAGGGCGAGGATCTGGTAGGGTCCCAGGCGGGCGCCGGAGGCGAGGGGCATTCGGGAGTATTATAGCTGGGCCGGTAGCCGGTCTCCACCCCGAGTCTTGTCTATTGCAAGACTAGCGACTCGCGGTCTTGCCCAGTCGAAACGGGATCTGGACGACGGCCTCCAGGTCGACCGGAAACCCGTTTTTGGTGGCGGGCTGGAACTCCCATTTGGAGAAGGCGGCGACGGCGCTCGAGTCCAGGCGCTCGTCAATGCCCTGGACCAGGCGGACCTGGTCGACGCGGCCGGTGCGCCGGATGACGGCGTAGAGCAGCACTTTCCCTTCGATCCCGTCGGCGGCGGCCGAAGCGATGTACTTGGGGTCCACCTTGCGGGTGGCGAAGGGGGCGGTCAAGGTGTCGTCGGGGGAGGAGCCGCCCAATTCGGTGAACCGGACGGTCCAGCTTCCGTCGTAGCTGGTGATGTTGGGCATGTCGACGGCCATGGCATAGACGGTCGATCCGCGCAGAGCGATGTCGGGGGTCAGGGAAGCGGGCGAAGAGGCCCCGTCGCGAGGGAGCGAGGCGGCCAACTGGCGGCGAAAGTCGGATCGGTCGCCTGGAATCGGTGACGGCGGACGCGTCAGCGCCGGGGCTGCTGCGGGGCCGATCGACAGGTTGGGTACGCGAACCTGCGCCACGGTTGCCGCGGTCGGAATGATGGAGCCGCTCCCTTTTCCGCCGGTGGCGTGGGGTTCGGCCGAAAACTCCGCGAGGCGGTTGCCAAGCAGCTCGGGAATCGGGGCGGCGGGCGCCGGGTCGAGACCAACGATGACCGTGCCGGGCGGGGCCTCGGTAGTGGTGGCGGCCCGAGCTCCGGCGCTGGGGACCGGACGGTGGGGCGCCACAAATCCGGGCAGCGGCATGGAAGGCTTCGGCTCCAGGCGCGCCAGCGCTGTAGTGCTGCTCGGGGCCCCCGGGACCTGGGGTGCCTGGCCGCTGAGCACGGCTGGTCCTGAAGCGGGCGCGGAACGGGACCCCGGCATCTGGAACCCGGGCCTGGCGGGAAGCTGCGGCGCCTCGATGTGGACCGGCGCCGGCGCACCCGGAGCGGCGGCCCTGATCTTGGGTGCGGCAGCCTCTAGCGGCCGCGGCGGCTGTTGGGTTGCTGCCGGACGCGATGAGACCGGCATCTGGAACCCGGGCCTGGCGGGAAGCTGCGGCGCCTCGATGTGGACCGGCGCCGGCGCACCCGGAGCAGCCGCGGCGAACTGGGGCGCAGCCGAGTCGAGCGCCCGGGGCGGCGGGGCCGGGAGGCGGCGCTCCGAGGGCTGAAAACGCGGCTTCGGCTCTGGCGGCTCGGCCGGTTTCGCGGGACTCCAGGCCACCACGTTGGGCAGAAGCTGGTCCTGTTCCAACCGCAGCCTGGGTGGCGAGAGAACCATCTGACGGCGGCTCTCCGGGTTGGGCGCCGAGGCAGCGATCCGCTGGCGTGGATGAAACTCTAACGACCCGCCGGAGCGCGCGGGCAAGGGCGCCAAGGGGGTTACCGCCGGCAAGTCGCGGGGAGGGGTGTACCACAGGACCACTCGCTCACGAAAAGCGATCTGACGCCGAACCGGCTTGGGAGCGGGTTCGAGCCACCCGGCCCGACTGGCGCTCACAAGCAGTACTATACCTACAGCATGAGCGCACAGCGAGAGAACGAACGCCCAGACTCGCGAATAGCCGCCGCCGCCCGTGGGCAGCACAAAGATCATCGGCTGGGACACGGGCCTCCTTATCGGCCTTCCTTCAGAGTATCATAGGTCGAGGAGGGGTCCA
>Ga0247727_10012768_pt1 | contig 14335 bp, 12 predicted proteins | sample WisWelCaveWW1625_FD_202498 | JGI IMG/M metagenome (GOLD analysis project Ga0247727, IMG submission 202498) | Biofilm microbial communities from Wishing Well Cave, Virginia, United States - WW16-25 | ecosystem: Environmental > Aquatic > Deep subsurface > Groundwater > Cave microbial mat | place... | reverse complement strand
GGTTTGTTTCAAGGCATGTTTCCCACTAACACATTAACTTTCAATCCCGGCTGGGACAACAATGCCCAACCCCTAAGCGCGTTTGCGGACATTCGGGAATTGCAACGCCATTTTAAAGCGCAGGGGGTTGAAATCATGAACGAAGTTGCGGAGGGAACTTCCGGACCCGCCAGCTTTATGATGATGGACCCGGATGGAAACCCGATCCTCCTCGATCAGCACGTTTAACTAAGGAATGAATCAACTCATGAAAAACCTCAAATTTTTCAATCATCTTGTCGCATTTGTTGTAATCGGATTGAGCTTCAACCCGGCTTGGCCGCAGGAGAAGAAAAATGTTAGGCCGCGGATTATCGCCCCTTCACCCATACTCACGTATAGGAGACAGATATGAAACGAGTCACTGGCATCGGCGGTATTTTCTTCAATTCACCTGATCCCGTTACGCTTAGGGCCTGGTACAAAGAGCATCTCGGAATGGATGTGCAGGATTGGGGTGGAACCGCATTTACATGGACAGATTCGGAAGGAAAGCCGACAGCGGGAACTACCATTTGGACTGTCGGTGACGCAACAAGCAATTACTTTGCTCCGAGTACCGCACCGTTTATGGTCAACTATCGAGTCGCAGATCTTCACGCGCTGGTCAAGGCCTTGAGGACCGAAGGCTGCAATGTGCTCGACAAAATTGATGAGTCAGAGTACGGGAAGTTCGCCTGGGTAATAGATCCGGATGGAAACAAGGTGGAACTCTGGGAACCACCAGCCGGTCAATAATGTCGCCACCTTACGAGTATCCACCGCGGCCTAACATCAACAAAAAATTCATCAGCTTTTGGATTGACGACATGAGCACCGCGATGTACAATAGCGAAGGCGGTTTCGATCAAGCCGGCAAAGTGCTGACGACTTACGGCAAGATGGATGAGCCGATGACCGGCGAGCACGACAAGAATGTGAAGTACGTCTCACGGCTGATCAACCCCGACAAGTTTATCTTTGAAGTCCACGATCTGGCCATCGGTGAGACGAACACGAGAGTCGTCGAAGTCATTTACACCCGCAAAAAATAGGGAGACGGCAGATGCCGAATCAGGACAGTTTTGCCGTGGTCTTTCGCAAGCTCCGAAGCATTTTGCAACAGCACGCCGCGCATCTATCCGTCAAAGTCGATGCGGCGACCAGTTACTATCTCGACGCGGCTTTTTCGGAGAAATTCAACCGGGATATCTTTTTTGGCTCCGTGCAAATTAAAAAGAACTACGTGAGCTTTTATCTGATGCCGGTTTATATGTTTCCGGAGCTTTTGCAGGGTATTTCGCAAAATTTAAAGAAGCGCATGCAGGGCAAATCGTGTTTTAATTTTGCGGAAGCCGATGAAAAGCTTTTTAAAGAACTGGCGCTGTTGACGAAAAAGGGTTTTGCGAAATTCAAGCAAGAGAAGCTGTTGGTGAAATAAGCCTCACGGAGTATCAAACTTCAGCTTGATACTAAATGTGTAAAATTTAAGTTTTACATTGCAACCAGTGAAATTTATCAGGAGAGTCAAAGTATGAGCGATCTCAATAAACACGAAACCGGCGCGATCACGTGGACCGATCTTACGGTTCCGAACGCCGAGGCCGTCAAAACATTTTACAGCCAAGTCGTGGGCTGGAAAACCGAAGCAGTGTCAATGGGCGAATACAGCGATTTCAATATGAATCTGCCGGACAGCGGCAAAACAGTGGCCGGCATTTGCCATGCGCGCGGCTTCAATGCGGATCTGCCGGCGCAGTGGCTGGTTTATATCAACGTGGCCAATGTTGAGGAAAGCGCCAAACGCGTTGCCGAGCTAGGCGGCAAAATTATTTCCGGGCCGAAAGACATGGGCGGTTATGGGCGCTGTTGCGTTATTCAAGATCCGGCCGGCGCGGTGGCGGCGCTGTTTGAGCCGGCGTGACCGTAGCGCAGCAAAACCGCAATCAAAAGCATTGTAAATTTTAAATTAAAAATTTTCAATTTAAAATTTTAAGGAGCACCAAATCATGAAATTGATCGAAATTCAAGATCACCTGAGCGGCGAATGGATCGGCTCGAATCTCCTGCGGCTCAGTTGGCTCACGCCATCCGATTATCATTCACCCTCGCGCTTGTCTGTCAAGCACGTTGCCAAAGGCAAATTTCTCACGTTCACTTACTCGTGGAGCCATAAAGACATCTCGCAAGAAGGCGTCGTTTTGTTGGGCTACGACGCGCAACAAGAAATGGCGACGGCGGCGTGGGTCGACTCCTGGCATATGAGCAGCAAGATTATGTATTGTCAGGGTTCGATCGATTCGCAGGGCGCAATCAATATTCGCGGTTCTTATGAAGCGCCGCCGGGGCCGGATTGGGGCTGGCGCATCGTCATCACGCCAAAGTCCGGCAAGGAGCTGCAAATCGTCATGTACAACATTTCGCCGGAAGGCGTGGAAGACCTGGCGGTGCAGGCCGATTACAAACGTGAGAAATGAGAGCATTGTACAGAAAACAAGAAAAGCGTAGCGCAGACTTCCAGTCTGCAAAAATTTAGTCGCCAAAGCCCCGCAAAGCGGGGGAAGCCTGCGCTACAAATCTTTCTGCTTGTGAAACTGTTTTCAAAACCAAAACTTTGGAACGGAGGATGAAATGAATTTCAAATATGAAGCCGTTATCAATCGCAGCCGCGCTGACGTCTGGAGGCTTTTTGATAATCCCGACAACATGAAAAAATGGCAGCCGACGCTGAAAAAATTCGAGCTCCAGAGCGGCAAGCCGGGGCAAGTCGGCGCCGTTTCCAAATTGACCTACGAAGAAAACGGCCGCGCGATCGTGCTCATGGAAACGATTTCGAGCCGCAACGAGCCGAATGAGTTTTCCGGAACGTATTCCAATCCGATGGCGACTAACTCGATCAAAAATCAGTTCATCGCGCTGGAGGCCAATCGCACCAACTGGGTGATGGATTGCGAATTCAAATTTCACGGCTTTTGGAAACTTCTCGGGCCACTGATGAAAGGCGCGATCAAGAAGCGCACGGTGCAAGACGTCAATCGCTTCAAGCAAATGGCGGAAGGCGAGCAGTTGGCAATGAACGTTCATTAATCGGCAGCGCCAACAAAATGCGCGGCGCGAATGTGACCGTGGCGGCGCCGATATGAAATCAATCGTATCATTTTTTAAAACCTAAAAACTCTCGGAAGGAGGAAGGTATGGGTCGTAAAATTCTGGCAGTAGTTGCGGGCGTTATCTTGGCCGGCATCATTACCTTTGCGGTTCAGAAGATCGGGCATCAGGTTTATCCGCCCCCCGAAAACCTGGACATGAAAAATATGGAGGCCATGAAAGCTTATGTTGCCACTCTTCCCATGGGTCCATTGCTTTTTGTGTTGTTGTCTTATATTGTGGGCAGTTTCGCCGGCGGTTGGTTGGCGGCTAAAATTGCGCGCACCTCGCAAATTCATCTCCCGCTCACCGTTGGCGGCGTGCAGTTGTTCTTCGGCCTAATCAACCTCGTCATGATTCCTCATCCCATGTGGTTCGCGATCGCTTCCGTGATCGTATTTTTGCCGGCGGCATACTTTGGAGGAAAATTGGGGAGGCCGGCGTGAGGCGGGAGCTAAAACGGTTCCCGAGGTTTCATAACTTATCGTTCTGCCTAAACGGAGTGCAACGCTTCAGCGTTGCACTCCGTTAAAAGCGGGGCACTCCGTTTATCACCGGTGTTTTGCGCCAAAGCGCGAGACTCGCGATGACGGGAATTTAATTTAGAACAGAAAGGAGAATAAAAATGCGCTTTGAACACAGCATGGAAGTGGCTTGCTCGCCCGAGCATTTGTGGCTCTATCTCGAGGAGCCGGAAAAGCAGAAGTTGTGGATGAAAGGCGTGCTGTCCAATGAGCCTGCCGAGGCCGGCCCGACGCGCGTCGGCTCGCGCTCGATCATGAAAATCAAAGAAGGCGGAAAAGTGGGTTCGTATCACATCGAAGTGACGCGCTACGAGCCGTACCAGCGCATGGGCGTCAAAATGTGGGGCGGCTCATTTGGCGACATGGAGGCTTTTGTCGATTACACGCTCACTGATTTGAAAGGCCGCACGCGACTGGATTATCTTTTCTCCGCCGAGCCGAAAAGCTTTTTCATGAAATTGATGGGCGCGTTGTTCCAATGGTTTAGTGTGATGCAAATCAAAAGTTTCTTCAAAACGCTAAAAAGTCTTGCCGAAGCGCCGCAACAAAAAGTGGTTGCTTGACCGTTGCAACGAAAAGGGGGGCTTCGACGAGCTCAGCCGCAACGAACGGTTTGACTGATGTATCTTAAAAACTTTCTTGCGCCCTTCTCTTCGAAGCTGAAGCTTCAGACTCCGGTTTTCATATTTAAATTGCGCCGATACAAAAATAGCATCGCCCAGCCACAGATTCCGTGTGACTGGGCGATATCAGGTGTCGTGAGTTTAATGCGTAAAACGTATTGCGTAATTCTTTACGTTTTATACTTCACATCCAACTTCCGCTCGAGACATGACCTCGGACCTCAGACCCTCTCACTTCGCCAAAACCATCCGCTGCACCCGCGTTATTTCAGCCGCTTTCAAAACCGCGAAATACGTCCCGCTCGGCAGCTTCGAGGCTTTGAAGATAGCGCGATGCTCGCCGGCTTCCTGATAACGATCAACCAGCGTCGCCACTTCCTGACCGGCAATGTTGATCACTTTCAGCGTCACCTTCGCGCCTGCGGGCAACACATAAGAAATCGTCGTCGAAGGATTGAAAGGGTTCGGATAATTGGAATACAATTCCAACTTCTCCGGCGACGCAGTAGTTGCGACATCCTGCGGCGCGGCGCTGCTGCCGTCGTTGACGATAAATTCGTAAACCACGTAACGCGACGCATTGCGCACCGTCATGTATAAGCGCACATACCGCGCGGTTTGCGGCGCAAATGTGACGTCGTCGATTCCGCCATTCCCCGCATTATCGTTATAAACAGAACTCCAATTCACATTGTCATTGGAAACTTGCAGCTCGTAGCTTTTCGCATGGTTGCCGCTGATCGACCACTGCATAATGATGCGGCTGAAGGTTTGCGGCGACTGCAAGTCAACGCTCCACCATTGCGTTTGTGAGACGCCGCTTGGCGTCAAATCAACACTCGACCAGAACGTGGCGCTCCAATCGTTGTCAACCGCCTTGTCAGCGGTATAAGTGGACAATGTGCTCGACGCCGCGGCCGGTTTATTGAGCGCCAGATTGGCGCCGGTGAACGTGTGAGTCAGCGCCTCATTCGAATAATTCGAATGGCCGCCGGCATTGTAAGCGCGAATCCGGTAAATGTACTCCGTATTCTCGGTCAAACCCGTGTTGGAATAACTCGTCACATTCGGGCCGACGGTTGCAATCAACGCATAAGTTCCCGCCGTGCCAATTTTGCGCTCAATCTTAAAACCATCTTCGCTCGTCGAATTATCCGTCCACGCGAGATCAATCTGCGCCGTCGCCACCACGGTTGCGGTCAACGCCGGTGTTGCCAGCGTGGTGTTGCTCACTTCATTTGTATAAGCGGAGGTTCCATCGGCATTGTAAGCGCGCACGCGATGGAAATATGTCGTATTCGCCGATAGGCCGCCGATGGTGAACTGCTTGACATTCATCGCAGTAAAGCCGATTTCCACATACGTTCCTGCCGCGTCGATTTTACGTTCAAGTTTAAAGCCGGCCTCGTTGTTGGAATTATCAATCCAGTCCAGCGTAATGAACGTTCCCGAGATGCTCGCCGTCAAACCGGTTGGCGGCGCCGGCGCGGCGAATTGGGGCTTGGCATTCGCTGAGTTGGAATAATTCGAATTGCCGCCGGCATTGTAAGCGCGGACGCGATAGAAATACTGCGTGTTATTCACCAAACCGGTATTGGAGTAGCTCGTAACGTTCGCAGCGACCGTCGCAATCTGGGCATAATTCCCGCCGCCACCGGTTTTGCGCTCGATCTTGAAACCGGTTTCATTATTCGCGTTGTCCGTCCACGCCAGATTGATCTGGACACTGCTCACGCCGGTGGCCGTCAAATTCGTCGGCGCCGCCGGTGGGTTGGGCAGCGTGGTCGCGTTGGCTTCCGCTGAATAAGCAGAATTGCCGCCGGCGTTAGACGCGCGCACGCGATAATAATATTGCGTCGCCGGCGTCAAGCCGGTGTTGGAATAATTCGTGACATTCGCCGCGACGGTGGCGATCTCCGCATACGTTCCTGCCGCGCCGGTTTTGCGTTCGATTTTAAAACCGCTTTCATTAGCCGAGCTATCCGCCCAGGCGAGATTGATTTGTGTTTGGCTAATGGTCGAGGCGGTTAAATTGCCTGGCGCTTTGGGCGGCGCTATCGGCGTGGTCGCGCTGATTTCATTTGTATAAGCAGAATAACCGTCAACGTTGTACGCGCGTACCCGATAGAAATACTCCGTATTCTCTGATAAGCCGGCATTGTAAAAAATCGCCGATGAAGTCGAAGCAAATTCCGTGTAAGTTCCCGCCGCGCCGATTTTGCGCTCGATCTTGAAGCTGGTTTCATAATTCGAATTGTCCGTCCAAGCGAGATTGATTTGCGCGCTGTTCACGGCGGTGGCCGTTAAACCGCTGGGTGCCGTTGGCAGCGGCAAGTTGGCGCCGTCATATACTTCCACTTCATAAACCCGATAATAACTTGCGGTGGCGGTCATGGGCGCCGTCATGTACAAGCGCACGTAGCGCGCGGTTTGCTCGGGAAAACCAAAGTAATCCGTGCCGCCGTTCGCCGCGTTATCGCTATAAACCGTCGTCCAATTCACCTCGTCATTGGAGACATGAATCTCATAGCTTTTGGCGAAATAGACCAGCCACTTGATCGCCACGCGACTGAAGGTTTGCGTTGAGCCAAGATCAATGCTCAACCATTGCGTTTGTGAGGTATTCAGCAAAGAGGCGCTTTGCCAAAAGGAACTCCGGTTGCCGTCAACAACCTTGCTCGCCGCCATAGAACCATCGAGGAAACTGGAGGAGACGACCGGTTGATTGAAGGCTAAATTATTTCCGAGGAAAGGAAACCCGCCCGCGATATTCGAATAATTTGAATACCCCGCCGCATTGATCGCGCGCACGCGATAGTAATATAGCGCATCAGTTGACAATCCGTTGTCGGCATAACTCGTCACATTCGCGCCGATGGTCGCAATTTCAGCGTAAACGCCGTTCACGCCGATTTTGCGCTCGATTTTGGTTTCTGTTTCGGTGATTGAATTATCCATCCACGCGAGATTGATTTGCGAAGCGCTCACTGCCGTTGCCGTTAAGTTGCTCGGCGCGTTTGGCGGGGCGAGCGGCGTGATGGCATTTGCCTCGTTCGAATAAGCCGACGCGCCGTCCATGTTGTAAGCGCGTACCTGATAGTAATATTCCGTATTATCGGCGATACCGCTATCGGAAAAAGCAGTCGCATTGGCCGCCGTCGTTGCCACTTCCGCATAAGTTCCGGACGCGCCGATTTTACGCTCGATCTTAAAGCCGCTCTCGCTCGTGGCGTTATCCGTCCATGCGAGATTGATTTGATTGACGCTCGCGGCAATGGCCGTCAAACCGCTCGGCGCCGCTGGCGGATTGGGTTGCGTGATGACATTCGCTTCATTGGAATAATCCGAATCGCCCGCGCCGTTGTGCGCGCGCACGCGATAGAAATATTCCGTATTGTTTGACAAGCCGGTATCGACGAAGCTGGTGATATTCACGCCGACCGTCGCAATCTCCGCATAAACGCCACCAGTAGTTTTTCGTTCGATCTGGAAGCCGAGCTCATTATTCGCGTTATCCGTCCACGCGAGATAAATCTCCGCGCTATTCACGCCGGTGATCGTTAAACCGCTTGGCGCGGCAGCGGTTTCAGGCTCGAGCATATTCGCCTCAAACATGCCGCGACCGTGCGTCGCCGCGCGAATGATTCGCGCCGTTGCTTGAATGTCCAGCTCGTCGATCACGACATTAGGCAAATTGGTGTTCCACTCGCCCCACATCGCGCCCGCATCGACGGAAACATAAACGCCGAGATCGGTGCCGGCATAAACCATTTCCGCATGCGCCGGATCGATGACGATCGTGTTGCACGGCACATTCGGCAAATTGCCCGTCACGTTTTGCCACGTGTTGCCGCCGTCCGTGGTTTTATAAATATGATTCGTCGCCGTCCAACCGCCGTTCGTGACGTACAGCGTTTGCGGCTGCGTGGGATGTACGGCCATCGCGGTGATGCTCGTCGCGCCGAGGCTCGTGGAAATTTTGGTGAAGTTCGCGCCGCCGTTCACGCTCTTGTAAATGACATTTGTCCCCGCGACATAAATCGTTTGGTTATCGCTCGACGCCACTTGAATATCGCTGTAAAAAGATTCCGGCGCATCGAACAAGAGTGACCAACTGCCGCCGCTGTTGGTGGTTTTATAAAGATTGCTGTTGCTAATCGTGTACAACACGCTCGGATTGGCGGGATCCATTTCCACCGGCGTGATCCACGGCCCTCCCGACAAACCGGTATTGATCGTTGTCCAGTTTAAACCGCCATTGACACTTTTATAATGGCTGCCATTTTGAATCTCGGCATAAATGATGTTGGAATTGGCCGGATCGAAAATCACTTCGCCGCCGTCCGCGCCGAGACGTGTCGTCCACGTCGTTGAGCCGGTGTATTCGTTGGTGCCGTTGTCCTGCGTGCCGCCCATCGCGCGATTGGCGTTGTTGAAATCGCTGCCCATTTTGTAAAACTGCATCGTCACCAAACCATTGTTGAGGCTCGTCCACGAGCTGCCGCCGGTGGTGGATTTGTAAACGCCGCCGTCGCAGCCGGCGTACAGCGCACCGGCGTTAAACACAATCGCGTGAAAATCGCTGTGAATGCCGTTCGTAATCGTCGCCCAATTCACACCACCGTTCGTCGATTTATAAATATTCACGCCGCCAAAATAAACGACGTCGGCATTCATCGGATCGACGTTGATGACGTTGTTGTACCAGCCCTGACTGCCGCAGAAATTCTGCGCGACGATTTGCGGCGTCCAGGTGTTGCCGCCGTCGGTGGTGCGATAAATATCCAGCAGGTTGGTGCCGGTTCGTATGCAGCCCGCATAAATCACATTTGGATTCGAAACGCCGATCGCCAAACTGATGCGGCCAAGCGTCGTGCCGTCCGGAAAACCGCCGCCAAGCTTCGTCCACGTCACGCCGTTGTCGGTCGATTTGTAAATGCCATTATTGACATTGCCGCCTGATTGGCCAAGAGCAACGAAGAGATTGTTTGAATTAGCCGGATCAATTACAAGGTCTCTGGCTTGACGCGTTCCCGCCACATTGAGCTGCTGCGTCCAGGTCGCGCCGCCGTCCGCCGTGCGATAAACGCCGTCCTCGACCGCTGCGATCAGCACGTTGGGATTCGTGGGATCAATCACCATTTCGTTAACGCTGAGGCCCTGCGAAAGCTGCCAACTCAAACCAGTTTGCGCCCATGTCGCACCGCCGTCGGTTGATTTGAGCACGCCGACGCCTTCCACCGCGTCACCGTTGAAACTGCCTTCGCCGGTGCCGATATAAATGATATTCGAGTTCGCCGGATGCGTCACCACGCAACCGATTCCCAGCGTCGGCAATTTGTCATCCATCGGCGTCCAACTGCTGCCGCCGTTGATGCTGCGCCAAATGCCGCCGGAAGCCGAAGCCGCCCAAATGACGTTCGCATTATTCGGATCGAACGCGAGATCGAGAATGCGGCCCGCGATATTGTTGGGGCCGATCGACGTCCAGTTCGCCGCCGACAGATTTTTGTTGCTCTTCTGCAAACTGCCGATTTGTTCCCGCTCAACAAACGCATTCCAGCGTGCGTTGATCGGATAGTTGCCATTCTCATCCAAACGCGATTGTAAAAACCATTCCATTCTGCGAAACGGTTTTACGCCGCTGCCTTTTTGGTTGTTCACCGAATCCGGTCGACTCGCCAGATAGGCATTGTGATTATCCAGAAATTCTTTGAGCTTAACTTGCTTCTCCTGCATTTTTCGCAATTGCGCCAACGCCGAAATCGGCGGGATGAGCGCCAATGCCAGAAAGATGAGTAACCACTTGGGTTTCATAACGTCCTGTGCCTTTCAAATTAGTTTTGGGTTTTGCACCGGCCAGCAACAGATATTGACCGGTCGCTTAACTTGTTCGTTCGCCGAAAATTCGTGAAATCATAGCGACCGGTCAATGAGTTGTTTAGAAGATGGTGCGTGACTTATTCTGTTCGCGAAACCCACACTTAATCTTTGCAGGCCACGGCTGCGGCCAACCAGCGCTCCTCGCCGGTGCAGCTTCGCTAAAATTGTCGTTGCGAAACTCCTTTAGCGAGCCTGAAAAGATTCTGCTCGTGAAGAAGTTAGCGATTCAAAAGGGGAATTTCAATTCCACGAAGGTGGGACAGGCCGTCACATAAAGATGTGACGCGCACAATGCGGGATGACAAATCCAGAAAATCTGGAAAATGTCATGCTGGAAGCATCCTGTTGCAAACTAGCACGGTGCTGGTGACGAACAAGTTCCCTGCAGGATGACAATGCCGAAAATCTGGAAAATGTCATTCTGGAAGAATCCTGTTGCAAGTCAGCACGGTGCTGGTGACGAACAAGTTCCCTGTGGGATGACAATGCCGAAAATCTGAAAAATGTCATTCTGGAAGAATCCTGTTGCAAACCAGCACGGTGCTGGTGCCGAACAAGTTCCCTACGGGATGATAAATGTCGAAAATCTGGAAAATGTCATTCTGGAAGAATCCTGTTGCAAACCAGCACGGTGCTGGTGACGAACAAGTTCCCTGTGGGATGACAATGCAGAAAATCTGAAAAATGTCATTCTGGAAGAATCCTGTTGCAAGCCAGCACGGTGCTGGTGACGAACAAGTTCCCTGCAGGATGACAATGCCGAAAATCTGGAAAATGTCATTCTGGAAGAATCCTGTTGCAAACCAGCACGGTGCTGGTGCCGAACAAGTTCCCTACGGGATGACAAATGTCGAAAATTTTGAAAATGTCATTCTGGAAGAACCCTGTTGCAAACCAGCGCGGTGCTGGTGACGAACAAGTTCCCTACGGGATGACAATGCCGAAAATTTTGAAAATGTCATTCTGGAAGAATGCTGTTGCAAGCCAGCACGGTGCTGGTGACGAACAAGTTCCCTGCGGGATGACAAATGCCGAAAATCTGGAAAACGTTGTTCGGATCGTGAATAAAAAACTCGTTCAGAATGAAAACGGCAAGCCGAGCTACTTTCCCCATCAAATCTCCCCCCGCAGCGACTTGGAAACCACTTCGACTTTGCTGTTCACGTGCAGCTTGCGGTAAATGCGTTTGATGTATTCGCGCACCGTGTCCAGCGAAATCTGCAGGCGGTCGGCGATCATTTTATAGCTCAGGTTTTCCACCAGCCCCAGCACCACCTCTTTTTCGCGCTCGGTCAATGGCGATTGGGGAGCGCAAGCAGCGACAAGCTTTTTCGGCAAGCGCGGCGCGAGGCGAAAATGCTCGATAACTTTGCGGGCAATCGGCGGCGACATCGGCGCGCCGCCGGCGTGTAAAATTTCGACGGATTCTTTAATCTTGCTCAACGGCGTATCTTTGAGCAAATACCCCGTGGCGCCGGCGCACAACGCGTCAAAAATTTTATTGGCGTCGTTGAAAACAGTGAGCACCATAATATCGACCTGCGCGCAACGACCGCGAATCAGCTTGATGCCGTTGATGCCGGAGACGCCCGGCAAGCCGAGATCCATCAGAATCACCTCGGGCGGATATTGCGCATCCACCGTGGCAAGATAATCTTCCACCGACGGCACAGCAACTTTGCAGATGAAATCCGCCTGCGTCTGCAAATACTTTTGCAGCGCGCCGCGAAAATCGGGATGATCTTCAATGAGGGCAATGGAAATCATAATCAGTATAAGGCAAAACAATTTCGGACAAAACGATTAAGCATTTTGCGATCAATTGCTTTTATCCGTTGGGAAAATTTTTTTGTAACTACTCAGGTATAAAAAAGACTGTCATTCCGTAGGAATCCTTTTCTTTTCAAGCACAGTGCTAGTGTGAAAAAGGATTCTTCCAATGACATGTTAAAGCATGGCGGAATAGTTGCAATTTTTCATAAATTATTTATAGCGCCGGCATTCGCAGCAGCACCGCAAAGCCGCCGTTGTTTTCATATTCCAATTGCGCGCCGATATTCTCCGCCCGCAGTTGCATATTGCGCAAGCCGTTGCCGTTCTGCCGCGACGCTTCATCCGCACCTCTGCCATTATCATGAATCTTCAGTTGAAAAACCTTGCCACCGTTGGTCATCTCGACGCGCACCTGTGAGGCTTCGGCATATTTAAGAATATTGTTCAGCGCTTCCTTGAAAATCAAATAAAGGTTCTGGCGCAGATTAAACGGCAGGTGCTTTTCCATATCGATCGCCATCGTGACAAATTGAACTTCAATATTCCGCTCGGCGAGCGTCGATTCCGCAAACTCGCGCATGTGATCCAGCAAATCCTTGACGCGATCATTGCGCGCATCGATGGACCACACCACGTCGCGCAAGGCTTTGATCATCTCGCGACACATGCGGCCAATGTGCAACAACTGTTGCGTATTTTCCTCCGGCGTGATGCCGGCCTGCATCATTTCCGTTTTCATGGCAATCGCGTTGAGCGTGCTGCCGAGATCGTCGTGCAAATCGCTGGCGAGGCGAACGCGCAGCCGGTCTAATTCCAGCAGCCGTTGCACGCGGTAATGATGCAACAACGCGAGCAAACCGGCGACTGCCGCAAGCCCCAAGCCGCGAAACCACCACGTCATCCAAAACGGCGGCGCAATGATCAGTTTGATCGCCGCGCCCTGTTCGTTCCACACCCCATCACTATTCGCCCCGCGCACACGAAAAATGTACTCACCCGGATTGAGATTGGTGTAGGTCGCCGAGTTTTTCGCGCCCGCGGCAATCCACTCGGCATCGAAGCCTTCCATTTTATAAGCATACTGATTTTTCTCCGGCGCCCAATAATCCAATGCCGCAAACTCAAATGAAAAAACGCTGTGCTGATACGACAGCCGAATTTCTTCGGTCGCCGTAATTGATTTTGCCAGCCGCGGCAAAGTCGTTGCGGCCCCGGTTCCCATCACGCCAATGGGCACCAGCCGATTGAAAACCTGAAAGTCGATCAGCGCTATCGGCGGCACATGCGGATTATCAGCAATGGTTTGCGGAAAAAATCGATTAAAGCCGTTGAGGCCGCCGAAAAACATTTCGCCGGTTTTGCTTTTATAATAAGCGCCGCCGTTAAACTCGTTGCCTTGCAACCCATCATGGACGCCAAAGTTTTTGAACGCGCTCGTCGCGGGATTGAATCTTGATAGTCCTCTGTTAGTGCTGAGCCACAGGTTTCCGTCGTCGTCTTCCAGAATGCCGTAAATGTAAGAATTCGCCAGCCCATCTTTCTCGAAATATTTGGTAAAATAGCGGCGCGTCACCTCCAGTTTATTCAATCCATCCGAGGTGCCTATCCAGAGGTTGCCGGCGCTATCTTCATGCAAACAGGTGTCATGATTGCTGCTCAAGCTCTGCGGATTGCGACGATCGTAATGGTAACGCTGAAATTTTTCGGCGCGCCGATCAAAACAACTTAACCCGCCGTCATACATAGCAAGCCACAACATGCCGCGACTGTCCTCGAATATCGCTTCAATCGCGTTGCCGCCGATGCTGTTGCTATCGCTGGGCTCATATTTATAGGCAAAAAAAGTTTTTGTTTTAGGATCAAAACGATTCAACCCGCCGCCAAAGGTTCCGATCCATAAAACGCCGCCGCGATCTTCGTAAATCGTAAATACCGTATTGTTGCTCAAACTTTTCGGATTCTTCGGGTCGTTGACGAAGCGCTCGAATTCAATAGTAATTTCATCCGCAGGTGCTGAAGCAGACAAGATATCTGCGCTACGGTTTTTCCCTGGTGCGCGAATGCCTTTGCGAAACAACTTGCCCAAACCGCCGTCCTGCAGGCCGACCCAAATGGTTCCGGCGCGATCTTCATAAACGGCCATCACCTCGCCCGCGTTCATGCTGCGCGGATTGTTCGGATCGTGCTGAAAGCGCTGCCATTTCTGCGTCCGAGGATTCCAGCGATGCAGGCCGCTATCGGTTCCCACCCACAACGCGCCGGTGCTGTCTTCGCAAAAACTCATCACGGTGTTTTCCGCCAGCGAGTTTGGTTCATGCGGTTGCACCAAAACATGCGCAAAGCGCTCGGCCATCGGCGTGTGCTTGT
>Ga0247727_10012767_pt1 | contig 14338 bp, 14 predicted proteins | sample WisWelCaveWW1625_FD_202498 | JGI IMG/M metagenome (GOLD analysis project Ga0247727, IMG submission 202498) | Biofilm microbial communities from Wishing Well Cave, Virginia, United States - WW16-25 | ecosystem: Environmental > Aquatic > Deep subsurface > Groundwater > Cave microbial mat | place... | reverse complement strand
GTTGCGGTTTTGCTCCAATTCCTTTGAACCTGTTGCAGGAAAGCCGAGGCGGCTCCGAGCACGCCGATGGCAAGCGTGATACTCAGGGCGATTGTGGCTTTGTGCTTATTTTTCTCAACTTCTTGCTTATAGGTTTGCGTTTTAGCCGTAAAGCTATTTTCAACTCTCTTCCACTTCGTGGCATCACAATTTTCCTGAGCAAATGCGGCAAGAGCAAATACCAGCCACCCCATGATGGCGAAAATTTTAATGCGTTGTTTCATCATGATCTCCTTAAAGAGAGTGAGCAAGTTATCGAGAAGCCAGGATTGAGCGGTGCAAGTAGTTTAATATAAATATGTCCCAGCGAATTGATCAAAACTTACAAAATTGTCCTGAGGTTGTCAAGCAAATATTTAAATAAAAAATCATTCGGCGTTTTATACAAACACCAATTCCTCCGGCTTGCCGTTGCGCGTGAGCAATTTGGGCGTGTCCGGCTCGTTCAAGCCTTCCATATCAATTTGCAGACGGCCCAATTCAAACGCCGTTCTGACGTCCCGGCCAAATCCGAGCGCCCGATAAAAGGCGGTGGAAAATTGAATCGCGGCGGAATCGCTGACGGCTCTCGACATGCCGACCACAGAATCGATGCTTTTCGCAATGGCTTCGGCCTGCTTCTCGGAGTAGCAGGCATTGAGCACGACGACGCGAATATTGTCTTTGAGCACGGCGAACAACTTTCCCAACGCGCGCTCCGAAATCGACCGGCTGAACCCTTCCATATCTTCAAGAATGATACCGTTCGAAGCGCTGCCGTGACCGCTAAAATGAACGATGTGCGGCTGATGGCGCAACAGATGTTCCTGCAAATCGCTAATGCGCACCGCCCATTCCTGGCGAAAATCGTAAACGTCGCGAAATTCCGATTGGCGCAACGCTTCTTGAATCGCACGCACTTCTTCGTCCAAACGCAAGCGATCCGTGTCTTTGGGATTGGCGGCGAGAAAAAGGATTTTGATCTTGTCCTTTTTCTCTATTCGCGGCTTGGCTGATTTCGCTTCCAACAATCCGGTGACCGAGTGCGCGAAGGGTTGCATCACGGCTTGTACCATTTTTATACACGTTATTCAACTGCATTCCGTTGGAGCCGGGGTTAACCTCAGCTCACCTTTTTCATAAACCGCGCGTCCGGCGTTTGGGCCGTTTTCTCGATTCCATTTGACCAAACGGATTTGATTGTTTTCGATCTCGAGATTCGTAATGCCCTCGTTATAAATGCCGCAGCCGGAATTGAAATAGCATGGCGCCGGCGTTCCGTTAGGCTCGATAGGAGCGGTCGCCCGATTGCGCCGTTTTTCTTTGCGCCATTTTCGGCGCAATTCTTTGTGCTCTTCCGAAAGCGCTTTCACTTTTAGCCGGTTCCCTTCGCGCCGCGCGGCGCGAATTTGTGAGGCCAATTCAACAAGCTTCATCTGCAAGCACTCGGCATAAAAACGCGATGCAACTGCTGGCGCGGAAACTCCCGCAGACGCCGGTAAATCGACGCGTCGTAACGGGAGCGAATTTCGTCGAAATCAAACTGCCAGAGTTCTTCAACGTCTCCGAGAAGAATCAAGGTAAAGCCCCGCTCTTTATAATATCGCAGCGCTCTCACGAGAGCGGCCTTGTTGCGCCGGAAGTTGTCGGCGCCTTTGCCGTTTCCCAAATGCCAATCGCTGAAGATGGCGTAAGCGTGGGGAAGGTCCAAACTCAATTTTTTGGTGCGATACTCCTCCGCCTCCCAAAGCTCGTCGAGGCGATTGAACGTTTCGTGATAATTTTGATCCCGCATTTTTGTGCCTCTTGGTTTAAATTCTTTTTTTGATCTTTAAAAAATTCTCTCAACAAACACTTGCTTTTTTGTTGCAATTCTCTAATTTATCTGTGTCGGCGATTTCTCAAAAACTCTCAAAAAAAGTGAGAAAATTTGCCCACCGAAATTGTCTATCATTATAGTAATAATTTTCGGGCAAGAAGCATGGAGCGAAGTGGATGCCGATGCGCTATTATGATTTTGATTTGCTGATCGAGCACGTGGAGCAGAAATTCCGCGCGCGGGTGGTGAATTCGCCGTCCGGTCAGGCGGCGGTGGATTTTTCCCTGCCGTTTGCGGAGGAAGAATTAAAACAACTGCTCGAAAAAATCGAGACGCCGTCCAACGGTTTGCGGCGCCTCGAATCGCCGGCGATGACGGCGGCCAAAACTTTTGGCGCGCGTCTTTTTGAAGCCGTGTTCGACGGCGAAGTGCGAGGACGCTTGCGCAGCAGCCTGGAAAAAGCCGAGCGCCGCGGCGACGGGCTGCGCTTTCGACTACGCATTGCCGCCGGCTCCGAGTTTGCCAATCTTCCGTGGGAATATCTTTATGATCCGTACTTTGATCAGTTTTTCTCGCTCTCCGTTAAAACGCCAATCGTGCGTTATTTAGAGCTACCGCAGCCGACTCGGCCGTTGGCCGTGAAACCCCCGATCAAAATTTTAGTGATGCTTTCCAGCCCGCAAGATTATCCGCGATTAAACGTCGAACAAGAATGGGCCAACCTCAACGAGGCGTTGCAAAATTTGCAAGATCGCGGCGTGGTAATTTTGCAGCGCCTCGAGCAAGCTTCGCTGGAGGCCCTGCAACGACAATTGTTTCGAGAGCAATATCATATTTTTCACTTTATCGGCCACGGCGAGTTCGATGCGGATTTGCAAGACGGCGTCATCTTGCTTGAAGATGAAAACAAGGCCGGTCTTCGCATCAACGGCCAGTGTTTGGGAATTCTCTTGCATGATCATTTCTCGCTACGGCTGGCGATTCTCAACGCTTGCGACGGCGCCCGGACCGCGCGGCAGGATCATTTTGCCGGCACGGCGCAAAGCCTCGTGCAAAAAGGCATTCCGGCAGTGATCGCAATGCAATTCGGCATTACGGACAAAGTCGCGATTCTGTTCGCGCAAACGTTTTATCGCGCGTTGGCCGATGGCCGGCCCCTCGATACCGCGCTCGCCGAAACGCGCCAAACCCTCTTCAACAAGGGCAACGAGATCGAGTGGGGCATTCCGGTGCTTTATATGCGTTCGCCCAATGGCCGCATTTTCGATGTCACGCCGGCGGCAGGGGTGAATGGCGCGGCCCCGGCACTGAAACTAAATCACCAAAATCAAACGCCGAACGACCAACACGACATGACCGCTTTATTCGTCCAATATTTGCAGGCTGGAACCAATGGGTTAGCCGCGGATAAAGCGTTGCGCCAGCCGTGGTCGCCGGATCAAGAAATCTTTCGGCAAATGTTTCGGGCCAAAATCTGTTTGAGCCTGTTGCATTATCTCGACGGGCTATCGGCGCTGAATGCGAGCAAGAGCCTCACGGAACTTTGCGAAGCCCTCGACATTCCCAAACCGCAACGGCAGCATACGTACCGCGGCTTGGAGTGTTTAGCGGCTATGCAATTGGTCGAGAAAATAACGGCGACGCCACACGTCACCTGGCGTATAGCCGCGAAGGGACGCGAGCTGGTGAAAAAACTTTCAGAAACGGTTTTAAACGGGGAGACAAGATCGGTTGGATAAAAAGCGGCGTTGATGGAGGGTGACATACTCGGTATTTTACGTCCTGACATAGACCTTGCCACATTACCCATCATGACCTCCGCAGATCATCACGCGGTGTTGCGCCGACGGCGCTTGTCCTCGTTCCCGATCGGCCTTGATCTTTTTCGGTATACCGCCGGCGACTAACAGCACTTGTCGCCTCGCGAGCGTTGGCGCTTCGTCGATAAACCGGCAACGCGGTTTACCGCTGGGTGGGCGCCGATTACTAAAGGCTATCATGACAGACCTCCTTGGTCTTGTTTTAAAATAAAACAGCTAATGAAAAATTTTGTTGGATAACGTTGGTGAAGCGTTTGCCGGCTGACGTTGCAATCCGGCGTTCTATTTTATTAGTGACGTTCTATGCGCCAAAACTCTCAAATTCATTCCAATAAAAGCGCTTGACTTTCACCGGCGAATTTTATAGTATGTGAATCCCTTTTGGGCCGGTCTTCGGGGCAAAGGTCTCACAGCCTGAAATAACCCATCGCCGCGCTGCAACTGCCCCGCCCGAGGTTATTGAATTTTTCACGATGCCATCATTTACCTTCGCCGAGCTTTTAGCGCACTGTTGCGAGCCGGCGTCTGCCGAATGGCAGAAAGGCTGGCGCGAATTCAGCGCGCGCTATAACGATTTCATTCACAATAAAATCGCGCAGCGCTGCCGCGCGTGGAACGTGCCGCGCGTGCAGCGGCAATTTACGGAAACGGTCCAGGATGTTGTCGGCGCGGTTTACTACACGCTTTGCAAAAACGAATGCCAGGCCTTGCGGAGCTTTACGGCCAGGGACAACGAGCGCATTTTTTTCGGCTGGCTGGCAACGGTTTGCGAGCGCGCCACCTCCCGTCACCTGCAGCGTTTGCTTTTGGAAATGCTGATCGATGAAGAAAACGAGGCCCTTGGCAAAGCGTTGCGCCGCCTGGACGCCGCCGACCGCTGGGAGTTTTATGAGATGGCGGTGGTCGAATTGCGCGAGGCGGTAAAACGCGAGGCGGGGAACCGCGAACGGGATATTCATATTTTCCAGCTTTCCATTTTTTCCGACTTTTCCGAGGACGTGGTCCGGTCACATCCCTGTTTGCAGACGCTCGGCCATCGGGTGGTGCAGCTTGTCATTCATCGCTTGCGAAAAGATTTGCAGCACAATAAAAAAAATATGGTCTGAATTTGAGAGAAAGCGCTTTCATCCGGCCACTATAAGACAGAAAGGTAGTGCTTCAGCGCATGACATTTGAGGCCTCTGGAGGAGCAAACCCCGGCGCGCCGCCTTTTACGCTCGGCGCGGCCCTGGCCATTCTGGTTAGCGAGAGCCGCCTGGCAAATGGCAATGAGGAAAAGGCATGGGTTGAGCCTGCCGCAAGCTATTTGCGCAGTTTACGCGAACGCGTCCGAATTTTAAACTCGCCCGAAAAGCTTGAGGCGATCTTTAATGGTTTGCCGGCGCAACAGTGCGAGACCCAGAAAACGTTTTTGGCCGAGAACGAGGATTTTTTTCTCGCCTACTTTCTCGCCGGCCCCAATGCCGCCAACGGCTGCGGGAATTTATTCCGGCACTTGAACAATTGTTTTGACTGCTTCGAGGAATTTTCCGGCGTGATGCAGCAATATTATCAAACGCTCCAGGATTTATCCCCGCGCGCGGATAAATTATCTGCACGCGGGGCTGGAACGTGACGAACGAAAAGGAGTTGCTTTATGGCAAGCCGCCCCCCATTGCCGCATGATCAGATCGTTGCTTATTTGCGCAGCAAAAGCGACAAGGGGACTGATTTGCATATTTCACGGTTACGCCATGAAGACCCGGCTTATCAAGCGTTTTTCAATTTGGTTGACGAATTTAAAACTCAAGCCGATCGGCATGAAAAAATCGCCGCCGGGGATATTCCGGCAACGTTCGCAGGGATTGAAGAATTGTTGCTGCGCCTTTATTCCGGCGGCGCGGGCGAGGAAACGGCGCGGCAATTTATCGGCGGCCTCCTGCAATCGCCAGTTTTTTATCAGCGCCTGTGGCTGAAGCTGGCGGCGATCGAACCGCAAACGGCGCCAAAGAAAATTTTATCTCCAGAGCAAATGCTGACGGCGAACGAGATTCTAGCGCGCGTCAAAACAGCGGTAAAACCTCGCGCCTCGGATCGCGAACCAAACCCGGATCGCCTCGCCATTGCAAAAGCCCAAGTCGTTCTTGCCTTCGCTCTCTTGTGGCGCGCGCGGCGTCATTTGGCTTACGTGCTGCCACTGTTGTTCGTCGGTATCTTTGGGATCTCGCAATTAGCAAACCGCAACAATTTCAACAAAACTTACACGTATGATGAGCGCGTGCCGATTCCACCTCCAAGCGGTTTGCGCAGCGCTTCGGATTACTCGCAAGTGGATTCGATCTTTGCTTTGCTCGCCAGCCGTTTTCCAGGTGCCATGAGCGCCTACATGCGGCGTGATTACCCGGCGACGGTGACGGCTTTGGAAAACTTAGCACCTTTCGCGCAACAATTGCAAGTCGATCCGGCTCACGAAAAATTTCTTTCGCCGTTGCGAGAATATTATTTTTATCGCGGCGTGTCTCATTTTTCGCTCTCGCGCAGCCGGATAGTCGAATTCACGCCCGGCGAAAAAGAGCGGCATGAAGAGTTGGCGATTCAATTTCTGGCGCGCGCCGATTCATTGGCGCAGGCGCTGCAACCGGCCGGCAACGAGCGCGAAATATTTTTTCTCGGCCTGGCTTATGGTTTTGCCGGGCGCCGCGCCGAGGCCGTCGCACAACTCAACAAAATACCGGCGAACAGCAATTATTACAAAAAAACCGCCAAGCCCCTGGCGGAATGGCGAAGTGATAAATAAATCCTAACCAACTTTTGAGGGAAATTTTATGAGCACCTCCAAGTCCAAAAAAAGTTCGCCCACTAAAATGGCGGCGAATACAACAACCGTTCGGCGCCGCGGCAGATCAGCCAACGCGCCGATACGCAAGCGCATCGTGCGGATCAGAATCTCAACCAATCGGCCGGTCGGCAACAGATCCGGAGACCTGGACGGGATTTTAATCACTGCCAACCCGGCGACGATCGCACCGGGGGCGCCGATCGTGGTAAACAATATTTTAACGCACGAGCTGAGCCTCGCCTTTAATCCAGACACTTTGGAATTTTCCGCCATCCGGGACGACGAGGAATACGAAAACGTGCCATACGTTATCGATGGTGACAGAGATATTGTGATGAAGGCGAACCCGGACGGAAAGATCGAATGCAAAATTGAAGTCACCCTTAAAGCCAATGCCGCTGATCCCAACACGACGGAATTAGCCGCCATCAGGGATGGCGAGGAAGACAATAACGTGTCATACGTTATCGATGGTCTTGGAGATATTGTGATGACTCCGAAATCCGACGGGAAGATCGAATGCCAAATCGCGCTTACACTCAAAGCCAATGCCATGCCTTAAATTCTCGACAGTTGCCGGGAGACGATTGGGTTTGCAAATTGTTCTCATCTTTTTTTTGATCTCCGGCGGGGCGGCACAACCCTGGGCGACCGTCGATAAAAAAATGCGCGACCATTATTATCGCCTGTTGGATTCAGTGGCGACGGCGCCGCCGGAGATGCAACTGGCAGCGCTGCGCCGGTTTGCCGTCGTGCATCCCCAAATCGAACGCGGCTTTTTCAAACTGCTCGAGCGTTATCAAGTTCAAAAGAAAATTGCGGAGGCTAAAACTTGTTTTCTAGAATTGGCAAAGCCGCGCTCTTCGCAGCGCCATAGCTTTTGGATGTTGGCTAAAATCGCGATTTTTGAAAACGACGGCGCTGCCGCAGAAATTTTTTTTTCACAAGCTCTCCGTAATCAGATGATCGCGCCTTCGCCCGCGCTGCTCAAAGATTACGTTGCATTTCGTTACCAACAATCCGACTCGCTGGCGGCGTCGGCGGTCTGGCACAATTTGGCGCTAAATCCGGACAACCAGGCGATTGCGACCGCTTTCATCCATTATCAAAACGAAGCGTACGGCCAAGCCAGCGCCGCGTTTCGCCAAGCGGCGCCAAGGGCTTGGGATGACGGCATGGTGCTGCATGTTTGGGGCGACGGCTTATTGCAAAACGAGCGTAAAAAATGGCCGGCGCGTTTGGCCGGCGCCGATTCGCTTTGGCGCCGCGGGCTTGAGTTGGCCAGGCGCAACGGCGATCGGGAATGGCAAGCGCAGTTTTTGACCAATCTCGGCGATCTCGCTTATGAACGGGGAACTGACGTTGAAGCCGCAAGTTTCTATGATGCGGCCTACGCCATCGCACGCCGTCTTGACCACGTCGAGCTGCTCCAAAGAATTTTGGGCAAACAAGGCAATATCCGCTTCGAGGAAAGCGATCACGCGCAAGCCGAGGCCTTGTATCAAGCCGCCCTGGAGTCGGCGGCGTTGATCGGCGCGGATGCCGATCGCCTCAATCATTGTTTAAAATACGGCCAGTTGCTTTACGAGCTGGGGCGCCACGAGCAGGCCTTTCAGGTTTATAACGCGGGCGAACAACTGGCGCAAAAACTCAGAAACGGCAAAAAGCAAGTTCACTTGATGATCAAAAAGGGGCGGCTCTTCGACGCCGTCGAAGCCGGAGCAATGGCGCAAGAAATTTTTGAGCGCGCTTATGCTTGGGCCGTCCAGCGGGGCTATGTTGATCTATCTCTACTCGCCAACGTTGCCCGGGCCGATTTTCTCAACGACGGCGAAAATCAAGAAACCTACGGCACCGCGCGCACCACGTATTGGGATTACCTCAAATATCTGGAACGAACCGGCAAACAAGCCGATGTGCATAATTATCTTGCGAAGATCGGCGATACGTATAAAGCTGAAGGCGAGTACGGCCAGGCCAAAGCGTATTATGGGCGCGCCAGCCGCGCGGCCCTTGAATTTGGCAAGACATTTTATGAAGCCTGGAATCTTTATGAGATCGCCAATATCGACGTGCTGCAAGGAAATTTTGCCGGGGCGCTCAAAACTTATGCGCGCGTCATCGCCATCGCCACCGCAGAAAATTACGCGGACTTATTGGGCCATGCCTACGCCGGCTCCGGCGAGGCGTACCAAAAGCACGGTGATGACGAAAATGCCGTTTCGGATTATCGCCACGCCGCGAAAAATTTCGAGGCCGCGCGCCAGGGCCAAACCGGCGATCCGTTGTTGAGCGGATATTTCAGCAACATCGCCCAGGTTTACGGCAAGCTGGCCGAATGCTTCGCGTATTTTAGCGCCACCCATGACCGCCGCGCCAATCTGGACAGCGTGTTCTATTACGCGCAAATGTCGAAGAGCCGGGCGTTGTTCGAGCTGAGGAATCGAACGCGCTTGCCGGCAGATGATTTAGCGCGGCAAGACTATCAGCGCGCCTGCAAACGACTGCGCTCGCTACAACGGCGATTGCGCGAACATCCCAACGAGTATGCAAAGTGGCGCGAACGGTTGCAGATGGCCCGCTATTCCGTAGCCACACAAGGGTTGCGCTTAAAAAATCATGACCTTCCGCCGGAGGCGCTCCGCTCGTTGGCGCTTTCCTGGCCGGCGATCAAAACGCTTTTAAAACAAACCGACCTCGGATTGTTGGTTTATCATACCTCGGAAGCCTTCCCTTTTGTTTTGGCGGCCACGGGCGACACCGCGAAAGTCGTGCGCCTGAATCTCACCGAGCTTGAGGCGGCCGCTCTCCTCGATACTTTGCTCGAGCCGTTTCACCAGGTTAAAACGCAGACACTGCCAGAGGTTCCTTATCACGCCGCCATCGCGCATCGATTGTATTGTTCATTAATTGAGCCGGCGCAGAAGGCGCTCACCTTGCCGGCGCGTATTTTAATCGTGCCCGATCTCGTGCTCACGAATCTGCCGTTTGAAATGTTGCTGACCGCCGCGCCGGACCAGCCGCTTTATACCCCAAAGGATTCTCCAACCTACGCCGGCAGTTTTCTCTTGAACCAACACACGATTTTTTATAGCCCGGCGATTGGACTGCTCAAGGAGAAAAGGGCCACGGTCAACCTCACGGCCAATGTTTTGGTTTTTGCCAATCCTTTCGACCCAACGATAACCCCGGCGCTGGCATTAAACAATCGGCGCGACTGGCGCTTTGACGCGTTGCCGTTTAGCGAAAGCGAGGCGGAACAGATCAAGATCATCCATTCGCCGGCCAAAGTGTGCACGGGCCAAGACGCCAACGAGCCAGCTTTTCTGGAAGCGGCGGCGCAACAACGGGTGGTGCACCTCGCTTCTCACGCCTTCGTGGATACGTCGTGGGATGCTTTTTCCGGCATTGTGTTGGCCGCCGCCAGCGATACTTTGAATGACGGCGTGCTGATGGGCTTCGAAATTGCCGATCTCCAGTTGAGCTGCGATCTCGTGACGTTGAGCGCCTGTGAAACCGGGCAGGGGCAATTTATTGAAGGCGAGAGTGTGCTAGGGTTGCCACGGCTATTTTTGGGCGCGGGCGCGCAATCCGTTTTAATGACGTTGTGGCCGGTTCATGATGAATTTGCCTCGGAGCTCATGCCGAAATTTTATGAACAGTTTCTGCGCCGGAATTTATCCAAAGCCGGTGCCTTAGCCAAAGCCAAATCCACGCTGCTGAACGCCGAAAAATCCCGGCACGAAACTTATTACCAGCATCCGTTCTATTGGGCGCCGTTCGTTCTTTATGGCGATCCCGGCGTGAATCGCAGAGTTATTCCACCTCCGATTGGGGTCGTCATCATTTTAGTTTTTTTGAGCATCGGTATTTATTATCTTCTCCATCGGCGAAAACGCAGAACGGCATTGAACACGGAAACGGTTCTGAGGTCTTAAAAAAGAAACTGCTTTAATTTTTTTTGGACGTTTGACCTTGAACTTCGGACTTTTCAACCTCGGACCTTATTTCAACAACGCGAGAAGGAAAATGCTAAAATCACTTCGCCTGTTCATACTCTTGGGGCCGCTCTTTCCTTTTATTATTCACAGCCAAACCACTTCCAGCGAGCCCGGCACCCCGACGATGTCCTTTGAAGAATACGAGCCGCGCTCGATGCTGGTCGTGCCGGGCCATCCGGTGACGGCTGCGAAGTATCCGTTCATCGACGTGCATAATCATCAAAACAACATGGCGCCGGAGAATCTGCAAAAGCTGGCCGCCGATATGGACAAACTCAACATGGCGGTGATGGTCAACCTCAGCGGCCGCGGATTTAAACGAACACAAAATCCCGACGGCACGACAACATTTGGGCTTAACGATAGCGCATATCTCAAAAAAGCCGTGGAAAATGCGAACGCCACCGCGTCGGGACGATTTATTGTTTTTACCAATGTCGATTTCAACGGCATCGGTGGTCCGGGCTGGACGGAAAAGGCCGTGCAAGAGCTTGAGTTGGATATAAAAAACGGCGCCCGCGGTTTGAAAATTTATAAAAGCCTCGGCATGGACGTGAAAGACACGAGCGGCCAACGCGTGCCGGTCGATGATCCGCGTCTCGATCCCATTTGGGCGAAATGCGGCGAGCTGAAAATTCCCGTGCTGATTCACACCGGTGATCCCGCCTCCTTCTGGCTACCGCAGGATAAAAATAATGAACGCTGGTTGGAACTGAAACAATTTCCCGACCGTAATCGCTACGGCAAAGAGCCGTCATGGGAGCAGGTGATGAACGAGCAATTCAACATGTTTCGGAAGCATCCCAAAACCAATTTCATTAGCGCGCACATGGCGTGGATGGCGAGCGATCTCGCACGGCTCGGAAAATTGCTCGACGAAATTCCCAACATGTACACCGAGATCGGCGCGATCATTTACGATCCGGGCCGGCAACCGCGTTTTAGCCGCGCCTGGTTCACGAAGTATCAAAATCGCGTGTTGTTCGGCAAAGACATCTGGGCGCCGGAGGAATATTACTGCTACTTCCGCGTTTTGGAAACCGCCGACGAGTATTTTGATTACTATCGCAAGCGTCACGCCTTCTGGAAATTGTACGGCCTTGATTTGCCGGATAAAGTGTTGAAAAAACTTTATTACAAAAACGCGCTGAAAATTCTGCCGGGGATTGACAAAGCGAATTTTCCGAAATAGATATCAAGCCAAGTCGGACTTGCGCCGGAAGCTTTCTGAAACTTATCGAATGTGTGGGCGCAAGTCCGACTTGACTTTTTGCGCGAAATAATGTATTTTCACTTATAGGAAAAGGAAAAACATTTTTTGCTCTCTTTTGCGATGTGAATCTGAAACTTTCCGGAGTGAATCCCCATGTCGACAACATTGTTCGATCCTTCAATTCGCGAGGCACCGCTGACGGTGGAACGCGAATGGCCGCCGCAAAATAAATGGACGTATGAAGACTACCGTCGCCTGCCGGATGACGGCTGGATCTACGAAGTGATTGAAGGAGAATTGCACATGTCGCTTCCACCTATCCCCATTCATCAAGAGAACAGCGGGAATCTCTTTGCGGCGTTTCACACTTATGCCAAAAAGCGCGACGCCGGAAAGGTGTACGATTCACCCATTGAAGTCATCCTTGCCGACTGGGCTACTCCCGTTCAGCCCGACATTGTGTTCATCACCAAAGAGCGCTTGCACATTGTCAAGCGGAGTCGCATCGAGGGCGCGCCGGATATTGTGGTGGAAGTTTTGTCGCCGAGTAACTGGCTGACGGATCGGCGCGAGAAGTTCGAGCTTTATACCAAAGCCGGCGTGCGTGAGTATTGGATCGTCAATCCCATCGCGCGCCTCATCGAGCTTTTTGTTCTACGCGCCGATCGCTACGCGTTGATCGGCAAATACGGCGTTGGCGAGACCGTGCGTTCCGAAGTTTTGCTGGGCTTTGAGATAAAAGTCGAAGACGTTTGTCCGGCGCAAGAACTGTAACCCAGTCCGGCGGACCGGAGTTTATTGAATAACCTTTCAGCCCCGGCTTGACCGGGGCTCTTTTTTGTTTCAGGCGAAATTATCCGTTAGCTTTTTTTGACACGCCTGCCATTTTCTCCCTTGCTTTTTTCCTTTTAATCCATAAATTAAAAAAGTTTTCATCATGCGGGGGCGTTCCCCGGGCTTTTTTCGCGATCACCCAACTGCCCGCGCATTTCCTGAATCTTTTTCACCAAAATTTGGAGGCCGCGAATGTCCTTCGCCCCCGCGTCGCCGCTGACGCTATACCGTGATTTCAGCCTGCTGTGTTACGAGCTGACACTGCAGGCGCAAGAGCCGATTCCGTTGCCAGAATTTCTCGGCTCCACGCTGCACGGCGGCTTTGGCCAGGCGTTGAAACAAGTAGGCTGCTTTGTCCCGAACGCGCGCGCCTGCCCGCCCTGCCAACATCCGGCGCAATGTCCCTACAACCAGCTTTTTGATTTTAAAAACTTGCCCGGCCTCGAAATTCCCAAACGCTACGCCGACTCGCCGCCGAAACTTTTTGTGATTGAATTGCCCGCGGCGCATCCGCCACAACTTCGCCGCGGCGAGCGCCTGAAGTTTCGGCTGCTGCTCTTTGGCCCGGCGATCGAGCTGCGCATTTTTCCGATCGTGGCGATGCGTGTGTGGGGCGACACCATGGGCCTCGGCTACAAACGCGGCCGTTTCGAGCTCGAACGCATCGTCGCCGTCAATCCTTTGAGCGGCGAGGAGCAACAAGTTTATTCATCCACCGACCAGATGGTGCAGCAAAACGATGTGCCGCTCACGATTGATGAAATTTGCCGCTGGTGTGAAAACTGGCCAACGAACAATTTGATGAAGCTCACGTTCGTCACGCCGACGCGGCTGCCCGGACGCGGATACACCCCGGATGAGCTCGATTTGAAAATCGTGATCAAGGCGACGCTGGAGCGCTTATCCATTTTAGCGTTATTATCACGCCTGCCGGAAGCGGAGATTGATTTTTTCACGCCGCTTGCCGAAGCCGGAAAAATCGCCGTGCTCTCGCGCGCCGTGACGTGGCAGGATCTCTCGCGCTTCTCGAAACGCCAGGACCGCCGCATGTCGATGGGTGGCTTCCTCGGCCATCTGATTTTGCAGGGCGATTTTGCGCCGCTCAAACCCTATTTAAAAATCGCGGAGCTGCTGCACGTCGGCAAGAATTCGACGTTCGGTTTGGGACAGGTGCGGTTTGAAGCCTTGTAAGTTAGAAAAAATGTCATTCTGTAAGAATCTTTTTTATGCCAGCAATCATCCCTGGCCTGCGGCACCGCGTGGCGCGGCGGGCGTCAGGGCAGGCCTGAATTACAAAAAGATTCCGCTGGAATGACACTTCATTGGTGATGCGTTAATTTAACGACACCACTTGTCGTCGGAGTTTTCGTATATTACCTTCAACCCTGGGAGGTGTGATGGCAAATTTTTCATACCAGCAGTATCGGCGGCTGGTGTACATCGACGCTGTGTTGCGCGATGGCAAGTTCCCGACCGCGCGTGAGCTGGCGAGGCCGTTTGGCTGCGCGCCGCGTACCATCGAGCGCGACGTGACCAGGCTGAAAAACGATTTCGGCGCTCCGATTCATTTTAATCACGAAATGGGCGGCTATGCCTACAGCGATCCCACCTTTCGACTGCCGGCCATTCTCATGACGCAGAGCGAGCTGCTGGCCATCTTTCTCGCCGAGCGCGTGCTGGCGCAATATGCGGCGCGGTAGGAACGGCGGTCTCCCGCCGTCCCCCGCACAGATCCCAGCGTGCAGTTTTCCCGCACTGGGCTCTTCAGAGATACATCGCTTCCGCAATCGGGATACTTTCCGACTTCGCTATTCC
>Ga0247727_10012766_pt1 | contig 14339 bp, 11 predicted proteins | sample WisWelCaveWW1625_FD_202498 | JGI IMG/M metagenome (GOLD analysis project Ga0247727, IMG submission 202498) | Biofilm microbial communities from Wishing Well Cave, Virginia, United States - WW16-25 | ecosystem: Environmental > Aquatic > Deep subsurface > Groundwater > Cave microbial mat | place... | reverse complement strand
CTGATTGAAGCAATCCGATACGGTGAGCGCCCAGATGTCCAGGCCCGGCTTACAAGAGTGGTGGCAAATGCGTTCGACAAAGCCCAACTCCAAGATCTGCTTGAGGAGCGGGCGCTCGCTCACGATGCCATGGATGCGAGCCGAGTGCAACGGGTGCGTGAGGATATGGAACGTGCCGAAGCACGAAGGTTGCAGCCACACTACATCGAATCGTTCTTCCTCGAAGCATTCCAACGATTAGGTGGGACAGCGAAGCAGCGAGAGCTTCGGCGGTATGAAGTCACGCATGTTCCAGCCCCTGTGCGTAATCGTGACCGCCTGATTGGCATCGGCGAGCCAGTCCTCCCACGGTACGAACGTATTGCGTTTGAAAAGGCACTCATCGCCCCACAGGGTCAGCCCCTCGCAGCCTTCGTCTGCCCAGGTCACCCCTTGCTGGATGCCGCCATCGACCTCACACTGGAGCGCCATCGAGATCTCATGCGCCGTGGTTCGGTGCTGGTGGACGAACGAGACTCCAGCGATCAGCCTCGCGTGCTGTTCTACCTCGATCATGCCCTTCAAGACGCTAGTAGTACCCGTACGGGGGAGCGGCGCATCATCTCTAAACGCATGCTGTATGTGGAACTCGATGCGGCGGGCAACGCACGCCACCTGGGCTACGCCCCCTACTTGGACTACCGACCGCTCGCAACCACGGAGCCTGACGTAGCAACTATCCTGGCCCTCCCTGAGTGCGGCTGGATCACGCGCGAACTGGAACAGAAGGCACAGGGACACGCAATAGCGAATGTGGTGCCTGAACACTTACAGGAAGTGCGCTCCCGTCGTGTGGAGTGGATCGACAAAACCCGCGCAGCGGTCAAGGAGCGTCTTACGAAGGAGATCAGTTACTGGGATCATCGCGCTGAGCAGCTGAAGGTTCAGGAGCAGGCAGGGAGGCCGAATGCCCGACTCAATTCGCAAGAAGCACGGCGCCGAGCCGATGAGCTGCAGGGCCGTCTCCAGAAGCGTATGGAGCAACTCGAACTGGAAGGCCAAGTCTCCGCGCTCCCTCCAGTGGTACTAGGAGGAGTCGTCGTTGTGCCAATGGGACTACTCACCAAGCTAGAAGGCCACCCGCAGGCAGCGTCCGCATCTGTGATTGACACCCAGGCCGCCGCTGCGCGAGCGCGAGAGATCGTCATGGAAATTGAACGGGGCCTCGGATTTGATCCGACCGACCGCGAGTTCGACAAGCTAGGCTATGACATCGAGAGCCGGGTACCTGGCACCGGCAAGTTGCGCTTCATCGAAGTCAAAGGCCGCGTTTCCAGCGCGACCGTTATCACTGTCACACGTAATGAGATTCTCTATTCGCTGAACAAACCCGAGGACTTCATCCTGGCAATGGTCGAGTTTGACGGCGACCGCCACCAAGTCCATTATATTCGTCGGCCGTTTCAGCGCGAGCCGGACTTTGGCGTGACGAGCGTCAATTACAGCTTCGGGGAACTACTCGCAAGGGCATCCAGACCATCATGATTCACTACTTGCCAACCATCCACAGCCAGAGGGAGGGGTTTGAGTGTCTCGCTTTGCTGGCAGCCGATGCCGAAAAGTTGAATGCGGACAGGCTGGAAGTTGATTTTTCGAGGTGTGGATTCTTCGATGCAAACATGGCTGCTTCCCTGGCGGCGGTGCTGGCGAGAATCGCGGACAATCTTAACGCTGTCGAAATTGTGAAGGTGCCTTCAGCAATTGAGCGCGTCCTCCGAAAAAATGGATTTCTCCTCGCCTATGGCTACAGCGCAGTCGATGATGTCAACCAAACGACGCTACCGTTTCGGCGTATACAGCTCTCCGATAAAGGTCGATTTGCGGACTATCTCAAGCAGCATCTGAAAGAGAAAGGAATTCCCCGCATGACCGACGGCCTCGGGAAGGTCTTTAAGCAGAGCATCTTCGAAGTGTTCCAGAACTCCGTTATTCATTCTGACTCTCGTCTTGGCATCTTCGTGTGCGGACAGTTCTACCCGCAGGTTCAACGTTTAGACTTGACCATTGCCGATGCTGGCATCGGCATTCGCACCAATGTGCGACGCTATCTAGGAACGAAGGTTTCTTCAATTGAGGCCATTCGCTGGGCGCTGCAAGGTGGAAATACGACCAAAACAGGTTCGCAGCCAGGCGGGGTTGGGCTGAAGTTTCTCAAAGACTTCATCGCATTGAACAAAGGCAAGATTCACCTTGCTTCGCGTCTTGGATTTTACGAATATTGCAAAGGAAAAGAGACCTTCGAAAAACTCGCCGCCGACTTTATGGGAACTGTGGTAAACCTTGAGATCAACACCGGCGACACCCAATCGTACCGATTGAGCTCTGAAATCTCACCGGAAGATATCTTCTAAAGTAGGAGGGAAGGTCAGAATTATGACAGATGAGATCGTGGTTCGTGTTTTCGACATCGTAGGCAGTCCATTATGCGTTTCGGCTGACGATGGTCAGGCCGTGCATGACAAAATTGCACCCTTGCTCCGTGACAATCGTAAGGTGGTGGTGTCCTTTGAAAGGGTGGAAACGTTGATCTCGGCCTTCCTCAATGCTGCGATCGGTCAACTGTACGGCGAATTCACAGAGGAGCGGATTCGTGAGCTACTCTCCGTGCGTGACATGACCTCAGAAGATCTCACCATGCTGAAACGGGTTGTCGATAACGCCAAGGTCTATTTTAAGAATCGAAAGCAGTTCGACCAAGCCTGGAAGGAAGAGGTCGGAGATGAAGAATAAGGCTCGCGACCTTTCGACCTATGCATTCTCGAAAGGGGAAGCCCTGTTGTTGGATGCCAATGTCTGGCTTTACTTGTTTCCTGCTCCATCGGATCGGCCTCCTGGTTTCGCGAGGCGCTACTCTGCGGCGCTCAAACGGATGCTGAAGGAAGGGACTCTGCTGGCCTTGGACGCCCTTGTGCTCAGCGAGTATCTGAATCGCTACTGTAGGATCGAATGGGCCGCCTTGCACAAGGTTAAGCATCCAGACTTCAAGAAGTTTCGACAGTCATCCGACTTCGGCTCTATCGGCCAGGGCGCCGCCGTCTTCTCCCGAAAGATCCTCCAACTCTGCTCTCGGCACGACCATCCGTTTGCCTCGTGTAATGTCTCGCAGGTAATCGCTAATTTTGAATCCGGAGCCCAGGATCTGAATGACGGATTGCTTGTCGAAACCTGTCGCCATCATGGCTGGAAGTTTGTCACGAATGACGGTGATTTCACTATCGGCGGGATCGAGGTACTTACGGCCAACCCCAAACTACTTGCTGCCTGCCCATGACTCCCACCCCTCGCAAGAAGCTCATCGAAGTTGCGTTGCCGTTGCCAGAAATCAACGACGCCTCGGCCTATGACAAGATGCCGGGCATTGGGCCGCATCCGAAGGGGATTCACCAATGGTGGGCGCGGCTGCCATTGCCAACTGCACGGGCCATCCTTTTTGCGTCGGTTGTCGACGACCCAGAGGTGCATCCTGAGAAATGGCCAACCGAGCAAGCGCAGAACACCGAACGCGAGAGACTGTTCGATATCTTGCGGCGCATGATGGGCAAGAAACTACATGAAGCACCCGAGGTGTACGCAGGGGCTCGTGAAGAGATGCTGAAACACTGTGACGGGCGCTTGCCGGTCGTGTTCGATCCCTTCGCCGGAGGGGGGTCAATCCCGCTGGAAGCCAACCGGTTAGGTTTCGAGGCCCACGCTGGCGATTTGAATCCGGTGGCCGTGCTTCTGAACAAGTGTAATCTCGAACTTGCCCCTCGTTGGGCAGGGAAGCCGCCCGTTAACCCTGAAGACCGTGGGCGCATTGGGGGCGCGGACTCCTGGCGTGGCACTTACGGGTTGGCGGCGGATGTGCGGTATTACGGACGACTCATCCACGAACGTGCCGAGAAAAAGATCGGACACCTGTATCCCAAAGTCCTCCTGCCGAAGGAATACGGTGGCGGCGAGGCAAATGTGATCGCATGGATTTGGGCGCGCACAGTGGCCAGTCCCAATCCAGCAGCTCGGGGCAAGCATGTTCCGCTCATCAGTACCTACTGGCTCTCAAGCAAGAAGGGCAACCTGGCGTGGCTGGACCCGATTGTGGAAAACACCACGGGCACATATCGATTCGATGTTCGAACCGGAACGCCGACAAACCACGATGCTATTTCAGCAGGCACTAAAGTCGGAAAGGGTGGGTTTCGATGTCTTTTGACCGGCTCACCAATTACATTTGAATACATTCGCGATGAGGGACAAAAGAGCCGTCTAGGAGCGGCCTTACTAGCTGTCGTGGCAGAGATAAAGCACGGACGAACTTACGTTAAAGTCACTCTGGAGCAAGAAACTATAGCGCAATCGGCAGTGCCTCATGATTACCCAGAGACAGATTTGCCAGAAGCGGCCTTAGGCTTCCGTATACAGAATTACGGGATCCGTAAGCACTGGCAGATGTTTAGCGCCCGCCAACTGACTGCGATGGTCACTTTCAGCGAGTTGGTGAAGGAGATCCGGATGGACATCCGGCGTGACGCCAAGGCTGCCAAGCTTTCGGCTGATGATGCGGATGCCTACGCCCGCACGGTCATCACTTTCCAGGCTCTGGCCCTTGACCGTTGTAGCGACTTCAATAATGGTCTATGCCGCTGGAGTTCGACCAATCAAAAAGTGATGAATCTCTTCGGCCGCCAAGCGGTTCCCATGGTATGGGACTTCGCAGAGGCGAATATTCTCGGTGAATCCGTCGGTTCGTGGAAAACATGCAGTGAGTATGTCGGTGATTGCGTCGAGGTGCTGACTACTGGCTCTGTTCAATTCGGGCACGCCCGCCAGATCGACGCAGCCACTGGGGCGAACGGCATCAAAGATCTATTGGTCAGCACGGATCCCCCATATTACGACAACATTGGCTATGCGGCGCTGAGCGATTTCTTCTACGTCTGGTTGCGGCGCACGGTTGGCGCGCTCTATCCGGACCTGTTCAGTACCCTGCTTGTGCCCAAGATGCAGGAGCTGACCGCCTCGCCTGAGCGTTTCGATGGTGATAAGCAAAAAGCCAAAGAGCATTTCGAGTCGGGCTTTCGCAAAGCCTTTACCGCCCTGCGTGAGAAGATGGACCAGCGCTTTCCGCTCACCGTCTATTACGCTTTTAAGCAAGATGACGAGGAGAGTGGGGCGAAGGATGACGAGGGTGACTCGGGCGTGGATCTGACGACCGGCTGGGAGACTTTATTGGAAGCGCTTCTCTCCAGTGGATTCCAGATCACAGCTACTTGGCCGGTCCGTGCGTCTCAAGCGTGGCGTATGCGGGCAATGGGCTCCAATGCGTTGGCCTCCTACATTGTGTTGGCCTGCCGCCATCGTGATGTGGACGCGACTCAGACGTCAAGCACGCAATTCCGTCAAGAACTCAAGCGGACGCTGCCCGCCGCATTGCGGCATCTCCAGCAGGGCAATATCGCGCCAGTGGACTTCGCTCAGGCGGCCATTGGTCCCGGCATGGCCGTCTATTCCCGCTACAGCCACATTCTGGAAAGTACAGGCACGCCGATGTCCGTGCGCGCGGCGTTGGGACTCATCAATAAGACGCTCACCGAAGTCCTTTCCGAACAAGAGGACGACTTCGATGCCGACACCCGTTGGGCGCTGGCGTGGTTTGAGCAGTTCGGCTTCGACGCCGAAGAATATGGTGTAGCCGAGAACCTTTCCAAGGCTAAGAACACCAGCGTCGCAGGCATGGTCAAGGCGGGCATCATAGTTTCAAAGGCTGGTAAGGTGCGCATACTCAAGCCCGACGAACTGCCAAAAGACTGGGACCCCGCCACGGACAGTCGCCTCACAGTTTGGGAAATGACCCATCACCTTCTGCGCGTCTATCATTACGAGAGGGCAGGTGATGTTGTGGCAGCCAATCTACTACGCAAACTCGGCGCTCAGGCCGACGTGGCACGGGATTTGGCCTACCGGCTATTTAATCTGTGCGAGAAAAAGAAACGATCGCAGGAGGCCCAGGCGTATAATGCTCTAGTCCTAGGCTGGCCGGAGATTGCAAGATTGTCACGGGAAAGCGGTGTTGGCAGTTCTACGGGCCTGTACGATTAGGAGTTGACCTGTGGCCATCACCAATCATGAGCGCGTCGGGAAAATGCTCGATTTGCTTCGAGACGGGCTACGGCCTTTTATTGAACGCGAATTGAAGGCGCAGTATCAGCAGCTCTGGCTTGAAGAAGTCAGGGCCACGCTGTCTCACCAACAGCTCACGTTTGCTGGCACGGAGGACAAACCGCACTGGGATATTGCAGCAATTCTCGCCGTGATGTGGAACCAGTGGAACGAGGTGTTTCGGAAGACACTGGGCCAGGCGGAGCGCACGCTGGTGAGCGAGTTGCGGGACACAAGGAACAAGTGGGCACACCAGCGTCCCTTCAGTACCGACGACGCCTACCGCGCGCTCGATAGCGCAGCACGCCTGCTGGCGGCCGTCTCCGCACCGGAGGCGGACGAGGTGGAGAAGATGAAGATGGAGCTGCTACGGGTGCGCTTCGACGAGCAGGTGCGCACCGAGAAACGACGCTCCGCCGGCACTGCGATAGAGAGTCAGGTTAGCACGGGCCTCAAACCCTGGCGTGAAGTAATCACCCCGCACAAGGACGTAGCCAGTGGGCGATATCAGCAGGCGGAGTTTGCCGCTGATCTCTGGCAGGTGCATCTGGGCGAAGGCTCGGATGAGTATCGTAAGCCGGTTGAATTTTTCCGGCGGACCTTTCTCACCGAGAGCCTGAAGCACCTTCTCACAGGAGCGGTGCAACGGCTAAGGGGTGCCGGGGGCGATCCCGTGGTGCAGCTCCAGACCAACTTCGGCGGGGGAAAGACCCACTCGATGTTAGCGCTGTATCACCTGTTTTCTGGTGCCGTTCCCAGTGAGCTGCTGGGCGTGGAAGAAATTGTGAAGAAAGCTGGCGGGCAGCCAGCGCTCCCCCGTGTCAAGCGTGTGGTGCTGGTCGGAAATAGGATCTCACCCGGCAACCCAGTGACGAAGCCTGACGGCACGGTGGTCCGGACACTATGGGGAGAACTGGTCTGGCAATTGGGTGGCAAGCCGGCCTTCAAGCGGATCAAGGCCGACGACGAAAATGCGACCAACCCCGGCGATGTTTTACGCGAACTATTCAACGAATACGGGCCCTGCCTGATCCTGATTGACGAATGGGTAGCCTATGCACGGCAGTTGCACGACCAGAGCGATCTACCGGCTGGCAGCTTCGAGACGCATTTCTCCTTCGCCCAGTTGCTGACCGAGTCGGCTAAGTTGGCTAAGCATTGCCTGCTCGTTGTGAGCCTTCCGGCATCCGACACATCTGGCTCGCCCCACACCCAGGCCGACGACGTGGAGGTGGGCGGCGAGCGAGGGCGGGCGGCGCTGGATCGCCTGCGCAACGTCATCGGCCGCGTGGAGACCTCCTGGCGACCGGCGAGCGCCGAGGAGAGCTTCGAGATCGTGCGCCGCCGCCTGTTCGAGCCGCTGGTGGAACAGCCGCAGTTTGTGGCACGGGACACGGTCGCCAAGGCGTTCTACGATCTCTACCGCACTCAGCACCAGGAGTTTCCTTCTGAATGTTGCGACTCCGATTACGAGAAACGGCTCAAGGCGGCGTATCCAATCCACCCGGAAGTGTTCGACCGGCTGTACACCGATTGGTCGACCCTCGTCAAGTTTCAGCGCACACGCGGCGTGCTTCGGCTAATGGCCGCGGTGATCCACAGCCTATGGGAGAAAGGCGACCACAATCCGCTGATTCTACCTTCCAATATCCCCATCGACGATCCGCGCGTGCAGTTCGAGTTGACCCGCTACCTGTCCGACAACTGGGTGCCGGTCATCGAGAAGGATGTGGATGGTCCCAACTCGCTGCCGCTTCGAATCGACAGGGAGGTACCCAATCTTGGAAAGTTTGCTGCCTGTCGCCGGGTAGCACGGACTATCTATCTTGGGTCAGCGCCAACCGCCAAGGCCGCCAATCGCGGACTGGAAGACCGTCGCATCAAGCTGGGCTGCGTGATGCCGGGGGAAGCGCCGGCGATCTTCGGAGATGCGCTACGGCGCTTGAGCGAAACAGCCACCTACCTCTACAAGGATGCTGCTCGCTACTGGTATTCCACTCAGCCCACGGTGACAAAATTAGCCGAGGACCGTGCCGAGCAGCTCAAAGCAGACCCAGACGCTGTGGTCAAAGAGTTGGAGAATCGATTACGAGCTGACCTCCGGAAAGAGGGTGATTTTCGACGGATTCATCCGCTGCCGCAATCAGGGCAGGATGTACCGGACGACCTCGACGCGCGATTGGTGGTACTGCGGATCGAGTATCCGTACACCAAGGACTCGGAAAGCCCAGCGATGGCGGCGGCGAAGGCCATCCTCGAATCGCGTGGTAATGCTCCTCGCCTGTATCGAAACACTCTGGTGTTTCTGGCCGTGGACAAAACACGGCTCCAAGACTTGGACGAGGCGGTGCGGCGTTTCCTGGCGTGGGAATCCATTCTCGGAGAAAAGGAGATCCTGGACCTCTCCCAGCATCAAGTGAAGCAGGCACAGGATCTGAAGGATAGTGCCTCCAGTGCTGTCAGCGCGCGCATCCCAGAAGCCTATCAATGGCTCCTAGTACCCACACAGGCGTCCACCCAGAATCCTATAGAGTGGCAGAGCTTCCGCCTTACGGGCCAGGAGCCGCTGGCGGTGCGGGCCAGCAAAAAGCTCCGCAATGACGAACTGCTGGTGACGGGGTTTGCCGCCACCCGTCTGCGATTGGAACTGGATCAGGTGCCGTTGTGGCGCGGAGACCATGTTGCCATCAAGCAACTGGTTGAAGACTTTGCTCGCTACGCGTATCTGCCGCGTCTTCGCGAGCCAGCCGTGTTGATCGAGGCTATCAGAGATGGCCTCAGGCTACTCATGTGGCCGGACGATTCATTCGCCTACGCGGAGAGTTTCGACGAAACGGCGGGACGCTACCGCGGGCTTCGCTGCGGTCAGCCAGTGAATATTTCGGAAGACAATCTATCGGGCCTGCTCGTTAGACCAGCGCCGGCGCTCAAACAACGTGAAGCGGAGACAGCTGTCATACAGGGGGAGGGAGCGAAGGGTCCTTCCACTGGGGGAGGATTGAAAACCGGAGTTACTGATTCCGATGCAACCTCTGCTGGAAATGGGACTGCTTCCCCGGAAACTCCTAAGCCGAAGCGTTTTCATGGGAGCGTCACACTCGACCCGACACGCGTGGGCCGCGACGCCGGACGTATTGGCGACGAAGTCATTGCACACCTGGTCGGGTTGATGGGCTCCGACGTGAAGGTAACGTTGGAAATTGAGGCGGAGATTCCAAGCGGGACGCCTGACAACGTAGTACGCACCGTCACCGAAAACAGCCGCACGTTGAAGTTCACGAGCCAGGGATTCGAAGAGGAGTAGGTGTGGCAGAAAGTGTCGAAAGAAGGATTTACGACTTTCTCCAGCAGAATAGGTCAAAAGCCTTCTGTGATAACTGCGTTGCAACAAAAGTGCGAAGACCAACCGGAGGACATGTCAACTCCACTCAGGTACGAAATGCAACATCCGCATTTGAAGTGACCAAAGAATTCAAACGCTCCCTCGACACTTGCTCCGCTTGCCAACAGGATAAGAAGGTCATACGTGCGCTCTGAGCAACCCTTGCACTATTTCATGACGGGCAGTCAGTTCACTGGCTGCTCCGTTTTTCGGACGATCGCCATGCTGGTTGTCTTCCTCCTTCTGTTCCTCTTCTCCACTTCCAGTGCCTCCGCTGAACAAGGCTTCGATCCGAAGTACGAGCGCGACTACAATATCTTCAACCCGGCCAGTCAATACGCACCGGACAACCCGTTAAACCCCGCTCAGGCCTACGCGCCAGATAATCCCTTCAACCCTGCGAACCGCTATGATCCTGGTAATCCGGTTAACCCAACGAATCGATACAGCCCCAACAACCCGTTCAATCCAGCGAACCAATACAATCCAGATAATCCCCTGAACCCCGCCAATCGCTACAACCCCATCACGCCGTTCGAACCCCTCAATCGCCCCTTGGGAACAAATCGCTAGTGGGGGAAATGACTCTTGCGCCCGATCCCGCCGACCACTGGGCCTCGCGCTCAAGAACATGGATTTAGGGCCAGGCATGACTATTGACTTATTGGAGCCGGTCGCCTCGTTTGAAGAGATGGCGGGCTCGGCAGCCTTTCCTCCAAGGTAGCCCTCCTCCCACACCTTCCGTCACGAATAGCTAAACATATCCGACTGGCGGTTCCGTCATCCTGGCTGGTCGGCTGCCTCCTCACCCTACCCCCCTCACATCTCACGTAATCGAGCCTCGTGAATTGATCTTTGGCAGCGAGCCGTGTAAGGTAAACAAAAAGAGGATACCTGCCCATGACCAGAGTTCATGAACAAGCCTTTCTTGAAAAGCTTCGCCATCTCGCACCCGAACAAGTCGAGGAAGTGGAACATTTTGTGGACGTGCTGACGCAACGCCAGGCCGATGAACGTCGCCTCAGCCACGCCGTCAGCCAGCTCGCAGCACCCGCCTTCGCTCGTGTCTGGGACAACCCCGACGACGCTGACTATGACCGGCTATGAATTCGGGGACATCGTCCTCGTCCCGTTTCCCTTTACCGATCAATCCACCACAAAGCGCCGGCCAGCCGTCGTCATCAGCAGCCAGGCCTACCATCGTCAGCGCCCCGATCTGATCATCATGGCCGTCACGAGTCAGCCACTCACACCGGAAGCGGTGGGTGAAGTTGCAGTCCAAGATTGGCGTGGCGCCGGTCTCTTGAAACCCTCCGTCCTGAAGCCGGTCCTCACGACGATGGACCCAACCCTCATCCTGAAGAAGCTCGGACAGTTGACCACTCCCGATCAAGCCCGCTTGCGACACGCGCTCGCCCAGATTCTCGGATAATCCGTTAACAGATGTAGGGATGGCATCGTCAGCCAACCTTGCCGCCCCGCCGGGTTATCGCCCAACCAAAACTGAGGTAGGATAGACGGCTTGCACTTGAGTTATCGCTTCTTCTTGTTCGTGTTCGAACTAACGAAACGGCTCTTGGAACCATTTTCTCCACTCTCGACACCCGTGAAGCGGCATTTTGGTCTGTCTAGTTGTCACCCCGTCTCTCTGGTCTGTCTGGCGCCAGACGAGATAGACGAAACAGATCAAAGAGACCAGACAGACGAGCGACGCGTTAGGACAGTCGGAGCGATTTCCTCACGTCTTCGATTGGGATCTCGCGCCATGCGCCGGACGGGAGATCTTCGAGTTTGAAGGGACCGTATTGAATTCGCCTGAGTCTGGTCACTTCATGCCCCAACGATTTGAACAGTCTTCTAATTTCACGGTTTTTCCCCTGGGTCAGAACCACTTCCAGATGTGATTCGCGTCCGGAACTCTTCTGAATCTTCACGGTGTGGCACTGGAGGCGCTCGACACCATCGACCACTCCGACTACGGCCTCTGTGGCTTGTGCCACCGTGAATTCTCCTCGCACGGAGACCAGGTATGTCCTCATCACTTTATGGGTCGGATCAGTAAGAAAGCTCGACAGTGCCGAATCGTTGGTGAGCAGGAGGAGACCACTGGTCGCCTGATCGAGTCGCCCGACGGCATGCATGTATCCCAGGTTCGGCGGCAGCACATCGAAGATCGTCTTACGGCCCATTTCGTCACTGTGCGTCGTGATGACCCCTTTGGGTTTATGAAAGAGGAAAAATCGTTTGACCGAGTCTTGAATCGGTTGGTCATCAATCGAGACGGAATCTTTCGGCCACAAGACCCACATGGCCGGATCGCGTATGACTCGACCATTGATGCGGACTCGCCCTGCACGGGCCCACTCTTGGCTCGTTCCACGGGAGGCAATTCCAAGCTTCGAGAGCAGTCGATCAACTGTTAGACGTTTAGGCATAGAGGCCTCAGTCCTTGGCGCGGGACGAGCGAGACTGGCGAGAAAAGCGCGACATGGACAGATCGGATTTCCACTTCGTCTCGCCCGTCCCGCGAGTCTCGCTCGACCATCCTGGTAGCAACTGCGGAAAAACTATTTACAGCAGGATGCTCAAAAAGCCTGTCCAGCAAGGCCGCAGCGAGCAAAGAGGCGAGGCGTACGCTTCGGTACGTTGAGCCTCTGAGGGATGCGAGAACGCCGCTGGCGGGCTTTTTCAGCATCCTGCTAGAGGAGGCCGCGCTTCTGGAGGTAGTCCTTGTCAATGACGGGGGCGGGTTTGGCGGGAAGCTGTCCCCGTTCCTGCAGCAGACGTTCGACATATTTCCCGATCAAGTCTGATTCGAGATTGACCTGATCGCCGACTTGCTTGAGACCCAGGGTGGTAACCTTCGCAGTGTGCGGAATAATCGAGACGGAGAAACCACGATCTGTCACCTGATTGACCGTCAGGCTGATGCCGTCAACGGTGACGGACCCTTTCACGATACAGTGGCGCAGAATCTCCGGCGGGGCCTCGATCGTGAACAGGATGGCGTTCCCATCCTGTAGGCGATTGCGAACCGTGCCGATGCCGTCTACGTGACCAGCCACGAGATGCCCCCCGAGCCGTTCGTTGAGCTTCATCGCCCGTTCCAGATTCAACGGTGCGCCGGCAGTAAGCTGCCCGAGGGTGGTCACGGACAGCGTTTCAGGAGAAACCTCCACGGAGAAATTGTGCTCAGCCTTGTTCACTACGGTCAGACAGGTGCCGTTGACGCTGACGCTGTCCCCGATTTTGAGGTCGCCCATCACCGCTGAGGCCAGAATCGCCATCCTCGTTCCGGCGAGGGTCTTGTCGATCGAGATGATGGCGCCCAATTCTTCGACGATACCTGTAAACATAACAGGATATTGAAAAAGGCCCCCTTCTCACCCGCCCAACCCCTGCGCGCCAAGACGCGCCTTGCCACGGGCTTCGTTCTCGCTTCTCGCCCAGCCTCGGCGTACTTAACGGCAGTACGCCTCGGCTAGCCGCTCGCTGCGGCCTTGCCGGAGGCCATTTTGAATATCTTGGAGAAGCTCAAACACGGAGCCTATTCCCCTTTCTGACTGAACATTTGCCGAACCACATAGACAAACATCACGAGCAGCACGATCACGCCGATGCCGGCCAGCGTGCCAATGACGATATTCTCTGTCGCTATGGTGTTCATCACCGGCCCATTATATAGCACCGAAGTTACGTCCGTCTCATCGTCATCCAGAACACCGCCGCCGCGACGAGTTGCAGACCGGCGATGATGGCAAAGGCGTTGGCATAGTTCAGGTGCGCGATCAGAATCCCTGCCAGAAGCGGCCCGCTGGCATGGCCGATGTCTCCGATCGTCCCTTGCATACCCATTCCCGCCCCGAGCGCCTTGAACTCGGAACTGTCCGCGACCAGCGCGGACGACGAGGAGGAGACGACGGCTTCGCCAAATCCGAAGCCCGCCGAGAGCAGCAATAACAGCCACAGCATCGACACTTGAGGGATACAGACAAAGGTCGCCGCGCAGATTACGAGGCCGATGACGATGAGCGGCTGCCGCCCTACGCTGTCAGACACCCGGCCCATAATCGGCTTGGAGACGAGCGACGTGAGGGCCTGGACCGTAAACAGCAGGCCGACTTCTCCCGGATTCAATCCCGCCGAGACACCATAGAGCGGGAGGAAGGCCATCAAGGCCCCATTCGCAATCATCTTGGCTGCGTCGGTCGAGCTGGTAATGAGGACCTTGCGATTCTTGGCTACCACCCTGAAACCCTTCCACATCTCCGCCATCAGCGGGGCCATCCCCTTCTCCTGAATTCGCGGGGGAGGCGGTGTGAGGTGCAGGCTATAGAAGATGGCAACGGCGATGCAGCCGAATATGCCGGCCGTCACGAAGGCAGCGGGAAATCCAGAGGCGTAGATCAAATAGCCGCCGATAAACGGCCCGAGCAAGGCACCGGATTGCGTTGAGGCCGTGTAGGTACCGAGCGCGGCGCCTCGCCGTTCTCGATAGAGATCGGCCACGGTCGCCAATGCACTCGGCGCGAAGATGGCGGTGGCCAGCCCATGGAAAAAGCGTAAGGCGGTCAGTGCATCGAGATCTGTCACCCAGGGGTACAAAAACGGTGGGAGCCCGAAGGCCACCACGCCGATCCGAAGCAGGAACCGCCGGCCGTAGATGTCGGACAGCGCACCGGACGGCAACTTGAGGAGCACCCCGGTAAGCGTGGAGACCGACACGATGAGCCCGATGCGCTCAGGACTGGCCCCCAGGGATTCTGCGAACAGCGCCAAC
>Ga0247727_10012765_pt1 | contig 14341 bp, 12 predicted proteins | sample WisWelCaveWW1625_FD_202498 | JGI IMG/M metagenome (GOLD analysis project Ga0247727, IMG submission 202498) | Biofilm microbial communities from Wishing Well Cave, Virginia, United States - WW16-25 | ecosystem: Environmental > Aquatic > Deep subsurface > Groundwater > Cave microbial mat | place... | reverse complement strand
CTGAGGGCGTTGATGGAGAAGACGATCAAGCTGGAAGTGACGCGGTACGCGTCGGAGCGGGATGCGGAGCCCCACCTGGAGAATTTCGAGGTTCCCTTCCGCCCAGACTGGGTGGTGCTGGACGCGCTGAACCACATCAAGGACAAGCTGGATGGGTCGCTGAGTTACCGCTGGTCGTGCCGGATGGGCATCTGCGGGAGCTGCGGGATGATGGTGAACGGCGAACCAAAACTCACCTGCGCAACGTTTCTAGCCGACTACGCGCCGGGACCGATCCGCGTGGAGCCGCTGCGCTACTTCCCCGTGGTGCGCGACCTGGTGATTGAAATGTCGGATTTTCTGCGCAAGCTCGAAGGAGTGAAGCCCTGGATCATTCGTAAGGAAGAGAAGCCCATTCGTGAGGGCGAGTACCTGCAGACACCGGAGCAACTGGACACGTACAAGCAGTTCAGCATGTGCATTAACTGCATGTTGTGTTATGCCGCCTGCCCGGTGTATGGACTGGACCCACTGTTCACGGGCCCAGCGGCGATTGCTCTGGCGCAGCGATACAACCTGGACTCGCGCGACCAGGGGGCGGCCGAACGGATGGGCATATTGTCGCAGCACGACGGTATCTGGGGATGTACGTTTGTCGGCGAGTGCACCAAGGTGTGCCCGAAAAACGTGGACCCGGCAGGCGCCATCCAGCAGTACAAGCTTGGCGCGGCAAAAGAGTGGTTTCGATCTCTGCTGATGCCCTGGGGTGAGAGATGAATTCGAAGGAGATGCGCGAGACGCCGGCCTACACCGAATTCCACCCACGATGGTACCGGGAGCGGGTCTCGACCTACTGGTGGTTGTGGAAGTGGAGCTATCTAAAATTTGTGCTGCGGGAAATCAGCAGTGTTTTTGTGGCCTGGTTTATCGTCGTGACGTTGGTCCTCATTGCCGGTCTGAGTTGGGGTCCGGAGGCGTATGCGGAATGGCAGGCTTGGATGCGGCTTCCGGCGGTGATTGCGGTCAACGTGGTGAGCTTCTTTTTCGTCCTGGTGCACGCGCTCACCTGGTTCAATCTCGCACCGCGGGCGATAGTGATGCGGGTCGGCGGGAAAAGGCTGCCGGACGCCGCGGTTGCAGGCGCAAACTATGCGGCGTGGGCGATTGCTTCCGCCATCCTTGCGTGGCTTGTGATGCGTAGGGGATAGGTGAGTGAAATGAAGACGAAGACGAATACAAAAAGGAGACTGCTCGAGCCGTTCCTCTGGAGCCTGTTCAGCGCCGGAGGAACAGTGGCTGCATTGACCCTACCCGTGCTTATTTTCCTCTTCGGCCTGGCGTTTCCACTAGGCTGGCTCGAAGCGCCGAGTTATGAGGCCATGCACGGATTGGTGGGACGGCCGTTGGCGCGCGTGTGTTTGTTTGTAATCTGCTGGCTTTCTTTGCTTCACTGGGCGCATCGATTTCGCTACACCTTGTATGACGGGCTGCAAATCAAGCACCTGAATGAAGTGATTACGGTTTTTTGTTATGGGGGCGCATTGCTGGGAACCGGCGCTGCCGGCTATCTGCTCTGGAATTTCCGGTGAGAAGGAGGCCACGTGAAACACGGACTGAAGCCCATCTCCAAAAGCGGGATCCCCGCGGCCATTGCCAAGGCCGAGCTTTATCGCTACCTGAACGAACCGGAGGAGGCCGAATCCATCTGCCGCGATATCCTGGCCGTGGACCCGGAAAACCAGACGGCGCGGCGAGTCCTGGGCCTGACGATCACCGACCAGTTTAACGGCGGACCGGCAGATCGCTACACCGAAGTAGAACAAATCTTCGGCGGGCTGAGCGATGCCTACGAACGACTCTACTATACCGGCTTACTGTGCGAGCGCCGCGCCAAAGCACAGTTGCACGGCGGATTTCTCCCCCATACACTCGTGCCCCTGTTCGAGAAAGCCATGCAGTATTTTGCCGAGGCGGAAAAAATCCGGCCACCCGACAACGACGACACCATCCTGCGCTGGAACCGTTGTGTGCGGATCCTTGAGAGCCATCTCTCCTCGGAGTGGGAGGGGCATAGAGAGACCTTCGAAGCCCACGACAGCCCGCCGGCGTGATGCATTCCCTATAGCGAAGAAGGCGAAGTTGGTGCGCAGGTCGCGGTTCGCCCGATTAACTATCGCGGTCGAGGATGAAGTCGGGGATGGAGTGAAGAGCGCGGGCGAAGTCGGAATTACCCAGGCCGTTCAGGCAGGATTTGGCGCGGGCGGCGTAGTCATGGGCGAGATGACGGGCGCGGTCGAGAGCACCAGAGTTGCGTACGAGGGCAGTGATCTGCTCGGGGCGGACGCTCTGGAAGCCCTTTTCCTCAAGGACCGTCGCAACCAGCCGACGACCGGCGGCGTTGCCGTTTTGCATGGCATAGATGAGCGGGAGAGTGACCTTTCCTTCCTTGAGATCGCTTAGGACCGGCTTGCCAAGCTTTTCCGGCGAGGCCGTGAAATCCAGCAGATCATCCACGAGTTGAAAGGCAAGGCCTGAGTATCGGCCGTAATCGGCCAGGGCCTGTTCAGCAGTTTCCGGTTTGCGGCCGAGAACTGCGCCCAGGCGGGCACAGCCGCTGAAGAGACAGGCGGTTTTGCGATAAGAGAGCGCCAAGGCGTCTTCTTCGGAAAGGTCGATGCGACCAATCTTAGTGAGTTGGAGAAGCTCGCCTTCGACCATGTTCTGGGTGAGGTCAATGAGAATGTCGAGGATTTTGAAATTGCGCTCGCGCAGGGCCATTTGGAAGGATTGCATGTAGAGCCAGTCGCCGGCGAGAACGCTCATGTGATTGCCCCAGCGAGAGTTCGCCGAGGGTCGGCCGCGGCGCGTATCGGCGCCGTCAATGACGTCGTCATGGATGAGAGTGGCGCTGTGGATCAGCTCGACGACGGCGGCCAGGCGGATGGCGCTGGGACCCCGATAGCCGCAGTAACCCGCAGAGAGCAGCAGCAGAGCCGGCCGCAGGCGCTTGCCACCGCCGCTGAGGAGATAGCTGGTGATTTCGGCAACCGGCTCGATGGCCGAACCGTTTTGAGCGGCAATCTCCTGTTCGACGAGGGTAAGGTCGTCCCGGACTAGGTCAAAAAGCTCTCTGACGGCTTTGACGGCGAAGGCGGAGATAACGACCTCCTACGACTGCAATCCGCGGCCCGGCGCGATGCCAAGCCTGAAGAAGCGGCGGAAATTATCCGCGGTGGCTGCGGCGATCTCAGCCGGGCTGGATTTTCTCACAGAAGCGATGGTCTTTGCTACCTCGGCAACCCAAGCCGGCTCGTTGCGCTTGCCGCGGTAAGGCTGGGGGGCCAGGAAGGGCGCATCCGTCTCAATGAGAAGGCTTTCCAGAGGGAGGGCGGCCGCTACGTCGCGGAGTGGCTGAGCTTTGCGGTAGGTGCAATTGCCGGCGAAGGAGATGAGAAAACCCATCTCAAGGCCGCGGCGGGCTTCTTCGATAGTGCCGGTGAAGCAGTGGAAGATGCCGCCAAGAGCGGAGGAGCGCCAATCGTTTTCTAGGATGGCAAGACAGTCGGGCCAGGCATCGCGGCAATGGATGATGATGGGCTTGCGGGCGGCACGAGCTTGGCCAAGCTGGCGGCGAAAGACGGCCTGCTGAACGTCGCGCGGAGAATGATCATAGAAATAATCTAAGCCGACTTCGCCCCAGGCGATGACTTTTGAGTGCTGAGCGAGGCGGTCGAGCGAGGTGAAGTGAGCGTCGGTGGAGAGGCGAGCTTCATGAGGATGGATGCCGACGGAAGCGTAGATCCAGTCATGCTGCTCGGCGAAGGGCAGAGCGGCGTCGAGTTTTTCCGGACCGGGGCCGGAGCCGATCGCGAGCATCGCGACGACTCCAGCGTCGCGGGCACGGTCCAACACCTCATGTCGGTCGGGGTCGAATTGAGGAAAATCGAGGTGCAGGTGGGAGTCAATCAATTCCACAGAGAGATCCTTCGCTTCGCTCAGGATGACCGCTTCGCGGTCACTTCAGACGCGAGCCGACGGGGACGTCCTCGAGAAACCCTGCCAGGACTGGTTTACCGTCGGGCGGCACGCTGGCAGCGACAATCATGCCGTTGGACTCGACCCCACGGAGTTTGCGCGGCTGGAGGTTGACCACCACAACCACTTTGCGGCCAACGAGCAAATCGGGCTGATAAACTTCGGCGATACCGGCGACAATCTGTCGGACTTCGGTGCCGATGTCCACCATAACCTTGAGGAGCTTGTCGGCACCGGCGACTCGTTCGGCGGATTTAACCTGGCCGACGCGCATTTCGACTTTGGCGAAGTCGTCGATGGTGATGTGCGCCGGAGCAGCGGCAGGTGCGGCAGCCGCAACTGTCGGAGCGGGAGGCTGACGAAGTTCGTTGTCCATAGTTTCAATCCTTTCGATGGTCTCGTCTTTTTGAACTCGGGGGAAGATTGCTTCGGACTTTCCGATCGATGCGCCGGGTTTGAGCTGGCCCCAGACGAGCTGGTCGATTTGTTGCTGCTCGACGCGCCCCGACAATCCTAACTGCTCCCAGATTTTCTGAGTGGAAGCAGGAATCACCGGATGGGCCAGCACAGTCACAATGCGCAATGCCTCCGCAGCCACGTAGAGCACATGGCCAAGGCGTTCCTTTTGGGCCGGGGCTTCGGCGAGCACCCAAGGCTTTTCGTTGGTGAGGAACCTGTCCACTTCGGCGACAGCACCCCAGATGATTTCGAGCGCGCGGGAGAAGGCATATTGATCCAAGAATTCAGGCGCCTGCGAGATAGCGCCTTTGGCTGCCGATGCAACAGGGGCTTCGCTGCCAGCAAAGCCCTGATCGGCAAGGACCGGGATTTTGCCGGCGAAGTATTTCTCGATCATCGTGAGCGTGCGGGAGGCGAGATTGCCGAGGCCGTTGGCCAGGTCGGAATTGTAGCGGGTGACCAGAGCGTCGCGGCTGAAGTTGCCGTCCTGGCCGAAAACGACGTCGCGCAGCAAGTAGTAGCGCAGGGCGTCGTTCCCCAGAACGCGTACAATCGGCTCGGCGTAAGCGACATTGCCGCGCGACTTGCTCATCTTCTCCTGCTCGAAGAGCAGCCAGCCGTGGGCGAAGATTTGCTTCGGCAGGGGCAGCTCTGCGGCCATGAGAAACGCCGGCCAGTACACAGCATGAAACCGGATGATTTCCTTTCCAATCATGTGCAGGTCGGCTGGCCAGAAACGCTGGTATTCGGCGCTGCCTTGCTCCCCTTCACCGAAGCCGATGCCGGTCATATAGCTGGTGAGGGCATCGTACCAGACGTAGAAGACGTGTTGCTCGTCGCCGGGCCAGGGAATGCCCCACTTGATGGCTTTACGGCTGATGGAGAGGTCTTTCAGGCCGCTCTCAACAAAGCTGACGACTTCATTGCGGCGGAAATCCGGCTGAACAAATTCGGGTCTTTCGCGATACAGCTTGAGCAGCCTTTCCTGAAAGGCCGAGAGGCGGAAAAAGTAGTTCTCTTCGGAGATGAGTTCAGCAGGGCGGCCGCAGGTGGGGCAATCTGCTGGCTCGGAGGTGTCACTGACGTAGAGATTGTCATGGATGCAGTAGCGGCCTTCGTACTTGCCTTTGTAGATGTGACCGCCGTTTGCGGCGCGACGGATCGTCCGCCGAACTAAGGTTTGCACGGCGCGCGCGTGCTCAACGGAGGTCGTGCGGACGAAATGCGTGAAGCGGATATCCAGCAGCTTCCAGAGCTCGTGGAAGATGGGGACATTGCGGTCCACGAGCTCACGGGGAGAGATGCCGAGCTTCTCGGCGGCGCGCTCGATATTGACGCCGTGTTCGTCGGTGCCGGTAAGGTAGGCGACATCGAAACCGCACATGCGCTTGTAACGAGCGATGGCATCGCAGACGATGGTGGTATAGGCGGAGCCAACGTGGGGACGCGAGTTGGCGTAATAGATGGGAGTCGTAAGGTAGAACTTGGGCCTCATAACGATCCCCCAAGGGCGCGGCGGACAATTTCCAGAAGCAGCTCGCCGGTTTTGCCGCGAAGAGAAAGGTGAGCGGAGTTCGAGAGCTCCGTGGGCTCGAGGTTGATTTCGATGAGGTGAGCGCCGTGTTCGAGAGCAGCGCGAGGAATTGCCGCGGCGGGATAGACGACCGAAGAGGTACCAAGCACGAGGACGAGGTCGGCCCGCGAGGCAGCGTCGAAGGCAGCCCGCAGAGTTTCATCAGTGATTGATTCACCGGACCAGACCACGGCCGGACGAAGCATGCCGCCACAGAAGCAGTAGGGTGGCAACGGCTCGATGGGGACGCGAGTATCGCGCTCCTCCTTGCCGCACGCGAGGCAACGAACCTTCCAGAGATCGCCATGGAGCTTGAGGATGCGGCGGCTGCCGGCCTGCTCGTGAAGATCGTCCACGTTTTGCGAAATGAGGCAAAAGTCAGCCTTGGCACGCTCGATCTCGGCAAGGGCGCGATGGCCCGAGTTGGGCGAGCAGCCAGCGTGAACCGAGCGGCGCCAGTTGTACCACTCCCAAACGGTTTTGGGGTCCGCGGCAAAGGCTTCGGGTGTGGCGAGGGTCTCGGGGCGGCGGTTGCGCCAGAGGCCCTCGGGGCCGCGAAAGGTGGGCAGGCCGCTTTCGGCGGAGACACCTGCGCCGGTTAGGGCGACGACCGAGCGCGCCTCAGCCAGCCATTCGGCGGCTTGAACGACGGCACTCGATTCGGATGTGCGAGTGTGGCTCAAACGAGTGATATTAGGCGGGGCGGCGAAGAGTGTCAAATGAAGTGGAAAGACGCGATTCGCGGCCACGGTGCGCGGCGACTATAAAGAGGCCGCAGATTCACCTATAATCGAATGCTTTTAAACGGACAAGGAGAAGTGTGTATCACGTTGTTGAAGAACGAGTGAAGGCAGCGCTGCGGGAGTTTATCGCGCGGAAGTATGGCGTCGAAGTTTCAGTGGTGACCGAGAGGCCGCCGCGGCTGGAGATGGGCGAGGTGGCGTCTCCGGTGTGCTTCGAGCTGGCAAAGAAATTAAAGCGCGCGCCAAGGCAGATTGCGCAGGAGATTGCTGCGGGGATCGGGCTGGTTGAAGGCGTAACGCGGTGGGAGGTGGCCGGCGGAGGTTATCTGAACGCGTATCTGGATCGGGGAGAGTTCTTTCGCACCTTGTTCACGGGCATGATGGTGGAAGGGCGGAAGCCGGCGACAGGCGAACCAAAGACCGTAGTCGAACACACGAACATTAACCCGAACAAGGCGGCGCACATCGGGCACCTGCGAAATGCAGCGCTGGGGGATACATTCGTGCGGCTGCTGCGGGCGTCGGGCGAGCGCGTGGAGGTGCAGAACTATATTGATAACACCGGCGTGCAAGTGGCCGACGTGGTGGTGGGCTTTCAGCAAATGGAGAAAAGGTCGCCGGCAGAAGTACGCGCTCTCGCTGAGAAACCGAAATTTGATTACCACTGCTGGGATTTGTATGCGCGAGTGACGCAGTTCTATGAAGAAGACAAGACTCGGGAGGCATTGCGGGGAGAGATGCTGAAGGCGATTGAGGAGGGAAAGGGGGCGGCGGCAGAAATTGCTGAGATTGTCTCGACGGCGATAGTTCGATGCCACCTGCGGACGATGGCGCGGTTGGGAGTGCAGTACGACTTATTGCCGCGGGAGAGCGAGGTGCTCCGACTGAAGTTTTGGGAGGCGGCGTTTGAACGATTGAAGCAGAAGGGCGCAATCGAGCTGGCTACGGCCGGGAAGAATAAGGGGTGCTGGGTGATGCGGCTGGTGGACGGTGAGGGCGAAGAAGCCGACAACGAAGATACAAAAATCATTGTGCGGTCGAATGGGACGGTGACCTACGTCGGAAAAGATATCGCCTACCAATTGTGGAAGTTTGGACTGCTGGGGAAGGATTTTCAGTACCGGCGATTCGACACGGCAAGCAACGGCCACACTCTTTGGATGAGCACGGCTGATGGGGGCGAGCCGGGCGCGCCGGAGTTTGGGCGGGCGGCGCGCGTCTATAACGTGATTGATTCGCGGCAGGCGTATCTGCAAAGGGTCGTCATTGCCGGCCTGCGGGCGCTGGGGTACGAAGAGCAGGCGGATCGCTCGGTGCATTTTTCGTACGAGATGGTGGCGCTTTCACCGCGGTGCGCGAGGGAGATGGGGTACACGCTGAGCGAGGAGGAGGCGAAGAAACCGCACATCGAAGTGAGTGGAAGGAAGGGCCTGGGTGTGAAGGCCGACGACTTAATCGACCGGCTGGAGGCAGCCACTCGGGCGGAAGTCGATCAGCGGCACCCGGAGGTGCCGGAGGGGGAACGGACCCGGATGGCGCACGCGATTGCCATCGGGGCACTGCGGTATTTTCTGCTGAGGTTTGCGCGCAGTACGGTGATCGCGTTTGATTTCAAGGATGCGCTGAGTTTTGAAGGGGAGACGGGACCGTATTGCCAGTACGCCGTGGTGCGAATCCGGAATATCTTTCGGAAGTGGGGGGAACAGACGCGCGAACAGGCCGAGCGAGGCGCAGCGGATCGAGCGGGAGTCAAGGCAGGACCTGGTGAGGCTGTTGGCTACGAATTGGGGCCAGCGTCCAACGAGGAACTACAGAAATTCCTCGCGGGGCCAGAGGGAGATGAGTTTTGGGAGATGGTGCTGCTGTCGGGGTCGCTGGGAGCGACGATGCGGGCGGCGGTGGGGTCGCAGGAGCCGGCGTTTGTGGCGAAATACGCGTTTCAGTTGGCGCAGGCGTTCAACAACTTCTATCACAAGCATCATATTCTGTCGGAAGCGGACCCGGCACGCAAAACATTTCTGCTGGCGCTCAGCATGTTGGTGGAGAAGCAATTGGTGCGGGCGCTGGACCTCTTGGGGATTGAAGCGCCGGAGAAGATGTAGAGGTCACACAGTAGTTCGCGGTTCCAAGTTCGCGGTTCACAGTTTGTTGCTCAGCGTTCGCAATCCACACTGAAAACAACGGCAGATTCCTCGCATCGCTCGGAATGAAAACCTTACCCTGGCCGGCGCAGAGCCGGCCACTACATTCCCAGCAAGAGTTTGCGGATGGCGGGTTCGGACGACATTTTGACCAGGGCGAGGACGACGTCGCCGGCTTGAAACTGCGTTTCGCCGCGGGGTACGACGGCATCGCCATTGCGAAAAATGGTGACGATGTTGGCGGACTGCGGAACTTCGAGCTCGCGCAGGTGGCGGCCGACGACAGGCGATTTGGCGTCGAGGCGATACTCCATGATTTCGAGCTGGCCGGTGTGGAGGTTGAGAACCTGGCGGATGCGGCTGTGGGGCAGCTCGGACTGAATGACGCTGGTAATGATCGAGGTGGAGCTAACGGTGATGTCCACACCGAGCGTCTGCATGATGGGCTCGTTTTTCGGGTTCTTCACGCGGGCAATGGTCTTGGGAACGCCAAACTGCTGCTTGGCGAGCTGGCAGGCGATGAGGTTGTCGTGATCATGGTTGGTAACGGCGACGAACACCTGGGCGCGGGAAGCGCCAGCCTGTTCGAGAACGGCGGTGGACGAGCCGTCGCCGAGAATCACGGGGCAATCCACCTGGTGAGAGACCAGCTCGAAGATCTCCCTGTCGGATTCAATGATGGTGACCTGGATGTTGTTTTCCAGCAGGGCGCGGGCCAGGAAGTAGCCGACGCGGCCTCCGCCCACAATGATCGTGTACATTTGGCCGACAGGCTCGGCGCGAACCGGAGCGGTGGGAAGCTCGGCCGCGTGGCCATGGGCACGTCGCCAGACCTCGCCAAATTCGGGCGGTGGGTTCTCAGCGAGCTGAGCAACAATAAACTCAGCGCCAGCGACCGTGAGGGCCATGGTCTCAATTCCGGCGGCGCGGTAGCTGGGTTCGCGGGCGGGATCGTACACAACAGCCATCACCTTGGGGATGCGGAAAACCTCTTTGGCCACCTGCGCGACCATGAGGTTCGTGTTTTCGTCGCGGGAGAGGGCAAAGAGGGCGTCTGCGCCCTCGGCGCCGGCCTCGCGAAGGACGTCGGGATCGATGGCATTGCCAACAACGGTTCTGAGTTTGGGATTCCGGTCGGCACGGGCAAAGAGGTTTCGTTGTTTATCAATGACGACGACATCGTGGCCAGTCTTTTGCAATGCGCGGACAACCTGCGTGCCAAGGCGTCCAAATCCGACAATGATGATGCGCATAAGAGTCGCTTCCTTCTTTGAACGTCAAATTCTAGCGTTACGCCTTTGTGTTCATAACCAAATCCACCAGAGTGCGGACGGCAACACCAGAGGCGCCTTTGGCGGCCCAGGGTTTGGCCTCGTCCAGCCAAGCCGTGCCGGCGATGTCTAGATGCACCCAAGGAGTATCCTGTGCAAACTCGCGCAGGAAAGCGGCTGCAGTGGAGGCGCCGCCGCCGCGAAAATTGCTGATGTTCTGAATATCGGCGACCGAGCTTTTGATCATCTCACGGTAGTCATCGTCCACAGGCATGTGCCACATCTTTTCGCCCGCGGCTCGCGCCGAGGCGAGGACGCGGTCGGTCAACGCCTGGTCGTTTCCGAAAACGCCGACGTTGACGTTGGCGAGCGCTACGACGATAGCGCCGGTAAGCGTAGCCGCGTCCACGAGATGCGTGCAGCCAAGCTGCTTCGCGTAGGCAATTCCGTCGGCGAGGACAAGGCGACCCTCGGCGTCGGTGTTCAGCACTTCGATGGATTTTCCGGCCATCGAGATCTGCACGTCGCCGGGTTTCTGCGCGCGGCCGCCGGGCATGTTCTCCGTGGCAGGAATCACGGCGATCACTTTGACGGCGGGCTTGAGCACAGCAATGGCGTGCATCACGCCGAGCATGGTGGCGCCGCCGGCCATGTCGTACTTCATTTTTTCCATGCCTTCGGCGGGCTTGATGGAAATACCGCCTGTATCAAAAGTGATCGCCTTTCCGACCAAACCTAGAACCGGCGCACCGGTCCGCGTCTCCGCCGGCGAATAGGTGACGACGATCAGCCGAGGCGGCTCGGCGCTGCCCTGGGCCACCGACAAGAGAGCGCCCATTTTGAGTTCGGCAATGCGCTTTTCGTCGAGGATGTCCACGGAGAGGCCGGCCGCACGGGCCATGGCGGCAGCACGGTCGGCGAGCATCGTGGGGGTGAGACGGTTGGAAGGCTCGTTGACCAGATCACGAGTAAAATTCTGTGAGAGGGCGATGGTCTGCCCGCGTGAGCTGGCGGCCTCAATGTCTGCGGCCGGAGTGGAGGCAAAGCCCACTAGGACGGCAGATTCGACCGTCTTCTCATTTTTCTTTTCCGTCTTGTACTTATCGGATTCGAAATCAGCGATGAGGAGACCTTCGGTGACGGCCTGGGCGGCGGCAGGATTGCGGTCGTCTTCGCGGGTGAGAAAAGCGAGACGCTTGACGGAGCGGGATTTCAAGTAGCGCAGAGCTGCGCCGGCCAAACGGCGAAGCTCGGAAGTAGAAAACTTGTCTTGCTTGCCGGCGCCGACAACCAGGACGCGCTCAGCGGCAATGCCCGCGGGAAAATGAAGCAGTGCCATTTCCAGCGATTTGCCAGTCAGTTCGCCGCTCCCGGCGAGCTTTCTGATGGCACCACCGACAGCGGCGTCGAGCTCGGAAAGAACGCCTTGCACGGGGTCGTCCTGTTCAAAAGCATAGGTGACGAGGGCCTGCGTTTCGAGTTTGGGAAGCGGCCTTACAGCCAGAGTAATCTGCATAGGGCGGGTCAGCGTCTCCTTGAACGGTAGATGGCTTCTTGCGCTTCGCGGCGAGCCTCTTTTTCGCGCTCGGTGTGACGGCGATCATATTGCTTTTTACCGCGGGCGACGGCGATTTCGCATTTGGCGATGCCATTGCGGAAATAGATTCGCAACGGGATGAGGGTCAGCCCCTTCTGCTCCGATTTGCCGCCGAGCTTGAAAATTTCGTTTTTGTGGAGTAGGAGCTTCCTTGGGCCCAGAGGCTCGTGGTTCCAGGGGCCGCCGGGCATGTACTGGGCGATGTGGCAGTTGAGCAACCAAACTTCACCGCCGCGCACCACAGCATAGGCGTCGCGGATATTGGCCTTCCCTTCCCGGAGGGCCTTCACCTCGGTGCCTCGCAGGGCCATCCCAGCCTCAAAGGTTTCGAGAAGGTGGTAGTTAAAGGACGCGGCCCGATTTTGGGCCACGACCAGCTCCGAAGGCTTGGCGGCTTTCTCTGTCTTCTTGGGCGTATGGCGCACAAACCAGTATCATATCCGCCGGTAGTAACTAGAAGCAAGCTGTTGGCTTGTTAGGCCTTGGGGCCGGTGCTAGACTGCGAAGTGCATTTTCAAATTGGCGTGGAGAGAGAATGGGTCGTCGTCCCCTAGCCGCTATCCTGCTGGTCTGTGGAGTGCTCTGCATCTCCGGCTGTCCGAGAGGGGGCGGGGACTACAAGGCGGGTAAGCAGGCAGAAGATCTAAAAGACTGGGATAGTGCACTCATCTATTATCAGAAGGCCCTTCAGGCCGACCCCAAGAACGTCGAGTACAAGCTGAAGGTGGCCAGGATCCGGTTTGAGGCCGGCCAAGCTCACGTCGAGCTGGGGCTAAAGGCTCGGGAAAAAGGTCAACTGCAACTGGCGCTGGCCGAATTCCAGAAGGGCTTGGCGATTGATCCCTCGAGCCCGATTGCCGAGCAAGAGGTTCGCCGGACAATGGAGGCCATTGCCGCCCAGGAGGCGGCATCTGGCACGGCTCCACCCACTCCCCAGCGCGAAGAGCTCAAGCTGATGGAAAGCCCGCCCGAGCTCCGACCGCTCTCGCGGGCGCCGATTAACCTGAAAATTACCAACGACGCAAAAATCGTCTTTGAGACAATCGGCAAGCTGGCGGGAGTGACCGTAATCTTTGACCCGGACTTCCCGGCCCGGAGAATCGCAGCCGAGTTCACGAATGTGACGCTCGAGCAGGCGCTGGACGTGATTGCGCTGCAGAGCAAAGCCTTCTGGAAACCGGTCACGAGTAACATCATCCTGGTGATCCCCGAGCAGCCGCAGAAAAGGCGCGATTACGAAGAACAGGTTGTCCGGACCTTCTACCTCGGCAACACCGTCCAGCCGCAAGACCTGACGGAAATCGTCACCGGGCTGCGGCAGTTGCTGGACTTGAAGCGCATCCAGCAGATGAATTCGCAAAACGCCATCATTATCCGGGACACGCCCGACAAGCTGCTTCTGGCAGAAAAGATCATCCGGGATATTGACCGGCCGAAGCCGGAAGTGGTGATCCAGGTCACGGTCTTACAGGCGCGGCGCGACCGTTTGCGCGATCTGGGAATCCGGCCGGACACCAGCGCGCAAATTGTGTTTGCACCGCCCAGCAGCACCACTACGACCGGGGGGACCACGACTTCCACCAATCGCTTACCACTCAATGAGGTGAGCAAGCTCTCCAGCCGGGACTACAGCGTGACGCTGCCCGGAGCGACCGCCACGGCTTTGCTTACCGACAGCACCACCAAACTCATTCAGAACCCCCAAATCCGCGTGGTGGATGGTCAGGCGGCCAAGCTCAATGTGGGCGACCGAGTGCCGGTGGCGACGGGAAGCTTCCAGGCCGGCGTCGGCATAGGAACGACGGGCGGAGCCGCAGCCACCGGGATCGTCAACCCGCTCGTGAACACGCAGTTTCAGTATATCGACGTGGGCGTAAACGTGGATATCACCCCACGCATCCACCTGAATCGCGAGATCAGCATGAAAGTGTCGGTGGAAGTCTCCTCGGTGAGCGGGCGGACCAACATCGGGGGCATCGAACAGCCCATTATCAGCCAGCGCAAGATCAATCATGATGTGCGCCTGAAGGAAGGCGAAGTGAGCATCCTGGGCGGGCTGATTGACCGTTCTGACACGAAAAGCATCGCCGGCTGGCCTGGGTTTGCGCGGATTCCGATCCTGCGATACTTCTTTTCGGGCGAACGGGTGGAAAGCACGGAAAACGAAGTGCTGATCGTTCTGGTGCCGCGTATCGTACGCGCGCTGAGCATCACGCCGGACAACCTGGCGGGAATCAGTTCGGGAACAGAAACCACCGTGCAGGTGCGCCGCGAGGAGCAAGGCCAGGCGCCCCTGCCGCCGCCAACGGCTCCGCCCCAGACCACTCAGCCCCAGGCACAGCCCCCGGCGCCCGCGCCGCAACAGGACGGCGGGACAGGGCGCATCCGGTTTGAGCCCCCCAATTTCTCGCTCAAGCCGGGAGACACGGCCACGGTGAGCGTGGTTGTGGAGGACGTGACCGACCTCTTCTCCATTCCCTTCCTGCTGCAGTTCAACCCGGCGGTTATCTCACTGGAAGAGGTGCGGCACGGCGGATTTCTCT
>Ga0247727_10012764_pt1 | contig 14342 bp, 10 predicted proteins | sample WisWelCaveWW1625_FD_202498 | JGI IMG/M metagenome (GOLD analysis project Ga0247727, IMG submission 202498) | Biofilm microbial communities from Wishing Well Cave, Virginia, United States - WW16-25 | ecosystem: Environmental > Aquatic > Deep subsurface > Groundwater > Cave microbial mat | place... | reverse complement strand
GCCTGGATTCCGCGGCGGTTTTCCTGGCGGCGCGTGGCCAGCGATCCGTTCATCCGCCTCGGAGTCGATCTCACCCGCAAGCTGAAACAGGACCAGCCGGATCTGTTGCATGTCCAGTACACCGCTCCCCTGCGTTGCCCCGTCCCTGTCATTGCCAGCGTCCACGACGTCAGTTTTCTCGAGCATCCCGAGTACTTCCCGCCGGCCCGCGCCTTGCAACTGCGTTGGTCGGTCGGTCGGACCATCCGCAGCGCCGCCCGGGTTCTGACACCCAGCGATTTCTCGCGCAACGCCATCCTCAACAACTACCGCGTGGACCCGGACAAAGTGCTGGTAGTGCCGTATGGGGTGTCCAACACGCTCAGGCCTCTGTCTCGGGAGCAGGCGGCCGCGCAGGTGCGCGCCCGGCACGGCATCGCCGCCCCCTACATCCTGACCGTCGGCGACCTCCAGCCGCGCAAGAACCAAAGCGGTCTCATCCGCGCTTTCGAAGAGCTGATCCGCCAGCATCCGCAACTGCCTCATCACCTGGTCCTGGTCGGCAAGGAGACCTGGTACGGCTCGCGCGTGCGCGCGCAGGCCGCCTGTTCGGCGCTGGCCGGGCGCATCCATTTCACCGGTTTCGTCACCGACGAGGAGCTTCTGCCGCTCTACGGCGCCTGTGACCTGTTCGCCTTCCCGTCTTTCTACGAAGGCTTCGGCCTGCCGATCCTGGAGGCGATGGCGTGCGGCCGCGCCGTGGTTTGTTCCAACAGCTCTTCGATCCCCGAAGTGGCCGATGCCGCCGCCCTGCTGTTTGATCCCGATTCCACCGAACAGATCGTTCGCGCCATGCGTGATGTTTTGCTCGACGCCGAGCTGCGCGCCCGTCTGGAACGGCTCGGGCTGCAGCGCGCCACCCTGTTCAGTTGGAAGGAGACGGCTCGGAAAACCCTCGAGGTCTACTACGAAGTGGCGGAGGCGCGCGCCCGGGTAGCCGCATCGACCCGCTCAGCGGTTTCCGCCCGGCGATCATGAAAGCGCGGCTGCTGCTCGCCGCCTCGATCCTCGGCTGCTTCGCCCAGCCGCCCGCGTCTCCCTTCCAAGACGAAACTCTCCACTACAACGTGAACTGGCCGAGCGGCCTGAGCCTCGGTGAAGGGCAATTGCGCGCCCGTCGCGTCCAGGGCGCCGCCGCCGAAGCCCATCACTGGGAGTTCGAGTTGACGCTCGAAGCCTCGATCCCCGGTTTCCAGGTGATCGATCGCTTCCGTTCGCTCGCCACCGCCGAATTCTGCTCGCTCGAATTGGAAAAGAGCTCGACGCACGGCAAGCGCAAGACGCAGGAGAAGTCGAGCTTCGATGCCAACCGCAGCCTCGTCACCCGTGTGACCAGCGGGGGCGGCGCTTCCGAGTCGCCCATTGGTACCTGCGCCAAAGACGCGCTGGCATTCGTGTATCACCTGCGGCAGCAGCTCGCGCAAGGCCGGCAGCCACCGGCGCAGAAAGTCTGGCTCGGCGCCGGCTATGACGTGCGCCTTCAATACGCCGGCGTCCAGTCGCTGCCGCGCGGCGACACCCGCGTCGAAGCCGACCGTCTGCTGGTCACCTTCAAAGGCCCGGCCTCCGAGATGACTTTCGAAATGTTCTTCGCCCGCGACCCGGCCCGCACCCTGATGCTGGTAAAGGTCCCCTTTCTGCTCGGCACCTTCGCGATGGAGCTGGCTCGCTGAATCATGCGCGTGGCCTGCTACACGCCCCTGCCCCCGGCCCGCAGCGGCATCGCCGATTACTCGGAAGCACTGCTGGAGCCGATGCGGCGCCTGGTCGAAGTCGAGACGATCTCCTCGGCCGGTGCGCCGGCGCCAGCCTGCGACATCGCGCTCTACCAGGTGGGCAACAATGCCCATCACTCCTTCGTCTATGAGGCGGCGCTGGCGCAGCCGGGTGTCGTGGTTCTGCATGAGGCCAACCTGCATCACCTGATCGCGGAAATGACCATCCGTCGGGGCGATTGGGACGCCTACCTCCGCGAAGCGGAGCACGATGGCGGGCCAGCGGCGCTGGCCTATGCGCGCCGCGTGCGCGCCCTGGAAGTCGGGCCGGACTACGAGGGATTGCCCATGCTGCGCCGCCTGCTGGAGAGCACGCGCGGCGTGATCGTCCACAGCCGATACGTCGAGTCGCTGGCGCGGAAGGCCGGATTCACCGGGCCGATTGCGGTGATACCGCATGGCGCCTGGATTCCCGAGGCCGACCGCCTGGGCTGCCGCCACAAGCTGGGCTTGGATGAGTCCACGCCGCTGATCGGCGTGTTCGGGTTCCTGAAACCGTATAAGCGCATCGCCGAGTCGCTGCGAGCGCTGCGCCGCCTGCTCCGCGCCGAGCCGCGCGTGAAGATGATCCTGGTGGGCGAGCCGCATCCGGACCTGCCCCTGGCTTCCCTGATCCAGAGTCTCGGCCTGGGTGCCGCCGTGCGCGTGCTCGGCTTTACTCCGATCGAGGAGTTCACCGGGTACCTGGCCGCCTGCGACATCGTCCTCAATCTGCGTTATCCAACGGTCGGAGAAACCTCGGGAACGCTGCTGCGCTCCCTGGGCTTGGGCCGCGCCGTAGTGGTCTCCGACATCGGCGCATTCAGGGAATACCCTGATGAGATCTGCCTGAAGGCGCCCGTGGACGCCACCGAAGAGGAGCTGCTGTTTGAGTACCTCAGTTTCCTGGTGGCGCGGCCGGAGCTGGCGCGCCAGATGGGCGCGCGCGCCCGCCGCTGGGTGGAACGGGAATGCAGTTGGGAGCGAGTGGCCCGGCTGTACGTGTCTTTCCTGGAGGCTGTCCATGAAAGTCGGGAGTGGCAAGCCGAGCCGCCCGCGGCGGCAGCTCAGGCGCCCGCGTCCGAGCCCGTCGAACCGGAGTATCTGCTGGGTTGGTCCTCGGCAAAGGGGGAGGAAGCGCGCGAGTACATCGACACCCACATCACACGCCTGGTGAAGACGCTCGAGATCACCCCGCCGGGCGGTCCCGAGGACCGTGCGCTCGAAATGGGCGCCTACCTCCAGATCACGCCGCCGCTGAAAACCAGGCTCGGCTATGGCGAGGTGCGCGGCTGTTACTACGGCCCCGCCGGGCGTGTCGAGCGACGCCAGGTCGGCTCGGCCGAGGGCGAACAGTTCGAATGCGAGATCGATCTGTTCGATGCCGAGCGTGATCCCTTCCCGTACCCGGACGCGCACTTCGCCACCGTGCTGTGTTGCGAGCTGATCGAGCATCTCCACGAAGATCCCATGCACATGATGGCGGAGATCAACCGCATCCTGAAGCCCGGCGGCCACCTGGTGCTGACGACCCCCAACATCGGCTCGTTGCGCGCCATCTCGGCGATCTTGCAGGGATTCCATCCCGGATTTTTCCCCGCCTACATCCGACCGCGCCAGCCCGGCGTCGAAGTGGAAGCGCGCCACGCCCGCGAGTACACGCCCCAGGAGACCTACCGGCTGCTGTCGGACGCCGGCTTCACCGTTACGCGGCTGGAGACCGGTCCGTTCCGCGAGGAACCCAAGCCGGAGCATCACTGGGTGGCGCACCTGCTGGGTCGATACGGTCTGTCCGGCGATCTCCGCGGCGACGGGATCTACGCGGTGGGGCGGAAGACCGGCCCAGTGCTGCAGCGCTATCCGGATTGGCTCTACAACTGAGATGGAGGGTGACACCGACCTGACCAGGCTGACCATCACTTATGGATGTTCGGATGAGACCGATCGGATTCTCGACGGGAGCCTTGGCGCTGTCTGATTTCCGGAGAGCGCTTGAGATGTTGGAAGGTTTGCCAGTGGACTCCATCGAACTTTCCGCCTTGCGCTACCCCGAGCTTCGCCCGCTGCTTGAGGCGCTGGGAGAGCTGGACCTAAGCCGGTACACCTACATCTCGCTCCACGCTCCCAGCCGTTATGAACCCGAGCAGGAACGGGAGATTGCCGACCTGCTGCACGCGCATGCCCCCCGGCACTGGCCGATTATTCTGCACCCGGATGCCGTCCGGGACTTTGGCCCATGGCGAGATTTCCGCGAACAGCTCTCTATCGAGAACATGGACCGCAGGAAGCCGGTTGGACGAAGCCTCGCGGAACTTCGGAGGATCTTTGACGAAGTCCCGCAGGCAACTTTCTGCTTCGATATCGGCCACGCCCGGCAGTTCGACACGACCATGACGGAGGCGTACCTGCTTCTTCGGGAGTTTCAGGGCCGGCTCCGCCAGGTCCACGTCAGTGAAGTCAACACGGCCAGCCAGCATGAGGCGTTGTCTTTTGGGGCTATCAGGGCCTTTCAGCAGGTAGCCGGTTTGATCCCGGAATCGATACCGCTGATCCTCGAGTCCCGAGTTGTGGAACAGGAGCTGCTTGCGGAATTGGGCAAAGCCCAGGAGGCGCTTGCGTTGACGGAGCAAGCGCCAGCCCTACACTAACACTTCCGCGCCTCCCCCTATTTCTTTGAAACATCAATGGGTTGATGCTATCCTGGGATGGGACTGCTCTGGCCCGTCAGCCACCTAGTAAAGACCGTCCGGCCGCCCAACGAAGCGGTGGTGGTTCGCCGATGGCGGCGTAAACTGTCCTTGATACGTGCCTTGTGCCCATGAATCTGCGTTCGCTGTTCAGCCTGTTCTCTTCGGACCTGGCGATTGACCTCGGCACCGCCAACACCCTGGTCTACGCCCGGGACCGCGGCATCGTCGTCAACGAGCCTTCCATCGTCGCCATCAACAAGACCAACGGCGAAGTCGAGGCCGTCGGCAAGGATGCCAAAGAGATGCTCGGGCGCACGCCCGGCAACATCGTGGCCATCCGCCCGATGAAGGACGGCGTCATCGCCGACTTCAAGGTCACCGAGCGGATGCTGAACTACTTCATCCTGAAGGCGCACGGGCGCAAGATCCTGGTTCACCCGCGCATCGTCATCGGCGTCCCCAGCGAGATCACACAAGTGGAAAAGCGCGCCGTCATCGATTCGGCCTATCGCGCCAAGGCCAGCGAAGTGCACCTGGTGGAGCAGGCCATGGTGGCCGCCATCGGCGCCGGCCTGCCGATCACCGAGCCTTCCGGCAACATGGTGGTGGACATCGGCGGCGGCACCACCGATGTGGCCGTCATCTCGCTCTCGGGCATCGTCTACGCGCGCTCGGTGCGCGTCGCCGGCAACGAAATGGACGAGGCTATCATCCAATTTCTAAGGCGCAAGTACAATCTGCTGATCGGCGAGCGCACGGCCGAGCAGATCAAGATCCAGGTGGGCTCCGCCTATCCGCTGGATAAGCCGCTCACCATGGAGGTGAAGGGGCGGCACCTCATCGAGGGGGTGCCCAAGACGCTGACGGTGGACGACAGTGAGATCCGCGAGGCCATCGGAGAATGCGTGGCCACCGTGGTGAACGCCATCCGGGTGGCGCTGGAGCGCACGCCACCGGAGCTGAGCGCCGACATCAGCGACCGCGGCATCGTTCTCACCGGCGGCGGGGCCATGCTGAAGAATCTGGATAAGCGCATCCGCGAGGAGACCGGTCTGCCGGTCTCCATCGCCGAGGATCCGCTGGCGAGTGTCGTACGGGGGACCGGCAAAATGCTGACCGATTTCAAGCTGCTGCGCCGGATCGCGATCGAATAGGCGGGAGGGCGGTGAAGGCCGCGCGGCCATGGAATATCTGCTGAGTCGCTACCGCAACCTGGCGGTGTTGCTGGTGGTGATCGTGGCGCAACTGGTGCTGCTGGCCTACCAGGTCAAGGGCAACCAGGAGGCCCGCCTCATCCGCGTTTGGGCGGTTTCCGGCGTGATGCCGCTGGCGAACCTGATCGAAGCCGTGCGCGGTTCCACCGTCGGCTTCCTGAAGAACTACCTGGCGCTGCTGGACGTGCGGTCCGAGAACCAGCGGCTGGCGAAGCAGGTCCAGAAGCTCGCGCTCCAGAATCAGTATCTGAAAAGCGAGCTGGCCACCGCCGACCGCGCCCGCGCGCTGGGCGCTTTCCAGACACGCACGCAATCCAAAACCATCGCCGCCCGCATCATCGGCACGGGCACCGGCGCCAATTCCAAAGTCGTATTCGTCGACGTCGGTTCCTCTCGCGGCGTCACCAAAGGGATGGCCGTGATCACCCAGGATGGAATTGTCGGCAAGGTGGTGGCCTCCTATCCCGCCGCCTCCCAGATCGTCCTTGTGACCGATCCGGGTTTCGCCGCCGGCGTCATCTCGCAGACCAACCGCGTGCACGGCACCTTGAAAGGACAAGGGCACAGCACCTGTTTCATCGACCACGTGCAGAACGAGGAGAAGCTGGTGGTCGGTGAGTGGTTCTATACCTCCGGCGACGACCGCGTGTTTCCCAAGGGGCTGCCCGTGGGCCAGGTGAGAATCGCGCGCCCAGGCAAGTTCGTCCAGGAGATCTACCTGATTCCCAGCGGGTTGCAGCAGGGACTGGAGGAAGTGCTCATCGTCATTGAAGGCGTCCACGGCAGCATCCCGGATAATCCCGAGACCCCGCAGAGTCTCCAGTTGCTTCCGCCGCCGCAGCCGGAGCCGGGCGCTGACGCCGGCCAGCCGGCCGGTATGCGCGGCAGCCTCACCACCGATGCGGACCGGCTCGCGGAACGCTATCGCAAAATCGGCGCCGCTCAGGGTCACGTGTTCGGAGAAGGCCTGCCCGGCTCCAAGCCGCCGGACTTTAACATCAACCCCGACGCCGTCGCGCCGGCGCTGCCCAAGCCGGCATCTCCCCCGGCGGCGCCCAAGGACCCGAGCCTCCGGCGATGACCCAATTCGAAGAACAGGCCTGGCGGCTGCCCCGGCGCGCCCGCTTCTCGTGGCTGCGCCCGTTCCTGCTGGTGATCATGGCGCTGGTGGCGATCCTGCTGCAGGTTTACCTGCCGCTGTTCTTCCAGTACCTGGCCTACCTGGAGATCCCGCTGCTGGTGACGGTGTACTTCTCGCTGATGCGGCGCCAGCCGGTGGTGGCGGTCTTCTACGGCGCCGGCATCGGACTGGTGCAGGATTCGTTGTCGTCCAATCCGCTCGGCATGTACGGGATCGTGAAGACGCTGGTGGCTTACTTTGCCGCCTCGGTCAGCCAGCGCTTTGACGTCGACAACCTCACGGTGCGCTTTCTGCTCGGCTTCTTCTTTTTCTTCTTCCACCAGTTCTTCTACTGGGTGCTGGCCCGCGCCCTGCTCGGCCAGGCGCTGGATTTCGTGGCCGTCCAGACGCTGCTGTTCGGCCTGATGAACGCCGCCGTCGCCGTGCCGCTGTTCTATCTGCTGGATAAGCTGTAAGGCGCGTTGAGTTGGCTGCAAATTTGCAGCCAGCTCGCAAGAGGCGCACTGCGGACCTGCCAAGGGCTCTCCAGTACAATGAAATGGATGGTTCCCAAAGTGCGCAAAGCGGTGTTCCCCGCCGCCGGACTGGGCACGCGTTTCCTGCCGGCCACCAAGGCGATGCCCAAGGAAATGCTGCCGCTGGTGGACAAGCCGCTCATCCAGTACGGCGTCGAGGAGGCTCTGCAAAGCGGCGCGCCGAACATCATTATCGTGACCGGCCGCGGCAAGAGCGCCATCGAAGATCACTTCGACGTCAGCTTCGAGCTGGAGCATTCGCTCGAAACCCGCAACAAGAAGGACCTGCTCAACATCGTCCGCAGCGTCTCCGACATGATCAACGTCGCCTACGTCCGCCAGAAGGAGGCGCTGGGACTGGGACACGCCGTGCTGCGCGCGCGCGAGCTGGTGGGCAATGAGCCGTTCGCGGTGGTGCTGTCCGACGACGTCATCGCCGCCGAAACTCCCTGTCTGCGCCAGTTGATCGACATCTACGAATTCTTCGGCGCCAGCGTGCTGGCTCTCATGGAAGTGCCCAAGGAGAACATCTCCGCCTACGGCGTGGTGGATGCCGAGCCGGTCAGCCACAACGGCGCCCGCGACCGCCTCTACCGCATCCGCAATCTGGTCGAGAAGCCCAAAGCTGCCGATGCGCCATCCAACCTGGCCATCATCGGCCGCTATATCCTTACGCCGGAGATCTTCGCTTCCATCGAAAGCGTCGGCCCCGGCGCCGGCGGCGAGATCCAGCTCACCGACGGCCTGAAGCACCTGCTCCGCAACCGGCCCATCTATGGATACCGGTTCGAAGGCAAACGCTACGACGCCGGCGACAAGCTCGGGTTTCTCCAGGCCACCGTCGAGTTCGCGCTGCGGCGCGCCGACCTGGGGGCGGGCTTCCGCGAATACCTGAAAACTCTGACCCTCTAGGAGAGCTTTGACCCCCTCGTCGCTTGAACTTCCGCTGAAAGCCAGTGAAGTCTCGGCGCTGGCGGCCGCCATTTTTCAGCACGCCGAAGGACGCCCGCTCACCGATGACCTGCGCAACCGGATCGCCGGCGTGATTCGCGGAATGGGCCTCACCAGTCTGCGCCCCTGCCCCGGCTCCCTCCAGCAGGATCCGGTCCACGTGGGCACCTACTACATGGCGGTCGACTGCCTGGCCGGCGACTCTCCGCAGCCGCTGCTGTTGCGTCTGGGCCTGGCGTCGGCGCCGGCCAGCGCGTTGTTTCCCCGCTCGATTCTCATCGGCCGCATGCGGCCTGGGGGTGGGCGCGAGGTGGTGGTGAACGCCGTCCCGTTCTCCAGCCACGATGGCGACGCCATTCGAACTTTCGTGGATCAGGTGGACCGTGATTTTCTTCCGCGGCCGCAGGGCGCCCGGCCGGCGATCGCCACTGGCAACCGCCATCCCGAGATCAGCCTGCCGGCGGCGTTCGACGCCTTTGGCCGCCTGTTGCGCGAGACCGGCATCAACTACGCCTCCACCGTCCAGCTCTCGGCGACTCGCGAGATGACCACCGACGAGGCGCTGGACACCCGCGACGGCGAGAATCCCACCGCGGCCGGCCACACGCGTGTGTCGATTGGACACCTGTTCGAGACGGGCCTCTGGGCCGCCATTCGCGCCGGTTGGCGCGACGGCTACACCGCCGAAGCCGATCACGTCATCATCACCGGCCGGACCGATGAGGAGATCGCCCGCTCCATCGAGGCGGGCAAAGAGGCCATCCGCCAGGCCGCAGGCTACACCAAGTTCACCACCGACACCTCCCGGCTGTTCGAACTCGAAGCCGACCCCCGTCATCCGCGGGCCTGGTCCGCCTCCCAGGTCGACGAGCGGTTCGCGGCGCTGCTCTCCAACGAGGAGCGCGCCTGGGTGCTCGACGAGTTCGGCCGCCCGTTCATTATCGGCGGCCAGACCTACCGCTTCGACGACTCCGAAATCCGCCGGCTGGCGGTGAAGTTCGGCCGCAGTCTGAAACTGAACGAAGATCTGTACGACTGGATCCGGCAGGTGAAAGCATCCAGCACCCTCGGGCGCGCTTTCGATTTCGAGCCTTCCATCGACGAGGCCGAAACGTTAACCACGCCCGAGGAAATGATTTTCTACATGCACTGGCTCAAGGCGCGCGGCCGTCCCGCGCAACTGGTCCCGCCGAACTTGGGATTTAAGAAACGCCAGGCGTACCCGGAGACGGCGGCGGATCTGGAGCCTTACGTCGCGCACAAGATGTGGCCGGAGCTGCTTCCCCGCGTCTCCGCCGAGTTCAACGGCAAGCCGCTCGAAGAACTGGCGGCGCGCGTCGGCGAGCTGGCCGGCGTGGCCCGCCATTTCAACGGAACGATGAGCATTCACTCCGGCAGCGGCAAACAGGCCGCCGTGCTCGAGCGCATCGGAGCCGCCACCAACGGCCGCGTCAACTACAAAATCTCGGGTGAACTCCAGTTGCAGTTGTTCGACGTGCTGGCGGAACAGCCGCCGGATTCCACCTGGAGCGCGCTGTACGATCGCATGGTCGCGCGCTGCGAGCGCTTCGCCGCCGCCGGAGCCTTCGGCGAGGAAAGCGAGCTCGCGGCTCATTACCGCCAATTGGGACGGGGTTCGTCGTTGGGCGACTCCGATCAGGGCCGGGTCGGCGGCAACCTGTTTCTGGTGTTCTGGCTCGGCAATGTCGTAGGCAGCCGCGATACGGATTCCCCGGACGGCGATACACGCTTCTTTAAGGACAAGCTCGATGAGCTGCCCGGGAATCTGGTGCGGGAGGTCCGGCGGCGCAACAGCCGCTATATCGTATGGCTGGCGCGCAACCTTTCCGGCCAAGGGCTCAGAGGATAATAGTGGGATGCATCGCCGCAGCTTTGTCGCCGCTCTGGCCGCCGCCCCGGCGCGCCCCCAAGGAAATCTCTCCATGAAACTCGGCATCGACCTGTTCAGCATCCGCAGCCAGGGCTGGTCCCCGTTCGAGTACCTGGACTACGCCGCCAAGTGGAAAGCGCAGGTGGTGCACTTTTCCGAAATCCGATTCCTCGGGAGCCTGGAGGAGCCGCATTTGAAGCGCGTGCGCGAGCACGCCACCAAGCTGGGGATCTCCGTCGAGATCGGCATGCGCTCCATCTGCCCGACCTCGAGTTCATTCGATCCCAAGCAGGGGACCGTTGAGGAGCAGCTTGCGCGGATGATCACCGCGGCCCGAGTGATCGGCTCGCCGATCGTGCGCGCCTTCGTCGGCACGATGGCGGATCGCGCGGCGCCCGGCGGCATCGAGGGACACATCGAAAGCGCCGCTCGCGCGTTGAAGACCGCGCGGTCGCGAGCGCAGGACGCCGGCGTCCGCATCGCCATCGAGAACCACGCCGGCGACATGCAGGGACGCGAGCTGAAGACTCTGATTGAGGAGGCTGGCCGCGACTTCGTCGGCGCCTGCATTGACTCCGGCAATCCCGTGTGGACGCTGGAGGACCCGCACCGCACACTGGAAGTGCTGCATCCCTACGTGCTCACCAGCCACGTGCGCGACAGCGCCGTCTGGCGCGTGCCCGAGGGCATCGCCGTTCGCTGGGTGCGGATGGGCGAGGGAAACGTCGGCATCGACGCCTGGGTGAAGAAGTTTCTCGATCTGTGTCCGGGCCGGCCGCTGTCGCTCGAAGTCATCGTCACCCCGCAGCCGCGCATCTTCCGCTACCTCGATCCCAAGTTCTGGGACAGCTACCGCTCCGTGCCCGCCTGGGAGTTCAGCCGCTTCCTCGCCCTGGCCGAGCGCGGCCAGCCCGCGCCGGGCAGCGGGCCCGTGCCCAAGGAACAGGCGGCCACGCGCGAGCGCGAGGACCTGGAAGCCAGCCTCGCTTACCTTCAGCGCATGTAGGGTGGGCTTAGCCCGCTGACCGGGGCCAGAAGTTTACCAACTACACTACGTAGACCTCACCGCGTGAGCAGCGCCTACCGCACCAGGTCGTTGATCTCGCGGATGCGCTTGGGATCAAACTTGGGTTTGCGATCGTAAGTCAGCAGGCCGTTCACTTCCTGCTCGACGTCGGTGAGCTGCGTGTAGCACAGCCCGGCGAAGGCGGGGATCTTCGCGATCGCTTCGTAGAGGCCGCGCAGACGGGCCAGCGCCGCCTCCGGTGTTTTCTCGACCCCCGAATAGCCCCAGGACTCTTTGGGAACCTGGTGGCCCTGGGGGATGAAGGCGATGCCGCCGAACTCGGACAGCAGCACGGGCGTGCCGTTGTAGCTGTAGCCGGGAAGCAGGGTGGCGCGCGAGACGTTGGGAATCGCCGCGCCGGGTTTGCCCAGATCCTTGTACTTGTTCCACAGCATCTCGCCTGTGGCCGCGTAGTCATGGATGGCGAACAGATCGGTCATGTCGGTGTGTTCCCAGCCGTCGTTGTCGATCACCGGCCGGGTTGGATCGAGCGAGCGCGTCAGCGTGTAGAGCGACTTCAGGTGATCCTGCTGGCGGCGCTCGCGCAGGTTGGGCGTGCCCCAGCTTTCGTTGATCGGGACCCACATGATGATGGAGGGATGGTTGTAGTCGCGCTCGACGGCCTCGATCCACTCGCGCGTGAATCGCGCGACGTAGGCCTCCTCGTACAGGTAGGCGTTAGCCATCTCGCTCGACACCAGCAGGCCCATCTTGTCGGCCCAATAGAGGAAGCGGGGATCTTCGAGCTTCTGATGCTTGCGCGCTCCGTTGAACCCCATCTCCCTGGTGAGCCGGATGTCGTACTGGATGGCCTCGTCGGTAGGCGGCGTGATGGTGCTCTCCGGCCAGTAGCCCTGGTCGAGCACCATCTTGAGATAGACCGGCCGGCCGTTGATCAGGACGCGGCCGTTCTCGGTGGTGACGCCGCGGAATCCAAAATAGGACTGGACGCGATCGAGCACTTCGGCGCCGCGCCGCAGCTCGAAAGTCACGTCGTAGAGCGCCGGCGTGTTTGGCATCCACAGCCGTGGCGAAGCAACGCGGGTGGCCGCCGCGGACCGCGGGCCGTCCACGGCGGCGGTGGCGGCGGCGACGCGCTTCCCATCCCAACTGATCTGCGCGTGCAGCTCCAGCTCCGGGCGCGGGCGCGCGACGAGAGCGTCGAACTGCACCAGCCCGTCAACGGACGGCGTGATGCGCACGCGCTCGAGATAGCTGTCGCCGGCAGCTTCCAGCCAGACGGTCTGCCAGATGCCGGTGGTGCGTGTGTAGAAGATGCCGCGCGACTGCGGCTCCCAGTACTGTTTGCCGCGCGGGATGTAGCGGTCGGTCGGAGGATCCTCGGCGCGCACGGTGACGGTGTTCTCGCCGGGACGAAGCAGACCAGTAATGTCGAAGCGAAAGGGCACGTGCCCGCCCTCATGCTCGCCGGCCAGACGCCCGTTCACCCACACCATGGCGCGATAGTCGACCGCGCCGAAGTGCAGCAGCACGCGCCGGCCTTTCCAATCCGCCGGAACAGCGAACGCTCGCCGGTACCAGACCTGAGGATGGAAGGACGGATCGCCGATCCCGCTCCTGGCGCTTTCAAAACAGAACGGCACGAGAATGTTGCGTGTGAACTTGCGCCCGCCGGAGGCCCAGTTGTCCTCCAGGCCGCGATTGGCGTCGTCGAAGTCGAACTCCCAGGTCCCGTTCAGGTTCAGCCACTGCTGGCGTTGGAATTGCGGCTGCGGGTATTCGGGACGGGGGATATCGCCGGCGGCCCAGGCGGAGACGGCCAGAAGCGGGATCAGGAAGGGCTTCATTTCGCCCCTACTCTGCGCATCACCGACCGGATGGCGGTGAACACGCGCTCCTCGACGTCCTCGGCGAACGGCCCCGGCATGCCGTAGTAGATCATGCTGTCGTTGGCCTCGTAGCCGCCCTCCTTCAGCACGCGCAGCGAAGGGATGTAGCACATGACATCGTTGGAATAGCCGGCCACGACCAGCTTCTCGTTGGGGAATTCCCGTTTGGCGCGCAAGGCATAGTCGATCACCACCTCGCCGCCGAGCGCCACGATCGTCAGGTCTTTCGAGAAGCGGATGGCCTGCACCGGGTAGGGCGTCTGTCGCAGCGGCCGCCGCTCGTCGTAGAGCTTCAGCATCTCCCGCGCCCGGCGCACTTTCCCCGGATTCTTGTCCTGCGCCTCCTTCTCGAACGGCTCCCGCGTGTGGAGGGCGAAGGCGAGCTGAGTGACCTGGTAGGCCGCGCGAACCGGTCCGTGGAGCGGCTCCAGCTTCCCCGAGAGCACTCGCGTCACCTCGCCCGCCAGCGCCTTGCCGTGCTGGATGGCGTGCGGCTCCTCGCCGCGCGGATTCGGATTCTGATCGCCGCCGCACAAGAGCATGAACAGCGCGGTGACGCCCGGGTGCGCGGCCTCGAATTCGGCCTGGGCGTAGCCGGCATAGTCGCCGCTGATCTTGTAGTGCTGTCCTGTCAGGGTGGTGTTGTGGCAGGCATAAGCGAACAGCACGGCGCGCAGTTTGCCGTCCTCGGTGCGCACCTCGATCACGGGAACAGAGTGATCCACCGGTCCCCTCGGGTTCAGGCCCAGCCGGACGCCTTCGGCGCGCGGCTCGCGGCGATTCATCGCGAAGCTGGTGGAGCCTTGCCCGAAGGCAAGCTTCGCCGGCGCCAGATTCCCCAATGCGCCGCCGATCACGGCGTAGAGGGCCTCAGTGAGTTTCCGTGAGTACTCCTTGAGCCGGCCGTCGTTGTCGGCGTCCAGATCGTACATGGTGCTGAGATTGGGCCGCACCACGGGTCCGGTGTGCGTGTGGGAGGAGTTGAACAACAGCCGCGCGCGTTCTAACCCGTATTGTTTCTGCACCCGCGCTGACACTTCATCGGTGATCACCCGCGGCAGCCCGATCAGGTCGGTGGTGACAATGACCACCCGCCCGCGCTTGGAATCCTCGATCGCCAGCGCCTTGGCGAACAACTCCGCCAGCACGCCTTCCGACGGCTTGGTGCGGGAGGCGTAGCCCGACATCCAAATAGCGGCCTTCGGGGTGATGTTGACGCGGGCGACGCCGG
>Ga0247727_10012763_pt1 | contig 14342 bp, 15 predicted proteins | sample WisWelCaveWW1625_FD_202498 | JGI IMG/M metagenome (GOLD analysis project Ga0247727, IMG submission 202498) | Biofilm microbial communities from Wishing Well Cave, Virginia, United States - WW16-25 | ecosystem: Environmental > Aquatic > Deep subsurface > Groundwater > Cave microbial mat | place... | reverse complement strand
GCGTCTAACTTAATAGCCTGGTCGAATAAAAATCGCTTTACATTCGGCCAAAAAATTATTACCTTATACTCACTGTATTCGTTTTAGGTTAACTTAGCACAGACAGGGCGCTTTGCTACGCCTGTCAAACAGGATTAATGAAAGTAAAATCGTTGGGAGAAAACTTGCGTTTTCCAAATAATCACCGTCGTGTTGCTTTCATGCTGTCGTTGTTAGCGCTGTTGCTGATGGGTTCGGCTGAAAATGGTTTGGCGCAGCGCCAGCGGTCATTCCGAATTCTCGGGCTGTCAGTGGAAGGCAACAAAACCGCTGACGCCAATTTCATCAAACTGAGCTCCGGGCTGTCGCTCGGTGAGCTGGTCACGAGCGATGATATGCAAACAGCCATCCGGCAACTGTGGAGCCTGAACATGTTTCAGGACGTGCAGGTGCTGCTGGATCGCGAAGCCGGAGACGGCGTCTATCTGACGCTCAAAGTTGAAGAATCGCCGCGGCTCGAAAAAATCGAATATGACGGCAATCAGAAATTCAAGAAAAAAGACCTCGAGAAAGAGATCGATTTATTTAAAGGACAGGTGCTCAGCCCGGGCGATCTCGCCAAAGTGCGCCGCAAACTGAAAAAAGTTTATGAGAAAAAAGGCTATCTGCTGGCCGAGATCGAGGCGGCGACCGAGCCGGCGGACACCGGGCGCGTGAATCTGAAGCTCAAATTCGCCGAAGGCAGCAAAGTTCAGATCAAAGCGATTAACTTTGACGGCAATCTGGCGTTTAACGACGGCAAGCTGCGCAAGCAGATGAAGAAGACCAGGCAGGATTCGTGGCTGCGCGGCGGCGATTTTGACGAGAAAAAATATCGCGAAGATATCGACCACGTGGTGGAGTTTCATCGCACGCAGGGTTATCGCGACGCCGAATTTCTGCGCGACTCGGTGTATTACGGCGCCGATAAAAAAGATATGTTCATCAATATCGCGGTGAATGAGGGCACAAAATATTACCTCGGCAAAATCACGTGGGAAGGCAACAAGCTGTTTCCGGATAAGCTGCTGGCGGCGCTGCTCGGATTTCAGGCCGGCGATGTTTACAACTCCGAGAAACTGCAGAAGGCAGTGTCGGAGCGGCTGGGAAGCCTGTATTATGATTCCGGTTATATTTTTGCGACGGTCAATCCGGTGGAAAAGCCGGTCGACAGCAGCAAAGTCGATTTACACTTTCTCATCACCGAAGGCAACCCGGTGACGATCAACAAAATTCGCATTGCCGGCAATACGAAGACGAAAGAAAAAGTGATTCGCCGCGAGCTGTATTTGCGGCCGGGCGACACGTTCAGCCGCGAGGCGCTCATGCGCAGCCAGCGCGAAGTGTTCGTCCTGAATTATTTCGCCGACGTCAAACCCGACGTGCAGCCGATCAGCGACGAGAAGGTCGACGTGTCGCTGGAGGTCACGGAAAAATCGACGGACACCGCCAACATGAGCGCGGGTTGGAGCGAGCGCGATAAGCTGATCGGCTCGATCGGCGTCGCGTTCAACAATTTTCGCGGCAACGGCCAGAAGCTGTCTTTTGATTGGAATTTCGGGCGGTTTTATCGCTCGTTCCAGCTCGGCTTCACGGAGCCGTGGCTGTTTGATTCGCCGACGCTGGCGGGCGTGAATGTTTTTGACACCAAACGCGCCGCCGGTTACGGTTACGATTTTTCGCAGCGCAGCCGCGGCGGCTCGATTCGCGCGGGACGGCGTTTGCGCTGGCCGGATAGTTATTTTCGCACCGAGTGGGTCTATCGTTTGCAAACGGTCGAGTACGGCGATTTTACCGACGAGTTGACCAACCCGGAAACCCGCCAGCGCTTTGGTTTTGACGATGGCAATTTGACGTCGAGCTCGATTACGCACATTTTCAGCCGCAACAGCTTGAATCGTCCGGAGTTTCCAACTGCCGGGTCGCAGGTTTCGTTGTCGACGGAGCTCTCCGGCGGGCCGTTGCAGGGCAACGTCGGTTATTACAAACATATTTTGCAGGCAGAGTGGTTCATGCCGACCGTCGGCGGGCTGGTGTGGTTCACCAATTTTCAAATGGGTTATATGGATCGCCTCACCGCCGATAGCCGCATTCCGTATCTCGAATACTTTTTTATGGGCGGCGAAGGCCTGTCCAATTCGATTCCGCTGCGCGGTTATGAAGATCCGTTGCGCGGCCGTTTGACGAGCGCCGATTTGACGATGATGAAATTCGGTTTGGAATTGCGCGTGCCGATTGCGCCCAATCCGACGGTGTTCGGATTGTTGTTCGCCGAAACCGGCAACACGTGGCGCAATCTCTCGTCGGCCAATCCTTTCGAGAAAACCCATGTCGCGCATGACCGTATTTTCGGCCTGCGCCGTTCGTTCGGCGTTGGCGCGCGGGTTTTTATGCCGCTGCTCGGCATTATCGGCTTTGACTATGCGTACGGTTTTGACAACATCGAGGTTGACGCCACCAATCGCACCACCGGCCGGCTTATTGGCAGATGGAAACCGCACTTTGTTTTTGGAAGGAGTTTTTAGAGTGAAATCTGTGCAAAAAAAGCAAAGAAATTTTGGCTCACGGAAAAGAACTCTCACGGAAATAAAACATTTTATGGTTTCATTTCCGTGAGCTGTTCCAATTCCGTGAGCGACTATTTTTTGGGTTCCGGCTCGTCCGGCTTATAGTATTACCCTGAAAAAACTATCATGACCGCGAAGATTCTTTCACCACAAAGAACACAAAGAAAAATCTTTGTGTTCTTTGTGCCCTTTGTGGTGCAGTTTTGGTTGCGGCCAAAGCCGCGTTACGGATTAGCGCCCAAAACCCGAAAAAATTCAAAAAGCTTTTGTCACCAACGGATAAAAAGCCGCCAACTGATTTTATCCGTTGGCGGCTTTTCATCCGTTGGAAATTTTTTAAACTTTGAAGACCCGGCGCAATTTTAAATGCGCAAAAAGACTATCATTATTCAAATGTTCAAACTATCAATCTCGGAGGCTGGTGTGAAAAATTTGAAAAGCTGGATGGGTGTCTGTCTAACAGTGATTATTGTGGCCGGCGCCAATTCGGCTTCGGCGCAATTGAAGCTGGGCTGGATTGATTCCGATAAAATTAGTTCACAATATAAGGAAGCGCAGGACGCGCAGAAACAACTTCAGGATCTCAACAAGCGCTGGGAAGATGAAGCGAAAACGATGCAGCAGGAGCTGCAAAGCAAGTACGAAGAACTGGAGTCACAGGCTTTGCTGTTGAGCGATGAACGCAAGAAGGAAAAAGAAACCGAGTTGCAGAATCTCGACGTCCGATTGCGGAATTTTCAGCAGGAGAAATGGGGCTCGCAGGGTGAATTGTATGCGAAAAATCTCGAGTTGATGAAGCCGGTGATCGATAAAATCAATACGGTGATTAAAAAGATCGGCCTGGAAGAAAAGTTTGATTATATCTTTGACACGGCCAAAGGCAGTATTTTGCATGTCAGCGATTCGCAGCCGAACCTGACCGATAAGGTGTTGGAAGAACTCAACAAAACTGTTGCCGCCAAACCGGCCAGCACCACGCCGGCAAAGTCGACGACGCCGAAGCCGAAGAATTAACAAGAAGCAAACGGCAAAAAGCAAACAGCAAAGAGCAAAGTACAAGCAACTTGCTTTTTGCTCTTTGCCTTTTGCTTTTTGCCGTTTTCAGCCCATGACTTCCTTACGACTCACGGCGGCAGAGATCGCGCGCGCCACTCAGGGGCGCGTCGAGGGCGATGCCGCCGTTATCATTACAGGCCTCGCGCCGATTGATCAGGCGCGGCCGGGTGACTTGACGTTCGTCGCTCAACCGCGTTATTTTTCTCATCTCGTCACGACGCCGGCCGCCGCGGTTCTGGTGGATGCCAATTACTCCGCTGCGCCGGCAACTGGCGCCGTCCTCATTCGGGTGGCCAACCCGTATTTCGCCTTTTTGCAAATCGCCAAATTTTTTTTCCAACCGCAGGACTCATTTACCGGCGTGCACCCCAGCGCGGTTATTAGTGAAAACGTGCGTTGCGGCAAAAATATCACCATTGGTCCGCACACGATTATCGAGCCGGAATGTGAGATTGGCGACGAAGTTCGCATTGGCGGGCTGTGTTATATCGGCCGCGGCGCGCGGCTCGGCGACCGCGTCACGCTCTTCCCGCGCGCGCATGTGGCGCATGGCGTGCAACTTGGCAACGACGTCATCATTCAATCCGGCGCGGTGATCGGCTCGGATGGATTTGGTTACGTCAAGTATGAAGGCGTGTATCACAAAATTCCACACCTCGGCACGGTCGTTCTCGAAGACGGCGTCGAAATCGGCGCCAACTGCACGATCGATCGCGGCACGTTTGGCGAGACGCGCATTCGCCGCGGCACGAAGCTTGACAATCTCGTTCAAATTGCCCACAACGTCGAAGTCGGCGAACACACGGTGATCGCGGCGCAGACCGGCGTTTCCGGCAGCACCAAAATCGGCAACCGGGTGACGATTGCCGGACAAGTCGGTTTCGTCGGCCATATCGAAATCGGCGACGACACCGCGTTTGGCGCACAGTCCGGGGTCTCCAAATCGATTCCGGCGGGCCTCACCGTCTGGGGTTCTCCCGCCCGTGAACTCATCCTGGCGCGCCGCGAAGAAGCGGCGCGGCGGCGTTTGCCCGAATTGATCAAACGCGTGCGCGCGCTGGAAAAGGCGCTGGCGCAAATCGCGCCGGAGGCGCTGGGGAAAATTGATGAGTCCGAGAGTTGATGCTACAAACTCTTACTCTTACTCGCTCTTAGAAATTTCAAAAAGGAGTAAGAGAATGAGTAAGAGTAAGAGTAAAATAAGAAACTGATTGGCTGTCTTTTCGGAGAAAGAATGCTCGAAAAACAACACACGATAACAAAATCCGTTTCCATTTCCGGCGCCGGTCTGCACACCGGCAACCCGTCCAACCTGACGTTTCATCCGGCGCCGCCGAACACCGGCATTATTTTCAAACGCATTGATTTGCCGGACGGCCCGCAGGTGAAGGCCGACATTGACAACGTGATCGATATTTCGCGCGGGACGACGATTGCAAAAGGCGAGGCGGTGGTGCATACCGTCGAGCACGTGCTCGCCGCCGTTGCCGGTTTGATGATTGATAACGTCGTGATCGATCTGGATGCCAATGAACCGCCGGTGATGGACGGCAGCGCGCTGCCTTTTGTGCAGGTTTTGAAAACCGCCGAAATCGTCGAGCAGGATTCGCCGCGCGACTATCTCGTGATCGAAAAAACGGTGGTTTATTCCGAAGAGAAACGCGGTGTCGATATCGTGGTGTTTCCGTCGGATGAATTTCGCATCACGTTTCTGATCGACTATCACAACAGCGCGCTGGCGACGCAATACACCGCGATCTATTCTTTGCAGGGGGAATTTGAAAACGAGTTTGCGCCGGCGCGCACGTTTTGTTTTCTCTCCGAAGTCGAACCGCTGTTGCAGCAGGGTTTGATCCGCGGCGGCAATCTGGATAATGCCGTTGTGTTTGTCGATCGCAAAATTGAAGCGAATGAAATCGGGCGGTTGAAACAACTTTTCAAAATCACTGACGATGACGTCAAAATCGGCCTGAACGGCATTTTGAACGGCAAAGAGCTGCGTTTCAAAAACGAGCCGGTGCGTCACAAAGCGCTGGATTTGCTCGGCGATCTCGCGCTGCTGGGCATGCCGCTGAAAGCGCACGTGCAGGCCGCGCGTTCCGGCCACGCCGCCAATGTCGAGCTCGTGCGGCGCATTCGCAAAGAGTATAAGAAAACCCAGCTCACCTCGAAATATCAGGGCAATCGCAAAGGTGATTTTGTGCTGGATTCGCAGGCGATCTTGAAAATTTTGCCGCACCGGTATCCGTTTATTATGGTGGATCGCATTCTCGATCTGGTGCCGCAGGAGCGCGTCGTCGGCCTCAAGAATGTCACGATCAACGAGCCGTTTTTTCAGGGACATTTTCCCGGCCATCCGATCATGCCCGGGGTGATGATTCTCGAAGCGATGGCGCAGGTTGGCGGCATCTTGTTATTAAATACGCAATCCGATCCGGAAAGCAAATTGGTTTACTTTACCGGCCTTGATCGAGTAAAATTTCGCAAGCCGGTGCGGCCCGGCGATCAAATTCGCTTCGAAGTGGAAATGGTGAAATTCCGCCAATCGCTGTGCAAAATGGCCGGCAAAGCCTTTGTCGCCAATGATCTCGTGTGCGAAGCGGAATTGTCGGCAGCGCTGGTGGACCGGACTTAAGTTCTTGAGCTATCAAATTTCAAACAATAAAATTTCGATGCGACCGGCGCAAATAATAAATGATAACCAACGGATGAAAGCGGCCAACGGATTTAAATTACATTGGCATCCGTTGGCCGCTTTTAATCCGTGGGGTAATTTTTTTTGATTTTGGCTGTCGCTTGTCAAGGTTATGTTAATTGCAACTTGGGAATGGAAATGAAATCATGACGTTGACGACAACACAAGAAAACGCAATTAAAATTCATCCGACCGCGATTGTTGATCCGCAGGCCGAGCTTGAAACCGGCGTCACGATTGGCCCGTACAGTGTGATTGAAGCCGACGTGCGGATTGGCAAAAATTGCTGGATCGGGCCGCACGTGCACGTCGCTTCCGGCGCGCGGATCGGCGCGGATTGTCGCATCTTTACCGGCGCGGCGCTGGCCAATCCGCCGCAGGATTTGAAATTCGGCGGCGAAGCCACGACGCTCGAAATCGGCGAACGCACCACGATTCGCGAGTTTGTGACGCTCAATCGCGGCACGAAAGAACACTGGAAAACCGTCATCGGCAGCGATTGTTTGCTGATGGCGTATTCGCACGTCGCGCACGATTGCATCGTCGGCAATCATTGCATTCTGGCGAACTCGGTGAATCTTGCGGGCCACGTCGTGATCGAAGACTGGGCGAGTCTCGGCGGCATGGTGCCGGTGCATCAATTCGTTCGCATCGGCCAACACTGTTTCATCGGCGGCGCCTATCGCGTCGTGAAAGACGTGCCGCCGTACATTCTCGCCGTCGGCGACCCGATGACGTTCGGCGGTTTGAATTCGGTGGGATTGAGCCGCCGCGGTTTTTCCGAAGCAGCGCTGCATGCGCTCAAGCGCGTTTATAAGCTGCTGTTTAAATCCAAGCTGAATGTGAGCCAGGCCGTCAAACGCATTCGCGAAGAGTGCGAGCTGACGCCGGAAGTGCAAAACGTGCTGGCGTTTATTGAGAAGAGCGAGCGGGGAATTATTGGGTGAGGCAGGTTTTAAATCAAGGATGACGGAATAGAACGCCAGTTAAATATGATCAAGCGCGGTTGTAATTTTAAGCGGAGGCAAAGGTAGTATTATGGCAGTCATCGCAATGTTCTACGGAATCATTGTGTCGATATACTATTTTGATAATCGACAGCACCACGTGCCTCATATTCATGTCAAATATTCTGATCAAGAAATAGTTCTTTCAATTCCGGACGGTCAAATATTAGAAGGTAATTTGAAAGCTAATAAATTGAAACTGGTTCAAGCGTGGATCGAAATACATCAGGATGAATTAATGGCAGATTGGGAGCTTGCCAGTCAGGGGCAAATTGTTTTCAAAATTGACCCTCTAAAATAGGAAAAACTAATATGAATCCAAGAGTTAAATGTGTCAAACCGAATTTGGATTATACGCTAATCCTTACTTTTACGAATGGAGAAGTTAAAACTTTTGATGTGAAGCCTTATTTAAATAAGGGCATATTTCAAGAGTTAAAAGACTTCCGCTTGTTCAACTCCGTCAAACCTTCTCTGGGGAGTATTCAATGGCAAAATGGCCAAGATTTTTGCCCCGACACTTTGTATTTGGAAAGCACGGCTATGCACAATTTCGCTGCCCCTGGAAGCGATGCGCTAACGGACGAGAAAGTTTTATAAAAACCTTTATCAAATAAAAAGACTATGCAACAATCCATGACCACCACCGCCTTCACGCTCGACGGTTTTCGCATCACCAAAACGTTCGGCGTCGTGCGCGGCATCACCGTGCGCTCGCGCTCGATTTTTGGCACCATCGGCGGCGCATTGCAAACACTTGTCGGCGGCAATATTACGCTGTTCACCGAACTGTGCGAGAAAACCCGCGCCGAATCTTTCGACATGATGGTCGCGCACGCTACCCAACTGGGCGCCAATGCGGTGATCGGAATCAGATACGACGCCAACGAAGTGATGGACGGCGTGACCGAAGTTCTGTGTTACGGCACCGCGGTTTTCGTTGAGCCAATGTGAAAGCGAATTTTTTGTTGTGGTAAATGTAATTTTTTTTGACTAAATTCGAGGGGTATCATGCACGAGCTAGACCATGCGGTGAAAGTCGTCTGCGCCTGGCATCCGAATTGCCTATTGGACTTGTTTTATGGCCGCGAGCGCAAAGTGATCTTGAAGGGCGTCGAAGACGCTCAAATTCAGATTTCCGAACATCGCGCCGACAAAGTTTGGCGCATTTGGGATGGCGCCCGGGAAGGCTGCGTGGCGCTCGAAGCCATTGCCGTTCCTGATCGCCGCGACTTGCGCCGCATCAACCTGAAAAATGCAGCGCTTCAGATCACGCTTGATTTGCCCGTGATTACCATTCTCGTCTATTTGAAGCGCGGCAACTATGCAACTTTTTCGGACGGCTATGACGACGAACTCGGCGGCCTCATCAACTCGCACCGCTTTGTGTGCATCCTGCTCTGGGAGCACGCCGAACGCATTCGCAGCGGCGAGCTTCGCGAACTGGCGCCGTTTCTCCTCCTGTTTCATGATGATCCCGATCCTGGCGTGATGGGCGAGGTCAATGATTTGGTTGAAGGCGTCGCTGATCCGCAGCAACGTCTGGAGCTGAAAAGCATCAGCGCCATTATCGCTGAACGTTATTTTAGTGAGGACCTGATTGGAAAATATTTTAAGTTGGAGCCTCTTATGATCCGTGAAACCTCGATTTTTAAAGAAATTTTCGACCAACGGTATAACGAAGGTCGGGTGGAAGGCCTTGTCGAAGGCCGCGTTGAAGGCGAGATCAGCGGCATGCAGCGGCTTTTGCAAAAGCTGCTTGAGAAAAAATTCGGGCCGCTGTCGTCAGAGTTGAGAGTGCGTTTGCTCGAGCTTAACAACGAAGCGCTGGATTCACTGGCCACGACTTTATTGGAATTGACAACAGTGGACGATCTGCGCGCCTGGTTGGTCAAGGCCACCACGAATTAGCAATTCAACCATTGGCTGGAATCGAGGGAATAATGCACGAACTCGATCATGCAGTGAAAGTCGTCTGCGCCTGGCATCCGAATTGTTTTTTGGATTTGTTTTATGGCCGGGAGCGCCAGGTCGTCTTGAAAGGCGTAGAAGACGCGCAGATACAAATTCCCGAGCACCGCGCCGACAAAGTTTGGCGGATTCACGACGGCGTTCGCGAGGGCTGCCTGACGCTGGAAGCGATTGCCGTGCCGGATCGCCGCGACTTGCGCAGGATAAATTTAAAGAATGCTGAGCTTCAGGTTTATTTAAATTTGCCGGTGATAACCGCTCTTGTTTACCTGAAGCGCGGCGACTATGCCACTTTTCCAGACGGCTATGAAGACGAGCTCGGCGGCCTCGTTAACTCGCATCGCTTTGTGTGCCTCTTGCTCTGGGAGCACGAAGAGCGCATTCGCAGCGGCGAGCTTAAAGAGTGGGCGCCGTTTCTTCTGCTGTTTTATGATGATCCCGACCCCGGCATTCTGGCTGTGGTCAATCTTTTGATTGAAGGCGTCGCCGATCCGCAACAATGCCTGGAGTTGAAAAGCATCAGCGCCATTATTGCCGAGCGTTATTTTAGCGAGGAACTGATTAGACAATATTTTAAGTTGGAGCCTCTTATGATCCGTGAAACCTCGATTTTTAAAGAATTGTTCGACCAACGGTATAACGAAGGTCGGATGGAAGGTCGGGTGGAAGGTGAAGTCAGTGGCAATCGCCGGCTCTTGCAAAAGCAGATTGAGAAAAAATTCGGGCCGCTTTCGGCGGAGCTGAAAGTGCGTTTGCTGGAACTTAACAGCGAAGCGCTGGATTCACTGGCCACGACTTTGTTGGAACTGGCAACAGTGGATGATCTGCGCGCCTGGTTGATCAAGACCACCGCGAATTAATGATTTCAACAGTTTAATAGTGAGCGATTAGACGTGCGTGCTGCGACGTTGTTTGAGCTTACCATTATTGAAAACTTGCGCAAGTAATTGGCCCAAAGCGCCGCTTGGCATGGCAGTAACTAGCTTTTAAAGCCGGAATTCCCATGTTTCGTGAAACCACCATTTATACCGAATGGCTAGAACAGCGTTACAACGAAGGCCGAGTCGCAGGCGAAGTCAACGGCAAACGGTTGCTTTTGCAGAAACAATTTGAAAGAAAATTCGGCCTACTGACACAAGACTTAAAAGAGCGCTTGCAAAAATTCAATAGCGATCAGTTGGATGCGCTGGCCACGGATTTGTTCGATCTTGCGACAATTGAAGACTTGCGCATCTGGTTGGCACGATCTGCCGCGTTGCTGGCGGTTATTAACCATTCTGCAAAAATTGAAAATGGCATTTTCCGAGATTCGTGAAAGCGCATTCTTTAAAGAATGGCTTGACCAACATTACTACGAAGGCTGGGTTGAAGGCGAAGTCAGTGGCAAGCGGCAACTTTTACAAAAGCAATTGGAGAAAAAATTCGGGCTGCTTTCGCCGGAAATAAAAAAGCGCTTGCTGTGGATTAATAGCGAAGCCTTAGATTTGCTCGCCGTGGCGCTATTCGACCTGGCAACTGTTGATGACTTGTGTGCGTGGTTGGCGGACATCGCGTCAAATTATCTTTATAGCAGTTTTCAGGCAAAGGTTAATGGGCGAATACTCGCCGCTATTGTGCACAACCGTGTTTAGGACGGAGCAACCATTAAGTCTTGATGCATTGGCGTTTTCTCAACACCGGGGCGCAGGCTGGTGATTACAACATGGCGCTTGACGCGGCGATGGCGCAGAGCGGCGCCATGAACGAGCCGACCTTGCGTGTCTTCAAATGGCAACCGGATTGCATCTCGCTTGGCTATCATCAAAACGCCGGCGAGGTCGATCTGGAAAAATGCCGGCGGGCCGGTATCGACGTGGCAAGGCGCCCGACCGGCGGCCGCGCGATTTTGCACGCGCAGGAGTTGACCTACAGCGTCATCATCCCGGCGACGCACGCGTGGTTTGAAATTTTGCCGCTCGATATTTATCGCCGCCTGAGCGAGGCGATCGCCGCGGGTTTGCGTCATCTCGGCGCGGCCGTAAATTTTGCGCCGGGTGAAAAATTGCACGTCGATGGCCGGCCGCTGCGCATGTCGTGTTTTGCGAGCGCCGCGCGCAACGAGTTGCTGGCCGAGGGGAAAAAAATTGTCGGCAGCGCGCAACGGCGGTTCCGGCAGGGCATTTTGCAGCACGGTTCGATTCTGCTGGATCGGGCGCATGACCGGTTGCCGGAGTTTTTAACCGGAGACGAATCGGCGCGCGTGGCTGAAAGACGCCGGCTGGAAGATCACACCACCACTTTGCGGCAGGTCTGCGGGCGTGAGATAAGTTTTGATGAAACGATGTTGGCCTTGCGTCGCGGTTTTGCGGAAACGTGGCAAATCGATTTTGCCAATGGCGTTATCGCCGAGGCAGAAAATAAACTGGCAGAGACGTGGCGCGAACGGTTTCAAATTTTAAAAACCAAATAAAGGAGATGAAATATGCGCAAGCAAAATATCACAATCCTCATGCTGCTCGCCGGCCTGTTGCTCGTGACGAGTTTGCCGGCACAAGATTTTTCGCAGAAAACCATAGACAATAACTACAACCAACTGAAGGGTACTCAAAAAGGATTAGACGATTTTGATGAGCAAATCAAATCCATTGTTAAATTGTTTAGTTCGTTGGTTGGCAGCGGTTTCGTGAATACCGCGTCGTTGCACAATGTTGCAGGTTTTGACGTCGGTCTTCGTGGCGTAATTGCCGCTATCCCGGATGAATTCAAAAGCATCGTTCCGGATAACCCCAAAGTCACGGATCCGTTGAGCGGCACTAAAACCGTTCCCTTTCCCTTTTTGCACGCCAGCCTCGGTTTGCCCGCCAATTTCGAACTCATGGCCAAATTTTTTACCGTGTCCGTCGCCGACGAACCAAACAGCAATTTGACGCTGCTTGGCGGCGGTGTGAAATACGGGTTGTTGCGCGGCAATGCCGGCCTTCCGGCGATTACTTTGCTGGGCGGCTATCAAACGCTTCTCGTGCCGCAAGAATACGCGTTCGGAAATGTTTCTACCTTTAGTCTCAAAGGTTATATCAGCAAAGGTTTTTTGATTGCGACGGTCTATGCCGGCGGCGGAATTGATCGCACCCGCTTGAAGCTGGATATTCCCAGTTTTCCCGATCTCAATAAAGCTTATAATGTCACCTATCCCAGCGGCACCATTGGCGTATCGATCACGCCGTTTCCGCTCGTCAAAGTCAACGCCGATTATAATTTCGGCGAATTGAAAAATATCGCGGTCGGCGTCGGGGTTAGCATTCGTTGAACCTGCATGAAACGTTTGACGATATTAGGCTCGACCGGGTCGATCGGCGTCAACAGCTTGAACGTCGTGGAAACGCATCCCGGTGAATTCGAAGTCGCTTATTTGGCGACGCATGGCAATATCGAGTTGCTTTATCAACAAGCGCAACGTTTTCACCCGCGCGCCGTCGTCGTGGTGCAACCGTCGGAAGAATCCAATTGGCGCGAACGTTTCAAAATGCTCAACGTCGAATTTTTAACCGGCGCTTCCGCGGTCGTTGAAATCGCGGCGGCCACGGATGTCGACGTCGTGATTAACGCCATTGTCGGCGCGGCCGGTTTGCCGGCGACGTTGCGAGCGCTGCGGCAAGGTCACACGGTCGCCCTCGCCAATAAAGAGACTTTGGTCGTTGCCGGTGAATTGGTCACGGCCGAAGCGCTGCGATATGGCGGCACGTTGATCCCGATCGATAGCGAGCACAGCGCGTTGTGGCAATGTCTGGTGGGTGAATCGCCGCAACGGATCGAGAAGCTCATTCTCACCGCGTCCGGCGGGCCGTTTCGCCAGCGGCCCAAAGATGATTTCGCCCGCATCACGCTCGCGGAAGCGCTGAATCACCCCAACTGGACGATGGGCCGCAAAATTACCATCGACTCGGCGACATTGATGAACAAGGGTCTCGAGGTGATCGAAGCACGCTGGCTCTTCGACGTGCCGGCGGAGCGCATTCACGTGCTGGTGCATCCGCAATCGATCGTTCACTCGATGGTGGAATTTGTCGACGGCTCGATCAAAGCGCAGCTCGGCGTTCCGGATATGCGGCTGCCGATTCAATACGCCCTGACGTATCCGGATCGGTTGCCGAATCGTTTTCCCCGGCTGGATTTTTCCGTTTGGCGCCAGCTTGATTTTCACGAGCCGGATTTTGAGAAGTTTGTTTGTTTGAAGCTGGCTTACGAAGCGCTGCGCGAAGGCGGCACCGCCCCGGCGGTTCTCAATGCGGCGAATGAAGAAGCGGTGCAGGCTTTTTTGCAGGAGACGATTCGGTTCGATCAGATTTCCCATTTCGTTGACGGGGCGCTGCAAAAACATCAGAATCATCGGCGCGTGGATTTTGAGGGCGTGCTGGCGGCGGATCGCTGGGCGCGCGAATTTGTCAAACAGCAAATCGGGTGTTGACTTTATCGTAACCGAAAGGCTAAAAATAATTGCCAACGGATGAAAAACGGCCAACGGATAAAGCAAGTATGGCAAAATAATTGTAGCCAAATGATTGTCGAATTGTTTTGCGGGAAAGCATTTGACTATTGAGAAACTACGGACGCGATCAATGGTTTTGCCCTTAATAGTTTTGCCTTTCAATTCTTAATGAGGTTGTCATGGAGTTAGTGTATAAAATTCTCGTTTTTATTCCGGTGCTGGGCGTGCTCATTTTTGTGCATGAGCTGGGCCATTTCCTCGCCGCCAAATGGGCCGGCATTCGGGTCGAACGTTTTTCGCTCGGCTTTCCGCCGCGCATGTTCGGCAAGAAAGTCGGCGACACCGATTATTGCATTTCGTGGATTCCGCTCGGCGGCTACGTGAAAATGGCCGGCATGATCGACGAAAGCATGGACGCACAAATTGAAGGCCAGCCGTGGGAGTTCATATCCAAACCGGTCTGGAAACGTTTTATTGTCATCGCCGCCGGGCCGTTCATGAATATCGTGCTCGCGATCGCCTTTTTCACGGTGTTGAATTTTTTTTATGGCGTTCCCTCCGTA
>Ga0247727_10012762_pt1 | contig 14342 bp, 12 predicted proteins | sample WisWelCaveWW1625_FD_202498 | JGI IMG/M metagenome (GOLD analysis project Ga0247727, IMG submission 202498) | Biofilm microbial communities from Wishing Well Cave, Virginia, United States - WW16-25 | ecosystem: Environmental > Aquatic > Deep subsurface > Groundwater > Cave microbial mat | place... | reverse complement strand
ACAAGGGACTCAATAAACTTGTCCTGAGCCCCGCTAACGGCGGGATAAACTCCGCCGAAGGACTCAATCAAACGAAAGGAACCTTCACCCATTATCAACACGATCCCGCGAATCCCAACAGCTTGAGTCACGACTTTGTCATGTCGATCTCTGCCGATCATGAGGGGACACTTTGGGTGGGCACCAACGGCGGCGGCCTGAATAAACTTGATCGCCAAACAGAAACCTTCACGCGCTATCGGCACGATGCCGATGATCCGGCCAGCCTTGGCGGCGATTTGGTTTATTCCATCCATGCAGATTCCCATGATGACGGGACGCTTTGGATTGGAATTTGGGGCGGCGGGCTAAACAAATTGCAAATAGAAAACCGCAATGGGCAAAAAGCAACGACCTTCACGCGTTATCAACATGATCCCGCTAATCCCAACAGCTTGAGCGGCAATTATGTTTTGCCCATCTATGAAGACCGTTTGGGAGCGCTTTGGATTGGCACGAATGGCGGCGGGGTCAATCGACTCGATCGAGAGAAAGAAGACTTTGCCCTCTATCAACACGATCCTGATAATCCCAACAGCATCAGTGACAATGGCGTCAGCGCTATCTACGAAGACCGCGCCGGAATGCTTTGGATTGGAACGCAAACCGATGGACTCAACCGGCTCAATCGCAAGACCGGCGCTGTTACGCACTACCAACACGATCCGAAGAATCCCCGGAGCTTGAGCGGCAATATCATACTTGCAATATGTGAAGATCGAGCGGTCCCGCAAAGCGGGATCTGGATAGGAACGTTTGGCCGGGGACTCAATAGACTTGTCCTGAGCGAAGCCGAAGGATTTGATCGCGAAAAAGAAAACTTTGCGCGCTATGAGCACGACCCCGCGAATCCCAACAGCTTGAGCGATAATACCGTCATGGTGATTTGTGAATCTCGCAGCGGCGGGAGTAATGCCGCGCTCTGGGTGGGAACTGCCAATGGACTTAATCGGCTCGATCGCAACACCGGAATTTTTACGCGCTATAAACACGAACTTGAGAATCCCAACAGCTTGAGCGACGATTATATCGTTGCGCTTTATGAATCCCGCCAGGTCGAGAGCGGGACAACGCTTTGGGTCGGAACGAATCGCGGCGGTCTCAACAAGCTGGTTCTGCAAGGGCCGCATCTAGAAAAAGCCGCGGTGACGCGCTATCAATATCAGCCCGACAACCCGAATAGCTTGAGCAGCAATCGCGCGTTTTCGATACACGAAGATCGATCCGTCCCGCAAGGCGGGATTTGGATCGGCACGTGGGGCGGAGGGCTGAATCGCTTTGATCCGAAGCAGGAAAAATTTCGTCGGTATCGCGAAAGCGATGGGCTGCCGAATGACGTGGTTTATGGCATCTTGGAAGATGATCTCGGCAACCTCTGGCTCAGCACCAACAACGGCTTGTCACGCTTTGACCCGCGCACGGAAACGTTTCGCAACTATGACATTCCTGACGGCCTGCAGGGCGATGAGTACAATAGCGGCGCGTTTCACAGAAGCGCGTTGAGCGGGGAGATGTTTTTCGGCGGCATCAACGGCCTCAATGTTTTTCATCCCGATCATGTCAAAGACAATAACTTCGTGCCGCCGGTGACCATCACTAGTTTGACACGGTACAATAAAAATGACGCCGAGGGCAAACCGATTTTCGAGAAGGGCATTTCGGAGAAATCGGAAATCGCGCTTTCTTATCGCGACAACATTCTCACTTTCACGTTTGCCGCGTTGAGCTATCGCAACGCATTTAAGAATCAATATGCTTATCAGCCCGAGGGCTTCAACGAAAATTGGATTGCGCTGGGCACGAAGCACGACGTTACGTTTACCAATCTTGATCCCGGCACATACACGTTGCGCGTGAAAGGCTCGAACAACGACGGGGTTTGGAACGAGGAAGGCGCGTCACTGAAAATCACCATTGCGCCGCCGTGGTGGAAAACATGGTGGGCTTATGCGCTTTACGTTTTACTCTTTACGAGTTTGGTGTACGTCGCGCGGCGTTACGAGTTGAATCGGATAAACCTGAAAAATCGCCTGCGGAACGAGCAGGTGGCAGCGGAAAAACTGCGCGAAGTCGATCAAATGAAATCGCGCTTCTTTGCCAACATCTCCCACGAGTTTCGCACGCCGCTGACGCTGATTTTGGGGCAGATCGATAGCGTGCTGGCAACGATTGCGGATAGGCAAAATCAGGGCAAGCTCGAAGTCGCTTCGCGCAATGCCCGGCGCTTGCAGCGTTTGATCAACCAATTGCTCGATCTCTCGAAACTGGAAGCAGGAAGTATGGCTTTGAAAGCGCAGCGCGCGAATTTGGTTTCATTTCTCAAAAGCCTGGTCGCTTCCTTCGAGCATTTGGCGGAACAGAAGGGAATCACGCTGCAATTTCACAGCACGCACGCTGAAATCGCGCTCGACTACGATCCCGAAAAACTCGAGAAGGTGTTTTATAATTTGCTGTCGAATGCGTTCAAGTTTACGCCGGAAGGGGGACGTGTGATGGTGGAGATTCGGAGAGTGGAAGATGGGGAGAATCGGGGAATGGGAGAGGGGGAGAAACGGGGAGAGGGCGAATCGGGGAATCGGAGATTTTCTGTTTCGCCGTTTCGCCCTCTCCCTGATTCACCCCCTCTCCGCTTCCCCGGTTCATGTGTTCATGTCGCCATCAAAGACACCGGCATCGGCATTCCGGCGGAGCATTTACCGCACGTTTTCGACCGCTTCTATCAAGCCGACAGCTCTCATCAACATGAAGGCACGGGCATTGGTCTCGCGTTAGCGAAGGAACTCGTGGAATTACATCGCGGCGAAATTTCGGTGACGAGCGAAGTCGGCAAGGGTTCGGAATTCGTCGTGATGTTGCCGCTGGGTTCGGTTATCAGTGATCGGTTGTCAGTGATCAGTGCGGCGAAGGGTGAAGAGCGAGGGGCGAAGAGCGAAGAGCGAGGGGCGAAGAGCGAAGAGCGAGGGGCGAAGAGCGAAGAGCGAGGGGCGAAGAGCGAAGAGCGTGAAACGAAAAGCATCGATTCATCACTCCATCAATCCAGCGATCCAAAAATCCAACAACCCACTACTCCATCAATCCAATCATCCATCGATCCAGCCAGCCAAGAGCTCGTTCTGCTCGTCGAAGACAACGCGGATATTCGCGCGTATGTTCGCGAGCAATTGGAAAGCGGCTATCGCGTCATCGAGGCGGCGGACGGCGAAGAAGGAATTGCAAAAGCGCGCGAAGCGATTCCCGACTTGATCATCACCGACGTGATGATGCCGAAAATGGATGGCTATCAGTTGAGTCGTGAACTGAAGCAAGACGACAAGACCAGCCACATTCCCATCATCATGCTCACGGCGAAGGCCGCGTTGGATGACAAGATCGAAGGCTTGGAAGCCGGCGTGGATGATTATCTGCTCAAGCCGTTCAGCGCCAAAGAATTGCTGGCCCGTGTGCGCAATCTCATCGCCCTGCGCCGCCAATTGCGCCAACGCTTCAGCACGGCGACGATCATCAAGCCCAGCGAGGTGACCGCCACTTCTGTTGATCAGGCCTTCATCCAGCGTGTGATCGCTGCCATTGAAGAGCATCTTGGTGAGGAGCATTTCAGTGTTGAGGATTTGGCAACGGCCACCAACATGAGCAGCTCGCAGCTCAATCGTAAGCTTGGCGCGCTCGTCGATCAGCCTGCCAGTCAACTCATCCGTTCGATGCGCCTGCAACGCGCGGCTGATCTGCTCAAACAAAACGCTGGCAACGTGGCTGAAATCGCGTATCAAGTCGGCTTCAGCGATCACGCGCATTTTGCCCGGAGCTTCAAAAAGCAGTTTGGGTGCGCGCCGTCGGAGTTTCGGAAGAATGTTGAGAATGGGGATAGGGAGAAACGGTGAATCGGGGGAGACGGCGAATCGGTGATGCGGTGAAACAGGGAAACGGCGGCTCTCCGATTCCCCGATTCTCCCTCTCTCAGACTCTCCCCATCTCCGATTCTCAACTTATGCCTAGCAATTACGCACAATCTAAATCAGCGCGAAAGGAGCAAAATCATGGCGGAACGAATCAATAGCTATAAAGAACTGCGCGTTTATCAACACGCGATGGATTTGGCTATGGAGATATTTCATCTCACCAAGAGTTTTCCGAAAGAGGAAAAATATTCACTCGTCGATCAAATCCGGCGGGCTTCGCGGTCGGTATGCACCAATCTCGCGGAAGGTTGGAGAAAACGTAGATACAAAGCCGCCTTTATTGCCAAACTCAGCGATGCCGAAACCGAAGCCTGCGAAACCCAAGTTTGGATCGAGTTCTCGAAAAGGTGTGAGTATCTGAACGAAGAAACCGCTCTCCGTTCCCCCTTCACACAAAATGCGCGATTTAGACAAGCTTCTGCGCGATACGTGCAAGCTTTCTCCACCTTATTTTTGTTACCTTGACTGAGTCAAAATCGACCTTCGTGCTGCGAATGGTTAATCTGCACGGCCAGTTCGTAACCCGGACGAGCCGTAACCAAACAAAGGCAACCGCGAATGGTCGCGAATTAACGCGAATGAAAAATATTAGCGTTGATTCGCGATTTAAAATGTTTGCCGAAAAAGCACAGAGTTTACTTTTAAAAAACTAATGCCCGGAGTTGGCTATAACCGGCCACGGTTTTCAGCGGATGAGACCATGCCTAAAAACTCAATTATCATGCACGGATTCTATCTTAGCGAAGGCAAGATACAATTGAAGAATGGCATGACGCTCAATTGGAGCCGGTTTAGCGACGCTGCACTGCCGTCCATTCCTTACGGCACGGGGATCGAGGTCACGCTGACTTACGAGGAAGTGGATTATTTGCACGGCTCGACCGGCGTGGTGTGGGCGACTTACCATTTGCATCAAGCCGAAATCATCAAAGCGGCGTTGCTGGCGCAGAGCATTGCGTGCGAGGTGCGCGAGCAATCTTTGCCGGGTTCGCGACTTTATATGCTCTGCATTCCCGAAGCGCGCGAAGTGGCCGCGGCCGTGGATTTCATTTGGCGAGAGCCAAGCGGCCTGCGGCTCCAGCCCGACTGGTGGTATCCGGCGGGCGCAGAGAATGCGAGTTTTAATAAATGGCTCAATGGAAGGTGAAAGCGCGAGCGAGTCCAACTTCATCAAGCCCTTTCAAGTTCACCAATCTTTAACCAAAAGGAGAAATGACGATGAAAAAGTTCATGCTACTTTTAGCTGTTTTATGCTGGCAGAGGGTTTTTGCCCAGGAATTTCAGGCATTTCTTGCTACAGTAAATTCCGCTGCCACGGATTCCGCCAAAACGGCTATCATTGATGGCTTTATGGTTCACGCCCGTCAAGCCGGAATTCCATTCATTGAAAACGGAACGGCAAACTTCATTTATCGCGGCAACGCGACCGGCGTCGCGCTGGAATTGGGGTTCAATTACATGACCGTCAATATGCAACGATTGTCGAACACTGATTTCTTTTATTATTCACAGGCGTTCGAAAATGATGCGCGATTGGAATATACCTTCACCGTTGTTACTGGCTCCGATACTGCCCGTTTGGCTTTAGACCTTGAAAATCCTCGCGTGGCGATTTGGTTGGGATATCTGACCTCCGAACTGGCAATGCCCGGGTATGAAATGCCGGTAGAAACACTTTTTGATCCGGCAATACCTCATGGCGCGGTGATGAATCACAACCTTTTCAGCGCTAGCCTGAATGCCACCTACTCAATTAATGTTTACTTGCCGCCGGGGTATGATGAACATCCCACGGAAAGTTATCCTACCGCTTATGCGCAAGACGGCCAACTTGCTTTGTTCGGAGGATATACCAATGTCATGGATAATCTCATTGCCCAGGGAAAAATACAGAAGGGACTTCTGGTATTTATTCCTTCGTTTGACAGCACGCGAACGGCGACTTATGCCGGCGACCGCCGTTTTGATTACGAAGATTTCGTCGTCAACACGGTGGTGCCGTTTGTCGATTCAAACTACCGCACTGAGAAAAACCCACAGGGACGTCTCATTGGTGGAGCCTCCTTTGGCGCGAATGTTTCTGCTCTGATTGCGTATCGCAACTCCGATTTGTTCGGAAAATGCTTGATGTTTTCTCCAGCGATGTTTCCTAATGGCGGCGAGGTGTTCAATCTATATGCGAACGGAGAAAAAAAGGATATTCAGATTTATGTCGATTGGGGAACTTATGAGCCGTTTGTTTCGATGTTAGCGATTCCGTTTCGAGATGTTCTTCAGGCAAAGGGTTATGATTACGCATGGAACGAGTGGCACGAAGGGCACAGTGGCGGCAGCTTTCTTGCCCATCTCGATAATGCCGTGGAATTTTTGATCCCGGCAAATCCGACCGGCGTGCAAGATGAGCAAGGCCACGACCTGGCCAAAAACTTTGACTTGTTTCAAAACTATCCCAATCCATTCAACCCTTCGACAGCCATTCGTTTCGCACTGCCGGAAGCGAGCGAAATTGTTGTGAAAATTTTCAACCTCACCGGCGGCGAAGTTCGCACGCTGGCGCGCGGCCAATATCAAGCGGGCATGCACAACGTGAATTGGGATGGACGTGACAACAATGGCCGGGCCGTCGCGAGCGGGGTTTATTTATATCAGGTGCAGGCAGGCTCATTCAAACAGATGCGGAAGATGAGCTTACTGAGGTGACGAGTGAAGCCCGACTTGCGCAAAAAAACTTTCAGAGTTTGCCAAAATTCATCCCGCGCAAGTCGGACTGCTCTGTATTCCGGAAGCGCGCGAAGTTGCCGCCACAGTAGATTTCATTTGGCAAGACCCCAGAGGCCTGCGCCTCCAGCCCGACTGGTCGTATCCGGCGGACGCGGAGAATCAGAGTTTTGAGAAATGGATTCATGGCACGTGAAAACGTCGTCTCACGTTTGCATCACATCACGTATTTATCAACCAAAACAGGAAAGGAAACAACCATGAAACGATTCACACAAACCATGCTGGCTACGGCGTTGGTGATGTTGACGTCTGTCACCGCCGGCGAAATGATGAAGCGAGCAGCAAAACGGGCGATGAAAGAAAAGTGAGCAATTCTAATGAATCGGAGAATCGATGAATCGGGATCACCGTTTCTCCGATTCACCCACTCACTGTGTCACCGTTTCAGTGAAATATAACGAATCACCAAATGCATCCACCAACCACCTCACAGGAGGAAGTATCATGAAACGTTTTATGCAATTCTTCGGCGCCACGCTGATCGCGGTGTCTATGTCCTTGACATCCGGCGCGTTTGCACAAGATGCGGTCAAAGTCGATTCGACGCACTACAAAGTCGAGTTCGAGAACGATCAAGTGCGGGTTTTGCGGATCACTTACGGCCCCGGTGAAAAGTCCGTCATGCACGAGCATCCCAACGCCGTCGCCGTGTTCCTGACCGACGTGCAGGGTCAATTCACCCTTCTGGACGGAAAGACGGTTCCGATGACCACCAAAGACGGACAAGTTCTCTGGACTCCGGCGGGAAAACATCTGCCCGCAAATATCGGCGATAAGCCTTTTTCTCTCATTCTCGTGGAGATGAAAAACGCAACGGCAGTGATGAAGAAAGACTGAGGCAAGCAATCTAACCCGCGAGCGGAACACGACTCGCGCAATTTTTTTGAATCTTTAATTCGAGAGGAGAATACATGCTTAGCATCAAGATCATTTCAACTTTTTGTCTGGCTCTCGTCGTCCTGTGCGCCTCGACCGCAAGCTTTGCTGCCGGCGATGAAGAAAAAAACACTGCGGCCATAAAGCGTTTCTATGAGGAAGTAGTGAATAAGGGCAATCTCAAGCTCATGGACGAGCTGGTAGCAGCAGAGTTTGTTGAACACGAAGAAATGCCCGGTATGAAGCCTGGACGAGATGGCTTTAAGGAATTTTTTACGATGTTTCGAGCCGCTTTTCCGGATTTGCAGTTTCAGGTCAATGATTTAGTTGCCAAAGGCGACAAGGTTTGGGCCTACATCACCATTCGCGGCACTCACAAAGGCCAGTTTATGGATATGGCCGCAACCGGCAAAACAATCGAAGTCAAAGGCTTCGACATTATTCGCTTTGTCAACGGCAAGGCTGCCGAACATTGGGGCCTTACCGACAGCATGACGATGATGATGCAGCTCGGCGCCATTCCGATGCCGGGGCAAGAAAATCCGAAGCAATGAGCAAAACCGATTCTCAGAATTTTTTGAACACCGCGCTCGCCGGGATCAAGCAGCATCTCGGCGAGCGCGGATTTCAACGTGGACCGGTTGAGCCGGAAATTGGGCTTGAGCCGCATGCAGCTTCATCGCCGCTTGCGGGAATTGGGACAGCCGGCTGCGGGCGAATTTCTGCGCAACGTGCGGCTGGAACATGCCACGGTTTTGTTGCGTCGGAACCGGCTTACAATTTCAGAGGTAGCCTATCGCAGCGGTTTTCGCAGCCCGGCGCATTTTGCGCACTGCTTTCGCGCGCGTTATGGCTGCACGCCCCGGCAGTTTGCGCAGAGGGAATAGGGCGGACGGCTGAGAGCGGAGGGCGGAGAGCAGAGGGCAAAAGCTCTTAGCCCTACGCCCTCTGCTCTAAGCTCTAAGCCCTCAGCCCTCTGCGCTGCAAAAAATTTCATCATGTTACATACGTGATACTCATACGCGGCGAGCGCGCATACACATGACCATTAGTTACCGGGCGCAAAGCCGGTTTCACGATCAGGCTGATTTCCTTCCCACGGATGGCTGTGATTCAAAAGTAAATGCTTTCAGTAAGACAGTTGCAAAGCCGACGCAAGCTCTTCTTGATGAAGCGACCTCGCAGAGCACAGAGAGCATGGCGCAGAGCGTATCGTTGCTTTGCGCTCTGCTCTAAGCGCCATGTTCTTTGCGCCATACGTCGGCTCTCTCTTCCAATCCCGTAGGGATGAAATGTTTATAGCACGCTGAATTTTGCATTCCGTTCGCGACGACCATCGCTTGATGATGAATCATCAAGCTAGGAGATGTAAGCCACCCCGCGGGTATTAGTCATCTTTAGATGACTTTCACCTTTTAGCCTGATGGCTTCAGCATCAGGCGGAGTTCGGCGACATCACCAGTGCAAAATTGAGGAACGACGCAAAAAACGTTTGGCTTTACTTGAACAAATCAAGCTTCTCACTATTCAGAAAGTGATTCTTGTTATGCAGACCTGCAATTCCTCTTCCTTGTGGCGCGCAACGGTTCACACGCATTACCAACATTTATTCACTCACTCGAGGAGCGACAACATGCAACTCCTCCAATGCAAGAGAGCTACGCTCGCGCGTGCAACGGTGCGAATCATTTTAGCTGTGATCCTCACCATTGCCGGCGCGCTGCCTTTGGCAGCAGCGACGTTCACAGTAACCAACACCAACGACTCCGGCCCAGGCTCGCTGCGGTAGGCGATTCTCGACGCCAATGCAAATGCCGGAACGGACATCATTGATGCGACCGGCGTGACCGGCACAATCACCGTGAATCCCGCGAATTATTTTTTGGTGATCACCGATAATGTCACGCTTAATGGCCCCGGCCAAGCCAATCTCACCATCAGCGGCAACGATGCCTCCCGCATTTTTTGGATTCAAAACGGCACAATTACAATTCAAGACCTCACGCTGGCCAATGGCTTTGCCAAAGGCGGCACGGGCGGCGGCGGCGGAATGGGCGCGGGTGGCGCGATTTTCATGCACGAAGGCAAGCAGGGCACGAACCCAACGGACGTCGCGAGCGGCAGCATTAATCTGAGCCTGATCAATGTCACGTTGCAAGACAACACCGCGCAAGGCGGCAATGGCGGCAGCGGTAACGTCACCGGCGGAGGCGGCATGGGAGGCAACGGAAATTCGGGTGGCGCATCCGGCGGTGTTTTGGGCAGCGCGGTTGGTTATGAATATGGTGGCAGTGTGACCGATGCCACAACTTCAGCTCGAGGCACGAATGGCGGCATTGCTATTTTTGGCAGCGGCGGTAAAGAGGGTAGTCCTGATGACGCAGGATTTGGAGGCGGTGGTGGAGGCAATGAAGATGGAGGCTTCGCCGGTGGCGGCGGGCTTGCGTTTCCTGGTAATGGCAGTAATGGTGATGCAGGTCTTGACGATGGTCAAGGCGGTTTTGGCGGCGGCAATGGCACAACCCTCGGCGGCGGCGGCATGGGCGCGGGCGGCGCGATCTTCGTTGCGAGCGGCACGCTTACGCTGAAGAATGTGATCTTCCAAAATAATACCACAACCGGCGGCACCGGCGGCAATAGCGGGCAAGGTCGCGGCGGCGGGCTTTTTATTTTTAATAAAGCGGACAACGGCAACGTTGCCGCGCCCGGCACCACGAATGATCCGCAAGCCTCGGGTTGCAACCTCACCTTTTCGGGCAATACCGCTTCGACGAGTAATAATGATGTGTATGGCAGTGTCGGCTCTGCGAGCGGATGTCCCCTCATCCTCACTGCGGAAGGCCCCACCGGCCTCCTCGCGAGCGGTGCCCCGGTCACTGTCACGATTAAGGCCGATAGATTCACGAATCTCGGCACGCTCCAATTCAGCATCAATTGGGACCCGGCCGAATTGCAGTTGCAGAGCAATACCCCGCTGACGATCGACGATGATGCGCCGCTTATCGGTGCGCCCGCGTCCGGGCAATTGACGGATAACAATTTCGAGACGGTGCCGGTCACTTTGATGAATCTGGTCAATTTCGACGTTACCGCGCCGGCAAACCTTTCGTCTTTGTCGCCAACAAAGTCACGCTCAAGCGCACGAAGCAATCAACTCCTGCCGGTGACATTCATTCCAACGGCACGCTCACTGTTGAGAAGGGCGATCCCAGCACGTACAATTCCAATCTCACCGCAGTGGGCAAAATCACCATTCAAAAAGACAACACCATCGAGTACGACGTCACTTCCGCGACCGCGATCAGCAATTCCGGCACGATCAACGGCACGCCGAGCGTTGAGCCGGTTGATACCGAAGCGTTGCCAAGCTTGAGTTATTCTGCGGGCGGGTTGAACAAAACCGTGCCTAGTGGCGGTTCGCTCACACTCGCGCCGGACTCGTATGGCATTGTCACGATAAACAGCGGCGGCACGCTGAAACTTTCGAGCGGTGAGTATTTCATGAAAGAACTGCGCGCTTTAAGCTCCGAGACCGTGATTGAGATCGATCTTTCGAGTGGCGATCCCGTGACCATCGACATCGAGAGCAATTTGCAATTGGGCAAAGAAGCGGAGATTCGCCTGTTGCCGAACGGCGAGAGCGATAGCGAGTTGGTCACGTTCAACACGCTGCAAACCTCCTCTGTGAACTTTGGCAAAGAAGCTTATCTGTTGGGCTCATTCAACGCGCCCAACGCGAAAGTGACGCTCGTGAAGAACAGCCAACTGCGCGGCTCCATCTGCGCGAACGAAATTCTTGTCGAACGTGATTGCTTGTTCCTGCATCACGAGTCTTCGGGTTCATTGCCGGGGCCGGGGAATTTGCCGAAGTCTTCTGATGATGATGAAGTCATTCATAGTCATGCGTCAGTGGTCAGTGATTATGCGTTGGAGCAGAATTATCCGAATCCCTTCAATCCGAGCACGACGATCAGTTTCGCGTTGCCGCAAGCGGGCGAAGTGAGGCTGGCGATTTATAATCTCAGCGGCCAAGTGGTGAAGCAATTGGTTGCAGGAGAGATGAATGCGGACCAGCACAGCTTGACGTGGGATGCGACCGATGCTCGCGGCGAACGCGTGGCGAGCGGGGTTTATCTGTACGTGATCAAAACCGGTTCTTTTTCCTCGCAACGAAAATTTGTCCTGATGAAGTGAGTTGCCCGAGAAAATAAAAACTCCCGTGGAAAGCGGGTCCACGGGAGTTTTTATTTTGCACGCACGTTTTGCGGCACTAAATCAAATGACTCGAAAGGCACGAGGTGGAGCAGGAGGGAAGGCTCAAAGGTTCGCGATAAATTATCGCGCCTCGATCAACCCGCATCAGTTCAACCGCCCGCAATCGCTCCGATGATGTAAAACGGCTCTTTCCCCGACGCAATTACTTCGGGCAACGGTGTGTCCGGCGGCTCGAGAGACCAATCTTCCTCACAAACGAAGAAGCGTAGAAACGGCCGGCGCTGTTGTGTGACATGGTCGCGGATCGTGCCGCGCAGCATCGGATAGCGGGCCTCGAGCGCACCGAGAATGGCTCGTTGCGTGATTGGACCATCGACTTCAAGCTGCACCTCAGCGCCAGTGCGCGCCAGCGTGCGCAGATGATATGGAATTATGACTCGAATCATGATAGGCTCAATAGCTTTCAATTATCAAAATCCAAATCCCAAGCCGGGATTTGGATTTTGGTGTTTTGAGATTTGGCTTTTGTCTACGACAGCGTTTGCACCTCCACCGACAGCACGGGCGGAAGATCGCGGACAATGGGCGCCCAATTATCTCCGCCATCGGGCGAGCAATACACCTGTCCGCCGGTGGTGCCGAAGTAGATGCCGCACTTATCGAGCGCGTCCACGGCCATTGCGTCGCGCAAGATGTTGACGTAGCAGTTCTGTTGCGGCAGGCCTTTCGTGAGCGCTTCCCACTCGTTGCCGCCGGTGCGGCTCCGATACACGCGGAGTTTGCCCTCGGGCGGATAGTGCTCGGAATCGCTTTTGATCGGCACAACATAAACGGTGTTCGGCTCGTGCGCATGAACGTCGATCGGAAAACCGAAATCGCTCGGCAAGTTTCCGCTGATGAGCTGCCATGACTCGCCCGCGTCGTCGCTGCGCATGACGTTCCAATGTAATTGCATGAAGAGCACATTGGGCCGCGCAGCATTCATGGCGATGCGATGCACGCAGAAGCCGACCTCGGCATTGGGATCGGGCATGTATTGCGACTTGAGTCCGCGATTCATGGGCTGCCAGGTTTTGCCCGCGTCGTCCGTGCGAAACACGCCCGCCGCGGAGATCGCGGTGTAGATGCGATTGTGATTGGTCGGATCAATCACGATCGTGTGCGCGCCCATGCCGCCCGCGCCGGGCGCCCATTGCGCGCCGGTGCCGTGGCCGCGCAATCCCGCAAGCTCGTGCCACGTTTGCCCGCCATCGGTCGTGCGAAACATGGCCGCGTCTTCGACGCCGGCATAAACGGTGTCGGGATCGCTCAACGAAGGTTCGAGATGCCACACGCGTTTGAACTCCCAAGGGTGTTGCGTGCCGTCGTAAAATTGGTGCGTGGTGAGCGGCGCGGCGACAGTGTCATAAACAAATTTGTTGCTCTCGCCTTTGGGCATGCCATCGGGCGTGGTGGTCGGTTCGCCCGGAGGCGTGCCGGGTTGGTGCCAGGTTTTTCCGCCGTCGTCGCTGCGCTGAATGATTTGTCCGAACCAACCGCTGGTTTGCGAGGTGTAAAGCCGGTTCGGATCAACCGGCGAAGCTTTGAGGTGATAAATTTCCCAGCCGGCAAAGTGAGGGCCGCTGACCTCCCACTTTTCGCGCTTGCCGTCCGAGGTTAGGATGAACGCGCCCTTTTTTGTGCCTGCCAAAACTCGTACTTTGCTCATCACTTTCTCCTTTCTGTGCTTTCTGAGTTTCTCGCCGGCGAGAACTTCGCCAACGGTAAAATTACTTATCTCAAATTCTCCGTTCATGTGTTTCTAAATCACGCATGCGCCACAGCTTTTGCGCCCTTGCCCAATTTCTTGGTTGCAAACATGATCAAGCTCCCAACGAGCCAAGCCACAAGAGAGCCGACGGTTGTTCCGATGAACAGATGCGCGGCCACGTGAGCCCAGGTCTTGCCGTCGCTGCCGAAGCTGTACTCCGGTGTGCTAAAGATGTTGTCATGGCCGGTGAAGATCGCAATGATGATCCCCGGAACGATGATCGCCTGCGCTGCCAGGCTCTGGAGGGCGAAGATGGGGAGAAGGTGTTTGTAACTGCCGAAGCCTGTGGTGTGGACTCGGATCGCGTAGTACAAGATTCCAATCCACATCACTGTGGTGATGCTAAGCCACTTCGCGGTCGAATTCGGCGCGCCGCCAAGAGACAGCGCGAGTCGGGCAATCCCGACGACAAGAATCAAACCGAGAAACGGCTTCGCTAGTGCAACATACTCAGGCAGACGCTTGCCAAAGAAATTCATGAGGTGGTTCTCCTTTCGATTTGTGCGGAGATACTCGCCAGCGAGCATCTCATTCATTCGTAGTAATGTGAATGACTAGTTAAAAATCGAGTAAGAACGTCAATAACGCTGCGACCATCTTGACGGCGATATGCGAAAACAAGCCATTGACGCTTCGAACTTTGGAAGCCTCTTGAATTTTGGTTT